>WNEY01001038.1_pt1 | contig 33535 bp, 25 predicted proteins | sample 5400531 | NCBI WGS metagenome assembly WNEY01 (sample SAMN13153338, study PRJNA577476) | soil metagenome | isolation source: 200 cm saprolite under Douglas fir tree site 1 | place: USA:California | collected 2015-04-18
GAAGGCCAGGCCGGCGGCTGCCATGAGCAAGGCACCGACGATCAGCATGCGCCGCCTCCCGATCCGGTCGGCGCGCGTCGTGAGGTAGAAGGAGACCACCGTGTCCCCGACCAGCGTCAGGGTCAGCAGGATGCCGGTTTGTGACGCGGTCAGGCCGAGGCTGGTCAAATAGAAAACCAGGACCACGGACAACGCGCCGTAGGCGAACAGGCGGGTGCACCGCGTCAGGAACAGCAACCACCCATCGCGCGTCACAACTCGAAGGCCTAGACGACCCGTCACCGCCCAATGATAGCCGGCAGCACGTACTCCGGGACCAGCTGCCGCTGCGTTCGAAACATGACTGGATCGCCGTAGTTCCCGCCGTACAACGCCACGACCAGATCGAGCTCCGGAATTCCCATGACCACCTGCCCCCCATTCCCGCCCGCGTAGAACGCCTGCAGCGTCCTCCCCCGGTACGGATACTCCATCACCCACCACAGGTATCCGTACTTCTGGCTCCCGAGCGTTGTGAGCGGTGACGTCGCGCGCTTGGCCCACTCCGCGCTGACGACCCGACGCCCGCCCCACGTGCCACCGTTCATCATCAACTGGCCCAGCTTCATGAAGTCCCGCGGCAGGAAGCGCACGCCGCCGCCCATGAAGGCGTCCCCGGTCGGGGTGAGATTCATCCAGTAGCGGCGGATGACGAGCGGCTCGGCGATGAGCGCGTGGAACAGCTCGGGCAGCGGACGCCCCGCAGCCCTTTGCAGCACGCCGCCGGCCAAGTGTGGGTTCACGCTGCAATAAACCGCGCGCTCGCCGGGCTCACGGATCATTTTCAGACCGAGCGTGAGCTTCCACCAATCAGGCTCTTCGGTCTGTTCCTCGACGGCGTCTTCGCTTCCGGGCGACTTCGGGTCGCCGTCGTCGCAATCGAGCCCCGAGCTCATGGTCAGCAGGTGCTCCAGCGTCAGTGCGCGTTTCCGCGGCTCGAGGTCGGCCGGAAAGCGGCCCCCGTTCATCACCTGATAGACGGGCGACCGCGCGCTCAACGGCACCCCCGCCTGGATCGCCGCCCCGAGCAGCGTGGCCGTCACACTCTTCGCGGCAGAGCGGGTATCGTGCGGCTTGTCGCGGTGCTCGCCGTGGAAGTACTCCTCGAGCACGAGCTTCCCGTGGCGTGCGATCAGCACGCCGTGGATCTCGAGCGAGCTCAGGCTGTCGATGGACATATCGATGATGGCGCGCACCAACGTCTCGAGCGCGGCGCGCGACATGCCTACCTCCTCCGGAGTCGCCACGGGCCAGCCGTCGTCCAGCGGCGGCGGCACACGATAGGCGTACGCGGCCCCCGCCCCCGGATGCGAGCGCGGGTAAAAGTCGCTCGCCGCGCTTGCCTCTACGTGCCGGAAGTCGTACGTCCCCCCGCGCAGCGGGATCGACAGCACGCCCTCGCGCAGCACCGCTTCGGCAAGTACTTCCCCTTTCGTGCCACCCGTGGGCGCGGCGAGCAGGTGCACGACATCACCTTGGCGCTCGAGGGCGGCGACCCGCGTGAACCGGCCGATGTTGCGCTCGGGATTTTTGAGGAAGGCGCGCAGCGACCCGTCCGCATTCGGGTCCACCCTCAGATACATCGTGAACTCATCCGCGAGCGGATCGATGTTTCCGCGCCAGCGCTGCGCGCTGCCGGCCCGCGTAAGGACTACCGGCGACGCGTACCGCGATCCGTTCGCCACGGTCGTGGCCTGGATCCAGTGGCCCACGATGCGCCCCCGCCCCCGCCCCCGCTCGGGCGCAAGCAGGCCGCGGAATGCGCCGCGGCCGTCCGGAAGAGTGAAGGTGATGGTGTCGCCCAGGATACGCGCTGCGGTACTCACGCCGGCTATCTCGGCGCGCCACGCACTGGCCGCGCGCTCGATCGTCAGGGGTCCGCGAACGTCGGGGCCGAATCGGAGTTTCGCCTCCCACAGACCCACCAGTTCGGAGGCGCTCCCCTGCCCATGCAGCGCGCCAGGCGCGAGCGATAGGAGCGTGGCGGTGGAGACGAAGCGAGCGATGCGAAGGGCGTTTGGATGGCACGTCGTGTGACGCATAACGTGTGGGACAACATCCGCTCCGAAACCGTTGCGGGAGGGGGGCGAGGCAATCGCTGAGAGGAAGGTGTTAGGTTGGTGGCGCCTCTCTGGGACGCACCGGGAGCCCGATTTCTCCAGCCCAACCGTCCGTCAGCTCGAACGTCTCACCCATGTCGAACTGCAGCACCCGAAGGCGCCGGGCGAGGTCCTTCAAGGCCCAGATGACGGTGTGCTGCACCTCCGCCGACGACCACTGACCCAATTCGTTATGGCTCAAGTCGGCCTGCAAAGCCGCGGCAATGCGGCTGGCGAATTGGCCGTGGGCCTCCCGGGATACCGCCTGGAGATCAACGGCCCGCTTCGCTGGTAGACCTTGGGCCTCATTTAGTCCTTTTTGAGGCGCTTTCCCGTCACCCCACAGCACCCACTCGAGCGTGACGCCGTCGAGGCCCCGCTCCCGCGCCCTGGTGACGATCAACCGCGCCACATCTGAAGGAAACTTCTTGCGTTGCGGCCACTTCTTGATCGCGGCCTCGGTGACTGGGGGACCGAGCTCCGCAGCGAACTGGCGATACGTCAGGGAGATTCCCGGCCAGGGGCTGAACGCATCCAGCAGCCGAGCCAGCCGCTCAGAAACTGGGCCCGTTTTAGATCCCTTTATCGCCTTGACAGATGACAGATAAGGTCCTAGGTTAGTGACCTAATAGGTACCAAGTAGGCGTCGGTAGCGAGCCACAATGAGGACAAGTTGTCACGACTGTACGCTGTCGTCAAGAGGCGCAACCACCCACGCACGTGAGCCCATTAAGGAGCGATGACCGGTGCTCGGATTAGGGATGATCGTCGGAGTACGCAGTGCCCTGTTTCAGGAGGACCACATGGTTCGGAAGGTAGAGATGTTGGCAGCGAAGGCTGGTGCGGTTGAGGGTGAGAGCGCGATCGAGCGCGAGGGTTTGAAGCTGGCGCAGGACATGCCGCTGAAGGAGCAGGTCATCTTCACCGGCTCCACCGACTGGAGCCCGGATCAGGCCGAGCACTATATCGACTGGCGCATCCAGTGCATCGATTCGGACATCGCCAGGCTGCGTCAGCAGCTCGACGACCTGATCTCCTCGCGCAAGCGGTGGCTGGCGGTCACGGGGGGTCGCTCCAAGGTGTTCGCGAACGGCAACGGCCACGCCGCAGCGAGCTCGGCGTAAGCAGCTCGGCGGGTTATCCCGCGATTGATTGGGTGAACCATCCGCCCCGCAACGGATTCCGTTGCGGGGCGCTGTGTTCCTACGCCTGGCGTCGGTCGCGCGGCGTACGCTGCACGGGGATCGGCAAGGTGACTTCGAAGGTAGTGCCGCGACCCACCTCAGAATTCACCTTGATGGCGCCACCAAACATCTCCTGGGTGATTTGACGCACGACCATCAGCCCGGTCCCCGAGCCCGAGCCGAACTCCTGGGTGGTGAAGCCCGGCTCGAAAATCCGCTCGAGATGCTCCCTGGCAATGCCCACCCCGTGATCCTGGACGGCCATGTGTAGCGACTCGCCGACCTGCCCCAGGGTGACCACCACCGGCGAGTTCCGGCCCTGCGACGCCGAGACCGCATTGCGGATGAGGTTCGTGAGCACCTGATACAGGGCGTTTGGATCGCCCTGGAGAAAGACGCCGCTCACGTTGATGACCCCCTGGAGCGCGATGCTGCGCTTACCGGCGAGCGGCCGCTCCAAAGAGACGCACGACCGGACGACCTGGGCCGCGTCGAACCGCTCCGAGCGGGCCAGCCCGCCCCGGGCGCGGTCCTGGATCGAGCGCAGGAACTGGATCGCTTGCTCCATGCCTTCGCCCACGCCCGCCAGCTCCTGAAGCAGCTCCGCCCGGAAGTGGGGCGCCAGCGATTCCGTCGTCCGGATCAGGTCGAGCGAGAGATCGAGGCTCGCGAGCGCGGCCGTAAGGGGATTGGCTACCTCGTGGGCGATCACGCTGGGCTGGCGCACCAGCTCCGCCAGGGCGTCGGGCTCCGCCAAACGGGGCCGGCTGGCCACGGGAGGCTGGTCCACGAGACCAAGGCACAGACCCGCCAGCTCGAGGGTGATGCGTTCCCGGCTGCGGCGCTCGACGCCGTCGGGGGGCGGGGCGGCAGGCTGCTTCCTCACGGGAGCGATACACCACATCCCGGCGTCGTTCAGCCGGCAGCCGACCCAGCGACTGCCCTGGATAATTGGGGCACCCCAGCGATGCAGCGTGCTATCGAGGTCCAGGCGTGTGTCCGCGCCATGGGCACTCCCGGCGCTGGTCAAGACGGGGACCACTTCCGCGCGCGACGAGACCTCCCAGAGGGTGACTGGCCGCCCCTGCAGGGCCACGCTCGCTTCGCGCAAAACCTCGCGACGGTGCTCTTGCATCTATGTGGTCAAATGTGGGAAGCAGGGCGCCCCGGTCCTAGGGCGTTTTTGCGACACGAAGGGGTGCGAATGCGGCAGGTGCTGGCTCGACGTCAGCCCTCGCCCTTACGGCGTCGCTTCCCCTCTTTCTCCAGCTCAGCTCTCCGACCGGCGACGATGACGCGATCGCGACCCTCGTTCTTTGCCTGGTACATCGCCGCGTCGGCGCTCGCGATCAGCTCTTCCGGCGTCTCCCCGTGCGTCGGATACTCGGCAGCGCCGACGCTCACCGTCAACCGCCCGGCGCCGAAGTCTTCAGCCGCCACCCGCGCCCGGAGGCGTTCGCCCACGGCGGCGGCCGTCGCGATCGGCGCCTCGATCAGCATCACCACGAACTCCTCCCCACCGTACCGCGCCACGCTATCCACGCCGCGCGTGGTCTGCCGCAGGATCTCCGCGATTTTGACGAGCGCCGCGTCGCCCCCCAGGTGCCCTTGGGTGTCGTTGTACTGCTTGAAGTGGTCGACGTCCGCCAGCAAGACCGAGAAGGTGCGCCGCAGCCGCCGCGACCGCTGCACCTCGTTGGCGAGCGTCCCCATCAGGTGCCGCCGGTTGTACAGTCCGGTGAGCGCATCCGTGACGGAGAGCCGCTCGAGCTCGCCCTGGCCCTCCCGCTCCCGCACGCGGCTCACCAGGTTCTTGAACACCTGCGTCAGCTGGCCGACCTCGCCCCCGGCTCCCGTGGGGAGCTCGACCGAGGTGTCCCCGGCGGCCACTTTCGCCGCGACGCCGGACAAGCGCTGCAGTGGGCGCACGATGAGCGATCCGACGTAGGCCGCCAGTGCGGCGGCCAGGAGCAGCGCGATGAGTAGGACGCCCGTCCCGCCCCCGCCGGCCTGGCGGAACGCCTCCGCCCGTGGCACCTCGACCACCGCGGCCCAGCGCAACGCGGCCACGCGTCGCAGGGTCCCCATGACGTCGCGCCCGTCCGCGCGCTTGTACTCCACGCGGCTGCCTTCCCGATCGGTCAGCGCTTGCACTACGTCCGTCGCGATCCTGGTGCGCATCAGCTCCGCGGAGCTCACGCGGGATCGGAGGATCAGCCTGCCCTGCTCCGTCATCACGTAGATGTCGGCCCCGCCGCCCCCGCCCTCCCCATTCGGATCGCGGGGAGCGAGCCGCTGCAGCACGTCGGCCGCGGCGCGCAGATTGATCTTGGCCATGAGCGCGCCGACGTACTTCCCATCCGCCTGGCGGATCGGTACGGCAAGCCCGATCGCGGCCTTGCCGAGCCCGATGTCCCAGTAGGCGTCCCCCACCAGGGCGTCACTCGTCTTGAGGGCGTTCAACCGGTCCTGGGTGAACTGCACGCCGCTCATCCGGCCGCCGCTGCCGGTCACGAACCGCCCGCGCCCGTCCACCACCAGCAGCGCGTCGCAGTCCGGGCAGCGATCGCGCACCGAGTTGAGGTATTCGCGCAGCCGGCTGAGGGCCTCGCCGCCCCCGCTTGCCTGGATCCTGGCCAGGTTCTCCGGCACCGCGTAGGCAGTGGCCGCCACCCGCAGGTCGCGCAGCCGATCGCTGAGCCACTGATCGATCTCCCAGGCCGCCTGGGTGCTGGTGGCGCGCAGCTCCTGGGCAATCTGGTCGCCGATCGACCGCCGGCTCTGGCGGGACCATACCACGGTGACGACGAGAGTGGGCACGAGCGTGGCCACCACCGCGAACACCAGCATCTGATTCCTGATGCTGTCGAGGTGGAACTCGCGCAGCCGGCGCGCGATCGTCTCTTGCCAGACGGACAGCGTCAGTCGCCCTCCCGGAGTACAGCAAGATTCACCTTCCGCTACCCCCCCGCAACAGTGAGCCCGCTCACGGTTTGAAGCAGGACCGGCGCGGGCTCGCCCATTGCAGCGCGATGGATACTAGCGTATAAGCCCCTGATGAACATCCTCTTCCCCGAGCTGCTCCGATTCAGCGACGTGGGGCTCTTGCTCCTGCGACTCATGGTCGCGATCGTGTTTTTCGCGAGCGGAGTGAATCACCTCAAAGACCCAACCGAACGGGCCAAGGACATCGGCGCGAGTCGCGGGTTCACCATCGTCCTCGGCTGGGGGGAGGTGCTCGGCAGCCTGGGTGTGGCGCTCGGCATCCTGATTCAGCTCGCCGCGATCGGGTTGATCCTGATCATGCTCGGCGCGATCCAAAAAAAGATCGTCGTGTGGAAGACCGGCTTCTGGGGCAAGGGAGGCAACGGCTGGCACTACGATCTGATGCTCCTGGTGATGAATCTCGTGATCGTCGTGACCGGCGGCGGCAAGCTCGTCGTGCGCGCGTGACGAGCATCACCCCGGGGCTGGTCACATGTCATCCCCGGATTCTGCAACGCATCACGCGGTAGACGAGACGTGCGACACGCACGGTTCACCTCCTCCCGACCCGTAACCCGGCGCGCCACTTGAGGTAGCGGCGAACGCCACCACCGGGCATACCCCTTGCTTCACGTCCGATGCCTCTCCACCACCGCCGCTCTCCTTCGCCGCAGAGGACTGCAATGGCCTGGAAGCTCTTCGGACACGAGACGACCCCGGCGCAGCTCCCCGCGGAGCTCCGTTCGATTCTTGCCCAGATGCAGCGCGAGCGTGTCGCGTTCGAGGGGCTCACCACCGGGGCGCGTGACGCGACTCAACAGCTCACGCAGATCACCCAGCCGATCGCCGAAGCGCAGAAGGTCGTCGCGGAGCTGCAGGGGCGCGTCAAGGCACTCGAGCGGCTCGTCCCCGTCCTGGCCACGCTCGACGAGCAGACCGAAGGGGTGTCGCGCACCCAGCGTCGCACCGAAACGCAGGTCGAGCACACCGCAGCGGAGGTCAAGAACCTTCGCACCGAGATCGAGCAGCTGCGAGCCACGTTCGACGCGGCCCTCGCGCTGAAGGGCGATCTCACGAGCCTGCTCGAGTCGGCCGGCGGCCTCAAGTCGCTGCGCGCCGACGCGGACACGCTCACCGGCCAGGTGCGCGACCTCTCCACCACGTTCGACCGCGCGCGCCAGCGCCAGGACGAGTTGAAGCGCGTCGGCGAGGCAGCGGCGGCCCGACTGCACGCGTTCGAGGAGCGGCAGCAGCAGGTGCAGGGAGGCATCGCGGCAGCGCAGACCCGCGTGACCGGTCTGGAGCAGGCCTTTGCCCATCTCGGGCAGGCTGCGGCGGACGCGGCCGACACCAAACGACAGCTGGGCACGCTCAAGTCCCTCGCCGACTATGTGACGCAGAAGGTCGCGGTGCTGGAGCAGCAGCGCGAAGTAGTGGATCGCACCATCGGTCAGGCGACGCAGCTCGACGACGTCCTGCGGGACATCGACGCCAAGATTCAAAAGCATGAAGCGAGCGCCGAGCATCTGGGGGCGCTCGAAACCCGTGTCACCGAGCTGCAGACGCTCCACGGCGACCTGCTGGCGAGGTCGCGAGAGGTCAGCACGCGTCACGACCAGATCGCGCGGGCCGACCAGGAGCTCCACGGACGCCTGAACGGGCTGCGGGACGAGGTGCAGCGCACCGTCAAGCGCTTCGAGCTCGAGAACCAGGGGCTCGACGCGGTCGGGCAGCGCATCCTGGATCTCCGCGGTGCGCTCACGGACATGGAGACTCGGTGCCGCACCCTGGACGAATCGACCCGCACCATCGGGGATGTCCGGTCGCAGGCCGACGGGCTCGCGGCGCAACTCGGCGGTATTTCCGAGACCGTGGGACAGCTCGAAACCCAGGCCGAGCGCCTCGGCGCCGTGCAGGCGGATGCCCAGCAGCTGACCGGTACCGTCGAGCACATGACCCAGCGCGTGGCGCGACTCGAAAAGGCACAGCCGTCCGTGGAGGCGGCGTTGCGCGACTTCGCGAGCCTGAAGGGGACGCACGAAGAGGTGAAGGACGCGCTGGAGCGCATGCGGCTGGCCGAGGGCGAGATCGCGCGGGTGCGCGAGGCGCAGGCCGGCACGAAGACCTGGCTCGGCGATGTCACCGAATCGGTGACGGCGCTGCGCGGCGAGCTCGCGGCGGTGGAGGACATGAAGCCGACGGTCGAGTCGGTCCGCAACGACGCCGACCGGCTGACCCAGGCCATGGCCCAGATTGAATCGCGCCGCCAACTCGTGGACCAGCTGAACACCCGGCTGTCCGACCTCACCGCCACGGCCGCGCAGCTCGACGAGCGCACCGGCGGGCTCGTGACTCGGATGGACACCACCGATCAGCAGTTCCAGGCCGTCACCGCCCATGCCACCGAGGCGGCGCGCATCGAGAGACTGATCCCGACGGTGATCGGGACGGTGGAGCGGGCGGAACGCCGCATGACCCAGATGGACACCGCCGTCGCGGCGCTGGAGGGCCGTGCCCAGAATCTCGAGGCTCTCGCCGAGCAGACCAGGGCGTTGGGGCAGGAGCTGCAGCTGCGGCAGGCGGCCCTCGATTCCGCCACCGAACACCTGGAGCGCGCCTCGCAGCTTCGGGCGGAGGCGGCCAGCATCGCGCAGCAGCTCGAAGAGCGCGCCGGCCAGCTCAACGGAGCCCTCACCGGCGCCACCGACCGGACCGCCTCGCTCACGACCACCCTCGACGATCTCGAGAGTCGCGCCGGCAACCTGCGGTTCGTGCAGAAGCGCATGGCGCAGTTCGAGGAGCGGCTCGCGAAATGGCACGCCACCGAAGAGCAGCTCATGCGGGCGCTGGAGCAAACCGCGCAGCGGCAGGCGACCGTCGACGCGCTCCAGTCCGACCTGTACCGCCTGTTCGAGGTAGCGGAGCGGACGGTGGACCACGTCCGCTCGATCTCCGGCGCAAAGGAGCAGGTGACGGAGACGCGGGCGATGCTCGAGAACGTGCTCGAGCTGGTGGGCCACGCGCATGACGCCGCCAACGGGCTCGATCATCGGCAGCGCCAGATCGAGCAGGCCGAGGAGCGGCTCGCCCGGGTCGAAGCGCTGCTCGCCCACATCGCGTCGAGCGCCGAGACGCTGCACGGGCAGAAGGCCTTCCTCGACCAGGTCATCGAGAAGGCCGGGACGCTCGAGTTCTATTCCAAGCAGGCCGAAGGCCTCATCGGCATGCTGCGGCAGGGCGTGGCCGAGCGGCCCCAGGGCGGCGGCACGCCGCCCCGCGTAGTGAAAAGCGCCTGACGCGACGCATGTACGCAAAGAAGGGCCAGCCCGCGGGGGCTGGCCCTTCCTCGTTCCTCCCTACTGCTACGCCAGCACTTCCTTCAGCGCTCCCAGCCGCTCGTCCCAGAACTGCTTCATCCGCAACGCCGAACTCTGGTCCGTGAGCTTGCGGTGTTGCACCGCCACCTGGCTCTTCCTTGCCCCCCTGCCGGCGAAGCCGACGTCGACCGCCGTTTTGTCGGGCCACGTGATGCGCATCGACTTGTCGCGCGACGCGGTACGGATGGTCAGATCCACGCCGGGCAGCCACTGCGCGCGGGTGCGCGCCTCCGACCAGGCGCGATACAGTCGAGACAGGGATACCGCAAAGGTCTTGCTCTTCGTCGCCTCGAACCCGCCGTCGCGGCGCTGGCCGATGGCGCGCAGACCCTTGATGCGCTCGTACCCGACGGTCACTGTCTGCGACCACCAGTCGGGCACTTTGTACTTCTCGTGCACGTGCTCGGCGATGCGCCGGTGCGGCCACGTATGGGCCTGCACCCGGTCGAGCGCCTTGACCCAACGCTCCCAGGCGCACCCGGTTTTCGCCTTGAGCGTGGCATCGCTCATGCCGGCGAGCTTGGCGAAGCCCCGAGTCCGGGCCTGCTGCTTGGTGACTTGCTGTTTGGTGATGAGGTGAGAGCGGGCGGTGGTGTAGGATTCGCCCGTCTTCTGCATGCGAGCGCGAACGAGGCGCTTGAAATCCTTATGGGTCGGCATCGTGTCGGTCCTTTGGTCGGGCCACGGGCCACACGCCCCCCAGCAGCGACGCCCCGCGGCGACGCAAAGGTTTCACTCGATGCCGATCCGGGAGTATGCCCCCCTTTGCCTCACGAAGGACCCCCGCTGGGGGAGGGTCGCCGAGGTTGGGCGTGGATCGCCGCCCGCGCCCAGAGCATGCATCACCAGGGCGCGGACGGCAAGACCCTACTGACCGGCTAACGCTGGCGAGTGAACACCGCGCGCCATGCGCGATCCTGCGCGGTCCACGTGAAATGGTCGCGGTCGAGCACCGCCAGAGTCGAGGATGGCGCTGGGGGAGGCTCCCCCGCAGCGGGCGAGATAGAAATCGGGTAGAACGTGATGCTCGGCTGGGCATCGTCCAGGACGCCCGTCAGGAGCTCGGGCGCGGACCCGACGTTGTACACCGAAGTACTGAAGAAACGGTCGCTCGCGGGATCGAAGCCGACGAGGCCCTGGCCCTGTGCCCCCGAGTGATCCAGTACTTCGGTCCACTCCAACCGCAGGTCGTCGAACAGCGCCTTCAGGACGCGGATGCCGGTCACATCGGGTGTATTGCTGAAGTTTCCCGCGAACCAGATCTCGAACCGCCACGTGCCCGCCAGATCGCCGACGATGCCGCGGGCCGGTTGCAGGTGGGACACGGGGCGCGCGACCGTGGCGGCGGGCTTGGCCCGCCCGCCCGCCTCCTTGGCCCCCTGGGCAGCTAGCCCAGGCGCGAGCGCGACGGCGACGGCCAGCACGCACCCGGCGACCGCTGCAGACCTGCGAACCCCGCGCATGCCCATGGTGTTATAGCAACCAGTCATGTTATAATATGTAGCTACTATAATACCTATACATGGTATATATCGCAAGGAGGCGATATGGCACAGTATCGGGGCGAGAAAGTCCGCTATCGCCGTAGAGGCCTGCTCCGCCTGCGGTTGCGGCAGCTACTGGAGGCGCGCGGCCTGTCCGCCTACGGCCTGGCCAAGTTCACCGGCCTCAGCCTCAACACCATATACCGGCTGACCCGGCCGACCGGACGGTTCAGCCTCATCCGGGCCGATACGATCGAACGTTTGTGTGGCGCCCTCCGGGTGACCCCGAGCGAGCTGTTCGAGTACAAGAGGCCCCCGGCATCCTGAGACATCCCTCGCCGTCGGCGGGACGCGTGACCCTGTTACTCATGGAGGGGCCCGTGTAGCATTGCCCGCGATGCAGGACGCGCACGAGTTCCTCAGGTCGCTCACGGTCGTCCTGGCCGTGGCGGCGGTCACGACGGTGCTGTTCCAGCGCCTCCGTCAGCCGGTCGTGCTGGGCTACCTCATCGCCGGGTTGATCGTCGGACCCCATGTGCCGATCCCGCTCGTGGCCAACCCCGCCGTCGTGCAGACGCTCTCCGAGCTGGGCGTGATCCTGTTGATGTTCTCGCTCGGCCTCGAATTCCGTCTTCGCAAACTGATGGCGGTCGGGCCGACCGCCGGCCTGACCGCGTTGCTCCAGTCCAGCCTCATGGTGTGGCTGGGGTTCACGATCGGCCGCCTGTTCGGGTGGACCCCGCTCGAGAGCCTGTTTGCCGGCGCGGTCATCGCGATCTCGAGCACGACGATCATTGCGAAGGCATTCGACGAGCAAGGGATCACCGGGACGCTGCGCGAGTTCGTCGTCGGCGTGCTGATCGTGGAGGATCTGATCGCCGTCCTGTTGATGGCGGTGCTCACCGCGATCGCCTCCGGGAGCGGCCTGGCTGCCGGCCCGCTGGTCGGTACGGTCGCCCGCCTCGTGGCATTCCTCGTCATCCTCGTCGCGGTCGGCCTGATGGTCGTGCCGCGAACCATCCGCGCCATCGTTCGCTTGAAGCGACGCGAGACGACCCTGGTCGCGAGCATCGGGATCTGTTTCACCATCGCGCTGCTCGCGCAGGTGTTCGGCTACTCCGTCGCGCTCGGCGCGTTTCTCGCGGGATCGCTCGTCGCCGAATCCGGGGAGGAGAAGCAGATCGAGCGCCTCGTCGAGCCGGTGCGGGACGTGTTCGGCGCCGTGTTCTTCGTCTCGGTGGGCATGCTCATCGACCCCGCGCTGGTCGCTCAGCACTGGGGCGCCGTCGTGGCGCTGACGGCCGCCGTCATCATCGGCAAGGTGGTGAGCGTTTCGCTCGGCGCGTTTCTCACCGGCAGCGGTATGCGCACGTCGGTTCAGGCCGGTCTGAGCCTCGCCCAGATCGGGGAGTTTTCCTTCATTATCGCGGCGCTGGGTCTCGCGCTGCACGCGACGGGTGAGTTTCTGTACCCGGTGGCCGTCGCGGTGTCCGCGATTACTACGTTGCTCACGCCCTGGATGATCCGCGCGTCGGAGCCGATCGCCGCGTGGGTGGATCGAAAGCTGCCGCGGCCGCTGCAGACCTTCGCCGTGCTATACGGCAGCTGGCTGGAGGAGCTGCGCGCGCGCCGTCCCGCAGCCACTGCCGTGGCGGGCATCCGCCGGTTGCTGCGCCTGCTCTTGCTCGATGCCGCGATCATCGCAGTACTGATCGTCGCGACCTCGGCCTCGATTGGTCGCATCGCCGCCTTCGCGCGAGACCAGCTGGGCCTATCCCAGGTGGTGGCACGCTGGCTGGTCGTAGCGGCCGCCGCCGCCCTATCCGCCCCGTTCTGCGTCGGCGTGGTGCGCCTGAGCCAGAAGCTCGGCGTGACGCTGGCCCGTCTCGCCCTCCCGGCGGAGAAGCACAAGCGCGTCGATTTCGCCGCCGCGCCCCGCCGCATGCTCGTCGTCACCTTCCAATTGGCCGGCGTGCTGCTCGTCGGCACGCCGCTCCTGGCGCTCACCCAGCCGTTTCTGCCGGCGGCGCTGGGGGCCGCCGTGCTGGCCCTCCTCGTGGTGGTGCTCGGCGTGGCGTTTTGGCGGAGCGCCACCAACCTCCAGGGGCACGTCCGCGCCGGCGCCGAGGTGGTGCTCGAGGCGCTCGCCGCGCAGTCTCGCCCGCGCCCGACGCCGACCGCGACCGACACACTGGAGCAGGTCCACCAGCTGTTGCCCGGCCTGGGCGCCCTGGCCGCCGTGCCGCTCGACGCCGGGAGCGCCGTCATCGGCCGCACGCTCGCCCAGGTGAACCTGCGCGGTCGTACCGGCGCCACCGTCCTGGCGATCACCCGGGCCGACGGAGGCGTACTCGTGCCGACCGCGAAAGAGCGGCTGCGCGAGGGTGATGTCCTGGCGGTCGCGGGCACCCACGAGGCGATCGACGCCGCGAAGGCCGCGCTCTTGGGCCGAGCGCCATCCTGATGTGCGGCAGAGTAGGGGCGCAGCATGCTGCGCTCCTACGTTTACAGTGTTGCGTGCTCCCCGCTCAGCGGAGCAGCTGCGACACGGTGTAGATCGCGAGCCCGACCAGCCCACCGACGAGCGTACCGTTGATCCGGACGAATTGCAGGTCTCTCCCCACCGCCAGCTCGAAGCGGCGCGACGTCGCCTCGGGATCCCAACCGGCGACCGTTTGGGCGATCAAGTCCCCGATTTCGTGGCGATACCGCTCCACCGCGGTGGCCGCCAGGTCGATCACCACGTCGTCGATCTCGGCCAGCAGGGCCTCGTTGGTCAACAGCGCCGCGGCGAACTCGCTCAGGCCGCGCTCCAGCGGCCCGGGTGCGCGTCCGCCGTCCGCCCGGGTCGCGTAGGCGACGATGGCGCGCCGGGTCGCGTCCCACAGGCGAGTCGACAGGTCGGCGAGGGACGGATCTGACAGCCATTCCTCTTTCATTGCCTCCGCTTTCGCGATGACGTCGGGGGCGTGCTGCAAGCGGTCGACGAAGTCGCGCAGGGCGGTATCGAAGGCCGCCCGCAGGGGATGAAACGGATCCGCCCCGATGTCGCGCAGCAAGCTCTCCACGGTCCCGATGATGCGCTGGAAGATCTGGTCGTCTACGACGCCGGGCACCCACCACGGGCTCTCTGCCCGCACCTTGTCCCGGATCACGTCCCGGTTGTCCCGCACCGCTTCCGCGGCGAGGCGGACGGCCTCGTTGAGCAGCGCTTGATGGCGCTCGTCGGCCAGGACCAGCGCCAGCGTCTTGCCGAGCGCCGGCGCGACGCGCGTCGCGCGGAGCCGGGCGCTCACCACCTCATGCACCAGCGCCCGCGCCTCTTCGTCCGGCAGCGCCTCGATGGTCTTGGCGAGACCGGCCGCGATCTGGCGCGCGATGCGACGGCTGTTCTCGGGATCGGCGAGCCACCGGGCGGCCCGCTCGGCGGGCCGTACCGCGCGCAGGTTGGCCGCGATGACGTCGCGCGACAGGAAGTGATTCTGCACGAAGTTGCCGAGGATCCGCCCGATGTGCTCCTTGCGGGTGGCCACGATGGCGGTATGCGGGATCGGCAGCCCGAGCGGATGCCGGAACAGCGCCGTGACCGCGAACCAGTCGGCGAGCCCGCCCACGAGCGACGCCTCCGCCGTGGCGCGCACGTAGCCGAGCCAGGGATACTGAGCTTCGAACACGCTCGCGCCCGCAAACACCACGGCCGCGAGCGCCAGGAGCCCGGTCGCGCGCCGTTTCATCGCGTCGAGCTGCGCCTGGCGCACCGCGTCGTCGGGCCGCGACCACGAGGGAGCCACTGTCACGGAGCAATGATAACACCGACGGTCCGGGCCCTGAGCTCATCGTGAGGACGCGCACTGACCGGCCAGGCGCTCGCGCTGCTCAGCGGTGGCGGCGTTGAGCGCGTCGCGAAGCAAGCCGCACCCCTCTCCTTGAATCGGCGCGATGGACACGGCCGCCTCGAGCATCCGGAGCGCGCGACCGGCTGCGCCGCTCGCGAGATAGGCTCGCGGCTCGTAAAACACCAGGTTCACGAACACTCGCGCGAGCAGTCGGCGCGCGCTCGCCGCTTCCAGGGTGTCGCCCCGCTCGGCCATCCGCTGCAACTCCGCGATGCGCAGCTTACCAGCCAGCGCCTCGAGGGTCGGGGTATCCCGTTGCGCGCGTGCCCACGCAAAGATTTTCGGAAGCTCCACGCCCTGGTGCAGGTCGCGCTCGGCGAGACGGCGCGCCTCGGCCTCGTACTCGGTCAGGACGGGGCTGCGCCGCAGCGCCGCGGCCTTGCCGGCGGCATTGCCCGCCTCGGGCCACCGGGCATAGTCGCGCGCGATCGCGTCATCGAGCCGTAGCGCGTCCGCCCAGCGGCCCGACTGTTCGAGCTGCGCGGCGCGAACAACCTCGTCCGCGAGGCGCGCGCGCACCCAGCCCGAATCCATCATCCGCAGTCCGCCCAGCATGGCGCGCAGCTCCAGCCAATCGAGGCCGTCGCCGCACACCTCCGCCGGAGGCCAGCTGTGGAGCCCTTCGAACGGCACGACGCGGAACGGCACCCGGGTGGCGCGGAACCGGTCGGCCATGGCGAGCACTTCCTCGTAGTTGAAGTCTCGCGTTCCCGCGGAGCCGAAGTAAGCAAAAGTTGAATCACCCGCGAACGCCGTCTCCGGACCTCCCAGCGAAAACCCCAGCGCACCGCCGACGGCGATCACCCCCGCCACGTGGCCGCGCAGCGCCACGGCGAACCCCAGCGCCGCCCGCGCCGTGCCGGAGAAACCCGCCAGGTACACACGACTAGGGTCGAGTGACGGGTGCGCCTGTGCCCACGCCAGCATCGCGTTCACGGCGTCGACGTTGGGCTCGGGCGGACCGTCGCTCAGCGTGTTATAGGAGCTCAGGATGACCCAGCCAAGCCGGGCGGCACGATCTTGAAACAGCTTGAGGGCGAGCGGGGCCCGCCCCCGCGGGTCGAGCACGAACAGGACCGGCCAGCGGCGCTCGGTGGAGTAACCCGGCGGGTAATAGAGGGCGAACGTTTGCGAGGTGTCGGTGACGCTCCGGACCTGCTCTTTCAGGCGCCCGGGAGGCGCCTGGGCAGCCGCGGAAGGCGCGTACAGGAAGGCAAAGCCGGCAGCCGCAAGCATCCACGAGCGCATGTCTCACCTCGGAGCGCGATCCTCGGTGCGGCGACGGCCTCGTCTGAAAAGCTAACCCGCTGGCAGGCGACGGAGAATGCGCGATCCCTTGTGCCGGATTCTCCCCGCGGCATAATTACAAGATCGAAGCATCCCCGAGAGGACAGGAGGCTACCCACGTGAACATCCGCATTTCCAGGCTCTTGCTCGGTGCCGCGATACTGCTTCCGGTGGCTGCGCTAGGGCAGACCGGCCATGCGACGGTCAAAATCGTGTCGCCCGCGAACGGCGCCACGGTCAGCGGGCCCGTCAAGGTCGTGCTCCAAGCGACCGGGGTGGAGATCGTCCCGGCGACCGTGGAGCGGCCCGGGACGGGACACCATCACTTGTTCGTCGACCACGACCTCACGCCGGTCGACGACACGATTCCCCGGGGCGTGACCGGGATCCTGCATCTCGGTCGCGGGCAGACAGAGTTCGTGCTGGACTCCCTCAAGCCCGGCCCTCATCGCGTGATCGCCCTAGTGGCGAATTGGAAGCACATCCCCCTGAAGCCGCTCGTGGTCGACACAGTGCAGTTCACGGTCAAGTAGTGCCGAGCCTCGACCGCAAGCTGGGGCTCGCTCTCGCGTTCGCCTTCGGGTGCGCCGTCCAGGGCGCGAGCGCCCAGAGCAAATCGAAAGGGTGGGACCCAATGAACTTCAAGAAGCCGACCGAAGCGGAACTGCGCCGCACGCTCGCGGCGCGGCAGTACGAGGTAACCCAGCACGCCGCCACCGAGCCGCCATTCCATAATGAGTACTGGGACAATCATCTGCCGGGGATCTACGTGGACGTCGTGTCCGGCGAGCCGCTGTTCAGCTCGCTCGACAAGTTCGATTCTGGCACTGGGTGGCCGAGCTTCACCAAACCGCTCGAGGCAGGCAATGTCCGCGAGCTGGTGGATCGGTCGCTCTTCTCGGTGCGCACCGAGATCCGCTCGACCCACGCCGACTCGCATCTGGGCCACGTGTTCGACGACGGACCTCCACCCACCGGATTGCGTTACTGCATGAACTCGGCCGCCCTACGATTCATTCCGGTCGACCGCCTCGAGGCCGAGGGATACGGCCGGTATCTCCCGCTGTTTCAAGCCGCGGTGACAAAGGATCAGACGCGCTAGCGGTTCCCGACCCGCATCGTTGGTCAGTTGTTAGCGGGCGGCCCGCCACATCCGACCGACCTCCGGGTGGGGCGGGTCACGGTGTGCCTTCCCTCCTTGGGACATCGTGTGTCGTAGCACGCGCCCTCACGAAGTGCACGGCGATGTGGACATACACCAAGCGTGGGTCACGCTCGCCGCCCTAGAGTCCGTTTTCCGCCGAACCGAGACTGCGATGTCGTGGCGCACGGCTGCCAGCAAAGGGGGCACGAATGTCCCACTGCAGCCGCCTCATCGTGAGCACCGCGCTGGTCTGTTGCTGGCTCGCTGCGTGCGAGTCTACCGACTCTGGTATCACGACCCCCCCGCCGCCCACGGCGAGGCTGTCAGCCTCGACGACGTTGGGGGATCCGTTCGCCAACCTCAGCGCCGCCGAGCTGGCGCTTTTCGACGCCGGCAAGGTCGAGTTTGAGGCGGTGGAGACGATTGATGAAGGGTTGGGCCCCGTCTTCAACGAGGCCTCGTGCGCGACCTGCCACAACAGTCCGGTGGGCGGCACCACGGGGCGGATGGAAACCCGCTTCGGGAGGATCGTGAACGGCGGCTTCGACCCGCTGACCGAGCTCGGGGGCTCGCTCATCCAGGACAAGGGGATCGGCCTCGTCACCACAGCGGCCGGAAGCTTCACGTTTGTCGGCGAGGTCGTGCCCACGGGGGCGACGGTGACCGCGCGGCGCATTACCACCCCGCTGTTCGGCCTCGGCCTGGTTGACGCGGTACCAGACGAGCAGCTGGTCCAGCTGGCGCGGCTCGAGGCCGCCACCACGCCTGCGACGGCGGGCACGCCCAGCCTGACCACGGAGATCCGGACCGGCCGGACCCGCGTGGGGCGCTTCGGCTGGAAGGCGCAGGTCCCGACGCTGTTTCAGTTCTCCGGGGATGCCTACCTGAACGAGATGGGGATCACGAATCCCGAATTCCCCAACGAGAACTGCCCGCAGGGCGACTGCTCCGTGCTCGACCACAATCCGCTCAACACCCTCAACGACGACGGCGCGGGTGTGGTGCAGTTCACCGACTTCATGACCTTGCTTGCGCCACCCCCCCGCAGCAATGTCTCCCTGCAAGTGTTGAGGGGCAGTGCAGTCTTCGCGGTCATCGGCTGCGCCGCCTGCCACACGCCGGCCCTGGTCACGGGGCGCAGCCCGGTGGCGGCGCTGTCCAACAAGGTGTTTCAGCCGTATTCCGATTTCCTGCTTCACGACATGGGCGATCTCGGCGACGGGATCGCGCAGGGCTCGGCCACCGGCCGCCAGATGCGCACCGCTCCTCTGTGGGGTGTGCGCACGCGACCGCTGCTGTTACACGACGGCCGCGCAACGAGCCTCGATGCGGCGATCCTCGCTCACGACGGCCAGGGAAAAGGAGCCCGCGATCGCTTTTGCCCTGCTCGAGTTCTTGAGAAGTCTCTAGGAACGTCGCCTCACACGCGACCAACGCGGAGGGCCAGGGGCCAGCGCACGGTACGGACCGCCGTGGCTGGCCCCCACGCGTTCGCCAGCTCGCGGCGGAAGGTCGCGAACGGCTCCTCACCTTTCGCTCGCTCGAGCGCCCACACCGCAGACCACGTCCCCACATAGCCGACCAGCTCCGCGAGCCGCCAATCGAGCCGGATCTCGAGCGCGGGAGCCTCGAGTTCCTCGAACGGGAAGGGCAGCGAGCGGTAGCCCTCGTCCACGTGCCGGCGCTCGGGCGGCCAGTAGGAAGCCAGCACGTGCCGGTAGAAGGGCTGGATGATCCGGTCGAGGTCGGCGTCCGCCTCCAGCACACCGTAGCTGACCAGGGCGATGATCCCGCCGATCCGGGTCACCCGTCGCACCTCGGCGTAGTAGGCGGGCAGGTCGAACCAATGGGCGGCCTGGGCTGCGGTTGCCAGATCCACCACGGGCCCCGTGAGCCCGCTCGCCTCGGCGCGTGCGCAGCGGTACTCCACCTTGGGGTGCGGCGCGGTACGCGCGATCTGCTCGGGACTGGCATCCGTGGCCACGACCCGCCCGAACGGCCCGGCCAATAGCACCGACAGCTGCCCGGAGCCGCAGCCCGCGTCCCAGGCGAGTCGTCGCGCCGGCGCGAGCCGTGCCAGGAAGTCGACGAGCGCGGTGGGATAGGATGGGCGGTGTGCCGCGTACGCGGCGGCAATCTCCGAAAAATGATCCTTGAAATGGCCCGACGACGTCACAGCTCCAACTCCCATGTCTCCGAGACCAGATCCTTCCCGAAGCTGTGGTTCTTCTCTTTGCGCACGATGCGGAACCCCGCTGCCTCGTACAGCCGTCGCGCGGCGCGCAGTTCGCTCTGGGTCCAGAGCATGAGCTTGCGGTAGCCCGTGTGGCGCGCGAAATGCACGCACTCGCTCACGAGGCGGGTCCCGAGGCCCGACCCGCGCGCGTTGGGCTCCACCAACAATAGGCGCAGTTGCGCGACGGACTTCGATCGCGCCACGAGGAAAACCGAGCCGACCACCTCGCCGCCCTGCTCCGCGATCCAGCACCGCTCGCGCTTCGGGTCGTAGCGCTGTGCGAAGTGCGCTACGATCTCGGCGACCAGCGCCTCGAACTGCTCGTCGTAGCCGTATTCCTGGGCGTACACAGCACCGTGCCGATACACGACCCAACCCAGGTCGCCCGGCTGTGGCGACCGGAGCACGTATGAGACCTGGAGCTCCGCGCCGTCGCCGAGCAGGCGTTCGATGGTCTGCATCGCGCCCACCAGACGCCCCTGTGCGGCGGAGGACAGGCCGCCCAGCAGCGCGGCTACCTCGTCGTGCGAGCGGGCGTTGAGCGGCGCGAACACCTTGCGTCCCTGGGCCGTGAGGGCGAGGTGGCTCTGCCGACCGTCGGCCGCGGAGCGGGTCTTGAGGACGAGCCCGCGCCGCTCGAAGCCGCGCAGGATGCGGCTCAGGTATCCCGCATCGAGGCCGAGATCACGGCCCAAGGCCGTCGCCGTCGGCTTGTCGCGGTGCGCGAGCTCGTACAGGACCCGCACCTCCGTGAGGGAGAACGGGCTCTTGTACGCCCCCTCCCGCAGCACGCCGATCGTCCGGGTGTAGAACCGGTTGAAGCGGCGCGCCGCCTCCACCCGCTGCTCCAGCTCACGCAGCGCCATACAGCCAATGTTCGGTAGATAGTTGACTCTGTCAAGTACTTCTTTCCTGCCCCGCCCCGTTTAGATTGCGCTCACTCCCATGGCTGACGCCCCGACCCCGACCCGACCCGCCAAGAAGGCCATCACGCCCGGTGCCTGGCAGGAGGCGCGGGCGCTCGTGTACGCGCACCGCCGCCGCCTGGCGGTGGGTCTCGCGCTGATGCTCGTCAACCGGCTTGCCGGACTGGTCCTGCCCTCCTCCTCCAAGTGGGTGATCGACCGGGTGATCAACCAGCACCACCCCGAGCTGCTCGTGCCGCTCGCGCTCGCGGCCGGCGGGGCCACCCTGGTTCAGGCCATCACCGGATTCGGCCTGTCGCAGATCCTCGGCGTGGCGGCGCAGCGCGCCATCACCGACATGCGGCGCACGGTGCAGGCGTACGTGCTCCGGCTGCCCATCAGTTATTTCGACTCGACCAAGAGCGGGATCCTCATCTCGCGCATCATGACCGACGCCGAGGGCATCCGGAACCTGGTGGGCACGGGGCTGGTGCAGCTCGTAGGCGGGCTCCTGACGGCGGCGATCGCGCTGGGGGTGCTGTTCTACCTGAACTGGCGGCTCACGCTGATCGCGATCCTGATCCTCGGCTGCTTCGGCGTCGGGATGGCGTACGCCTTCGCGAAGCTGCGGCCGCTGTTCCGGGACCGCGGCAAGCTCAACGCAGAGGTGACGGGGCGGCTGGGTGAAACGCTGGGCGGAATCCGGATCGTCAAGGCGTATCGCGCCGAGCGGAGCGAGCGGCTCGTGTTCACCAAGGGAGCCAACACCCTGTTCCGCAACATCGCCACGACCATGACGGGCATCTCGAGCGTCGGCGCGTTCGCCACCATCATCATCGGCGCGATCGGGATCCTGATGATCCTCGAGGGCGGAAACGCGATCCTGTCCGGACAGATGACGCTGGGTGATTTCTTCATGTACGGGGTCTTCATCGGCCTCGTGGCCCTGCCGCTCATCAATATCGCTTCGATCGGCACCCAGATCACCGAAGCGTTCGCCGGGCTGGACCGGATCCGCGAGATCCGCCGGCTCGTGACCGAGGACGCCGAGGACGGGGCGCGGGCGCCGCTCGCGGACGTGGCCGGCGACGTCGCGTTCGAGAACGTGAGCTTCGAATACGTCCCCGGGGCCGAGGTCCTGAAGCGCGTTTCGTTCCACGCGGCGGCCGGCTCGACCACCGCCCTGGTCGGCTCGTCGGGAGCGGGGAAGAGCACCTTGATCAACCTCGTACTCACCTTCAACCGGCCGAAGTCGGGGCGCATTCTCGTGGACGGTCGCGATCTCGCGACGCTGCGGCTCGCCGACTATCGCCGCCAGCTCGGTGTGGTGCTGCAGGACAACTTCCTGTTCGACGGCACCATCGCGCAAAACATCGCGTTCGCCCGGCCGCACGCGACCCGCGAGGACATCGAGGAAGCGGCGCGGATCGCCCACTGCGACGAGTTCGTGCGTCGCTTCGAAAAGGGGTACGACACGGTGGTGGGGGAGCGGGGCGTGAAGCTCTCCGGCGGCGAGCGCCAGCGGGTCTCGATCGCGCGGGCCATCCTCGCCGATCCGCGCATTCTGATCCTCGACGAAGCCACGTCCAGCCTCGACTCCGAGAGCGAGGCAGCCATCCAGGACGGCCTGCGTACGCTGCGGCGCGGGCGGACCACGTTCGTCATCGCCCATCGTCTCTCGACCATTCGCAGCGCGGACCAGATCCTCGTGATGGAGGGCGGTGAGATCGTGGAGCGCGGCACCCACGCCGAGCTGCTGGCGAAGCACGGCCGCTACCGCCAGCTGTACGACAAGCAGTACCGGTTCGAGCAGGACCTGTTCGTGAACCCCGGCGAAGACTTCACGCCCGAGCTGGAAGCGCCCGTGGCGACGCCCCCGCTGACCCCGCCGGCCCGCCTCTAGCTTCCACGCCTGTCGGGCCCTACACTAGCGCATGGCTCTGATCGACACGAATCATCAGCGCGCGGCGCTGGTCACGTTGCTGCTGGCCCTCGGGCTGGTCATCTCGCTCACGCCCTACGCCACGGGGCTCATCGGCATCCCGGTCCTGTACGCCGTCTTCGCCCCGGTGCACGACTGGTTGTCGCTGCGGGTGCGGCCCAGGCTCGCCGCGACCCTGGTGGTCGCCCTGGCGCTCTTTCTGATCGTGGTGCCTGGCGTCTCGTTCGCAGGCTTGATCGTCGCCCAGGCGCAGGAGATCGCCGGCGGCGTCATTCGCAACCCGGTGCTCGGCCGGCTGCGGGAGCTGAGGTTCGGCGGCATGGATCTGGGACCGCGGCTCGCCGACCTGGGGGCCCAGGTCGTGGCATGGATCGGATCCTCCGCGTTCGGTCTGGTGGGCACCGCCACGCGACTCGCGCTCAACCTCACGATCTCGCTGTTCGGGTTGTTCTACCTGATGCTGGCGCCGGGCGAGACCTGGGAGGCGGTACGGCCCTACATCCCATTCTCCGCCAAGAACACCGAGAAGCTGCGCCAGCGATTTCGCGACGTCACCACCTCGACGATCGTCGGCACCGGTGTGACCGCGGGGATTCAGGGCTTCCTCGTGGGCCTCGGCTTCTGGCTCACCGGCCTCCCGAACGCCGTGTTCTGGGGTGTGGTCACCATGGTGTTCGCCATCCTGCCCGTCGTCGGCAGCGCCCTCGTGTGGGGGCCCGGCGCGCTCGCGCTGATCCTGGGCAACCATATGCTATGGGGCGTGCTCCTGGCGGTTGGGGGCGCCGTGATCGTCGGCAACGTGGACTACGTCATCCGGCCGATGGTGTTCCGCCGCTGGGCCAACATTCACCCGCTCGTCACGCTGGTCGGTGCGCTCGCCGGCGTGCCCTATTTCGGGATCCTGGGACTGCTGATCGGGCCGCTGGCGCTGAGCTATTTGTTCGAGCTGGTGAAGATGTATAGAGAAGAGTATCTGAACGGCTAGACGCCCAGACGCGTAGACGCACGGCTAGGGGAAGCGCGCCGGTCCGTTGGCCCGGATCAGGTCGAGCGGATCGACGGTGATGCCCCCATAGGCCGCGAACCAGTGGAGGTGCGACCGGGTGACGCGACCGGAAGCCCCCACGAGACCGATCAGCTGACCAGCGGCGACCGTGTCACCAGGCACGACGAGCACGCGACTCAGGTGAAAATACCCGGTCACGAGACCGGCCCCGTGGTCGATGAGGATCGTGGTCCCGCTGTAATAGAGATCGGCCACCAACGCGACGACGCCCCGATTCGACGCCCGCACCGGGTCCCCGCGCTGCCCGGCGAAGTCGACGCCCCAGTGACGGCTGCGCAACACCTTGTTGAACACGCGTGCCACGCCGAACCCGCTCGTCACCACGCCGGCACGCGGGCGCAGGAACGGCGCCTGCCACAACCGCGGGGTCTCGTGCGCCCGCTGTCTCACCTCCTGCACCAGCTCCTGCTCCAGCCGGATGCGCTCGCTCAGCGAATCGGGCGGCTCCGCGTACTCGGGAGCCACGCGGAGCCGCTCGCGCGGGGCGCGGCGGCGCCCCACCGGTAGCGCCGCCACGACCGTATCGCTCGTGCTGTCGGCGCGCTCCATGACGAGACGCGCCGTGGCGCCGTCGTCGGCCCCGAACGGCACCGCGCCGAGCGCTTCGAAGCCGTCCGCGAACCGCTCGAAATGCAGCGGCTCGCCCGCCAGCTCGCCGGACACCACCCTCACGCTATCGCCCGCCGGCGGGCGGACCAACACGCGCACCAACGATCCTTGTAGGGGTAAGCGCGGCCACCAGGTTACGCGCGGTGCCGCGGCCGTGCCCTGCCCCGTCAGAACGGCGGGGGCCAGGCACAGCGCGAGGGCGGCGAGGTATCGGCCGGGGTTTGGCATGGGGCAGGATACCCTGCCCCGAGCAACGTGTGCCAGGGCGGGCGCTAGCGGTCTGACAGCGCGCCGCGGGCGATCGCGAGCTCGGCTCGCCCGCCGTCGCCTTGCTGCATCCGTGCGAGATACGCGCGATAGCCTGCCCGCGCCGCCGCGCCGTCGCCCGCCAGCTCCGCCGCGCGCGCCAATCCGAACAGACTGCGCGGCCGCCCCGGCTCCCGGCGCAGCGTCGCCTCGTAGGCCGAACGGGCGGGCGCGTACCGGCCCAGCGCGAGCAGGAGGTCGCCCTCGAGCTCCCGCGCGGGCAACAGCTCGCCGGGCGTCACCGGATGCTTCGCCGTTACGTCCTCCCGATCGGCTGCGGCTGTCGCCTCCCGCAGCGCGCCGGCCGTATCGCCGGCTGCCAGCAGCACCCACGCGGTCACCACCTGCTTCTGATTGCCGACAACGCGGGACCAGTTGTAGCCCGGCTGTCCGGCGAGCGCCGCTTCGATCGTCGCGAGCGCCGCGATCTCGGTGCGGGCCTGGACGGTGTCGCCGCTCCGGGCGGCGCCGAGGCCCCGGGTGAAGTGGCCCAAGGCTTCCCCGATGCCACCCTGCCCCGCGGCGCGCATGGGAAGCCGGGCCGCCTCTGCCCAATCGCCCCGCTCGAGCGGCACACGCGCCTCCATCGCCACACCATTGTAGTTCGTGACCAGGGCATCGCTCGAGAGCACGGTGGTGAGCGCGAGGCCCTGCGCCACGGTCCGCCGCGCCGCCGAGTCGCGTCCTTCCTGGAGGTAGCCGTACACCATGTAGTCCAGCGCGTGGAACTGCTCGGGTGCCACGCCCTTGAGCTGCTGCGCGCGCGCGTACGCGATTCCCGCTTCGAGCGAGCGCTGGTTCGCCGCGATCGTTTCGTCCCAGAGGCCGAGCCGAATGAAAATGTGGGATGGCATGTGCTGCGCATGCGGCGCCGCGGGTGCGATCTGCGCGTAGCGACGGGCGGCATCGAGCCCGAGCGAGGCGAGCTGCGGAGAATCATTGGCGTGGATGATGTAATGCGCGAGCCCCGGGTGCTCCGGGAAGCGGCGGAACAGCGGATTCAGGATCGCCGCGGCCTGCCGCTGCCGGGTGAACGTCGTATCGGCCGGGGACGCCGTCGCCACCAGCGAGAGCGCGTAGTAGATCGCGACCTCGGGGTCGGTAGGAAAGTCGCGGTAGACGCGCGCCAGGGTATCCGAGTACGCCTCGAGCCGCTGCGGGTTTGACGTCGTCTCGTAATCGCGGTACAGCGCGCCGACGGCCGCCAGAAAGCCCTGTTCTCGGGCCGTGGGCGCGCCGAGTGCGAGCGCCCGTATGGAGTTGGCGGCACCGCGTCGCAAATTGTCCCCCTGGGGCCCGCCTACGAACGGGTTCCCCCAGTAGTTCAGCGCCAGCCCCCAGTATGCCATCGCGCAAGTCGAATCGGCGGCGGCCACGCCTCGGAACGCCCGGGCTCCTTCCTCCCACCAGAAGGAGTGCAGCAGGGCCATCGCGCGCTCGAACTGCACCTGGGCGTCCGGCCGGCACGAAGTGGCGAAGACCACGCGCCCGAGCTGCTCGCCATGCGCGCCGCCGTGCTCGTGCTCCTGCGCACGCAGCGGAGCGACGAAAATGAGCGACAAGGCTCCTGATACAGCCCACCGGGACGCGACCGACATGAGTGGCTCGGGGTGTTGGTTCGGCTCCAATGTGCAGGCGATGACCAGGGTTGTGCCAGAGGGTACCGCAGCGAGTGCGAGCTAGTTACGATTGAGAAACCAGCGACTCCTCGTTTATCCGGCGTCCGCAGTTCCCTGTAGTCTCGAGCGACTGATCCCCATGAGGTCCCAATGCGGCTTTCGCTCCGCTTCATTATCCCGCTGTTTCTCGCGCTCGGCGCCCTCGCCTACGCGGTGGTCCCGCTCGTCGATAGGCTCACGCTACAGTGGTTCGAGCGGGATCTCGACCTCCGCGCCACGCTGATCGCCAGCACGGTCCAGGAGCCGCTGCGGGACCTGATCCGCGCGGGCAACCGCAACCGCCTGCTGCAGTTTTTCACCCGCATCCTGCAGGACGAGCGTCTCTACGCGCTGGGGTTCTGCCCGCTGAGCCGGGGACAACCGATCGCGACCCCGACACTGCCGCCGGAGATCCGCTGCACCCAGCTCGATTCGTACTCGAGCCCATCGGGACAGCTGCTCAAGAGCCCGGACGGTCCGTTGCTCGTGTCGGTCCGGTCGCTCGCCGTCGACGGCGCCCCAGCCGGGACATTGGTGCTGGTGCACGACATGAGCTTCGTGGCGCGCCGCAGCGCCGAGACCCGAAAGTACCTCTTCTACTTCTTCGTGGGCCTCGGTGCCATGGTATCGCTCATCACCGTCGCGATCGCGCAATTGAGCTGGCGGGGTTGGGTGCAGGGCCTGCGGGCGTTGCTGCGGGGCGAGGGCCTGTTGCGTCCGTCCGACAAGCTCGAGGTGCCGGAGTTGCGACCCATCGCCCGCGACCTGCGCGCGCTGATCTCGGACCTCGAAGCCGAGCACCGTTCACGCGACGATGAGCAGCTGGCGTGGACGGCGGACACGCTCCGGGCGATCCTGCACGGTGAGCTGCGCGGGCAGGAGGTCATCGTGGTCTCCAACCGGGAGCCCTACATCCACGTCCGTCAGGGCGAAGACATTGCGGTCTGGCGGCCGGCAAGCGGCCTCGTCACGGCCCTGGAGCCGATCATGCGCGCGTGCTCCGGCACGTGGATCGCGCACGGCGGTGGCTCCGCCGATCGCGATGTCGTAGACCGACACGACCGCATACGTGTCCCGCCCGAGGACCCCGCCTATCAGCTGCGCCGGGTTTGGCTCAGTCCCGAGCAGGAGACGGGCTATTACTACGGCTTCGCGAACGAGGGTCTTTGGCCGCTGTGCCACATCGCGCACGTGCGCCCCACGTTCCGCACGGCGGACTGGGAGCAGTACGTGTCCGTGAACCGCACGTTCAGTCGCGCCGTGGTCGACGAGGCGAATTCCCCAGACCCGATCGTGCTGGTGCACGACTATCACTTTGCCCTGCTCCCGAGGATGATCCAGGAGGAGCTCCCGGCGGCGACGATCATCGCCTTCTGGCACATCCCGTGGCCCAACCCGGAAGCGTTCGGGATCTGTCCATGGCGGGAAGCGCTGCTCGACGGCCTGCTCGGCTCGACTATTCTCGGGTTCCACACTCAGTTCCACTGCAACAACTTCGTCGATACGGTCGACCGCCTGCTGGAAGCGCGGGCAGACCGGGAGACGTTCACGGTGTCGTACCGCGGAAAGGTGACTGCGGTGAAACGGTATCCCATCTCGATCGAATGGCCGCCATCACCCGAACTCGTGGCCAAGCCGATCGATCAGTGCCGCCTGGACGTGCGCCGCCGTCACGACCTGCCGCCCAATCACGCGATCGGCGTGGGCGTCGACCGGCTCGACTACACCAAGGGCATCGAAGAGCGGCTGCGCGCGGTCGAGCGCTTGCTGGAGATGCGGCCGGAGTGGGCCGGCAAATTCACGTTCATCCAGATCGCCGCTCCCACGCGCTCCCGGATCGAGCAATACCAGGAGTACGAGGCGCGAGTCCGGGCGATGGCGGCCCGCATCAACGGGCGGTTCGCCCAGGTGGGACACGCGCCGATCGTGCTCAAGGTGGAGCATCACCAACCCGACGACATCTACGAGTACTACCGCGCCGCCGACCTGTGCATGGTCACGAGCCTGCACGACGGCATGAACCTGGTCGCGAAGGAGTTCGTCTCGTCGCGCGACGACGAGCGCGGTGTGCTGATCCTGAGCCAGTTCACGGGGGCGGCGCGGGAGCTGCCGGAGGCCATCATCGTCAACCCGTACGACACGGATCAATGCGCCGCGGCCCTTCACATGGCGCTGTCGATGCCTGCTGGCGAGCAGCGCGCGCGTATCCGCCTGATGCGGGGCCTGATTCAGGGGTTCAACGTGTATCGCTGGGCGGGACGCATGTTGATCGACGCCGCAGCCATGAGGCGCCACGGGCGGTTGCTACAGCGTGCCGCGACGCCGGCGCGGTCGGGGGGGGGACGCCAAGCCAGCGCGTACCCGGCAGGGCCCGGCAAATGACGCGGTCGCCGCCGGCACCCCGACCCGACTGGGCCTACTTCCTCGACATCGACGGGACCCTGGTCGACCTCTCGAACTCCCCGATCGGCGCGAGCCTCGACGCCGACGGTCGGCACCTCATCGACGCGCTGTATCGAGCCGCCGGCGGCGCGGTGGCGCTGATCAGCGGTCGCTCGATCACGGACATCGACCGACTGGCGCCCGACCTCCGCCTGCCGGCGGCCGGACAACACGGCATCGAGCGCCGGAACGCCGTCGGACGAATCTCTCGCCATGAGTTCCCCGCTCAGGGGCTCGAGTGGGTGCGCCGCGAGCTCGCTGCGGCCGTGGAATCGCATCACGGGCTCGCGCTCGAGGACAAAGGCCTGTCCCTGGCCCTCCACTACCGCCGCGCGCCCCGGCTCGGCGGCTTTGTCCATCGGCTGGTGCGCTCGCTGGCCACCCGGCTCGGCCCGCAGTACTGCGTGCAAACCGGTAAGCGCATCGTGGAGATGAAGCCCGCCGGAAAAGACAAAGGCGTGGCGGTTCAGGAATTCATGCAGGAGGAGCCGTTCCGCGGGCGCACGCCGGTGTTCGTAGGCGACGACAGCACCGACGAATATGGGTTCGCCATGGTCAATCGCCTGCATGGGCACTCGATCAAAGTCGGGCCGGGGCGAACGGCGGCCCGCTGGCGGCTGCGGGACGTGCGGGCGGTGCACGCGTGGCTGGTGGGCCCATGACCACCCTGGATCTCGGGTTGATCGGCAACGGCACGATCGGCGCGCTCGTGAATCCGTCCGGAGAGATCGTCTGGGCCTGTTTTCCACGCTTTGACGGCGATCCGGCGTTTTGCACGTTGCTGCGCGAGCGGACGCGAGAAACGGACTTCGGCTTTCTCGCGGTCGAGCTGAGCGAGGGGGCGAGGGAGGAGCAGGAATACCTCGCCAACACGCCGATGCTCGTCACCCGGTTACACGACCGCCACGGCGGTTCGGTCGAGATCACGGACTTCGCGCCGCGGTTCCGTCAGTACGGCCGCATGTTCTGTCCCATGATGCTGGTGCGGCGGATCAAGCGCATCGCCGGCAATCCCCGCGTCCGTGTACGTCTCAGGCCCGCGAATCACTACGGCCGCTCTCGCGCGGACATCACCTGCGGCTCGAACCATATCCGGTATGTGGGAACCGATCTTGTGCTGCGGCTGACGACGGATGCCCCGATCACGGCGATCGTGGAAGAGAATGCGTTCTTCCTGGAGGACACGGTCACGCTGCTGCTCGGGCCGGACGAGACCGTACAGGGAGGAGTGGCGGACGTGGGACGGCATTTCCTGGACGAAACGGCCGCCTATTGGCGGGAATGGGTCCGGTCCCTCGCCATTCCCTTCGAATGGCAGGAGGCGGTCATTCGCGCCGCGATCACGTTGAAGCTGAACGTGTTCGAAGACACCGGCGCGATCATCGCGGCGGTGACCACGTCGATTCCCGAGGCGCCGGGAAGCGGGCGCAACTGGGACTACCGTTACTGCTGGCTGCGCGATGCCTACTTCGTGATCAACGCCCTCAATCGGCTGAGCGACACGCAGACGATGGAGCGGTATTTGAGCTACATCCTCAACATCGTCGCTGACGGGGACGCCGGACACCTGCAGCCGGTGTACGGCATCACCGGACACTCCGTCACCGACGAGCGGGAGGTCGATTCACTCCCCGGCTACCGCGGCCTGGGGCCGGTCCGAATCGGCAATCAGGCGCACCAGCAGGTCCAGCACGACGTCTACGGTTCGGCCATCCTCGCGGCGACGCACGTGTTTTTCGACCGCCGGGTCATGCGCCGCGGCGACCAGATCCTGTTCCACCGCCTCGAGGCGCTCGGCGCCCGCGCGGCCCGGCTCTTCGACCAACCCGACGCCGGAATTTGGGAGTTGCGCGGCGCCGCGCGCGTGCACACGTCGTCGAGCGTGATGTGCTGGGCCGGCTGCGACAGGCTGGCCCGGATTGCCGCGCACCTGGGACTCGCCGACCGCGCCGCCTACTGGCAAGCCGAAGCGGCGCGCATGCAGCAGGTGATCTGTGAACGGTCGTGGAATCCCGGGATGGGATGCTTCGTGGCCACCATGGAGGGCAAGACGCTCGACGCGAGCTTGCTGCGCCTGGGCGAGCTGGGCTTCCTGGCGGAGGATGACCCCCGGTTCGCCGGCACGGTGCGCGCCATCGAGCGGGAGTTGCGCCGGGGGGACTTTGTGTTCCGCTATGTCGAAGCGGACGATTTCGGGAAGCCGGACAACGCGTTCCTGGTGTGCACCTTTTGGTATATCAACGCGCTCGCGGCGATCGGTCGGCGCGAGGAGGCGCGAACCCTGTTCGAGAACGTGCTCGCCTGCCGCAACCGCCACGGCCTGCTGGCCGAGCACATCGATCCCCGAACGCGCGAGCAGTGGGGCAATTTCGTCCAGACGTACAGCATGGTCGGCCTGATCGGCTCGGCCATCCGGCTGTCAGTCAGGTGGGATCAGGCCTTTTAGGAGCGCCAGCGCCACGCCGTTGGTCCATCCAAATCCGTCCTGCGTGGGGTATTCGCCGCCGCCGGCCCGCCGCCGCAGGTCGACGACGTCGTACTTCTCGTTCATCTTGCCGGTCGCGCGATAGGTGCGCTGGTTCAACCCAAGCCACCGGTCGCGGGCGGCATCCGCCAGATCGGCGCGACCGTAGCGCCGCACGCCCTCGATCGACAGCCATTCCAAGGGCGGCCATCCGTTGGGGGCGTCCCATTGCTGGCCCGAGGCGATCAACGTCGTGACGAATCCGCCCGGCTTCAAGAATTCGCGCTCGAGCCGCGCCGCGACGGCGCGACCTTGTTCCGGAGTCGCTAGCCCGAAATACAGCGGCGACGCCGCGGCCAAGGTGGGCCGGTCCGTCACGCGCTCTCCAGTACGCCAGCGAACGTCGTAGAAGAACCCGGTGGCGGGATCATACGCCGCCTCGAGCAGGGCATGACGACGATCCTCGGCCGCCCGGGCGAATTGCCGCGCCACGTCCGCGTCCCCCGCCCGGCCGCGGAATGAACGCAGCGCCGCGATCGTCCGCTCGGCGTGAAACAGGAGACTGTTGAGATCCACCGGAATCAGGTCGGTCGTCTCCAGCGTGCGCAAATCCTTCGGATCGCGCATCCAACGGCTCGAGAAGTCCAACCCGCTCTCGGCCGTGGCCTTCACGTTGCGATAAAACGACTCGCGACGGGCTTCGGGGAGGGTCTGCGCGAGCTCGTAGTCCGGACGGTACGCCTCAGGCCTGGGCTCGGGCAGGTCGTCCCAGTAGCGGTTGAGCAGCGGTCCGCCCTCCCGCAGCCGGACGACGCGGCGGTACGCCTGGCCGGACCCGGGTGCGAGACGCTCTGCTCCCTTCATCCAGAACGCGTGCTCCGCCTCCAGCGCGTTGAGGTATGGAAGGGCTTTGGTCGTATCTGTCGCCCGCGCGTACAACGCGACCATGGCGGCAAAGAACGGCGGCTGGCTGCGGCTCAGATAGTACGTCCGGTTGCCGTTCGGGATGTGCCCGACCGTTGCGATCAGGTGGGCGAAGTTGTCGAGCATGCTCTTCACGAGATCGGTGCGGCCGCTCTCGATGAGCCCGAGCATGGTGAAGTACGAGTCCCAGTAGTACACCTCCCGGAAGCGGCCGCCCGGGACGACGTACGGATTAGGCAGCGGGATGAGCGACGAGCGTGCGTCGGCGGTGTCGGGCGGGCGCGTCAGGACGGGCCAGAGCGCGCGAATGTGCTGCTCCATGGTCTGCGACGTGTCCGACCGGAAGCCCTCGCCCACCGGCCGGGGCAGCTCGAACTGCTGCGTGACGAAGTCCCCCAGGTTGAACTGCGGCGCGCCTCGCGCCGAGGCGTAGCGGGCGATGATCTCCGCCGGCGCGAACCGCGGTCGGGCATCTGCGAACGTTTTCGAGTCCTCGAAGATCCCCGAGAGCTGGACGTCGTGAAACAGTGCGCCGAGATCGTGGGCTGGGTCGTAGCGGGCGGCCGGTGGGGCTGACCTGCACCCGCTCGCGATGACAAGGGCGGCAAGGGCGGCAAGGGCTCGGGTCGTCACCTAGAAGCCCGCTCTCCGTTTCTGAGTCCTCACCCCCTGTCCCCCTCTCCGTTCCGGAGAGGGGGTACGATGGTCGGGCTTCGTTTCCCCTCTCCCAACGGGAGAGGGGATCAAAGGGGTGAGGACCCGGCTCATCTAAACACGATCCACAGCACGCCGATTGTCGCGGCGAGAACAATCGAGAGGACCACGTTGAGAGTCCGCGGGCCCGATGCGACCGGGATCGCCGTGATCTCCGGTGCCCCGACCGTCAGCCCGGCGGTCCGGGCTGTTCCGGGGGGCGCGGTCGCGAGGCTGACCGCGATGAGGATCCCCGAGCACAGGACAAAGAGCAATGCCGCGAAGTGCAGGAAGTTGATCGTGGCGAACCAATACCACACAGAGCCGCTGGCCAGACTGGCCCGCGCGAGCTCGAGCACCAGTCGCGCCGTCCCGATCACGAGCCCGGTCCACAGCGCGGCCAACGCGCCGGTTCCATTGAGCCTCGGGTACAGCACGCCAAGCAGGAAGCACGCCGCAATCGGCGGGGCGATGTATGCCTGCACGCTCTGCAGGTAGATGTAGATCTGCGGCGAGATGTACTTCATGAACGGAATCCACAAGAGACCCAATCCGACCAGCAGCACGGTGGTGATCCGTCCCACCGCCACCAAACGCTGCTCGCTCGCGTCGGGCCGGAGCTTGCGGTACACGTCCCACGTGAGCAGCGTCGAGCAGGAGTTGAACGCGGAGGCGAGCGAGCTCATCAACGCGGCGAGCATGCCCGCCAGCACCAGCCCCTTGAACCCGGCCGGCAGCAGCCGCGTGACCAACGCGGGGTACGCCGCATCGGCCGACCCGCCCCGGATGTCCGCG
>WNEY01000442.1_pt1 | contig 33467 bp, 31 predicted proteins | sample 5400531 | NCBI WGS metagenome assembly WNEY01 (sample SAMN13153338, study PRJNA577476) | soil metagenome | isolation source: 200 cm saprolite under Douglas fir tree site 1 | place: USA:California | collected 2015-04-18
CGCGGGCGCGGTCTCCGTCGGCAGCGGCTCGGACGGCTTGCTCTCCGGCTCCGGCCGCGCCGGCATCTTGGCCTTGATGCGCTCCCAAATCTTGGCGTCGGGCTCGACCGGCTCGACCATCAGGTGCAGCTCGCCGAGCCGGCGTTCCCAGAGACGCACCTTCCCCACCAGCTCCTGGTCGATCACCAGCAGGGCCTGCGCCTGCGTGCGCTCCTCGGAATCGAGCGTGCCGAGCACGTATTCGGCCGCGAGCGCATCGTTCGGGCTCGTGTCGTTCATGACTTCAGACACTGCTCGATTTCGGCCAGGCTGCGCCGCAGCGATGCCCGCAGCAGATTGACCGGCATGTCGAGCCTGGTGGAGAGCTCCTCGCGGCTGAACGCCCCGTAATAGGCGAGCAGCAGCATGCGCTGGCGGTCGGGCTCGAGCCGCCCGATGCAGGTGAGCAGGCGCTTGAGCTCGTCGGTGAGCTGATGGCGGGGCACCGTGCCGGGGCCTTCGTTCTCGTCGATCACCTCCGGCTCGCCGACCTCGCCGGCCGGACGCGGCCGCCGCGAGAGGTCGATCGCCAGGCGGCGGGCGATCGCCACCATCCAGGCGAGCGGCGTCGAATGCGCGGGATTGAACTCGCCCGCGCTTTGCCAGATCTGCAGGTAGGCTTCCTCCATCACGTCGGCGGCCAGGTCGTGGCGCCGCAGGATGCGCAGCACCACCCCGTAGAGCTTGGCGCAGGTCGCCTGATAGAGGCGCTCGAACGCGGCCGCGTCACCCTTGGTGACGGCCGCCAGCAGCCACGTGATCTCGACCGGCGTCGACATGACGAAGAAGGGCCCCGGGCTCACCGCACCGGCCGATTATGGCCGCCAAGGCCGCCTGCCGTCGAGTCCGGGAAACAGCGGTCCTCAGCGGTCGGAGCGATATCCGACTGCCCGATCCCCGACCGCCGATGTCGACGATGGGCGAGGGACGATCACGCCCGGACGCCGTTGCGCATCATGCCGATGGCGTCGAGCTCCGCCTGCTCGCGGGCGTCCTCGTCCGCCCGCTCGCGCATCTGGTCGCGCTCGTCGAGCAGCTCGACCTTCTTCATTTCCTCGTAGGCCTCGCCGAGCGCGGCCTTGGCGTCCTCGAGCTGGACCTTGAGCTCGTCGGCCGAGCGCTTGAGGTTCTCGCGCCGCTGCATCGCCGCCTTGGCATAGGTCGGATAGGCGAAATGGCTGGGATCGTGAATCCCGGCGCGGTCCTGCTCGGACTTGATCTCGCGCTCAAGATCGGCGGCGATGCGCTCGAACTCGGCGATCATGCCCTCGATCTGCGCGACCTTGCGCCGCCTCTCGTCGACCTGAAACTTCTTCAGGCGAATAAGCGTCTCGCGTGACTTCATCGACTCCTACTCCCCCGAAGCCCCGGCGTCGCGGCATTCGCATCGCATGCGACGCGGCTGCTCCCGCTTGGGCGGCATGCTGCCAGCTGCGCCCCAGTGTGGCGGCACAATGTTAGTTTTCGGTTTCCACACCGCCGAGAATTCGCTCGAGGCGTTGATATCCTTGCCCAAGGCTGGTTGCTTCTTCCTTACCCTGGGCCAAAAACTCCTCCAGCGGCCGGTGCAGCCGGATGGCGGCATCGACCTCGGCGCTGGAACCCGCGCGATAGGCGCCGAGCCGGATCAGCTCCTCCATGTCGGCATAGGTCGCCATCACCTGGCGGGCTTGGTTGATGACCGGTAAATAGGCCGGATCGGCCGCCCGCGGCATGGTGCGGGAGACCGATTTGAGGACATTGATGGCGGGGTAGCGGCCGCGCTCGGCGATCGCCCGCTCCATGACCACGTGGCCGTCGAGAATGGCGCGCACCGCGTCGGCGACCGGCTCGTTATGGTTGTCACCCTCGACCAGCACGCTGAACAGCCCGGTGATGGTGCCTTGGCCGGTGCCCGGCCCGGCCCGCTCCAGGAGGCGGGGCAATTCGGTGAAGACCGTCGGGGTATAGCCCTTGGCGGTCGGCGGCTCGCCGGCGGAGAGCCCGATCTCGCGCTGGGCCACGGCGAAGCGGGTGATGGAGTCCATCAGCACCAGCACGTCGTTGCCGAGGTCGCGAAAATATTCGGCGACGGCGAGGGTGAGATAGCCGGCCTGCCGGCGCATCAGCGCCGGCTCGTCGGAGGTCGAGACCACCACCACCGAGCGCGCCAGGCCCTCGCCGCCGAGATCGTCCTGGAGGAATTCCTGCACCTCGCGGCCGCGTTCGCCGATGAGGCCGATGACCGAAACGTCGGCCGCGACGTTGCGGGCGAGCATCGACATCAGCACCGATTTCCCCACCCCGCTACCGGAAAAGACGCCCATGCGCTGGCCGCGACAGCAGGTGACGAAGGTATTGAGCGCCCGCACCCCGAGATCGAGCGGCGCGCCCACGCGCCGGCGGGCATGCGCCGGCGGCGGAGCGCTGCGGAAGGGATAGGGCGAGGAGCCCGCCGGCAGCGCGCCCTTGCCGTCGATCGGCTCGCCCATTGCGTTGACCACCCGCCCGAGCCAGCCGGGCGACGGCCGCACCGCCGCCGGCGCCGCGGTGACCACCGCCCGGCAGCCGCGACGCACGCCCTCGAGCGTCGCGAACGGCATCAGCAGGGCGTTGGCGCCGGAAAACCCGACCACCTCGCAAGGGATGGCCGTACTCGTCTCGATCACCACCCGCGCGCCGACCGACATGGCGTGAATGGGCCCCGCGACCTCCACCATCAGGCCGCGCACGCCGACCACCCGGCCGTAGACCTCGACCCCGTCGAGCTCGCCGATCTGGTCGGCAAGGGCCTTCATGGGACAAGCGCCTGCATGCCGGGGGCGCTTTCATGGGAAGAACGTCCGTCGTACCAATCGTCGGACGCTGCCGTGCCGCGCCGGCTCTTAACTCGGTGTTTACCCGCGTCGTTAATCATTGCGTCACCGTTGTGGGACTTCAGGGGGCCCGTCACCCGGCCAGGACGGCGGGGGGAAGAGTCTTCTGAATCGGTTACAACCGACTCTTAATGTCGAACATGAGATGCCGCTTGGCAAAAAAACCACTCCCGTGCAATATCTTAGGGCGATTCGCCCGGGCTTGCCCAGAGAATATGTACGCACCGGAATTAGGTTTTGTTAACCATGCGTCTCTAACGTTCCGATTCGGTTTGTCCCAAAGCGTTTTCGAGGGCCGCCGCTGCGGCGTGCCGACCTGCGCCTGAAGCGGCGAGGAAGGGGACTGGCATGCGCGTATTGCTGATTGAGGACGACAGCGCCACCGCTCAATCGATCGAGCTGATGCTGAAGTCCGAGAGCTTCAACGTCTACACCACCGACTTGGGCGAGGAAGGTGTCGATCTCGGCAAGCTCTACGATTACGACATCATCCTGCTCGATCTGAATCTGCCGGACATGTCGGGCTTCGAGGTGCTGCGCTCGCTGCGCGTCTCCAAGGTGAAGACGCCGATCCTGATCCTCACCGGGCTCGCCGGCATCGAAGACAAGGTTCGCGGTCTCGGCTTCGGCGCCGACGACTACATGACCAAGCCGTTCCACAAGGACGAGCTGGTGGCGCGCATCCACGCGATCGTGCGCCGCTCCAAGGGCCATGCCCAGTCGGTGATCCAGACCGGCGACCTCGTGGTCAATCTCGACACCAAGACGGTGGAAGTGAACGGCGCCCGCGTCCACCTCACCGGCAAGGAGTACCAGATGCTGGAGCTCCTGAGCCTGCGCAAGGGCACCACGCTGACCAAGGAGATGTTCCTCAACCATCTCTACGGCGGCATGGACGAGCCCGAGCTCAAGATCATCGACGTCTTCATCTGCAAGCTGCGCAAGAAGCTCGCCAACGCCTCGAACGGCAAGAACTACATCGAGACGGTGTGGGGCCGCGGCTACGTCCTGCGCGAGCCCATCGAGGACGAGGCGCGCATTCCGGCCTGACGATCATCCGGACGAATTTTAAAGCAGCTCACCGGCTCTCTCCTCCACCAACTCGGACCATTCCGGACCCCGCCAGCGATGGCGGGGTTTTTGTTGCGCCGTTGCACGGCGAGCGCGAGCGATGAACGCCCTCGCGCCCGCCTCCGACGGCGCACAAGCCCGGCTTCACCGGGGCGGACGGCGGCGCTCGTACTCGATCTTGAAGTGATCCGGCAGGATGTCCCGGCGCTCGCGCAGATATTCGGTCACGAATTGCTCGGCCTTGCGCCGCCGCGCTTCGATGATCGTGTCGAGGAACCGCCGCAGCAAGGAGCGGGTCGCCGGCGCGTCGGCGGACATGTCGAGGAACGAAGGAGGAGCTTCAATAGTCATGGCCGGGCCTCGTGTCGATAGCTGTGGGCTATGGACGTTTCGCTCCCTGTCTTTTTGCTCGCGTTATCGCTCGGTGGTCGTTCAATCGGATGCCGCCACTGTGTCATGTGCTCGCGAGCGTCCGTCGAATTTTCCGACAATGCGCACTATCAGGACGTTCCGCGCCGACGTGTGATGCGCATCACGGGGCAGGCACGGTGTCGCCGCGGGGCGCCGCATGACCGATTTGCAAGATATGCATTGCAGGCTCGCCACTATCCGGCGCTCGATGGGACCATGGCTTTGCAAACCGCGTGCCACCTCAGGATCTGCACAAGAAGGCAGCAATGTTTTGCATCGATGACTGCCGTCTCTTCTTGGTCGTTTGCGATGGCGCTGATCGCCGCGGAAATTTAAAGATGTCGATTTCCCGGCTGCGCGTCGATGTTGAGCGTGATCGCCTGCCGGATCGGCAAACTTGCTCATGCGCTTCCCGCCGATTCGCAGTGTTCGATCGAAACCGGAGATCTCGCGGGGATCGGCTGAGCAGAAAACAATCACACCGAATCATTCCGCGGTACGGCCGGCGGCTTCCGAGGCAGCGGGGCGATGGCGATTGACCGTGAGCGCGCGGACCGTAAAGTGCGGGACCCTGCACTCGATCGGCGTCGACCAATGGTGTCCATCCCGAAATTGTCGGCGCCCGGCGTCGAAATGCCGGCGATCGGCTTCGGCACCTCGTCGCTCGGCGACTGCGGCGAGATCGTCGCCTCAGCGCTCAGGCTCGGCTATCGCCATATCGACACCGCCTGGAAATACGGCACCGAGCGCGGCGTCGGCGAAGCCATGCGGGCGTCGGGCATCCCGCGCAGCGAGATATTCCTGACCACGAAAGTGTCGCACGAATATCTGCGCGGCGACGATTTTGCGCGCTCGGTCGACCAAAGCCTAAAGAATCTCGGCGTCGATTTCGTCGACCTCCTGCTGGTGCATTGGCCGAATCCGGAAATCCCGCTCGCGGAGCCGATCGCGGCGCTCGCCAAGGCGAAACGGCACGGCCTCGCGCGCCATATCGGGGTCGCCAATTTCAATATCGCGATGCTCGACCAGGCGATCGGGCTCTCTCCGGAACCGCTGGTCAACCTGCAGGCCGAATATCACGCCCATCTCGACCAGCGAAAGCTCACCGCGGCATGCCGCGCGCGCGGGCTGATCTTCACGGCCTATTGTCCGCTCGGTCGCGGACGGCTGCTGCGCGATCCCGTGCTCGCCGACATTGCCGCCGGCCAGGGACGCACGGTCGCCCAGATCGCGTTGCGCTGGCTGATCCAACAGGGCAACGTCGTCCCGATCCCGCGCTCCTCGCATCCCGCGCGCATCGCCGAGAACATGCAGGTCTTCGACTTTGCGCTGACCGGGGACGAGATGAAACGAATCGACGCGCTCAAACGGCCCGACGGCAGGATCGCCAATCCCGTCGGCCGCGCGCCGGCATGGGATTGAGCCCGTCATCCGCGGCGTGCCCCGTTCACGGCGGCGCCGGCAACTCGGGAGGAAGGGATGTCCAAAGCGCCGAAATATTTCATGTATTTTCCGGGCAATTACCGGTGGTCGGCGGCGTTCGTCAACATGCTCGGCCGCGGCAGCTACGGCGGCGCCGACATCAGCGAGCTTCACAAGATCGGCCGCCTGCTCGAAGGCAAGAGCGCCGAGGACGACGAGGCCTGGTTCGACGCCTGCGTCGAGGTCGCCGACGAGGTGCGCCTCCGGGCCGAGCGCTTCCGCGCCTTTCCGGTCTCCGCCGCGGCCTTCTTCCTGCGCGCCTGTCACTATTACCAGATGGGCGAGCGTTTCCGCACGCCGAAGGACCGCAAGGCGCTCGAGACCTATCGCATCGCGGTCGACTGCTTCCACCAATTCGCCTCGCTCACCGACGTCAGGATCGAGATCGTCGAAGTCCCGTTCGAAGGAAAGAGCCTGCCGGGATATTTCGTCCACGCGCAGAATGCGAGATCGGCGCGCACGCCGTGCGTGGTGTTCTTCGACGGCCTCGACGTCACCAAGGAGATCCAATACCTCGCCGGCGTGCCGGAGCTGGTCAAGCGCGGCATTTCCGTCCTGATCATGGATGGGCCGGGCACCGGCGAGGCGATCCGCTTCCGCGGCCTGGTCCTGCGCCACGACTACGAGAAGGCCGGCAGCGCCTGCGTCGATTTCCTGGAGCGGCGGGCGGACGTCGACGCCGCCAGGATCGGCATCGTCGCCATCAGCCTCGGCGGCTATTACGCGCCCCGCTGCGCGGCGCTCGAGCCGCGCTTCGCCGCCTGCATCGCCTGGGGCGCGATCTGGGATTATCACGCGGTGTGGAAGCGGCGCATCGAGGCGCAGTTCAAGGCCTCGCTGTCGGTGCCCGGCCACCACATCATGTGGATCCTGGGCGCCGCGACGCTCGAGGACGCGCTGCGGCGGCTCGAGCCGTTCAAGCTCGACGGCGTCGTGCAGCAGATGCGCTGCCCGTTCCTGGTGGTGCACGGCGAAGACGACGAGCAGATTCCGCTCGCGGATGCGCAGGCGCTCTATGACGCCTGCGGCTCGAAGGACAAGACGCTGCACGTCTTCACCGCCGAAGAAGGCGGCGCGCAACACTGCCAGCGCGATTATCTCACGCTCGGCTGCGCCACCATGTGGAGCTGGTTCGAGGACAAGCTGCTGCCGACATAGCGCATGTTCCGGAAAGGCGCGGCAACGGTTTTCCGTCCGGGAATGCGACCACGCAAGCGAAACAAGCGGGAGCGGCGGAACCGGATGCGTTCGGCCCCCGTCACCGCGCGGCGACGACCCGCAGCGAGCGCAGCCCCTTCGACTTGGCCGCCCCGTTCGGCCCGTAGAGCCCGCGCCGGTCGTGGATCGGCTTGAAGCTGTCGGTCAGGCCGACCACGGTCTCGGCGGCGCCGAGCACCAGATAGCCGTCGTGGCCGATGATCCGCGCAATGCGGTCGAGCACGTCGGTCTTGGTCCTTTGATCGAAATAGATCAGCACGTTGCGGCAGAACACCACGTCGAACGACCCGAGATGAGCGAAGTCGGCGAGCAGATTGAGCGGCCGGTATTGGACCATGGCGCGAATGTCGGGCGCGATCTGCCAGCTGTCGCCGATCTGCGTGAAATATTTGAGGAGGAGCTGAATCGGCAGTCCGCGTTGCACCTCGAACTGGCTGTAGATCCCGGCCCTCGCCTTTTCCAGCACTTCGTGGGAAAGGTCGGTGGCGATGATCTCGATGCGCCAGCCGGCGGTGCATTCGGCCATCTCCCGCAGCGACATCGCGAGCGAATAGGGTTCCTGCCCGGTCGAAGCGGCGGCACACCAGATGCGGATTCGGCGCTGCGCGGCGCGCGTCGTCATCAGCGTCGGCACGATGGTGTCGCGGAAATGCTGGAATGGAATCTTGTCGCGGAAGAAGAACGATTCGTTGGTGGTCATCGCCTCGACCACTTCGACCGCCAGCGTCTCCGCGTGCGGTTCCCTGAGCTTCTGCACCAGGCCGGCAAGACCGGTAAGACCGGTCCGGCGCGCGACCGGCAGCAGGCGGCTCTCGACCAGGTATTGCTTGTCGGCCGCCAGCACGAGGCCCGACCGTTCGCGCAGGAGCTGGCGCAGGAAATCGTAATCGAGCGGCGTCACGACCGGCCCCCGGAGAATATCCGCACGATTTTCGGCCCGATCTGATCGAGCGGCAGCACGGCCGAAGCCAGTCCCGCATGCGCGACCGTGCCCGGCATGCCCCACACCACGCTCGATGCCTCGTCCTGCACGATGACGCCGCCGCCGACAGCGACGATCTTGCCGGCGCCGCAGGCGCCGTCGGAACCCATTCCGGTGAGCACCAGCGCGAGACTCCACGCCCCCCACACCGCCGCGGCCGAGGAAAACAGCGGATCGACCGCCGGCTTGCAGAACTTGACCAGCGGTCCGTCGTCGAGCGCGATCACCGGCTCACCGTCGCGCCGCACGACGCGCATGTGCCGGCCGCCGCGCGCCACGTAGATGCGGCCGGCGCGAACGGGCTCGCCGTCCTCCGCCTCGCCGGCTTGGCGCCCGCTGGTCCGCGTGAGGTGCTCGGCCAGAATGGCGGTGAAGGTGGGCGGCATGTGCTGGGTGATGAGGACCGGAGCCTGGTCGATGACCGGACCGATTTCCGCGACAATCGCGTTGAGCGCCTGCGGTCCGCCGGTCGAGGCGCCGATCAGCAACACCCGCGGCGTGGTCGCCGGCAGCGGCCGCAACAGGATTTTGTCCGGCTCCGGCGCGCCGGGCGCCAGGCTCGGCGCATCGAGCGGGGGCTGCGCCTCGCGCTGGTCGGCGCGGGCGGGAGCGACGGCGAGGCTCGACGCGATGACGCGCGGCGCGATCAAGCCGCGCTTGCGGCGGGCACCGAGCGCGCGGATCTTGTCGATCAACTCGCGCTGGAAGGACTGCGAGGTCGTGAACTCGCGATTGCTCTCCGGCTTGGGGATATAGTCGGCGGCGCCGAGCGACAGCGCGCGCAAGCTGATCTCGGCGTTGCGGCGAGTGAGCGTCGAGAGCATCAGCACGATGAGATCGCGCTTCCTTTCGAGCAGCAGCGGCAGCGCCGTGATCCCGTCGACGTCCGGCATGGTGATGTCGAGGATCACGACATCCGGTTTCTTCCGCTCGACCTGCTCGATGGCTTCGCGCCCGCCGCGCAGCGATGCGACGACCTGCATGTCCGGCTCGGCCTCGATCCAGCGCATGATCGTACCGCGGACGACGGTGGCGTCGTCGACCACCATCACGCGAATCGGATCATTGGCGAGAGCGGCCGCGGGAGACGGTGGAGCGACGGCGAGACTCATCGGAACGCGCTACTCTTCGACGCTGCGAGACGGGCGGGGGCGGACCGACGATCAGATCAGCCCGACCTCCTGGAATTTGGCCTCGACGATCTCCTTGTCGAACGGCTTCATGATGTACTCGTTGGCGCCGGCGTGGAGCGCGCGGGCGATGTGAGCGACGTCGTTCTCGGTGGTGCAGAACACCACTTTCGGCCGGTCGCCGTCCGGCAGCCGGCGCAGCACGCGCAGGAACTCGTAGCCGTCCATCTTCGGCATGTTCCAGTCGAGCAGCACGGCGTCGGGCATTTGACCGCGGCAGGCGTCGAGCGCCTGCTCGCCGTCCTCGGCTTCGACGATCTGGAACTCGAGCCCTTCGAGGATTCGCCGCGCGACCTTGCGGATCACGCTCGAATCGTCCACGACCAAGCAAGTCTTCATCACGACCTCGCTCTACATTGTCCGCGGGTTGGGCCCGCTCCACACGTCCGCTTGCATCCGCCCTTCGTCGGCGGTCGATTCGTCCACTTCCGGTCGCGCCCGTTCACGCGGCTTCCGCGCTCGGGCCGACGTCGAGCACGCGGTCGACGTCGAGAACGACCAGCAGCCTGCCGTCGAGCCGATGCACGCCGGCCGAGACCCGCGCGAACCGGGCCTCGAGATTGACCGGATTGTCCTCGCGGCTCGCCGCCGGCAGCCTGAGCACCTCGCCGATCTCCTCGATCAGGAGCCCGTAGGATTCGCCCTTGTGCTCGATGCCGACCGCCATCGGTGCGCCCGCGCGCCCGTCGAGCGCGAATTCGAGCCGGCGCCGCAGGTCGAGCACCGTGACGATGCGGCCGCGCAGGTTGAGCAGGCCCGCGATCTCGGGAGCGGCAAGCGGCACCCGGGTCAGGCCTTCCGGCTTGAACACGTCCTGCACGCGCGAGATCGGCAGGCCGAACAGCTGGCCGCCCACCGTCGCGGTGACGTATTCGACGACGTTTTCGCTCATCACGCTCATCCCGGTCACGCCGCGCGACTTACGTTGGACACCGTGTCGGCGGTCTGCTCCTTGAGCGCCGCGATCAGGCCCTGGCGATCGAACTTGGCCACGTAGTCGTGCAGTCCGACCCGCTTGCCGCGCTCGATCGCCTCCGCCGAGACCAGCGACGACAGCCCGATGATCGGCAGCTCGGCCGTGCGCGGATTGCCGCGCAGCGCCGAGGCGAATTCGAAGCCGTCCATGCCGGGCATCTCGATGTCGGTGATCACGACGTCGAAGCGCCGGCCGCCTTCCATGAGCGCCAGCGCGTCGGCGGCCGAGGCGACGGCGGTGACGGCATAGCCCGCGGCCTTGAGCACCGGGGCGAGCATGTTGCGGAAGAACGGCGCGTCGTCGACCAGCAGCAGGCCGCGCGCGACCTTGCCGGCGCCGCGCGCCCGCCAGCTGCACCAGTCGTCGAATGCCAGCGGCAGGAAATGCGCGATGTCGATGACCTCGGTCGCCTGGCCCTTGATCACCGCCGAGCCGATGAGGCCGGGCCGCTCGCTCGCGAGCTCGATGTCGAGCCGGTCCTCGACGATGTCGACGATCTCGTCGACGGCGAGCCCCATGGAACGCTCGTCGTCCGAGAACACGAGCACCGGCTGCGTGCCGCTGGTCCTGATGCGCACGTCGTCGTTGGCGGGAACGATCGGCATGAGCTGGCCGCGGTATTGCACCAGCGGCCGGCCGCTCGACATTTCGATCGTGCGGGCATCGATCTCCTCGAGCCGCGTGACGAGCGACAGCGGCACGGCCTTGGGGTCGGTCGAGCCGGCGCGGAACACCAGCATCGACTCGGTCGCCGCCGCGGGCGCATTGCGCTCGACGGAACGGTCCTCCTCGGCCGCCCGGCGCACCGTCTCCGCCATTCCGATCGCCTCGACCACGCCGTTGGGATCGATGATGAGGATGACGGAGCCGTCGCCGAGGATCGTCGTGCCGGAGAACATCGCGACGTCGCGCAGCCGGCACGACATCGGCTTCACCACGATCTCCTCGGTATGGAAGACGCGGTCGACGACGATGCCGAAGGTCTGGCTGCCGACCTGGGCGACGACGATGAAGCCGCTTTCCGCCTTGACGTCCGCCGGCTCGCCGATCCGCAGCAGGGTCTTCAGGTGAACGAGCGGCAGCAGCTTGTTGCGCAATCGCAGCACCGCCGCGTCCTTGATGCGCTCGATGCGATGCTCCGAGTTGCTGCGCACGCGTACCAGCTCGAGAATGGAGAGCTGCGGAATCGCGAAGCGGTCGCCCGCCGCCTCGACGATGAGCGCCGAGACGATGGCCAACGTGAGCGGAATCTTGATGGTGAAGGTCGTGCCGCGGCCGCTGACCGATTTCACGTCGATGATGCCGCCGATCTGATCGATGTTGGCGCGCACCACGTCCATGCCGACGCCGCGGCCCGAGACGCTGGTGATCTTGTCGGCGGTCGAGAACCCCGGCGCGAAGATGAACTTCTGGACCTGCGCCTCGCTCATCTTGGCGATCTCGGCCTCCGAGGCGAGACCGCTGGAAATCGCCTTGGCCCTGATCCGCTCGACGTCGAGGCCGCGCCCGTCGTCGGAGATTTCGATGATGATGTGGCCGCCCTCGTGGCAGGCGGAAAGCCGGATCGTGCCCCGCTCCGGCTTGCCGGCCGCCAGCCGCTGCTGCGGCAATTCGAGTCCATGGTCCGCGGAATTGCGCACCATGTGGGTCAACGGGTCCTTGATGAGGTCGAGCACCTGCCGATCGAGCTCGGTATCGGCGCCGTACATTTCGAGCTCGATCGACTTGCCGAGCTCGGCCGAAAGATCGCGTACGATCCGCGGCAGCTTCTGCCAGGCGTTGCCGATCGGTTGCATGCGCGTTTTCAGGACGCCGTCCTGCAACTCCGCGGTGACGTTCGAAAGCCGCTGCAGCGGGGCCTTGAACTCGGAATCCTCTTGGCGGCGCTGGATCTCGATCAGCTGGTTGCGCGTGAGCACGAGCTCCGAGACCATGGTCATGAGGCGCTCGAGCGTGTCGACGTGCACGCGGATCGACTGGCTCGCGACCTTGCCGTGCTCGTCGTCGCGGGCCGCCGCCTCCGACCGGTCGGTGACCGCCGCGTCCTGGGGCGCGGCGGTCCCGTTGGCGCCAGCGGCGCGTTCGGCCGCGGTTCGCTCGGCCTCGCGGCTCATGCGACGGGCGCGCTCTACCACCTCCGGCGGAATTTCGCTCGCCGTAGAGGGCCGCGCCGCCGACGCCGCCGTGCCCTCGGCACACATGCGCTGGAGCTGGGCGATCAAATCGAGATCATTGCCCTCCGGCTCCGCCTGATTGCGCTCGAGCTGCTCGAGCAAGGCCTTGATACGATCGATGGTCGCCAGCACGAGGGTGACGGCGTCGCCGCTGACCGGCTGGCCGACGCGGAAGTTTCCCATCAATGCTTCGGCGGCGTGGGTGAGCGCCTCGAGCCGCGGCAATCCGAGAAACCCGCAGGTTCCCTTGATGGTGTGGACCAGGCGAAAGATCTTGTCGAGAATCTTGGTGTTGTTCGGCTCCTGCTCGAAGCGCACCAGCTCCATGTCGATGACGTCGAGGCTCTCGCCCGTCTCGGTGAGAAAATCTCGCAGCAGATCGTCCATGGGCCGGGTGCTTTCGACGCAACGCGCAACCCGTCGGATCGGCGCCTTTGGGAGGGCCAAATCGACGGCTGATGGAGCGAGGCCAGTTTGTTGCCAAACGGTTTAATTTTAGTTGCGCCGCAATGGCACCCGCTCCGTTAATTTGCGTTAGGAAATGCGCGAACGCGATCGAAACCGCTTCGTTCCGTTGCCGCGAACCGGTCGCGACCCGGGATCGGGGCCGGGCAGCCGTCGCCGCAAAACTCGGTCGGCGCGCCCGTGAATTCGTGAAAGAAGCGTTAGCGGGCCGACATGACGATCGCATCGCCCTCGGGCTTGAGCTCGACCTTGAGCCCGCAGGCGCGAGCGAGCAGGCCGGCATAGAACGGCTGAATTGCGTGGGCGTCGACGGATCCGGTTTCCGAGGTGCCTTCGAGCAGGGCCGGCACCGCCTGCGGGATGCGGGCATTGAGACCGGCGGCGGCGATGCGGAAACCCATGCTATCCCCCTCGCCGATCGGATCGACCGTCAGCGTGCCGCCGCGGGGGATGGTCTGGCCCGCGATGATCAGCATGTTGAGCAGCAACTTGACCCGGTTTTTCGGCAGCAGCACGCGCGTCAGGTTCCAGGCGAGCTTGGTCTTCTCATCCTCGATGAAGGCGCGCGCTAAGGCGTGGGCGTCGCCAAGATCGATCTGCGCGCCGCTCGAGCCCGCCGCACCGAAGGCGAGCCGGCAGAACTGCAGACGCGCGGAGGCGGTCCTTGCGCTCTTCTTGATGAGGTCGAGCGCGAAAGTCTTGGTCTCCTCGTCGTTGTCTTCTTCCTCCAGCACTTCGAGCCCGTTCACGATGGCGCCGGTCGGGCTGATCAGGTCGTGACAGACGCGCGAGCACAGGAGCGCGGCGAGATCGAGTGCATCGAGGACAACGGCTGCGGACATGCGGACCTCTCCGGTGGGCGGGCCTCGGGGTAAGCGAACGGTGTGTGCTGGAGCGCGACTCGGGACATGGCGTCGCTGCGCCGGTGTGATACACCGCGTCCGCTCGACCTGCCAAGAGACCCGAAGGGGCGCCCCCCGCCAGCAGAATAAGCACCGGAAGGAGCCGCCCGTTTGATCGGCGTCGGCGATTTGGGAACGGAGGGGCTCCTCGACGAGCTCACGGCCATCGTGTCGGCCGCGGCCGCGGCCATTCTCGCGGCCCGGGCCGGCGCGCTCGACGTCCGGACCAAGGCCGACCGCTCGCCGGTGACCGCGGCCGACCATGCCAGCGAGGCCGTGATCCTCGAAGGGCTCGACCGCGTGCTCCCCGGGATCACCGTCGTGTCGGAGGAGGCGGCCGGCCGCGCGGCCCCGGAGAGCCTTTCCGCGACGTTCGTCCTCGTCGACCCGCTCGACGGAACCCGCGAATTTCTGGCCGGGCGGGATGAATTCACCATCAATGTCGCGATCGTGGCCGAAGGCCGCCCCGGCCTCGGCATCGTCGCCGCGCCGGCGCAGGGACTGCTTTGGCGCGGAGTCGAGGGCCGCGGCGCCGAGCGCCTGCGCCTCCTCGCCGGGGCGCCCGCGAGCGCGGCCCGGGAGCGGGTCCCGATCCGAACCCGGCCCGCGCCGCGCGCGGGGCTCGTTGCCGCCGTGAGCCGCTCGCACCTCGATGCGGCCACCGAGGCCCTGCTGGCGCGGCTGCCGGTCACCGATCGGCTGGCGTGCGGCTCGGCGGTCAAGTTCTGTCTGCTCGCCGAGGGGGCCGCCGACGTTTATCCGCGGCTCTCGAACACCTGCGAGTGGGATGTCGCCGCCGGCCATGCATTGCTGGCGGCGGCCGGCGGATCGGTGAGCGCGCTGGACGGCGCGCAGCTCCGCTATGGCCGGATTTCCGAGGACTTCCGGGTCCCGGCGTTCGTTGCCTGGGGCGACCCATCGGCGCCGGCACGGCTGGGCCTGTAGGCCGGGCGGTCGCCGCACAGCGGCCGGTGCAGGCGATCAAGGCGACAGAAGCCGCTGCAGCCGCGGCCATCTCTTGTCTGCGGCGGCGATCACCGGTTCCGGGTCGTGGGCGAAGGCATTCTTCGCCTGCGGCGCATGGAAGAGATAAAGCCTCTCTCCGGCCATGAGCCATAGCCGAGGATCTCCGGGCAGCGCCACGCCGCGGGCCACCCCGACCGGATCATGGCCGCCGAACCGCGGCATATAGAATTCCGGATCGGCGATGAACGCCCCCCGGTTGCCCTCGTTGCGGAAGCGCCAGACCACCCCGGCAAAGGGGTGCTCGAAGTCATCCTTTCCCGGCACCGCGGCCCCGTCGATGAAATAGGCGACCGGATCGAAGCCGAGGATCGCAAGCCCGCTGTTGCGGTCGGTCACGATCTGTTCGGTCGTTGCCGCCCGGCTTCCGGGAATGGAGCCGGGCGCGCCTACGAGCACGGACCACACAGCGAGCACGATGGCGGGCAGCCCCCGCTGGAACAGGGGACGCTTTTGCCGGTGCCGCCGTCTGGTCATAGTCTTGCCGATCATGCGGCGATTCGGTTGCGGTTTGGCCGCAAAGCTAGGGTAGCTGTATGTGCAACGGGTTAAGGTGACTTGCCCCTCGGAGGGAGCCCTCGATGCGCGCCGTGATGCGGACCGCCGCTCTCGTTCTCGTCCTCGCCGGCCTCGGCAGCGGGCCGTTGGCGGCGCAGGGCAATCCGCCGCCCCCGGGCACCGCGCCGGCCGCGCCGGCGCCGCCTCCTGCCGCTGCGCCGACTACGCCGAGCCAGCACTACTCCTCGAATGAGGTCATCGATGCCGGCCATCGGTTCTTCGGAACGATCTCGCGCGGGCTCGCCCAGATCGTCGAAAGGGCCGGAAGCCAATGGGGCTTGCCCAACGGCTACGTGCTGGGTCAGGAGGCCGGCGGGGCGGTGGTCGCCGGGGTGCGGTACGGCGAAGGCATCCTCTACACCAAGAACGCCGGTGACCTGCGGGTCTACTGGCAAGGACCGTCGGTCGGATTCGATTTCGGCGGGGAGGGCGCGCGCACCATGATGCTGGTCTACAGCCTGCCGGCCACCGACGCGATCTACCAGCGGTTCGCCGGCATCGACGGTTCCGCCTATTTCGTCGGCGGATTGGGGATGACGGCCTTGACCGCCAACAGTATCGTGGTGGTTCCGATCCGCACCGGCATCGGCCTGCGCCTCGGGGCCAATGTCGGCTATGTCAAGTTCACGCCGGCGGCGACCTGGAATCCGTTCTGAAGCCGGATCGGCCGGTCTCGGCTGCCCAAAAACGCCTCGGTTTAGGTTAACCGGTGCCCGCGCTGGCAGCGCGCGGCCGGCCGTGGCATTCTGGTAAAAAATCCGTTGACGTTGCTCAGGAGGCGGCATGCTTGAACCGATCATGTATATCGGGATCGGGTTCCTGGTCGCGGGATTGCTGGTCATCGGCGTCATTCCATTGGTGCATGCGCGCGCCGTGCGTCTCACCATGCGGCGGCTCGAAGCCCTCACGCCCCTCTCGATGGCGGAAATTCAGGCCGACAAGGATCAACTGCGCGCCGAATTCGCCATGTCCACGCGCCGGCTCGAAATGAGCGTCGAGCAGATGAAGGCGAAGACCACCAACCAGCTCGCCGAGATCGGCAAGAAGAGCGAGGCGGTCGGCCGCCTCAAGTTCGAGCTCGGCGAGAAGAACGCGGCCCTGCTCGCGCTCGAAGCCAAGGAGAAGCAGCTCAGCGACGACGTCGAGCGCCTGCAAGCCGATCTCGCCGCCAAGGAACGTGGGCTCGAGGAAGCCGAGCGCACGCTCGCCGGCATGCAGGCCGAGATTGCCCAGGTGACCGCCAATTTCCACGAGAGCTCGGTCACCTCCGACAGCCAGCGCGTCGAGCTCATGGCCTTGCGCGCGCAGACCGAAGCCTTGAAGGGGCAGATCGAAAGCTACGAGAAGGAGACCAGGGAGCTGCGCGGGCGCCTGGGCGCCAAGACCGCCGAGTTCGAGACGTTGAGCCAGCAATGGGCCGAGGAGCGCGGCAAGGCGGACCATCTGGGCAACCGCGTCGGAGAGGTCGATCGCCAGCTGCTGGCACAGACGACGGAATCGGAGGTGCTTAGCCGGCGCGTGCAGGAATTGAGCGCCCGGCTCGAGGAGCAGACACGCTTCCTCGCCGACCGCGATTTCGCGGCCGACCGCCTGCGCAACGAGGCCGCGACCGCGCAGAAGACCGAAGCCGACATTCGCGGCGAATTGGCCGAGGTGGACAGGCGCCATCGCGTGGCGACCGAGACGATCAAGGCCGACAAGGCCAAGGTCGAGGAGCAGCTCAGGCAATCCCAGGCGGAGAGCGCCAACCTGCAGCGCGAGATCGCGGCGCTGAAGCGCGAGGCCGAGAACGCCTGGACGAACGAGCGCATGGAGAATGCCGTGCTGCGCGAGCGCATCAACGACGTCGCCGCCGAGGTCGCCCGCCTCACCGCGACGCTGGAGGGGCCGGATTCGCCGATCGCCACCATCCTCGGCGACGGCGCCCGGGCGGACGCGGCGCCCGCCGCCGGCAACGGCGTCCCGTCGATCGCCCCGACCGGCACCGAGTCGAAAGGCACCCTTGCCGACCGCATCCGCGCCCTGCAAGCCCGCGCCTCGGGTCTCCCCCAGCCCAGCGGGCCCTAGCGCGCGCCCCGCGTTTGCTTGACTTAAGCCCTTGCTGCCTTAAATCGGAGGCCTTGGCCCGGGCGCTTAGCTCAGCGGGAGAGCGTTCCCTTCACACGGGAGAGGTCGCAGGTTCAATCCCTGCAGCGCCCACCAGCCTGCGCTGCTTCGCAGCTACGGCTGGCAAGCCATTCTGCACGCAAGACCGTGGAATTCGAACGCATCTGACGTCTGCGTCTGGCCGGGCGTTTGCCAACAAGCGCTTGCGCTAGGCAGAATAGAGAGCTGCACAAGCTCGTTTTCTGATGGATGCCCGGGTCAAGCCCCAATGTTTCCCGGGCGCAGCGCAGCATGAAGCGGAGCGGAATGATGCGCTGCAGACCCGGGATCGTTCCGAAGACTGAGTTCGGTACGGTCCCGGACCAGCGGTGCACCGCTGCGCGCTGCACCGCATCCGGGACACGCCGCTTAACTTAGCGCCTATGGGGTCAAGCCCGGGCATGACCGGTCGAGAGGCAGCGCCGCCGGCATCAGATCCTCGCGAGGTACGGCTCGAGCGCGGCGAGGCTCTCGAGGTTGTGCGCGGGGGCGAACAAATCGACGTACGGCAGCGCGGCCTGCATGCCGCGCGCCTGCGGGCTGAAGCTCTGCCAGCCGAGCAGCGGGTTGAGCCAGATGATCCGCCGGCATCGGCGCCGCAGGCGCCGCATCTCCCCCGCGAGCCGCTCGGGCTCGCCGGTGTCGTAGCCGTCGGACACGATCATGACCGCCGTGCGCGAGTTGATCACGCGCTTGGCATGCCAGCGATTGAACGTGGCCAGGCTCTCGCCGATGCGGGTGCCGCCGCCGATGCCCTGCGCCATCAGCCCCAACCGCTCGACCGCGCGCGCGACGTCGCGGTCGCGCAGGGACGGCGAGACATGGGCGAGCCGCGTGTGAAAGACGAAGGCCTCGGCTTCGCGGAACGCATCGACCACGCCGTGCAGGAAGCGCACGAAGAACGCAGTGTAGAGATTCATCGAGCCCGAGGCGTCGAGCAGCACGATGAGCCGCAGCGGCTTCACCTTGCGGCGGCGCCAGACCAGATCGACCGGCGTTCCGCCCTTCGACACGCTGCGATGAATGGTGCGCCGAATGTCGAGCCGGCGTCCGCGCCGGCGCGCCTGTTCGCGCCGAACGAGCCGCGCCCGCATCGTCCTCGCCAGACGAGCCGCCAGCGCATGCACCTTGGCGATCTCGTCGGGGTCGACGATGTGGCGGACGTCCGCCTGCGCAAGATTTTCGGCGCGCGAGGCGCCTTCGCGCCGGCCGCCGGGACTGGCGTCGCTGTCGCCGCCGGCGCGGCGCTCGACATGGTCGGGAAGGCCGAGCGGCGGTTGCGAGGCGGCATCGAGGCGGCGCTGCAGCGAGGCCGCGTTGCCCGCCGGCGGCGAACCCTGCAGTGCCTGGATTCGGCGCATGCCGCGGCCGCCCCAAAAGGCATCGAAAATCTCGTCGAAACGCTCCCAGTCGGAGCGCGTCCCGGCAAACAGCGCGCGCAGCGCCGGCTTGAGCGTCGACGGCCGCGTCGCGGCCGGGGAGACGAGGACGGCGAGCGCGTCGCGGGTCTCGGCCAAGCCGACCTTGAAACCATTGTCGCGCAGCGTGCGGGCAAAACCGGCGAGCCGGCGCCGGGCGCCGGGCCCGATGCTTCCTTCCGATTTGCCGATCGTCGCGGCGGCCATCCGGACCGCTCCCGTCACGCCACCTTGCCGAGAAGCCGGTCCGTCACCTCGCGGGTGAGGCGGGTGCGGTCTTCGTGGGTCTTGAGCAGGCAGATCATGGTCTCGTGCACGGCTTCCGGCTCCTGCCGCAGGTCGTGGACGTCGAGCCCGGCGAGGGTGGCCGCCCAGTCGAGCGTCTCGGCGACGCCGGGGACCTTGCGCAGGTCCTCCTTGCGCACGGCAGCGATCATGCGCGCGATCTGCGCCGCCAGCGCCGCATCGAAACCGGGCAGCCGCGCCAGGATGATCCTGGCCTCGCGATCGACGTCGGGAAAGTCGACGTAGTGATAAAGACAGCGCCGGCGCAGCGCGTCGGAGATCTCGCGCGTGCCGTTCGAGGTAAGCACCACGCGCGGGATCGAGGTGGCCTTGATCGTGCCGAGCTCGGGGACGCTGACCTGAAAGTCGGACAACAGCTCGAGCAGGAACGCCTCGAACTCCTCGTCGGCGCGATCGATCTCGTCGACCAGCAGCACCGGCGGCCGCGCGCGCCGGATGGCGGCGAGCAGCGGGCGCTCGAGCAGGTATTTTTCCGAGAAGACGTGCTCCTCGACGGCATCGGCGCTTTCGCCGGCGCCTTCGCGCGCCTTGATGGCGAGGAGCTGGCGCTGGTAGTTCCACTCGTAGAGCGCGGCGTTCTGATCGAGGCCTTCGTAGCACTGCAGACGAATGAGCTCGGCCGCATGCACCGCCGCGAGCGCCTTGGCGACCTCGGTCTTGCCGACGCCGGCCTCGCCTTCGAGCAGGAGCGGCCGCTTGAGATAATCCATCAGCCACAGCGCGGTCGCGATGTCGCGATCGGCGACATATCCGACGGACCCGAGGCGGTCGGAAATCTGGTCGCGGGCAAGCGTCATGACGAGTGATGTAGGCGCGTCCCGCCGAAAATCCATCGGCGCCGGTCGGTCACGCGTGCAGCCCGAGCTTGTCCGCCGCCATCCAGGTGCGCCAGTGGTCGTGCGGCATCGCGATGTGGGTCGAGCCGAGGAACTTGAAGGCGTCGTTGACGGCGTTGGCGAAGCACGGCACGCCGCCGACGTTTGGGCTCTCGCCCACGCCCTTGGCGCCGATCGGATGGTGCGGCGACGGCGTCGTGGTCCAATCGGTCTCCCATTTCGGGGTCTCCACCGCCGTCGGCATGAAGTAGTCCATGAACGAGGCGGTCAGGACGTTGCCGGTCTCGTCGTACCGGATCTCCTGTCCCATGGCGATGGCGAAGGCCTCGGTCAGCCCGCCGTGGATCTGTCCCTCGATGATCATCGGATTGATGCGGGTGCCGCAGTCGTCGAGGGCATAGAAGCGGCGCACCTTGGTCACGCCGGTGTCGACGTCGACGTCGACGACGCAGATATAGGCGCCGAACGGGTAGGTCATGTTGGGCGGATCGTAGTAGTTCACCGCCTCGAGGCCGGGCTCCATGCCCGGCGGCACGCCGTGATAGGCCGCCCAGGCGAGCTCGGTCATGGTCTTGAACCGCTCCGGATTGCCCTTCACGCGGAAACGGTCGACGTCCCATTCGAGGTCGTCGTCGTGCACCTCGAGCAGATGCGCGGCGATCATCTGCGCCTTGGCCTTGATCTTGCGGCAGGCCATGGCGGTGGCGGCGCCGGACACCGGCGTCGAGCGCGAGCCGTAGGTGCCGAGCCCGTAGGGCGCGGTGTCGGTGTTGCCTTCCTCGACGGTGATGTTGTCGGCAGGGAGCCCCAGCTCGGTGGCGATGATCTGGGCGTAGGTGGTCTCGTGGCCCTGCCCCTGCGACTTGGTGCCGAGCCGCGCGACGCCGGTGCCGGTCGGGTGAATGCGAATCTCGCAGGAGTCGAACATGGCGATGCCGAGGATGTCGCAATTGCGCGACGGCCCGGCGCCGACGATCTCGGTGAAGAAGATGACGCCGATGCCCATGAGCTCGCGCGTCTCGCCGCGCCTGAAGGCTTCCTGTCGCGCCTTCTGCTCGGCGCGCAGCTGCTGGTAGCCGACCGCGTCCATCGCCTTCTGCAGGGCGGTGTGGTAGTCGCCGGAATCGTATTCCCATCCGAGCGCCGACGCGTAGGGAAACTGCTCGCGCCGGATCAGGTTCTTCATCCGGAACTCGGCCGGGTCGATGCCGAGCTTCTGCGCCATGATGTCCATGGCGCGCTCGATGCAATAGGCCGCCTCGGTGACGCGGAACGAGCAGCGGTAGGCGACGCCGCCCGGCGCCTTGTTGGAATAGACGCCGTCCACCGTGACGTGCGCGACCGGGAAGTCGTAGGACCCGGTCACGATGTTGAAGAAGCCGGCCGGCCATTTGGTCGGATCGGCGCAGGCGTCGAAGGCGCCGTGGTCGGCGATGGCCTCGACGCGCAGCCCCGTGACCTTGCCGTCCCGCGTCGCCGCGATCTCGGCGGTCATGTGGTAGTCGCGCGCGAACGCCGTCGTCGACAGGTTCTCGATGCGGTCCTCGACCCATTTCACCGGCCGCCCGGTGACGATCGAGCCGACGATGGCGCAGATGTAGCCGGAATAGGCGCCGACCTTGTTGCCGAAGCCGCCGCCGATGTCGGGCGCGATCACGTGGATCTTGTGCTCGGGAATCTTGGAGATGAGCGACGCCACCGTGCGGATGACGTGAGGCGCCTGGAACGTGCCCCAGACCGTCAGCTCGCCCCTGATCTTGTCGAAGGACGCCACGCATTGGCACGTCTCGAGCGGACAGGGATGCACGCGCTGATAGGAGATCAGCTCCTTGATGGTGACGTCGGCCTTGCGGAAGGCGGCGTCGGTGCCGTCCTTGTCGCCGATCTGCCAGGTGAAGATGTGATTGTGGTGCTTGCGCTTGCCGTGGGCGCCGTCGGTCTTGTCCTTGATGTCCTCGCGCAGCAGCGGAGCATCCGGCGCCATCGACTTGAGCGGATCGACGATCACCGGCAGCGCCTCGTACTCGACCTCGACCAGGTCGGCGGCGTCGGCGGCGGCGTAGCGGCTCTCGGCGATGACGAAGGCGACCTCCTGGTTCTGGAACAGCACCTTCTCCTCGGCGAGCACCGCCTGCACGTCGCCGGCCAGCGTCGGCATGTAGTGCAGGCCGAGCGGCTTGAGGTCGGCCGCGGTGAGCACCGCCAGCACGCCCGGCACCGCCTTGGCCCTGGAGGTGTCGAGCTTCCTGATGCGGGCGTGGCCGTGCGGCGAGCGCGCGAAGTCGCCGTACAGCAGGCCCGGCAGCTTCAGGTCGTCGACGTAATTGCCCTTGCCCTGGACGAAGCGGATATCCTCGACGCGCTTTCGCTTGCAGCCCATCCCCTGCAGGCGTTCGGCGCGTTGCTCGGAGGTGAGGGTCTGGTCGTTCATTCGGCGGCCTCCTGGAAAGCCACGCCGTTGAGCTTGGCGGCGGCGTATTGAATGGCCTTGACGATGTTCTGGTAACCGGTGCAGCGGCAGAGGTTGCCGGAAATGCCGAAGCGGATTTCGTCCTCGGTCGGATTCCCGTTCTCCTGCAGCAACCGATAGGCGCGCACGATCATTCCCGGCGTGCAGAAGCCGCATTGCAGGCCGTGCATCTCACGAAAGCCTTCCTGCAGCGCATGCAGCGTGCCGTCGGCGGCGGCCATTCCTTCGATGGTGCGGATGTCGGCCCCGCCCGCCTGCACCGCGAAGACGGTGCAGGACTTCACCGACTTGCCGTCGAGATCGACCGTGCAGGCGCCGCAATGGGTGGTGTCGCAACCGATATGCGGTCCGGTCAGGCCGAGATCCTCGCGCAGGAAGTGGATGAGCAAGGTACGCGGCTCGACCAGCGCATCGACCGCCTTGCCGTTCACCGTCATGGAAACCTGGGTTTTGGGCATCGTGTCCCTCCGTCGGCTCAGGCCGCGGCCGCTCGCCGCCGGGCCCGCTCGAGCGCGCGCGCGAGCATCACGCCGGCCATCTTGGTGCGATAGCGGGCCGGTCCGCGGGTGTCGGAAGCGGGCGAGGTGATCGCTTCGGCGGCAGCGACCGCCGTCTTCACGCTGGCGGGATCGAGCGACGAGCCGTTGAGAATTTTGATCGCGTCCTCGGCCCAGAGCGGCGTCTCCGCGACGTTGGTCAGGCCGATGGAGCAGGTCGCCACCCTGCCTCCACTGACCATGAGCACGACGGCGGCGGCGGCGGTGGCGTAGTCGCCGATCTTGCGCTTGAGCTTCTCGTAGGCCGAGCCGTGTCCGGCGGGAGGAACGGGAATTCGCACCGCGGTCAGGATTTCGCCGGGCTCGAGCGCGGTGAAATAGGCGCCCTGATAGAAATCGCGCGCCGGAATGCGGCGTTCGCCGGATTTGCCGACGGCATGGTAGCTGGCGCCGAGGCACAGCATGACCGCGGGCATGTCGTTGCCGGGATCGCCGTTCGCGACGTTGCCGCCGAGCGTCCCGACATATCGCACTTGCGGGTCGGCAATCTGCAGCGATGTCTCCGCCAGAATCGGAATCCTGGCCGCGAGCAGCTCGGAGCCGATGATCTCGTGCTGCGTCGTCATCGCTCCGATGACGATGTCGCCGCCATCGGCACGGATGCCCTTGAGGTCGCCGATGCCGCCGAGGTCGACCAGATGGTCCGGCGTGGCGAGCCGAAGCTTCATCATCGGGATCAGGCTGTGCCCGCCGGCGAGCGGCCTCGCCTCCTCGCCGAGATCGGCGAGCAGCGCCACCGCTTCCCGCACGGACTTCGGACGATGGTAATCGAATGACCCAGGGATCACGGACATCCTCCCCGGCGCCGCACGAGCGCCTCACGCGTCCCGGGCCGGCGCCTCTGCCTACGACATGGCCGACGACGCGAGGTTGCCAATGGGTGCATTGCAGCAACAACCGCCGCCGCACCAACCGGGCGGCGCAAGCACGAAGAGGAGCCAATCTGCACGAAATGCGTCAGCCATGATGACCGACCGTTATACATCGACGAGCGCTACAGGCTGTTCAGGCGACCGTCTCGGACCCTTGGCGCTAGAGCGCATTCAGTTTCAACGGAAACTGAATGCGCTCCAGTCTTTTTGCGTGGTCGCATTTTCGGACGGAAAACCGGTTCCCACCCCGGCTCGAGTCCGGGCCAGGCTTTTCCTGGAAATGCTCTTAGGTCGCGACCTGATCGGATTTCGAGTAAATCCTGGCCTTGAACGAGCTCACGCGGCTGCGCGCCACCGGGACCGAATAGCGATCTTGCGCGGCGAGCTCGACCAGGCCGCCGTCTCCGGACCGCTTCAGGCCGACCACGCGGTCGAGGTTGACGATGTGGCTGCGGTGCACGCGGACGAAGCGGGCGGCGTCGAGCCGCGATTCGACGTCGCCGATCGCCAGCGGACAGAACAGCTTCGCCGATCCGGTGAAAATGTAGGTGTAATGGGCGTTGGCGTGGACCGCGACGATATCGTCGACCGCGACGGATTGCGTCATGCCGTCCCGCTCGACCGGAAGCCTGCGGGCGTTGCGCCGGCGTGGCGCGCCGACCCCGCCGAGCGGCGCGTAGGTCCCCTGTCCCAGATCATAGCCGGTGATGGGGTCGGCGGCGACATCGGCCGGAGGGGACTTTTCCGCCGGGACCACGCTCGGCATCCCGGACTGACCGGCGCCCGCGCCCGCCGCGACCGTCGCGGTCTTGCGATCCGGCACCAGCAACAGGAGAAAGGCACCGGAAACGATGAAAGCGACGACCGCGACGATGATGGCCAGGAGGTCGCTGGACAATGCGGGAGCACTCGACGACACACCGGCACGCGGGAACACCGTCAGCCCGGCCATGGCGGTGTAGTGCATCCCGGAGATGGCCACGCCGAAGACGGTCGCCGACAGGATGAGCGGCGGGCGCCGCCCGCGACCGACCGCCAGCCAGAGCGCCAGGCCCGACGCGCCGATGGCGACGGCCAGGCTCGACGCGACCAAGGCCGGTGCGTGCTGCATGTGCGCGCTCGCATGCAGCGCTTCCATCCCGATATAGTGCATCGTGAAAATGCCGGCGCCCATGAGCGCAGCCGAGGCGGTGAGGCGCACCGGCGTCAACGCCCCTGCGCTGGCGGTAAAGACTGCGGCCCCGACCACGATCACGCAGATCAGGAACGACAACAACGTGGGCAAGACCAGATAATCGACCGGGAACGGCAGCCGGGCCGCCAGCATGGCGACGAAATGCATGGCCCAGATCGCCACCGCCAGCGAGATCGCCGCCCCCGCGAGCAGCACGCGCCGCCGGACGCCGGCGGCCTCGCCGATTTGCACGGCCAGGCTCAGTCCCACATAGGAGCCCTGGATCGCCACGACAACCGATAGCGCGACGAGCCATGGCTCGTGCGTCACTGGCATCACTCAATCCCCGTTCCCGGCCTCTGCCGATCGTGCCGTCGGCAAGCAAGTATAGATCAAGAGCGGAATCCCGACCAGCATCGTGGCTGCCGACGGCATCGCGGCGAATGCCGTGCGGCGCGAGCGCATCGACGATGTCGCCGCCGGGGTCGCCCGCCTCACGCGATGCTCGAGGGGCGGGGTCCGCCGATCGGACCGTCCTCGGCGATGGCCCGCGGGCGGAGGCGGCGCCCGGGCCGGCAATGGCGGATCGCCATTCCCCCTCGCCCTTCGGCGAGCCGGGTCTCGCCGCCCTCGCGGAATCTCGCCGCAACCGCGGGCTTGCGCCGGAAAGGAATTCGAAACGTTTGCGCCGCCGTTCGCACCGGTTCGAGCGGCAGCTCGGCATTGAAGGGATGCGCTTAGCCAAATCTTAAGTGGAAGCGGGTAGTTTGCGCCTGAGTTTGGTCAGTCGAGTGCGTGAGTTTACTCATGACAGAGCCCCTTCGACCAAGGGCGAAGTACGTCATCGGGCCTGACGGCAGTCCTCTGACGATTGCCGACTTGCCGGCACCGGGCACGAAGCGCTGGGTCATCCGGCGCAAGGCCGAGGTGGTCGCCGCCGTTCGCGGCGGGCTGCTCTCGCTCGAGGAAGCCTGCAGCCGCTACACGCTGACGGTCGAGGAATTCCTCTCCTGGCAATACTCGATCGATCAGCATGGCCTCGCCGGCCTGCGGACCACCCGCATCCAGCAGTATCGGCAGTAAGCAACCGAGCCTACGCCCTCGCCCGACGCCGGCCGCAAGGTCGGCTTTTTTCGTTCGGCGGCGGCGGACGCCGAATCGACGCGGCGCGCCGACCGCGACAAGCCCCGTACCGACGCTGTCCATGCCTCCATTAACCGGGCGGTAACCACGAACCAGGCAAATCTTGCCGGGTGGGGAAGTTACCGGGGCCGGTCACGTGCGGGGATTCGTCGAGTTCTTGAAATCGCTCGGAGGAGCGCGGATCGCCGCGATGGCGGCGGTCACGGTCGGGCTCGTCGGATTCTTCGCCTTCCTGATCCTGCGCGTCACCGCCCCGCAGATGACCCCGCTGTTCACCGACCTCACCTTCGAGGACTCGGCCGCGATCGTGAAGGACCTGGAGCGGCAGGCCATTCCCTACGACCTCAAGAACGACGGCGCCATCGTCCTGGTGCCGAAGGACCGCGTGCCGCGGCTGCGCATGAAGCTCGCCGAGGCCGGCCTGCCCAAGGGCGGCGGGATCGGTTACGAGATTTTCGACAAGTCGGACGCGCTCGGCGCGACGAGCTTCGTGCAGAACATCAACCACCTGCGCGCGCTCGAAGGCGAGCTCGCCCGCACCATCCGCGCGCTCGACCGCGTGCAAGGGGCGCGCGTCCACCTGGTCCTGCCGGAACGGCCGCTGTTCTCGCGCGACAAGGTCGAGGCTTCGGCCTCGATCGTGCTCAAGGTGCGCGGCGCGCTCGAGCCGCAGCAGGTGCGCGCCATCCGCCATCTCGTCGCCTCCGCGGTCAACGGCCTCAAGCCGGAACGCGTGTCGGTGGTCGACGAGGCCGGCCGCCTGCTCGCCGACGGCGCGCAGCCCGACAATCCCAACGGCGCCGGCGCCGAGGAGCGCCAGGCCGCCTTCGAACGGCGGCTGCGCGAGCAGATCGAGGGCATCGTCTCCTCGGTGGTCGGACCGGGCCGCGCGCGCGTGCAGATCACCGCCGACTTCGACTACAACCGCGTGACCCAGACCTCGGAAAAATACGATCCCGAAGGCCGCGTCATGCGCTCGAGCCAGACGCGCGAGGAATCCTCGGGAACGAGCGACGGCCGCGAGGGCCAGGTCTCGGTCGGCAACGAGCTGCCGGGCGCGCCCCAGCGCCAAGGCGGCGACAACGCGGCGACGCCGCGCGAGCAGTCGCGCAAATCCGAGGAAATCGTCAATTACGAGATTTCGCGCTCGACCAAGACCGAGGTGATCGAGGGCGGCCGCGTCAACCGCGTCTCGGTCGCGGTGCTGGTCGACGGCACCTACGCCAAGAACGACAAGGGCGAGACCGTCTATCAGCCGCGCGACAAGGACGAGATCGACCGCATCGCGACGCTGGTGCGCTCGGCGATCGGCTTCGACCAGAAGCGCGGGGACCAGGTCGAGGTGGTGAACCTGCGCTTTGCCGAGGTGCCGACCTTCGCGGTCCCCGAGCCGCAGGGGCTTATGGCGTACCTGCAATTCACCAAGGACGACCTGATGCATTGGATCGAGCAGCTCGTCATGGTGGTGCTCGGCATCATCGTGCTGCTGTTCGTGGTGCGGCCGCTGGTGCGACGCATCATCGCGCCGGACCAGAACGCCGTCGCCGCCGCGCTCGCGGGCGGCGACGTGCAGGGCGCGATCGCCGCGGGCGCGACCGCGGAAGAGCTCAAGGCCGTGCCCAACCAGACCTCCAAGATGATCGACATCGCCCAGGTGCAGGGCCAGGTGCACGCCCAGTCCGTGCAGAAGGTGGGCGAGCTCGCCGACAAGAACCCGAACGAGACGGTCTCCATCATCCGCACCTGGCTGCATGAATCCGCCGCCTGATCGAGAACGCCATGGCCGCCGCCGCCAATTCCCAAAGAGAAAAGATCCAGGACTCGCACACCGAGATCGCGAGCCTGGTGGCCTCGCTCGCCCCCCGCCAGGGCGAGAGCGTCGGCCGCAAGCTGACCGGACCCGAGCGGGCCGCCGTCCTGATGTTGGCGCTCGGCGAGCAATACGGCGCCCAGATCTGGAACATGCTCGACGACGACGAATTGCGCGAGCTCTCGATCACGATGAGCACGCTCGGTACCGTCGAGGCGCCGGCGGTCGAGGGCCTGCTGCTCGAATTCGTCTCGCGCATGTCGGCGTCCGGCGCGCTGTTGGGCAATTACGACGCCACCGAGCGGCTGCTGCAGCAATATCTGCCGCCCGAGCGCGTCGGCAGCATCATGGAGGAAATCCGCGGGCCGGCCGGCCGCAACATGTGGGAGAAGCTCTCCAACGTCCAGGAAGACGTGCTCGCCACCTATCTCAAGAACGAATATCCGCAGACCATCGCCGTGGTGCTGGGCAAGATCAGGCCGGAGCACTCGGCGCGGGTGCTCGCCATCCTGCCCGAAGAGCTGGCGCTCGACGTGATCAACCGCATGCTCAAGATGGAGGCGGTGCAGAAGGAGGTGATCGAGCGGGTCGAAAGCACGTTGCGCACCGAATTCATGTCCAACCTGTCGCAGACGCGCCGCCGCGACGCTCACGAAGTGATGGCCGAAATCTTCAACTTTTTCGACCGGCAGACCGAGACCCGCTTCATGACCGCGCTCGAGGACGAGAGCCGCGACAGCGCCGAGCGCATCAAGACCCTGATGTTCACCTTCGACGATCTCACGCGTCTCGATACCGGATCGGCGCAGACGCTCATGCGCCACATCGACAAGGACAAGCTGGCGATCGCGCTCAAGGGCGCCTCCGACACCGTCCGCCAGTTCTTCTTCAGCAACATGTCGACCCGCGCCGCCAAGATGCTGGCGGACGACATGGCGGCGCTCGGGCCGGTGCGGCTGCGCGACGTCGACGAGGCGCAGGCCCAGCTCGTCAATCTTGCAAAGGACCTTTCGGCCAAGGGCGAGATCATGATCGCCAAGACCCACGGCGACGAAGAGCTGATTTATTGAGGGAGGATGGGGTCGCAGCCATGAGGTCGCCGGCAAAATTCCTGTTCGACAACGACTTCGCCGCCAGCGCACGGAGCAAATCGTCGCTGACGCTGGTCGAGCACGCTGCCAAGCTCGCCGAGGCCGAGGCGGCGAGCTTCCGCGACGGTTTCGCCGCCGCCAAGGCCGAAGCCGAGCATCGCGCCGCCGCCACGCTCGAGCGCATCTCGGGAGCGCTCGACGGCCTCGCTCGCGGACTGTCCGCGGTCGAGGCGCGACTCGAGACCGAGGCGGTCGAGGTCGCCGTGGCGGTCGCCAGGAAGCTCGCGTCCGAGCTCATCGCGCGCGAGCCGTACGCCGAGATCGCGGCGCTGGCGGCCGATTGCTTCCGGCATCTGGTGGCGGCGCCGCACGTCGTCGTGCGGGTCAACGACCAGCTGCTCGCGGGCGCGCGCGAGCGGCTCGAGGAGACCATGCGCGGAAGCGGCTTCGACGGCCGTCTGGTCGTGCTGGCGGAGCCCGAGATCGCGCCCGGTGACTGCCGCATCGAATGGGCGGACGGCGGCATCAAGCGCGACCGCGCCGCCATCGAGGCCGCCGTCGACGAGGCCGTCGCGCGCTACATCGCCGGGCGGCGCGGCGAGCCCTGCCCGCCCGACGCTTCCTGGAGGCCGCAACCATGAGCGACACCGAGAGCAAGCTGCCGCTTCCCGATCTCGAGAAGAACGCAGGCGCCGTGATGGACGCGACGACGACCGCCGACGCCGAGCCCGCGACCCGCGGCGCCGACGACCTCGAAGCCGTGTTCGACGTGCCGGTGAAGGTGTCGGCGGTGCTCGGCCGCGCGCGCATGGAGGTCGGCGACCTGCTCAAGCTCGGCCCCGGGGCCGTGCTCGAGCTCGACCGCAAGGTCGGCGAGGCAATCGACATCTACGTCAACAACCGTTTGGTCGCGCGCGGCGAGGTGGTGCTGGTGGAGGACAAGCTCGGCGTGACCATGACCGAAATCATCAAGGCGGAGCGCGGCTGACATGCGCCACATCTCACCTTCCGACCTCGGCACCCCGCTCGCGAGTCCGGCCGAGCGGGCGCGCGACCCGCAGGATCGCGAAACCGGGCCGGGCCCGAGCTACGTGGAGTCCGTCCTGTTCGGGCGGCGGCGCCAGCGCGGATCGAGCCCGCATGCGGCCGGCGACGGCAAGGCTCGCGTCGAGCAAGAAAGGATTTGAGCCATGCGCCTCCTGATCGTCGGCACCCTCAACGGCCAGCTCACCACCGCGACCAAGCTCGCGATGGACAAGGGCGCGAGCGTCACCCATGCGGAGACGATCGACCAGGCGCTGGCCGTGCTGCGCTCGGGGCGCGGCGCCGATCTGCTCATGGTCGACGTCGCCCTCGACATTCGCGACCTCGTGCTCCGCCTCGACGCCGAGCGCATCGCGGCGCCGGTCGTGGCCTGCGGCATCGGCAACGACGCGCGCGCCGCGGTCGCCGCCATCCACGCCGGCGCCAAGGAATTCATCCCGCTGCCGCCCGATCCCGAGCTGATCGCCGCGGTGCTCGCCGCCGTCACTAACGATTCACGCGAGCTCGTCTATCGCGACGAGACCATGGCGCGGGTGGTCAAGCTCGCCCAGCAGATCGCCCCGAGCGACGCCTCGGTGCTGGTCACCGGCGAATCCGGCACCGGCAAGGAAGTCGTCGCGCGCTACGTCCACGCCCGCTCGCCGCGCGCGCGCGCGCCGTTCATCTCGGTCAATTGCGCGGCAATTCCGGAAAACCTGCTGGAATCCGAGCTGTTCGGCCACGAGAAGGGCGCCTTCACCGGGGCGGTCGCGCGCCGCATCGGCAAGTTCGAGGAGGCCACCGGCGGCACGCTGCTGCTCGACGAGATTTCGGAAATGGACGCGCGGCTGCAGGCCAAGCTCCTGCGCGCGATCCAGGAGCGGGTGATCGACCGCGTCGGCGGCGGCAAGCCGGTGCCGGTCGATATCCGTATCATCGCCACGTCGAACCGCAACCTGGTCGAGGCGGTGCGCACGGGCACTTTCCGCGAGGACCTGCTGTTCCGGCTCAACGTGGTGAACCTGAAAATTCCCCCGTTGCGCGAGCGGCCGGCGGACGTGCTCGAGCTCGCCCAGCACTTCATCAAGAAATATTCCGACGCGAACGGGGTCGTGCCGCGCCCGCTGTCGGCGGAGGCGCGCCGCACCCTGGTGCTCAACCGCTGGCCCGGCAACGTGCGGGAGCTCGAGAACACCATCCACCGCGCGGTGCTGCTCGCCGCCGGCGACGAGATCGGCGTCGACGGCATCCTGACGCCCGACGGCACGCGGCTCGATGAGGCCAGGAACCCGCCGGCGGTGGCGCACGCCGCGCTCGCCGCCGAGACGGTCACCCGCGCGCTCGTCGGCCGCACCGTCGCCGACGTCGAGCGCGACCTCATCCTCGAGACGCTCAAGCACTGCCTCGGCAACCGCACCCACGCCGCCAACATCCTCGGCATCTCGATCCGCACGCTGCGCAACAAGCTCAACGAATATTCGACCGACGGCGTGCCGGTGCCGCCGCCCGGCGGCGGCGAGGCCCGGCTGGCGGGGTGAGAACCTCGACGGAACCGCGGGCGGCGAAATTCCGGGCCGCCACATTTCGTCCGAGGCACGCGACGTTCTTTGACCACCTCCACAGTCGCCCTTCGTGGTATCATGCTTTCATGAGCCGAGCCGACATCGTCGCCGCCCTGCGCGAGAAGGCCTCCGAGATCAAGGATTTCGGGGCGACCTCGCTCTATTTGTTCGGCTCGGCCGCCACGAATCCTTCAGCTTCGTGGAGCTCATTCGATTGCGCAAGCGGCTGTCCGATATTCTGGGGCGGCCCGCCGATCTCACCACCCGCGATGGCCTTCATCCACTGCTGCGCCCGACGATCGAGGCTGAGGCAATCAAGGTGCTCTAGCGGCGCCGCGGCCGCAGCATCGATGATCCGATCATGTGGAAGATCGCCACTCGATCGCTGCCGCAGCTGAAACCTACCATCATCGCAATGATCGAAAAGACCAAGCCATGACCTACACCCATTTCGACACCGCCCTGATCGTCGGGGCGGGCTCCGGCCTCTCGGCGTCGCTGGCGCGGGCGCTGGCCAAGGAAGGCGTCAAAGTCGCGCTCGCGGCCCGCGGCACCGACGATCTCGAAGCGCTCGCCAAGGAGATCGGCGCGCACACCTTCGCCTGCGACGCGAGCCGGCGCGGCGAGGTCGAGAAGCTGTTCGCCGCCCTCGACGGCGGCTTCGGCGCGCCGGAGATCGTGATCTACAACGCGAGCTTTCGTACCCGCGGGCCGTTCGTCGAGCTCGATCCGGCGGACGTGGAGAAGGCGATCGCCGTCACCGCCTATGGCGCGTTCCTGGTCGGCCAGCAGGCGGCGCGGCGCATGCTGCCGAAGCGGCGCGGCGTGATCCTGCTCACCGGCGCCTCCGCCGGCGTCAAGGGCTATCCCCAGTCGGCGCCCTTCGCCATGGGCAAATTCGCGTTGCGCGGATTGGCGCAGAGCATGGCGCGCGAGCTCGCCCCGCAGGGCATCCATGTCGCGCACGTGGTGATCGACGGCGCCATCAAGAGCGAGCGCCGGCTGGAGCCGCCGGACAAGCCGGCGAGCATGCTCGATCCCGACGCCATCGCCGCGACCTATCTCCATCTCATCCACCAGCCGCACAGCGCCTGGGCGTGGGAGATCGAGCTGCGGCCGTGGGTGGAGAAGTTCTGATATTGGAGCATTTTCAGGAAAAAGCTTGCCCCGGACTTGATCCAGGACTTGATCCGGGGTGGGAACCGGTTTTCCGTCCGAAAATGCGACCACGCAAAAAGGACTGGAGTGCATTCAGCTTCCATCGAAACTGAATGCGCTCTAACCGTCGCGCTCGAGCCGCCCGTCGAGCAGCGCCAGGTGCCATCGAGCGAGCATCCGGGATGGCCACCATGCGGCTCAATGCCTTCTTCCCGACCCGTGACATCGGAACCGACCACGCGAAGATTCGCGATTGGGCGCAGGCGGCAGAGGAGCTCGGTTATGCCGGCATCGAGGTCGCCGACCATGTGTTCGGCGCTACCGCGCGTGACGGCTGGACCCCGCTCTACAACGAGAACGACCCGTTCCACGAGACATTCGTGACCTTGGGCTTCCTGGCCGCCGTGACCAAAACGATCCGGCTATCCAGCGGTGTGCTGGTTCTTCCGCAACGCCAGACCGGCGTCGTCGCGAAGCAGGCGGCCGAAGCCGACATCCTGTCCGGCGGACGTCTCCGGCTCGGTATCGGCATCGGCTGGAACTTCGTCGAATACCA
>WNEY01001048.1_pt1 | contig 33433 bp, 34 predicted proteins | sample 5400531 | NCBI WGS metagenome assembly WNEY01 (sample SAMN13153338, study PRJNA577476) | soil metagenome | isolation source: 200 cm saprolite under Douglas fir tree site 1 | place: USA:California | collected 2015-04-18
CGAACCCTGCGAGCGGGCGAACGATCACGCCCTGACGCAGCAGCGCGGCGAAGAACGATTGCGCGTCTTCGGCGAGATCGACGAAGAAGAAGTTGCCGAAAGCCGGTCCGGCAACCTTGTACCCCGCGTCGCGGAGGATACGTTCCAGCTCCACACGGCCCTCGGCGTTGAGCCGGCGGCGGCGCTCCAGCTCTTCCTGCGCATCGAGACTGGCAAGCGCGGCCTCCTGCGCGGGCGTGGTGAGATCGAACGCGCGCCGGGTTTTGCCGAGCGCGGTGACAAAGTCGGCTGGGCCCACGCCATAGCCGACGCGAAGACCGGCGAGCCCGTAGATCTTCGAAAACGTGCGCAGCACGATCACGCGCCGGCCCCCCTTGAAGTAGTCCTCCACGCCGTCGGGGTAGTCGGGATCGTCGATGTATTCGAAGTACGCCTGGTCGAGCACCGTCAAGACGCGCTCCGGGACGCGCTCGAAGTACGCGTCGAGCTCGACGCGTGAGTTCATCGTGCCCGTGGGGTTGTTCGGATGGCACACGTAGACGAGCTTCGTGCGCTCGGTGATCGCGTCGAGCATGGCTGCGAGGTCGTAGCGGTCGTCCCGAAGCGGAACGCGCACCGGTTCTGCACCCAGCTTCAGCGTGTAGATCACGTAGCTCGGGAACGACGGCCAGCCGCAGACGACCTCGTCGCCGGGATCGAGCACAGCCTGCGAGATCCCGTCGATGATCGCGTCGGCTCCGGCGCCGATCGCAATCTCTTCGAAGCGAACGCCGTGTCGTGCCGCGAGTGCCGTGCGCAGACGGAACGCGCCGCCGTCCGGATAGCGGTTCAGCTCTCCCGCCACGCGCTCCAGCGCCGCGACCGCCTGCGGGAACGGGCCGAACGCTCCTTCGTTCGACGCGAGCTTGACCACGCGCTCGAGGCCGAGCTCACGCTGCACTTCTTCGACCGGCTTGCCCGGCTCGTAGGGAACAATCCCTTCGAGCGCGGGCCGCAGAAAGCCGGCGGGAACGTCCGCCACTACGAGCCTACGGCACCGCTTGCGGTGCCGTCGTCAGGACGCGCGGGCTCTGCTCGCGCGTCCGTCTGAAATGACCGGTCGAACCGATTGAACCCATCACGAGGCCGCCCTAGGCACCGCTTGCGGTGCCGTCGTCAGGACGCGCGGGCTCTGCTCGCGCGTCCGTCTGAAATGACCGGTCGAACCGATCCGACTGATCACGCAACCGTCTCTAAGGGGTCGTCTCGTCCGACTTCTTACGCCAGAACCACAGCGCGCCGCCGATCGCCGCGGCCATCGAGGCGATGGCCGACTTGTTCAACCCGGCGTGCTCCCCGCTCCCGGGAACCGCCGCACGCGCCTTCTTCCTTCCGAAGCGCTTAGCAACCTTCCAGACGCCCCAACCAAGCACCGCATTGCGTCGATTGATGATCCCCATACAGGTCTCCTTTCCGGTCCGAGCCTACCAAGGGCGTCCTTTCCAAAACGGTGCAAGAAATCCACGGATCCGGAGTCTTTCTGGAAGGACGTGCCCTCGTCCTGCCCCGGGGTCATGCCGCCCGCGGACTCCGGGGCCCCTTCTTCCCGCTGCAGCGACGGTGACCCGTGCCTTACTTGGGCTTCTTCGGATGCCCTGGCGGCCGGGTGTCGAACGGTCCCGGCAGCTGTTGTCGCTTCGGCTTCACGGCGCGATTCGATGGAGGCGGGGCCGTGGGGCGCACACCGGACTGTCTCACCTTGAGGTGGCGGGCGGCGACGCTTGCATCGCCCGCGTAGTGCGTCTTCTGGTGCCCGCGTCCGCCGACGTGCTGCTTGAGCTGCTGCTGCTTCGTCTTCCCGGCGGCGGCCTGATGGTTCGCTTGGGCGGACTTGGACCGTTGCGGAGCGCGTCCGTGTGACACGCGGTCGACCGCACGCGACGCGCCGGCCGAAGCTTCCGGTGTCTTCGGCGTGGCCGCGATCGGCTGTTTGTGGTGCCAGGGCGAGTGGCGAACGCCCTCGTAGCCCGCGCCGCCGATGACGAGACCGGCGGTGACCGCCGCGGCGGCCTTGATCGCCAGCCCGGTTCCGACGGCCGCGCCGCCGCCGCCGAAGAGCGACGCGAGCGAGCTCGGGACCGGAACCAGCGCGAGGGACTTCAGCGCACTGCGTTGCGCCCGCTGGCGGCGGGCAAAGCCGGCGCACTCGGCGCACTCACGGAGGTGCGCGCGCAGCTGGCCCTTCTCCTGGCGTGAGAGGCGCCCGTCAAGCTGCCGTGAGATCGCGAGCTCGGCCTCGCCGCACGTCAGCGAGCCCTCGAGCTGCTCGCGCAGCGCACGCCGTGCGCGGAAGATGAGCGTCTCGACGGCGCTGGTCGAGAGCTCGAGGATCTCCGAGATCTCCGCGTAGGAACGGCCTTCGAGCTCCCGCATGACGAGGGCGGCACGCTGGTTGAACGCGAGATGGCTAAGCGCGCGCCGGATGTCCTCGCCGCTCAGGGCCTCGTCGTCGACAATCGAATCGGCGATGTCGTCCTCGAAGGAGACCTCCGCCGGCCTGCGCGCGGACTGGCGGAAGCGTTGGCGGCAGACGTTGTGCGCGATCGCGATCAGCCAGTTCTGTGGCTTCTCCGGCCGGTTTCCCTTCTCGACGTAAGCGCGGTAGGCGTTCAGAAAGGTCGTCTGCGTGACGTCCTCGGCGTCGGAAGGATTACGCATCACGGCCAGCGCGTAGCGGTACACGTCGCCGACGTGCTTCCGGTACATCCGCTCGAAGCCGCGGTCCGAGCGCGGCCTCTGCGCCAGCAGGGGCGTCATGCCCTAGTAGATACCCGCTCGGGCGGAATCTTGCTACCCCGTTGCGGATGCTGGACTTAAGGCAACGAAACCGCTGGAGGAAGCGAAGGAACCTGAACCGGGGGCAGGCTCGGTGTCTGAACCGAGGGCAGGCTCGGTGCTTGAACCGGGGGCAGGCTCGGTGCCTGAACCGGGGGCAGGCTCGGTGCCTGAACCGGGGGCAGGCTCGGTGCTTGAACCGGGGGCAGGCTCGGTGCCTGAACCGGGGGCGCGGCGGTAGCTGCGGCCGCCGTCTTTCCAAGCGTGCTTGTGACGCTTGTCACCGACGCTGTGAGCTGCTCGCTCGTGGTTGGCCGCGCGGGCGACCCGCTCGTCGCGGTGTCACGCAGAGGCGCGGTCCGGACGTCCGTTCCCGCCACGAGCTTCGCCGCGAGGCGGCTTCCCCTCACGGTCGTCGCGGGCCCCTGCCGAACACTCTGCCCGACGGCAAGACGGGCCGGCCTCGGCTTCGCGGTTGCGGGAGCACTGTTGCCGCCGCCGATCCCCGTGGCCATCGCTCCGGCGACGAGGGCGATCATGGCCTTGGCGAGAAAGCCCGTCCCGACGCCACCCGCGACTGCACCTCCTCCCTCGAGCAGCTTGGCGAGCGAGCCGGGGAGCGGCACCGCGGTGAGCGCGCGGAGCGCGGAGGCACGCAGTCGCAGCGACCTGCGCCCGCGGAAGATGAGCGTCTCGACCGCTGCCACGGAGACGCCGAGCGTGTCGGAGATCTCCGCGTAGGTGCGCCCTTCGAGCTCGCGCATCACGAGCGCGGCCCGCTGGTTGAACGGAAGGCGGCCGAGCGCGCGCAACACGGCCGCGACGTTCGGTTTCTCCTCTTCCGGCACCGCGAGCTGCTCGAGGTGGTCCTCGAGCGGGACCTCCCTGACGCGGCGGCTTGCACGGGCGTACTTCGTGCGCGCGACGTTGTGCGCGATCTTGATCAGCCAGTTCTGCGGCTTCTGAATCTCGACGCCGCGCTTGTACGCGCGGTAGGCATTCAGAAAGGTCGTCTGGGTGACGTCTTCTGCGTCGGCGGGATTACGAAGCAGCGCCAGCGCGTAGTGGTAGACGTCCTTGACGTAGCTGCGGTACAGGCTCTCGAAGGCGCGATCTCGAGCCAGGAGTGGGATGTCTGGCGCTGTGGTCGCCATGACGCTGATGGAACGAATCAATACCGCATCCGGATACGGCTTGTTTTGGCCATTTGAAAACAGTACGAAGACGCGGTTTGCGCTAGGCCGTGGTCTTCGCGCGTTTGCGGTTCGGCAGGTGAATTGCACGGCCGAGCGCCACGAGACCGGCTTCCTTGATCGCCTCGGAGAGGGTCGGGTGCGCGGCCATGCCGTCGGCCACGGTCTCGACCGTCGCCTCGGCGTCGATGGCCACGACGCCGGCCTCGACCAGGTCGGTCACGTGCGGACCGACCATGACGAGACCGAGGAGCTCCCCGTAGCGCGTCTCGTGGATCGACTTGACCCACCCGACGGTCTCGTTCTGCATCACCGCGCGCGCGTTCGCGACCCAGGGGAACATTCCCGTCGCCACGTCGTCGCCGTACTGCTCACGCGCCTCGGCCTCCGTGAGGCCGACGCCCGCGATCTCGGGATCCGTGTAGATCGGACGCGGCACAGCTCGGTTGTCGACGATCGCCTCGTGACCACAGGCGTTCTCGGCCGCGACTTCACCCTCGCGGAAAGCCGTGTGCGCGAGCTGCCAGTAGCCCGCGCAGTCGCCGACGGCGTAGATGTGCTCGACGGTGGTGCGCCGGTGCTCGTCGGCCGCGATGCCCTTGCGCCTGTCGAACTCGACGCCGATGCCCTCGAGGCCCAGACCCTCCACGGTCGGACCGCGACCGACGGAGACGAGCATGAGATCGGCGTCGACGGTCTCGCCGTCGCCGAAATGGACCGTCATTCCGCCGCCCTTCTCCTCGACCTTGGTGCACTGCTTCTCGAGGTGGAGCGTGATCCCGCGTTTCCCGAATTGCTTCGCGAGCTCCTTCGAGGCGTCTGCATCCTCCTGCGGGATCAGGGACGGGAGCATCTCGATGATCGTCACCTCGCTGCCGAAGCGCCGGAAGATGGACGCGAACTCGCAGCCGATGATCCCGCCGCCGAGCACGACGAGTCGCTTGGGCACCTCGGCCTGCTCCAGCAGACCGGTCGAGTCCACGCAGCGCTCCGAGTCGAGCCCTTCGATCGGCGGGAGCAGCGGGAACGAGCCCGTGGCGATGATCGCCGACTTGAACGTGACGTCCTCGCCGCCCTCGACGCTGATCGTGTTCGCGTTCTTGAACGTCCCGCTCCCCTTCACCCACTCGACCCCGTTCGCCTTGAACAGCGACGCGACGCCCTGGGTCATCTGCTTGACCACCGCGGCCTTCCATTCGTTCGCCGTGGCGAACTCGAGCTGGAAGCCCCCGATCTTCACGCCCAGCTTCTCGAACGTCTCCTCGGCTTCTTTCAGCGCAAACGCGGTTTGCACCCACGCCTTCGTCGGGATGCAGCCCACGCGTAGGCAAGTGCCGCCCAGTTCGGGCTCGCGCTCGATGCACGCGACCTTCACGCCGAGCTGCGCAGCGCGGATGGCTGCGGTGTAACCGCCGGGGCCGCCCCCGAGAACAGCGACGTCGACTTCCATCAGGTCCGATCGTATCGATCCGCTAAAGGTCGGCCTTCATGGTCACGGTGCCGTCCTTCTCCTCGACCGAACGGAAGCCGTAGCGCTCGTAGAGCTTCGTCATTCCCTTCTCTGCGCTGAGGCTGATGGCGGTATGGCCTTCCTGTCGCGCGCGGTCCAGGAGCGCCTGCATCAACTGTCCGCCCAGGCCGCCGCCACGGCGGCTCGGCACGACTGCGATCGTGAGCTCCGGAGTCTGCTCGTCCACGAAGCCGAACCCGGGTGCGTTCGAGGGGAAGAGTCGGTACCAGGCGGCGCCGATCGGGCCGGCCTCCCAGGCCACGAGACCCGCGTCACCGGGGCGGCCCCAGTTGTTGACGTAGCGGGCGACCGGGAGGTCGGGATCCTCGTTCAGGCGCCAGTGGTAGGCGTGCTTCAGCATGTCGCGGAGAAAGCGCACGTCCTGCGGCCCGGCCTGGCGGATCACGGCGTGGATGTTACGACGCCGTCACTCGAACGAGGGATTCGTGGGAACCCATGCAAGAAGGCGCCTTGCCAGGCATCTCAACGGGCATGAAACGTGACGATGATCGGCGGACTGAGTTTGGAACCGGCCTGCGGGCCCGCCTGCTCCGGCGCCGCGCGTTGCGCCTCGGACCTGGCCGCGTACGACTGCCGGCGCCGCTGGTGCACCGGCCCTCAGCACTCTAAGCCGCTAGAGCTCCTGCGCAAGCTGAAGACGGTTTCCGTCAGGGTCAAACACGTCCAGAAGTCGCATCTCGCCGTGTAGCTCGAAGACGACGCCGACTTCCACGCCCTCGTTTCGGAGCTGGTCGGCCACGGCTTTCACGTCCTCCACGTCCACGTGGGCCACGCCGCTCTCCGCTTGCGGCTCGCCCTCGGCCAGCCCGATCTCCATTCCGTTGCGCTCGAGCTTCGCCCAGCTGCCCTCCGAGTCGACGTAGGTCTCGATGAAGCCCAGCTTGTCCGTGTAGAAGGCGCGAGCGGCCGCGAGGTCGCGGACTTGGTACCAGACCGGCGTCACAACGCCAGGCCGGGCTCTTCCAGGAACGCCTTCACGTCGCCGAGGAACTGGGCCCCCGTGGCGCCGTCGACCGCCCGGTGATCGCACGTGAGCGTCAGCTCCAGGCGCGGGCGCACCGTGGGCTGCCCGTCGACCGCCACGACTTTGTCCTCGACCGAGCCGACGGCGAGGATCGCCGCCTGCGGCGGATTGAGGACGGCGATGAAGCGCTCGATCCCGTACATGCCGAGGTTCGAGATCGTGAACGTCCCACCTTCGAGGTCGGCCTGCTGCAGCTTCCCGGCGCGCGCGCGTTCGACGACGTCGGCGCGCACCGCCGCGATCTCGGCGATCGACTTCCGCTCGCACCCCGGAATGACGGGGACGACGAGTCCCTTCGGGACGGCAACCGCGATGCCGATGTTCGCGTTCGGGTGGAGCTCGACCGCGTCGCCCCTGTAGAGCGCGTTGACCTCGCGATGGCGCATCAGCGCTGCGGCACAGACCTTTGTCAGGAGGTCTGAGATCGTCGGCTTGACGCCGTCGCCGTGCATTTCCACGAGACGCTCACGCACCTCGAGCGCACGACCCATGTCCACGGTCACTCCGAGCTGGAAGACCGGCGCCTGCCAGGCCTCGGTGAGCCGGCGCGCGATCGTCTTGCGCATCGACGACAGCTGCTCGATCTCGACGCCCTCCGTCGGCGCGGACGGCGCGGTCAGAGGTGCAGGCGCAGCGGAAGCGGCGGCGCGCTCGACGTCCTCCGCGACGACGCGCCCTTCGGGCCCCGTTCCGGCGACCGCGCTGAGCTCGATCCCGCGCTCGCGCGCGATCCGGCGTGCCAGCGGGGAGGCCTTGACGCGCCCATCGGTCTGCGTCGGGGGAACCTCCCGGTTCCCCCGTACCGCCTCTCCGCTGGCGCGGACGGGCTGCTGCGCGGCCTCCTGGGCGGCGGCGCCGTCTCGGGACGGCTTCTCCTCCTCGACGGCGACCTTTTCGCCCTCCTCGCCGATCACTGCGATCGTCTTTCCGACCTCCACCTCGCCCTCGGAGACGGCGATCTTGAGCAGGACACCCGACGCATCCGCCTCGACCTCCTGGGTCACCTTGTCCGTGTCGAGCTCGTAGAGCGGCTCGCCCTTCTCGACCTTGTCGCCTTCCGACTTGAGCCACTTGACGATCGTCCCGGACTCCATCCCCTGGCCGAGACGCGGCAGCTTGACCTCAGTTGCCATTGCGTCGTCCCACCATGCGGTAGATCGCTTGGAGCACGTCGCCCGAGTGCGGGACGACGAACTCCTCCATCACGGGCGCGAACGGCAGAGGCGTGAACTTCGCGCCCACGCGCTCGATCGGCGCGTCGAGCCAGTCGAACGCGCCGTACTGGATCACCGCCGCCACCTCGGCGCCGAAGCCCATGCGCGTGACCGCCTCGTGCGCGACGACGCAGCGGTTCGTCTTCTTCACGGACGAGATCAGCGTGTCCTCGTCCAGCGGCTGCAGCGTCCGTGGATCGACGACCTCGACCGAGACGCCTTCCTGCTCGGCCTCCTGGGCGGCCGCGAGCGCCTCGTGCACGAGCCGGCCCGTCGCGATCACGGTGACGTCCTCCCCCTCACGATGGATTCGCGCCTCTCCAAGGGGTATCGGCTCGAGCTCGTCGGGAACCTCCTCCTTGATCCCGTACAGCGTGCGGTGCTCGAAGAAGATGACCGGGTTGTCGTCGTAGATCGACGACCAAAGGAGCCCGCGCGCGTCCGCCGGCGTCGATGCGAAGACGACCTTCAGTCCCGGGATGTGGACGAACCAAGCCTCGAGCTGCTGCGCGTGCTGCGCGCCCGGCGACCAGCCCGCGCCGCCTTGTGTTCGGAAGGTGACGGGCACCGTCACCTGCCCACCCGACATGTAGCGGTGCTTCGCCGCTTGGTTGACGATCTGCTCGGCGGCGAGGGTGAGGAAGTCCTCGTACATGATCTCCGCGACCGGGCGCATCCCCTGCATCGCGGCGCCGATCGCCGCGCCCGCGAGCGCCATCTCGGAGATCGGGGTGTTGCGAACCCGCTCCGGGCCGAACTCGTCGAGCATCCCCTGCGTGACCCCCATCGAGCCGCCCATCTCCGCGATGTCCTCGCCCATGATGAAGACGTCCTCGTCCTCGCGCATCGCGCGCGACAGCGCGTCGCGAACCGCCTCTCTGTAGCTAAGTTCAGGCATTTGCGGGTCTCCCGAGCGAAGCGAAGGGACAAACCCTTCCCGCGGAAAATGCGCAGCATTTTTCGCGGATATCAGGCATAGACGTTTGGGAAAGTACACCGGAGCCAGACTGAAGTCTGGCACGGTGTTTATGTGTAGCTTCGCTACGCATAAACGTTCTTTAAGGCGTCCTCCGGCTTCGGGTCGGTCCCGTTCTTCGCGAACTCGACGGCCGCGTCGACGATCTCCTGCACCTCCCGGTCGAGCTCCTCGACCTCGTCATCCGAGAGCTCGAGCTTGGCGCGCAAGTGCTCGATCGGATCCTGCGTCTCGCGCGTCTCCGCGAGTTCTTCCTTCGACCGGTACACCTGCGGATCGCCGATGTAGTGGCCGACGAGGCGGTAGGTGTTGACTGCGAGGAAGACGGGACCCTTGCCGCTCCGCGCATGCTCGAGCGCGCGACGCGTCGCCTTGTACACGGCCTCGACGTCCTGGCCGTCGACCTTGACCGCCTTCATCCCGTAGGCGACGGCCCGCTGGGAGATGTCCTCGATGGGCATGTGCTGCCATGCCGGCGTCGACTCGGCCCAGTGATTGTCTTCGCAGACGAAGACCGCGGGCACCTGCCAGAGCTGCGCGAGGTTGAGGGACTCGTGGAAGGTGCCGATGTTCGTCGCGCCGTCACCGAAGAAGGCGACGCCGACTCGCGGCTCACCCCGCAGCTTGAACGCGAGCGTCGACCCGACGATGCCGGGCAGCCCGCCGCCCACGACGGCGTTCGCGCCCATGTTCCCGCGCTCGACGTCGTACAGGTGCATCGAGCCGCCGTAGCCGTGCGAGCAGCCTTCGAGCTTCCCGTACAGCTCCGCCATCAACTCGTTCGGCGTCGTCCCCTTCGCCAGCGTGTGCCCGTGCGCGCGATGCGTAGAGGCGATGATGTCCCCCTCCTCGAGCGCTCGGCAGACTCCGACCGCGACCGCCTCCTCCCCGATGGCGACATGGAGGAACCCCGGCAGCTCTCCCGCCCGAAAACGCTCCTCGACCTTTTCCTCGAAGCGTCGAATGAGCAGCATCTCGCGGAAGAATTCGCGCAGGTCGGACTTCGAGAGTGTGCCTTTCTGTTCCACCTTCGCCACGAGTCTGAGTTTATGCTCAGGCCCTTGCGACTCGTCGACCAGTTCAACGAGATCGAGCGCAGTCTGCTGGACGACTGGGCGGAGCTTCGACTCCAGCTGACAGTCGCCGAGGACGGGCGCGCGGACCGGGCGGCGGCCATGCTCGCGCCGGCGAATCCCGGCCGACTCGGCAAGGTGATCCGCTTCGCAGTCGACCGCCGCGGCCCCGGAATCGGCCCCGAGGGTGTGCGCCGTTTGCTCAGGCGCCTCGACGTGGAGGGAATCGCCGGAGAACTGGAGCTCCTCGGCGTCCACAAGGCGCCTCCCGAGGAACTTCGAAACAAGGAGACGCTGCGCGTGCAGTGGGAACGCGCACTCGCCGCGCTACCACCCGACTGGAGCGACATCTACGCCGAGGTGCGGCTCGACTCGACGGACTACCTCGAACGGGCCGCGCTGCTGCTCGCACCCTTGAATCCAGCCAGCTACGGCCCCGGGGCCGCTCTCCGCTTCCGGTGCGCGCACCACTTCGGCTACGGCGTCTCGCCGGAGATGGCGGGGCGCTGCTTCGAGCGATGCGACAACGAGGGGATCACCGGCGAGGTCGCGATCCTGCACGCCCTCTCGGACTCGCATCCGGTCGGGACGCAGGGGCCGGTCTGGCTCATCGGTGGACGGGCCGTATGACTCAGAGCGATCCCGTCTCGTGGTTCATGATCGAGCCGGGCTGGAAGGTCGTCGATGCCCAGGGCAATGAAGCGGGTCGAGTGGAGGAGGTCGTCGGCGACACGGGTGCCGACATCTTCAGCGGGCTCTCGATCTCCGTGGGACTGCTGAGGGGCCACCGTTACGTTCCCGCGGAGCTCGTCGGGACGATCACGGAGGGTCAGCTGCAGTTGAAGGTCGGGCGGGGCGAGCTCGACTCCCTCGAGGAGTACTTGCAGCCGCCGCCCAAGAACGTCTCTTGAGACTTCTCGCACACCTCTAACCGGACCGGGATCAAGGCGGGCGCGCCAGGAGGGTTTGGCGTTTCGCTTGGCGAAGCGCCTGATGTGCGCGAACTTAAGAAGGCGCGCCGCCGCACTGATCGCATCATCGTGGCCCTTGCGATAGCAGTGATGTTCACCGGACGCCTCGTACTAGCGTCACCCGCTCAGGGCCGGAGGTTAGAGCAGGCGAAGCCGCTCTAACCGGAGGCCGGACTCACGCGGGCGGGGACGCGTCAGCGCCACGCGGACCATGACCAGTGGCCAAGCACATGCCCCGTAGAGTGCGCGGGCTCGGCTCGCGCACGTTCCCCGCGAAGCGGGCGATTCTGGATCCGAGCGAAAGCGCAAGCTTTCGCTCGGCTACTAGCTCAGCGCGCCGCTCAGCTCACGCGCGAGCATGCGCGCATCGCGCTCCGACGGCGCCACTACGAGCACGGTGTCGTCGCCGGCAAGGGTCCCGACGATCCGGGCGTGACCGAGCTGGTCGAGGGCCCGCGCAATCGCGGGCGCAGAGCCGAGCTCGGACAGGAGGACGACGATGTTCCCGGCCGGCGTCACCGAGCGGCCGAACTGCCCGAGGATCGCGTTCAGCACCTCGTTCGGATCGGCTCTGCGGGCGACGTGCGGGAGGACGTAGCGCGGCCGGCCGAACGGATCGTGGGTCTTCTCGAGACCGAGCTCGCGAATGTCCCGCGAGATCGTGGCCTGCGTGACCTCGCACCCCGCATCGGCAAGTGCATCGAGCAGCTCGAACTGCGTGCCGACCCGTTTGCGTGAGACGACACTCTCGATCAGCCGCTGCCGCTCGGACTTGGCCAGCTGCATAAGACCAGCATACGTATGCAGGTTTGGCAGGGCCAAGGCCTGGTAGAACACCGGGTCATGCTGCGCAGGCTGCTGTGGTCCGCGCTCAACGGCGCGATCAGCGCGCTCGCGGCGATCGTTTCGCGCCGCGCCGCCTCCCGCATCTGGCGTACGCTCACGGGCGAGGAACCGCCGACGAAGAAATGACAGCGGACCAGACAGTCGAGCGCGCCACCGACTCACCCATCGGGGGAACCTCCCGGTTCCCCCGAACCCCCTCGACTGGTCCGCTTCGCGGACGGGCGCTGCGCGCTGGACCGATTCCCTGGCTCGTCGTGGGCGTCGCGCTTGCGACCGGGTTCATGCTGGCCAAGTGGATCGACCGGAGGGGCTATGCCCACTCACGAGACTGACGGTCGCGAGACCCATGGGCTCGGCGCGGCGGTCAAGGAGGTCGCGGAGCGCGCGAGCTCCATCGTGCGCCTCGAGCTCGAGCTCGCGGCGATCGAGATCAAGCGCAAGGTCGTCTCCCTCGGCATCGGGATCGCCCTGGCGGCCGCCGCAGCGATCCTCCTTCTGTTCGTGCTCGGCTTCGCATTCGCCACCGTGGCCGCTGCCTTCGCGACCACGATGTCCACGTGGCTTGCGCTCCTGGTAACCACAGGAATCCTGCTCTTTCTCACAGCGGTCCTCGGGTTCCTCGGGCTCGTCAAGATCAAGAAGGGGACGCCGCCGTTGCCCGAGCAGGCGATTCGCGAGGCAAAGCTGACCACGGAGGCGCTGAAGAGCGATGGCCGGTAGGAACACGCGGACGGTCGAGCAGGTTCGCCACGACATCGAGTCGGAGCGGGAACAGCTCGCCGGCGCTGCGGAGTCCCTGCGCGAGAGCATCGGCGAAGCGACGAACATCAGCGGCAAGCTCCGCTCGAACCTCCCGGCCGTCACGGTGGGCGCGCTCGGCGTGGGCTTCCTCCTTGCCGGCGGAATCGGCGCGACCGCGCGGCTGATCTTCCGCCGCGGGGCCGACCGCGGCTGAAAGCGAGTCGCAGGTCGGCCGGGCGCCCAGCTCGCCCCGGCGGCTGAGCCACGCAGACTGGACGGCGGCGCTCAAGCGCAGCTTCTCCGAGTTCAGGGCGGACGACTGCATGGGTCTCTCCCAGCAGATCGCCTACAGCTCGTTGCTCGCGTTCTTCCCGGCCATGGCGTTCCTCGTCGGCGCGCTCGGCCTGTTCCACCTCTTCGACGACGTCAAGCGGCTGCTCGACCCGATCGCGCCCGACGGCGTGATCACATTCATCTCCAGCCTGCAGCGGGATTCGAGCGGCGGTACCTCCGCAGCGGCTTTCGTGATCGGATTCCTCGGCGCGGTGTGGGCCGCGAGCGGGGCCATGGGCTCGGTCATCAAAGCGGTCAACGCCGCGTACGACCGCCCGGAGACGCGCCCCTTCTGGAAGGTGCGGTGGATCGCGATCCTTCTCGTCGTCTCGAGCGGGATCACGACAGCGGGCATCTTCCTGCTGATCGTCGTCGGCGGCGCCCTCGGCGACGCGATCTCGAAGAAGGCACACCTCGGCGGGGCGTTCAACTGGGCGTGGGGAATCCTGCGCTGGCCCGTGGCGTTCTGCGCCATCTTGCTGTTCTTCGGGCTTGTCTACTACCTGGCGCCGAACAAGGTGGAGCGAAACTGGAAGTGGCTCACTCCCGGCTCGCTCGTCGGCGGCCTCCTCTGGCTGGCCCTCTCCGGCCTCTTCGCGCTGTACGTGACCTTCGCCGGGAACTACACGAAGACGTACGGAACGATCGCGAGCGGCGTCATTCTGCTGCTCTGGCTCAATTACTCGGCCTTCGCGCTCCTCTACGGCGCCGAGCTGAATGCCGAGCTCGAACGGCGGGCGGAAATCCGCGCCGCCGGCGCGGCCTCTAGCCGGACGGGGTGACAGTGAACGCGCCGCGCAGATTCTTGTGCTGGTCCGAGCGATACGTGTAGCGACCGGGCTCCAGTGTCAGGTTCCAGGTTGCGCGGCCGCGAAAAGCGACGCCGGTCTTCTTGTTCACGCCGAGTCCGGTGAGATGGAAGTTGTCGACGCGCGTGCGGTCGTTCACGGTGACGACCACGGCGCCGGCATCGATCGTCTTCAGCTGTCCCTCCTGATTGCGGAGCGAGATCGTCCGGCGTGGCCCGACCGCGCCGGTGAGCTTCGCGGGCTCCGGGACAACGCCCACGGTGAAGCGCCCGTGCATCGTGCTGCGGTGCTCGTCGCACACGAAAGTGTACTTTCCGTCCGTGAACGTCAGCGTCCACGTGAGTTCTTGGCTTTCGTTCACGGCCGTCGCCATGTCGATCCCGGGCCCGTTCAGATGAAAGTTGTGGATCTCGGAGCGGTCGCTGACCGCGATGTCGTACGTGCCGGGGTCGAGGTGCGCGACGAGGTTTCCGGTGGTGTCGCGGAGCGAGATCGTGAACGAGTCGTTCGCTCCTACCGTCGCCACCAGACGAGGATTGTCGGCGCGTGCGAGCGCCGACGGAAAGAAGACGGTGGCCAGGACCAGCACGAGTCCGATTCGCGCGATCATCGGTAGCCGTTACGGTAGCCAGCCGTTTTCGGATTCGAAGCCGGAAGGGCGGCTCTCGCGCCGCCCCTCCTAATCGATCTGTCGCCTCCGCAGCTAGACCGTCGCGCGGCCGCGGCGCCGGAGCGCCAGGCCGAGCACGATCAGCACCAGCGCGACGAGCACCGCGATCCAGAGCGGGAAGCCCGTGAAGGGCAGCGTGCCCTGGCCGACCGCCTCGGTCGCGCCGAGGACAACGGAGGATGCTCGGACACCGGCGTTCGAGCTCACGTTCGCCCTGGTCGGCGAGCTCCCGGAACCGGCCGACTTGCTGCCCGGGTCGGACGCGTTGCTACTCGTGCTCACGGCCGTGTTCGAGCCGCGGCCCGGATCCGTGCTCGTGTTCGAGCCCGGAGTCGAACCCGGCGGCGAAGACGTCGTCCCGCATGCCTGCCGGTGGCCCTTGGCCTTCAGTGCGTGAACGTCCACCTCATGCCCACGCGAACAGGGCGCTGCCTTGTGTGGCTGGCTGTTTCCGGGCCCATGCAGGATTGTGCTCCTCGGTGCGCCGTTTCGGATTGCGACCTGGCCCGCAGTCTGGCCGTTGCCGTACAGCTTCGTCTGGTCGGACGACGCTGCAGCGTGCGTGTCGTGTGCGCTCGCGTTCGTCGGTTTCACGCCCGCCTGCACGCCGGCGTTCTGGTCGGCGCTGCCGCCATCAGTCGCCTCCGTGGAAGCTGCGTCCTTCTTCACCTGGCCCGGAGCGTTCGCAGAGCCCCCGGATGCAGCGCCTTGGGAACCCTCAGCAGGCGCAGAAGCGGCGCCGGCGTCGGCTCTCCCGTTGCCGTTCCCGTTGCCGTTACCCGCGAACGCGGAACCCGCGAACGCCGCGATGCCTAAGACGAGCACGAACGTGCCCGCAAGCCGCTTGGTCATCTCTCCCCCTCCCCATTCGCACATTAGTGACGGGGAGGCCTCTGTCTACCCGGTTTACAAAGAGGAAGGGCGGCCTCGCGGCCGCCCTTCCGTGGAGAACTTGCCCTGGAGCTAGACCGTCGCGCGGCCCCCGCGCCTGAGCGCCAGGCCGAGCACGATCAAGCCCACGGCGACGAGCACGGCGATCCAGAGCGGGAAGCCCGTGAAGGGCAGGATGCCCGACGCGATCTCGCCGAGGACACCGCCGGCAGGCTTCGACTCGTACGCGACGCCGAGGACGCCGCCCTGAGGCGAGCTGCCCTGTGCGGACGGGGCTGCACCGGTTACTGCGCCAGGAGCGCCGCCGGCAGCGTGGACCGACGCGCCCTGGCTCACCGTCGCGGAGGTGGTGACCCTGTTCGACGTCGTCGGCTTCGTCGAGCCGGCAGCATGGACCGACGCGCCGTGGCTCACCGTCGCGGGGCTGGTGACCTTGTTCGACGTCGTCGGCTTCGTCGAGGACGCGGCACCACACTTCTTCTGCTGACCCTTGGCCTTCAGTGCGTGGACGTCGACCTCTTTGCCGCGTGGGCAGAGCGCCGCCTTGTGAGGCTGGCTGTTCCCCGGCCCACGGAGCGTCGTCCCAGCGGGCGCGCCGGCCGCGTTCGCGATCTGAGCCGCGGTCTTGCCGTTGCCGTACCGCTTCGACGCATCGGCCTTCCCCGCGGACTGCGCGTTCGTGGCCGCGGTCCCGGTCGGGGTGCACGTCGCGCTCGAGCCGGAGCCCCCGCCGGTCTTGCACGTCGCGCCCTTCGCCGTCGCGTTCGTCGGCTTCACGCCGGCCTGTGCACCGGCGTTCTGGCTGGCGCTGCCGCCGCCCGTGGACTCTGTCTTCACCTGACCTGGGGCGTTCGCCGAGTTCCCGGGCGCCGAGGCCTGGGAAACGGGCGCCGACGCGGGAGCGGTCGGGTTGGCGGCCTTGCCGTTGTCGTTGCCGTTTCCGTTCCCCGCGAGAGCCGAGCCCGTGAACGCGGCGATACCCAAGGCGAGCGCGCACATGCCCGTCAGGCTCGCAATGCGCTTGGTCATCTCCTTCTCTCCTCGCTTTCGAACAAATGTTCTCGAGGGGCTTCCGAGGAGGGAACGGACGAACAAGCCATACGGATACGGCTTAGAAGTGATATTTGCCTGGATTCAGGCCCGGAGCTGCGCCCCGAAGCGCCGCTCGAGCGCCTCAACGATGCGGACTCTCAGCTCCGCAGCGTCCTCGTCGGTGAGCGTCCGCTCGGGGGACTGGAAGGTGACCGAGAAGGCGATGGACTTCTGCCCAGGGCCGACTTGGCCACCCCGATAGACATCGAAGGCGCGCATCTCCCGCAGCTCGAGCCCGGCCGCCTCGCGGGCGGCGGCGACCAGCTCCCCGGCGGTCACGTCCTCGGAGACGGTGAACGCAAGGTCCTGGCGCACCGGCGGATACGTGATCACATCCTCGTAGACGACGAGATCCGGCACGCGCTCGACGAGGCTGTCGACGTCGAGCTCGAACGCACCCCAGTCGCCCGGTAGGTCGGGATCTCGTAGAGCAACGACCCAACCGTCTTCCGTGCGCGCTCCGCGACCCGGCGCAGGGAGGTCGTCAGCGGCCTCGAAGACCGGCTCCAACCCGAGTGCTGCGTACAGGCCCTCGACCGTGCCCTTCGCAAACGAGAAGCCGCCCTCCGCGATCCCTGCGACGTGCCAGCGCTCGTCGGGAAGCTGCTCCTCTGTGGGGAGGTAGACGTGTGCGAGCTCGAAGAGGGCGATGTCCTCGTTGCCGACGTCGACGTTGCGTCGAGCGGACGCGAGCAGGCCCTCGACCAGCGACGTCCGGAGCACCGCCTGCTCGCTCGAGATCGGCTCCTGGAGACGAACGGCGCCGGGCGCCGGATCGTCCGGCAAGAGGCTCCAGGTGTACGCCTCGCTGTAGCCAAGGCCGACGAGGAGGTCCTGGATGCGGCGCCGGATCCGTTGCGCCTTCGTCAGTCGCCCGAACATCGCCTGGCGGCGCGGCAGCCGGAACGGCACGTCGTCGAGACGGAACCGGCCCACCTCCTCGACCACGTCGATCTCGCGGGTCACGTCCCGCGCGCGCCACGTCGGCACGACGACGCTCTCGCCGGCGACGTCGAACCCGAGGCGGCGCAGAATCGCGTGCTGTTCCTCGGGGGCAGTCTCGATCCCGAGCACGGCGTCGGTCCATTCGGGGCGGAAGCGGACCACAGGCGGTTCGGGGAGCCCCGCGTGGATGTCCGTGTGGCCGACCCACCTGGCGCCCGCAAGCTCCACGATCAGCTGCGTCGCGAGCGTCGCGGCCTGCTCGGCGAGGTATGGATCCACACCCTTCTCCCAGCGGTTCGAGCCCTCGGTGCGGAGACGCAGCCGCTCGGAGGTGCGGAAGATCGTGTACGGCTCGAAGTTCGCCGCCTCGAGCAGGATCTCCGTCGTCCCCCCGGCGATCTCGGTCTCCTCGCCGCCCATGACCCCGGCGAGCGCGACGGAGCGCTCACCGTCGGCGATCATCAGGTCGTAGGGCTCGAGCTCGCGTTCGACGCCGTCGAGCGTTCGAAGCTTCTCGCCGGGACTCGCGCGCCGCACGACGATCCGTCCCCCGGCCAGCCTGGCGTAGTCGAACGCGTGCAGCGGATTGCCGAGTGCAAGCATCACGTAGTTCGTCACGTCGACGACGTTGGAGATGGGACGCATGCCCGCCGCCAGCAGCCGGGCCTTGAGCCAGAGCGGCGACGGCTCGATGGTCACGTCACGGAAGAGCCGGCCGATGTAGCGAGGACAACCTTCGAAGTCGTCGACGCGGACGTCCACCGGCTCTTCCCCCGCGCGGGGCGGATCCACCCCGGGCGGCGGGGCGAGCTCGAGGTCGAACACCGCCGCGACTTCGCGGGCGATCCCGTAGACGGCCAGGAGATCCGGTCGGTTGTGCCCCGTCTCGAGCTCGAGCACGTGCTCCGTCAACGGCAGCACGTCGGCGAGCGGCGTCCCGGGATCGATGCCGTTCGACAAGACCATGATCCCGGCGTGGTCGGTCCCGAGCCCGACCTCGTCCTCGGCGAGGATCATCCCGTCGCTCAGCTCGCCGCGCACCTCTCGCCGCTCGAGCTGCAGGCCGTTCGGGAGAATCGCGCCCGGCAACGCGACCGCAACCGTCGCACCGGCTCCGAAGTTCCACGCGCCGCAGACGATCTGGCGCGGGTCGCCTTCCCCCACGTCGACATGGCAGAGCTGGAGCCGGTCCGCGTTCGGATGCTTTGCCGCCTCGAGGACGCGGCCGACGCGGAAGAGCCCGAGGTTACCGTCGACGTCGGCGACGCCGACCGTCTCGATCCTGTCCACCTCGCACGTCGAGATGACGAGGCGGTCCGCGAGCTCGCGGACCGGCATCTCGATCGGGACGTAGTCGCGCAGCCAGCCGACCGGAACCTTCATCAAAATTGCCTCAGGACGCGCAGGTCGTTCTCCCAGAACATCCGGATGTCGGGAATGCCGAGGCGCTGCGCAGCGATCCGGTCCAGGCCCAGCCCCCAGGCAAAGCCTGACCACTCCTCGGGGTCGTAGCCGACGTTCTCGAACACCGCCGGGTCGACGACGCCTGCGCCGCCCATCTCGAACCAACCGGAGTGCTTGCAGAACGCGCAGCCTTCGCCACCGCAGAGGAAGCACGTGACGTCGAATTCCACCGACGGCTCGGTGAACGGGAAGTAGCTCGTCCGCACACGCACCTGGCGATCCTCGCCGAACATCGCGCGCACGAAGTGCATCAGCCCATCACGCGGATCTGTCCGGTCGAAGTGTGCGCTCGCAGCAGCGTCTCGGCGTCGATGTAGAACGTATCGCGGGGCGATCGCGAAGGATGCGTGAGCGGCTGGTTGAGCGCATCGAAGTTGTGCCACACCGTCTCGATCTCGCGGCTGTCGACGATCTCGTAGCCGAGGCCGAGGAAGATGTCCTCGACGTCGCGGACGATCTGTGTCAGCGGATGGAGGCGGCCGCGCCGGAGCCGTACACCCGGCAGCGTGACGTCGAGCGTCTCGTCGAGGAGTGCGAGCTCTGTGCGCTCGAGCTCCGCCTCGCGTGCCTCCAGGGACGCCTCGAGCCGCTCGCGGACTGCGTTCAACGTCATCCCGGTCTCCCGGTCGCGGACGCCGCGCAGCGCCTGCTTCAGCTCACTCTTACGCCCGAGGTAGCGGACCCGAGCTTCGTCGAGCTCCGCGGACGTCGAGGCGGACGAGATCGCTGTGCTCGCCTCGCGTTCGAGGGCCTCGACGTCCACGGCGGCGACTGTAGCCGATCGTTTCTTCACGCAAATCCTCCTTTCGCGGTCCAGGGTCGAACGACTTCAAGCGCCCCGGCTCGTGGAGGATCGTCGCTGCGCGCGTCAGCCCCGGTCCCCGACGGCGAGCCGGGGCGGGGTAAACAGGAAGGCTGCCTGCGACCTGCGCATGTTGTCACCATACCGAGGATGGCAAGCCCTTACGACACGATCGCCGAGCTCTACGACCCGTGGAGCGCGAGCGTCGTCGAGGACGTCGCCTTCTATCTCGAGGAAGCGCGCTGGGCGGGCGGCCCTGTGCTTGAGCTCGGCGTCGGAACAGGGCGGATCGCGGTCCCGATCGCGGCCGACGGGACGCGGGTGATCGGGGTCGACTCCTCACGCGCCATGCTCGACGTGTGCGCGCGCCGAGCGGCACTGGCGGGTGTCCAGCTCGACCTCCGGGTGGGTGATCTTCGCGAGCCTCCGGTGATGGAGCGCGTGCCACTCGTGATCTGTCCGTTCCGGTCGCTGCTGCACATGCACACAGACGAGGACCGCCGTCGCGTACTCGCAAGCGCCCACGAGCTCCTCCTGCCCAACGGACGCTTCGTCTTCGACGTGTTCACGCCGGCGGCGGACGACATCGCGGAGACTCACGGCCGCTGGCTCGAGCGCGAGCCGGGGATTTTCGAGCACGCGGTCTGGGACGAGTCGGCGCGCACGCTGACGCTGACCGTCCGCGACGAGGAACGGGAGACGACCATGGCGCTTGCCTGGCTCTCGCCGGACGAGTGGCGCGCGCTGCTCGAAGGGTCGGGATTCGAGATCGAGGCCTGCTACGGCTGGTTCGACCGCAGTCCGTACAAGGGCCGCGAGGACACGATCTGGATCACCCGTCGTCCTCAACAGCCATCTTGTCGCCGAGCAGGTTCGTAGAGCGCTCGAACCGCCATCGCAACGTTGCGTCTTCGGTCTGACCCAGGACTCGTACGAAAGGGTCTAGCCGCGCCTCCGGGCGAGCTCGTAGAGGGCGATCGCTCCCGCCATCGCGACGTTCAGGGACTCGGCCTCTGTGGCCAAGGGGATCGTCGCCCGCTCGTCGCACGCTGCTAGGAGGTCCTGCGTCAGGCCTTCGCGTTCCGCGCCCAGAACGAACGTCGTCGCACCCGAGAGCTCGATCTCCTCCAGCGGCCTCCCTCGATGCACCACGAGCGCCACGCGCCGGCCGGGCGCATCGTCGAATGGGATCACGGGCACGCGGAAGAGAGCACCCATCGATGCGCGGAGCGCCTTCGGGCCCGTTGGGTCGGCGGAGCCCTCCGAGAGCGCGACGAAGGCGGGACCGAGCGCGTCGGCGGCGCGGATCAACGTCCCGACGTTGCCCGGATCACCCACGTGCCAGAGCGCGAGCCCGGCGTCCGGCACCGCCCCGCGAGGCAGATCCTCGCGCCGAAACACGCCGATCACCCGCGGAGGATGTCCGAGCATCGAGACCTCGGCCAGCAGCGCCGGCTCGACGTTCTCCCCCGCGACGAGCAGCTCGGCCGGCTCGATCCCGGCTGCACGCGCGGCGTCGACGAGATCCTCACCCTCCGCGGCGAAGAGCCCGAGCTTGTCGCGCCAGCTCCGCTCGTGCAGCTTGCGGACGAGCTTGAGCTTCTCGTTGTCGCGCGAGGAGATCAGGAGCGACAGGAGTTAGTGGCTCTGAGCCACAAGGTCGGAGTCGGGCAAGCCGAGCGCGGACTTCGCCTGTTCAGCGACCGCGCCGAACGCATTCGCATCGCGGACGGCGAGATCGGCGAGCTAGTGGCTCTGAGCCACAAAGTCAGAATCAGGAGGAGCCGAGAGCGGACTTCGCCTGCTCGGCGATCGCGCCGAACGCCTGTGGATCGCTGACGGCGAGATCGGCGAGCACCTTGCGGTCGAGCTCGATCTCCGCCTTCTTCAGCCCCGCGATGAACTGGTTGTACGAGAGGCCGTTGGCGCGGGCGCCCGCGTTGATCCGCATGATCCAGAGCCGGCGGAAGGTCCGCTTCCTGTTCTTGCGGTCCCGGTACGCGTAGCTGAGGGAGTGGTCGACCTGCTCCTTGGCGTAGCGGTAGGAGGACTTCTTCAGCCCCCAGTAGCCCTTGGCCTGTTCGAGGACCTTGCGCCGCTTCTTGCGCGACGCGACGGAGCGCTTCACGCGTGGCATTTAGCGCTTCCCCCTTCCCCCGAGCATCTGCCTGACGGCACGCGCGTTGGCGCCGTCCACCGGGACGTCCTTGCGGAAGCCGCGCTTTCGCTTGGAGGACTTCTTCTCCAGGTTGTGGCTCTTCATCGCGCGGCGGCGCAGCAGCTTGCCGCCGGCGGTGACCTTAAACCGCTTCTTGGCGCTGCTCGATGTTTTCGTCTTCGGCATCTCTCTTGACCCCCGCATTCTTCGTCGGCGCCAGCACCATCACCATGTTCCGGCCGTCGAGCACCGGCTGCGCTTCCACCATGCCGATCTCCTGGACGTCCTCTGCGAGCCGCATCAGCAGGTCGCGGCCCCGCTCCGGATGACTCGTCTCGCGGCCCCTGAACATGATCGTCACCTTCACCTTGGCGCGCTGGTTCAGGAAGCGCTCGACGTGGCCCTTCTTGGTCTTGTAGTCGTGAATCCCGATCTTCGGCCTGAGCTTGATCTCCTTGACGTTGATCTGCGTCTGGTGCTTGCGCGCGAGCTTGGCCTTCTGCTCGAGCTCGTACCGGTACTTCCCGTAGTCCATCACCCGCGCGACCGGCGGATCGGCCTGCGAGGCGACCTCGACGAGGTCGAGCCCCTTGTCGTAGGCGTGCTGGAGCGCCTCCTTCGTGGGCTTGATCCCGAGCTGCGAGCCGTCGTCGTCGATCAACCGGACCTGCGGCGCTCGGATGTTCTCGTTGATCCGCGCCTGCGGGACGGGCCTCGAGGGCGGTTCGACGGTCCGCCTCGGCCTCAAAGAGCTATCACCAAGCTCGCTTCAATCCTTTCTGTGGAAGTTACGCCCAAGCCAGCCTGAAGTCTGGCACGGGATTTCAAACAAATGAACCGCTGCAAGCAGCGGCCCAGAATCCTCGTCCTTGCGACTCGGTTGAACCACGCTGAGCTCAAGCTCGCGAGGTGAGGAACGTGGGCGCTCCTACTTGCAGAGTCACAGAGTAGCAACCTTGGAGATTTCGGCACGAAGGGCGTCCAGGCTGAGGGTGGATTGCTCCCCACCCCGCTTTCTGACTGCCAGAGCCTCGTCGGACTCCTTGTCCCCGTAGACGATCACGTAAGGGATCTTCTCGATCTCGGCGTCCCGAATCCGCTTGCCGACCGTCTCGTCCCGCTCGTCGATGTCCACCCGGTACTCGCCCAGGCGCTCCTCGAGGGCGCGAACCGCCTCGCGGTGGTCCTCGCCTACGGGAATGATCCGGATCTGCACCGGCGCGAGCCAGAAGGGGAACGCCCCCGCGTAGTGCTCGATCAGGATCCCCGTGAACCGCTCGAGCGACCCGAGCAGCGCGCGGTGGATCACGACCGGATGGTGCTCGGCGTTGTCGGCGCCGAAGTAGGCCAGACCGAACCGCATCGGCATCTGGTAATCGAGCTGGATCGTCCCCATCTGCCAGGACCTTCCCAGCGAGTCCGTCATGTGCAGGTCGATCTTGGGGCCGTAGAACGTCCCCTCCCCGGGGCGGACGACGTACTCCATCTCGTGCCGCGTCAGCGCCGTCTCGAGCGCCGCCTCCGCGCGATCCCACTGCTCGCCCGTTCCGAGCCGCTGCTCGGGACGCGTCGCCAGCTCCGCGCGCGGCGTCAGCCCGAAGAGGTCATAGAGGAAGCGGGCGTACTCCACCATCCCGTGGATCTCGTCCTGAATCTGGTCCTCGGTGATGAAGACGTGCGCGTCGTCCTGGGTGATGTGCTTGACGCGGAGGAGGCCGTGCAGCGTTCCGCCTCGCTCGTCGCGGTGAAGAGTCGAAGACTCTGCGTATCTGAGCGGCAGTTCCCGGTAGCTCCGGCGCCGGCTCCCGAACAGGAGCATGTGGCCCGGGCAGTTCATCGGCTTGAGCGCGAGCGGCTTCTCGTCCTCGTGGCTCCGCACGAAGAACATGTTCTCCTCGTAGTTCTCGTAGTGGCCCGAGGTGATGTACGTGTCGATGTCGTAGAGGAGCGGCGTCTTCACCTCGAGGTAGCCGCGCTTCGCGTTCTCGCGCCGGCGAAGATCCTCGAGCTCGTTCCAGATCACCATGCCCTTGGGGTGCCAGAAGGGCGACCCGGGCGAGTTGTCCGCAAGGTGGAAGAGGTCGAGCTGCGGGCCGAGGCGGCGGTGGTCGCGGCGGCGGGCCTCTTGGAGCCGCTCGAGGTACGCGTCGAGATCGGCCTGTGAGTAGAACGCCGTCCCGTAGATGCGCGTCAGCTGCGTGTTCTTCTCGTCGCCGCGCCAATAGGCGCCGGCGAGACTCGTCAGCTTGACGGCCTTGATCGGCCTCGAGTTCTGGAGGTGAGGGCCGCGGCACAGGTCGGTGAAGTCACCTTGCGTGTAGAGCGAGATCCCGCCCTCCGCCGTGTCTACGAGCTCCACCTTGTACGGCTCGTTCTCCTCCTGGAAGCGGCGGCGCGCCTCGTCCTCCGAGACCTCCTCGCGCGTCCACTCACGACCCTCGGCCAGCTCCCGGAGGATCTCTTGCTCGATCTTCGGCAGATCCTCGTCCCGGATCGGCTCCGGGAACTCGAAGTCGTAGTAGAAGCCGTTCTCGATCGGCGGGCCGATGGCGACCTTCACCCCGGGATAGAGGCGGCGAACCGCCTCGGCGAGCAGGTGGGCGGACGAATGCCGCAGTACGGCCAGGGCGTCGGGGTCGTCCTTGTCGCGCGTCGTCAGGATCTGGATCGGCTGGCCGTCCTCCAGCGGCAGGCGAAGGTCCTGCACGCCGTTCGAGCGCACGAGGACTGCCTCCTCGGCGAGCTTCGGCCCGATCGCGCGGGCGGCATCGAGGCCAGTCGAGCCGTCGGGGAGCTCCAGCTCCGACTTGTCGGGAAGGACGACCTTCATGAGTACGCAGGATATGGAACAACCCCGCGAGGACGACTCCAAGGCGACTACGGTTCGGGTCCCTCGCGCGCGAAACGGCCACGATCGACTCGTCGCCGGAGGCGAGCCGGAGAATTGTCAAGTCTCTTCGACCGCGCCTCGCAACTCGGCCGGCGCTTTGAGCCAGTAGCTCTCTCGCAGCCATTCCAGCGCGTTTTCGAGCGACGCCTCGTCGGTGACCTCCGCCGTGACCCACCCGTACCGGCCGACATACCGCGCAACGCTGACATATGCAAAATGCAGCGCAATTTCACGCTCTTCAGGCGTGAGCTTCACGGTCAGCGTCACTGGATCTTGTCCGTCCGACATGCCAGCGAACATTTTGTTGTCGCCAACCTTGAAAACCGGGTGTCCCCAAGGCGAGTCCTCATATGTCTCCGGAAACGACAATGCGAGCTCACGAATACGTCGTCCGTACGACATGTGTTGTATTTTCACCGTTTGGTAGGGAATCGCGCGGGGTACGCAACGCGCGGTTCGAACTTCGAGGAGGAGCGATGCCTCAACACATACGAGACGTCATGACCTCCAATCCGTGCACCATCGACGCAGAGAAATCCGTTGCGTACGCCGCGAAGATAGTGCGAGAAGAGGACGTCGGCCTTGTGCCGGATCGTCGAGGGCGACAAGCTGATCGGGATGCTGACCGACCGCGATATCGCAACGCGGGTCGCAGCAGACGGGAGAGATCCCGAGCAGGTGAAGGTTCGCGACGTGGCGTCGAAGCAGCTAGTAACCATCGATTCGCAGCAGGATCTCGATGAAGCGCTGCGAATCATGGCCAAGCATCAAGTACGCCGTCTCCCGGTTATCGAGGAAGACGTCAGGCCCGTAGGTGTCGCGCGCGAGAAGGTGACGCCGCAAAGACGGGCCGGCTCGTAGAAGAAGTCTCCAAATCAGGAGGGCAGATGTCGAGTTTCGAAGAAGGGCAGTTCCCAACGCAGGTGGAAGGGCAGGTCATCGAGACCCCGCAGGTCGCACCGCAGATCGAGGTCGAGCCGGAAGAGCAGCGTGAAGAGGAGGACATCTCGAGGGTGCAGGCTGCAGCGAGCCGCCCGCGCCGCCGCCGCAAGCGCGCAGCAGCCAAGAAGTCGACTACGCGGAAGCGTGCCACGGGGACACGCGCCCGTACGACGCGCAAGCGCACCACCGCGAAGAAGCGCACGACCGCGAAGAAGCGCACGACCGCGAAGAAGCGCACGACCGCGAAGCGCAAGACCGCCGGGCGGAAGCGCAAGACCACCGCACGGAAGCGGTCGACCGCGAAGAAGCGCACGACCGCGAAGAAGCGCACGACCGCGAAGCGCAAGACCGCCGGGCGGAAGCGCAAGACCGCCACGCGGAAGCGCAGCACGGCCAAGCGCAGCACGGCCAAGCGGAGCACAGCCAAGCGCCGCACGGCCCGCCGCTCGACGGCGAAGCGCACAACCGCGAAGCGCTCGACCGGAACACGGCGCCGCCGCCGGACGACCCGCAAGTAGCACGCGCTTCAACCAACGAAAAAGGCCCCGCTCTCGCGGGGCCTTTTTTCTTGCCGCACGCTTAGGAACTAGGGCGATCGCAGGCTGAACGCGGGCGAGGTCCACGTCTCCGTACCCGCCGCGCGCGTGTCGTTCAGCGCCTGCGCCTTCGTGAGGGTCAGGCGGAGTCTGTAGCTCCCGGCCGGAGCCGCCTTGCGGTGCACCTTGGCGCTCCCGTTGTCGGTGAAGGCGATCGTGCCGTCCCAAACGAAGGCGAAGAACGAGTTCGGAGCGGAGTTTCTGGGCGTGAACTCGTCGAGTTGGAGCACCGGGTTGCGGTTGCCCTGCGTCACGGGCTCGCCCGTGGCGGCATCCAGCAGAGTGATCCTCACCGCGCGCGCCTGGTGATCGAGGTGGTAGAGCAGAACGACGGGATCGCTCTTCGGCTGCGCCCACGAGCCGCCCGCAGGCTGGCCGGTGAGGCCGTTGATGGCGGGTGCCGGAGCCGGACAGGTGATCTTGTCGGTCGCAGCGCCGATCTTCGCCAGCATCGGCAAGTCACAGCCGCCGTTGCCCATGGCCACGATCGACTGGTAGTCGCCCTTGAAGCCCGCGTACGGGACGCGCAGCTTGGTCACACCGCCGAGGAGGAAGCGGACGTAGCCGCCCCAGATGGTCTTGTCCGGATAGGCAGGCGGGACGATGTTGACGTCGAGCGTCGTCGAGTCGTTCGCGGGAACGGTGACGCTCGCCACGGGCGCGCCGTTCTGGCTGAACGACACGGCGGGGGCGGCCGCCATCGACGTGAAGGTGAACGGGAGCTGCGAGCCCGCTCCTGGCCCGACCGCGAGCGCCGTGGTGTGACCCAGGGCGTACGTGATCGCGGCGCCGGTCGAGTTCGTCAGCGTCAGCTTCGACGCGCCGCCGTTGCCCTCGCCGAAGGAGATCTTCCCCGGCGACACGCGAACCGGTGCGTTGATCGCATCCAGGATCTTTACGAGCCCCGCTCCCTGCCGAGCCGTGGCGTCCGTGACGCCGAGCGTGGACGGGAACGGGGTCGCCGTGTTCTGGAGCGCGTCGCGCACCGCAGCGGCCGGAATGCCCGCCTGGAGCATCAGCGCGGCGGCGCCGGCAACATGCGGTGAAGACATCGACGTCCCGCTGATGGTGTTGTGGCCGCCGAACTGTGTCATCGGCCACGTCGACGTGATGTTGCCGCCCGGTGCCGAGATGTCGGGCTTCAGGACGGTGTGGGCGTCCAGGCCCCAGGAGCTGAAGTCGGAGATGAGCCCTGCGTTGGGATCGGCAACGTTGATCCTGTCGGCCGTCCACGTCAACGAGCGCGGCTCGGCCAGCGCACGGATGGCCTGGCCGTCGGTGAACGAGATGGTCACACCGACTACGCCCAAGTCGGCAGTACCGCCGCCCGCGAAGAGTCCGACGCGCCCCGGGTTCGCGCCGTCGTTCATGATCACGACGGCCTTCGCTCCCGCGGCGACTGCGCGTGCGTACTTGGTGTTGAACGTGCAGACGCCGCGCTTGATCAGGGCGATCTTGCCGTTCGGATCGGCTTCATAGGGATCAGCCGCCGCGAGGCCGAGGCTCGCGTCGGCGACGCAGCCACGACCCACATAGACGATGTCGCCCTCGAGGCCGCTGGTCGGGGCGGTCTGCGTGTTCTGCAGCTGCAGGTACGGGACCTGCCGCGTCGTCGAGCCGCTCGTGACGTTGAAGGTGAGCGCCGGCAGCGCGAGGTTCTGAACCGACGCGACGCCGATGACCTTGTTGCCGACGCCGGGTGCACCCGCCGCGAAGAGACCGTTGGCGCCGCTGTTGCCGATCGAGGCCACGACGACGACGCCCTTGTCGACCAGGTTGTCCGCCGCGACAGCGCTCGGATACTCCGGCCAGTTCGAGAACGCGGACCCGATGCTCATGTTCACGACCTGGGCGCCGTCCTGATAGGCGCGCTCCATGGCCGCCGCCATGATGTCCGAGGTGGTCGACCCGTTGCAGCCGAAGACGCGGTAGGCGAGGAACGTCACGTCGGGGGCGACGCCCGTGACACCGGCGGAATTGGCCGCCTTGGCACCCACGATGCCGGACACGTGCGTGCCGTGGCCCGCGGAGGCAGAACTTGCGTCACGCGCGTCCGCCTTGAGCGGATCGCAATCCTTCGGGTTTGGATCGGGCTGCGGGACCGGATCGAACAGCGGACTCGTGGAAGTCGCGTCGAACTCGTCGCCGACGAAGTCCCAGCCGCCCGCAACGCGATGCCCGGGACCGAACCCGTCGCTGAGGTCGGGGTTCGTGTAGTCGATTCCCGAGTCGATGATGGCGACCTTGACGCCGCGGCCGGTGTATCCGGCCACGTTCGCGGCACGAGCCTGCGTCATGGTGGTGGCGAAAGCGAGGTCCGGAGTCGCCGTACCGGGCCCGACTGCGACCTCGCCGTCCGAAGCGTCCGGCTCCTCCGCGATCGAGGCCGGGAAGACGGGATAGACGGCGGTGACGCCGGGGATGGACGAGAGCGCGCCCGCCTGCTCGGCCGGGACGCTGACCGAGACGCCGTTCCACAGGTCGTCGAAGGCGTAGCGCTGCTTGACGTTCAGCCCCTGGGCCGAGGCGTTGGCGAAGAACGCCTGCCGCTCGGCGGCAAGCTTGCTCTTGGATCCGCCTTGCGCCGCCGGAGCGCCGGAAAACTGCACGAACCAGGCTTGGGCGCTTTCGTCCGCCGAGTCGCCCGTCGCCGTCGCTCCGGACGCCGTGCCGAGGGCCAGTACCAGCAGGGCGGCGACGAGCACCGACGCCAGCCGCAGACTCCTTCTCAGCATCCTCGCCCCTTCCACTTCGCCGTTGTTTGTTGTGCCGCCGCACCCGACAGGCATGCCGCCTGAGACCCGTCCCGGATAGTCGGACGGTGAGTGATATTGGGCCCGATGTCAAGAAAAAGCTACTGCCGTTCGAGCCACAAAGCTACGCGAATTTCGTCCGAAGACGCCAGGGGCCGGCGGTAGCCGGCCCCTGGTTCGTTCCCTGTGGTTCCCCGGCTAGCGGGTGCTGACCTCGATCTGCGTCGTCGGCGACGCGAAGGTCGAGGCGCCGCCCGTATCGGAGTAGAGGACGCGCCCGAGGTAGCGGTTGCCCGCGGGCAAGCCGCTCCAGCCGAACGTCGTTGCGTCGACCTGGCCGATCGTCACGGCGTGTGCCGTCGGAGTCGACGAGAACGGGTTGGTGGCCGAGCCGGTCAGAGCCCACGCGAAGAGCGTGAAGTCGGCACCGCCCGCATCGACGTTGCAGCCGAGCACGTACACCTTGAACTGCGCACCCGGCGTCCGGCTGCCCGCACTGCTCGAGCTGACGACCTCGTTCGCGTCCGGCCCACCGCTGACTCCGATCAGCACGTAGCTGCTGGAGCCCGGGGGCGCCCGGTAGACGAACATGTCGAGGTCCTTCGCCGCGGCCGTCGCATCCGACTGGAACGTCTGGAAGCGGAGGTAGCTCGTATCGGCCGGCGCAGCCGGCGTCGTGAACGAGTTCACGGTTGCCGTACCGGCCGCGACGCTCGCGCCCGGGTTGGCCGTGTCGAAGGCGCAGTTCGGATCCCCGTTGACGCGGTTGGCGAACTTGGTCGCCTCCTGCAGCCCGCGGATCGAGTACGACAGGTTGCCCGTGTAGCCGGCCTTCGTGTTGTACGTAAGCGAGCCCGTCGTTCCGGAGCCCGACACCTCGGCCGGGGCCGAGAAGCGCACCGGCTGGATGACGACGGGCATCTTGACGACGTGGCCCTTGTTCCCCATCCACAAGATGAAGCCCTTCGTGTACGCGTCGAGAGGCGCGGTCGTCCTCAGGAACGTCACCGTCCAGGGAGTGACCGAGCCCGGCGCCGCCGTGAAGGACGTCACCGACGGCGTCACGGTCAGGCCCGCGAGGCCCGTGTACGAGAACGTGTACGTCTCGGACTGCGAGCCGACGCTGGTCGCCGAGCGGGAAACCGTCTGCGAACCGGCCAGGTCGCCGATCGCAATCGACGCGGAGTTCAGGTCCGAAGCGTCGATCGGTGTGATTGACGGCAAGCTCGCGCAGCACAGCTTCTGGCCCTTCAGGAACGCGAGCCAGTCGTTCAGGTTGCTGTCGAACACGAGGCCCGGGTCGACCGCCTTGTTCGGGTCGACGTGTCCTGCGCCCCACCTGAACTGGTCGTAGTCGTTCTTCTGGTACGCCGTCGTCATGAACGCCGACTTGATCTCCATCGGCGACCAATCGGGATGCGCCTGCTTCATCAGCGCGCCGAGACCGGTCATGTGCGGGCTCGACATCGACGTGCCGCTGTAGAGGTCGAAGTCGCGCCCGCGGTTGCCCGGAGGCGAGACCGCGGCAAGCACGTCCTGACCCGGAGCGATGATGTCCGGCTTCAGGATGTCGCCGCCGCCGGCCAGGATCGGGCCACGCGACGAGAACACCGCGGTGAACGGCGCCGGCGCGTTGTAGACCAGCGTGCCCTTGGAGATCGTCGCCGTCCTGCCGGCGGTCGCCGCAGCGTGAATCGCCGCAGCGTCGGTGTCGGCGAGGTGGATCGACGGGACGAAGTGGAGGTCGGCGTTGAGCGAGTTCGGGCTCGTGTTGACCATGATCATCCCGATCCCACCGGCGTTCTTCACCTCGAAGCTCTTGTCGATCCGTGCGACGACGCCACGGTCGCAGACGACGATCTTGCCCCCGGCCTTCGCCGGGTCGAGCGTCCCGAGCGCGCAAAGCCGCGCGTCGTTATCTGAGGCCGTAGCAAGCTTCGCATCGGTTGAGTTGATCATCGTGCCGGTCACCGACGTCGCTGCCGACGACTTGCCGTTGTAGACGATGCCGTCGATGGTCACGGTCCCGAGGCCGTCACGGTTGTGCGTGCCCGCCGCCGTGGTCGTGATCCACGGGCTCGGGTGCGCAACCGTCGCCGCGGTCGGACCGCTGTTCCCGGCCGAGGCGCTGACGTAAACGCCCGCAGCGGCTGCGAACAGGAACGAGACCTCGACCGAGTTCGTGAAGTTGGTCTGCGTACCCGAGATCGAGTAGTTGATCACGTCGACCCCGTCCGCAACAGCCTGGTCGATGGCCGCCGTCGTGTCCGCGGAACTGCACTGTCCAGCCGAGCTCGGCGTCACCCAGCACGCCTTGTACATGGCGATGCGTGCCCGCGGAGCCATGCCGCTCGTCTTGCCGAACCCCGCTGCATCACCGGTCGCCTGAACGCCGAAGTTGCCGGCCATCGTCGAGGCGGTGTGCGAGCCGTGACCGCTGAGGTCGCGCGGCGAGAGGAACTCGTCGGGGGAAATGTTGCTCGCCCCGATCCCGTCGACGTAGAACCGGGCGGCGATGAGCTTGCCGTTGCAGGTCGAAGCCGGAAACGCCTGGCCCGCCTGGCAAATGCCGTGGAAGCCCGTGACCTTGTGCGGGTACAGGTTGCCGCTGGAGCCGTCGACCTTCCGGTCGGAGAACGACGGGTTCTCAGGCCAGATGCCGGTGTCGACGTCGCCGACGACGACGTCCTCGCCGGCACCTCTGCCGACGCCCGTCTTGTGAACGCCGCCAAGCTGGTCCCAAAGGCCGCCGGGGTTGCTCAGGCCCAGAAACGCCGGGGTCGACGACGTGTCGACCTGCAGGATCTCAGCCTTCTCGACGGACAGCACATCCTTCGAGACCTCGAGTTTGGCGGCCTGGTCCTCCGTGAGCTTCGCAGCGAAGCCGTTGAAGGCGGCCGTGTAGTCGTAGATCTTCTGGCCGCCGCCGACCTTGTCGAGCGCACGGCTGTGCTTGTCCTTCAGGAAGTCCGCATACCTCTGCGCGTCCGGAGACGACGCATCAAGCTTTTTCCCCTTTGCGGGCTTCGTCGCGGGGTAGCCCGCGACGCCCCCCTCGTACCCGGCGACAGGCGCGTGGACGAGCTGCACGATGTAGGTTGCCGTGGCGCCGCTGCTGTCTTCGCCCGCTGCCGGCACAGCTGCGACAACCGCCACAAGGACCGCGAGGACGCTCAAAGCGCCCAGCGTTCTGAGTCGCAAAAGAATCGCTCTCCCCTCTGATAGACGAACCGCTTTCCCCGGTTCGGCGGGAGAGTAGCTCGACTTCAGGGAGGGAGCAAGTTTCGTGCTCACTATGCTCGCCCGGTGGGGCGAATCGCAGCCGGCCTGAGATGAGCATCGCCGCCACGGTCATCGTGCCGACCTACGACCACGGCCCCACCCTTCGTCTCTCGTTGGCGAGCGCCCTCGCGCAGACGGTCGAGGACATCGAGATCTTCGTGATCGGCGACGGCGCTCCGGACGTTACCCAGGCGATCCTCGCCGAGCTCACGCATCGGGATGAGCGCGTTCGCTTCTTCGACCATCCCAAAGGTCCTCGTCACGGCGAGATCTATCGGCACGAGGCGCTCGAGCACGCGCGGGGCGAGATCGTCTGCTACCTCAGCGACGACGATCTCTGGCTCCCGGAGCACGTGGCGATGCTGCAGGAGCTGCTCGACGGAGCAGACTTCGCCGCCGCGATGGCCGTCCATCTCACGGCCGAGGGCGAGCTGCGGAGCTGGCAGCCCTTCGACCTCGCGATGAGCTCATTTCGCCGGCGGATGCTCGCGGGCAAGAACTTCGTCCCACTCTCGTGCGGCGCCCACACGCTCGAGGCATACCGGCGTCTCCCGCAGGGATGGTCCACGACTCCCGCCGGAGTTTCGACCGACCTCTTCATGTGGCAAAAACTGCTGCAGCTGCCGGAGATCCGCGCGCGCAGCGCGACACGGCCGACGGCGCTCCATCTTCCCAGTTCGCACCGAAGGGGCTGGACGCCCGAAGAGCGGGTCGCGGAGCTCGAGCGCTGGGCCCCACGAGTAGCGGACCCGACCTGGCGTACGGAATTCCTCGGCGAGGTGCTCGATCAGATGGTCCGCCACGGCGCCGAGACCAACGCAGCGTTCGCTGCCGTATATGGCACGCGGACGTGGCGCCTCAGGGAATGGCTACTCGGCGCCCCGGTGCTCGGAACGGTCGCGAAGGCTCTGGCTCGTCGAGGCCCCAGTATTCGCTGACGCTTCGATCATCATGGCTCCGCGGAGGGGAGCCGGACTTCGATCGGCGAGGTGGCCGGTACTGGGCTCGAACCAGTGACCCCCAGCTTGTCGAGACGGCGCCCCTCGTTCACGCATGCTCGCGGGGCTTCCTCGTTTTTCTCTTCTCTGCAGGGACTTCACCCGCGACGCACCCGCCGGGTTCGCGCCCCTTTGCGCCCACTTCTCCGGGCTCGTGGTAGCACGTGGTGGCACCATCGGGGCTTCAACAACGCCGACCGCGAAGAGGGAGGAACCCGCAGGCGTGCACTCAACCTTTCGGACCAGCCCGTCGACGCTGACTCTGACCGAGTCGCACACGCTTCATAGCGAAAAGGGCGCGACATAGATCCAGACGAGAACACACTCGCCCACGCGACGGATGATCGTCCTACGGGAGGGGTAGCTTCCCTCCACCGTCCGTGCAGTCGGCGAGGTAGAGGGCTGTGCCGAGGTCGCCCGTCCAG
>WNEY01000196.1_pt1 | contig 33400 bp, 33 predicted proteins | sample 5400531 | NCBI WGS metagenome assembly WNEY01 (sample SAMN13153338, study PRJNA577476) | soil metagenome | isolation source: 200 cm saprolite under Douglas fir tree site 1 | place: USA:California | collected 2015-04-18
CCCCCTTACAGGGGCCCCGCGCGCCGTTGTGCTGGATCCGGAAGCCGGTGAACACCTCGATCCGTCCGTCGTCCATGCGGACTGGAACTTCCACTTGGACTTCGCGGAACGGCCGCATGAGGATGCGCCGCATGTACTCATCGAGGTTGATCAGGTTGGCGGCGCGCTGGAACTGGCTGTCGACGATCGACTTTCCGGTCATCGTGCGGGTGGTCAACGGAGCTCCTTGGTGTAGGGGCGCAGCATGCTGCGCCCCTACTGGCGCACGAGGCGGCGATTTGCCAGCCGGCCGTCGGGATGCTGCGCTTCGGACAACGCGTGGGCGACATTCGCCCGCCGGTTGCGCCGCCCGGTGGAGTCGGCGAGCACCCCGATCACGTCGGCGCCGGTGACGGCCGGCTCCGGCAGGTGCTCGAGGACGAACACCAAGCCGGTCCGCCAGGGTGCGCCAGACCGATAGAGCGGGACCGAGCGCGACGACCTGGCCGAAGCGCCAGCCCGAGTCCCGTGTCAGGTCGACGAATGCCGCAGCGAGACCTGCATCGTCGGGGACTGCCGCGGCGTCGTCGGACGCGAGCACGACGGTGCCGGTCTCGGCGAACCAGTGCTCGGCGGGCGTCAGCCCGTCCGGCCGGCGCGGGGCGTAAAAAGCGTAGCGCCGGGTGGCCGCGATCTCCCGCTCCGCCGCGGCGCGCTGCTCCGGGTGCTCGGCCGCCTGGGCCGCGCCCTCGTACGCCACTTCCGCGGCCTGGTAGCGACCGGCGTCTCGCAGAATCCGTCCCCGCAGCCGCAGCGTCTCGGTGTGGGGCTCGAGGGCGAATGCCCGGTCGAGCGCGAGCAGCGCGCGGTTTCGGTCGCCGAGGCGGAACGCCGCATATCCCAGCTCGTGCCACACGAGCGCGAGGTCGGGATCGAACTCGAGCGCCTGCTCCAAGGTGGCGAGGGCTTCGCGATAGCGCGTGAGCTCGATGAGCGCCGCGCCCTTGAGCGCGAGCGAGAACCCCGAATCGCCCAACTGGGCCCGGGCTCCCTCGGCAAGGCGCAACGCGTCCTCGGTCCGGCCCTGCCCGCGCAGCAGCTCGAAGCACTCCGCCCACCCGGGCTTTAGATCGGGATGCTCCGCCAGCAGATCGCGGTACGCTTTCTCCGCGTCGGCGACGCGTCCTTCACGGACGAGATAGCGGGCGCGAGCCATCGCTCGCTCGCTCGGCGCGTCCGGAAACAACTCGTATGACGCCGTCGTTCGCATGGCGAGCGAATATACCCCCTCTCCGGTCGCTGGCTAGCGACCTTCGTGACGTCTGGACGCCTAGGCGCCTAGGCGCCTAGATTTTCCGCGCCATGGACACCGACCGCCTGTTGCGCGAGCTCACCGACTTTCTGCGGATCCCATCGGTCTCGACGAACGCCTCGCACAACGCCGACTGTCGGGCGGCCGCGGAATGGGTCGCCGGCGAGCTGCGTCGGCTGGGCTGCCGCGACGTACAGTTCCTCGCGAGCGGCACGCACCCGGTGGTGTGGGGCGTCGGGCCCGAGGTGCCGGGCGCGCCGACGCTCCTCATCTACGGGCACTACGACGTACAGCCACCCGAGCCGCTCGACGAGTGGACTACGCCCCCGTTCGAGCCGACGGTGCGCGACGGCAAGCTGTTCGCGCGCGGCGCCGCGGACGACAAGGGCCAGGTGTTCTGCCTGCTCAAGGCGATCGAGGAGCGTGGCGGCCGACCGCCGGTGAACTTCCGCTTCCTCATTGAGGGAGAGGAGGAATACGGCAGCCGCGTGTTGTTCGAGCTGCTGCGCCGCGAGCCCGAGCGCACGCGGGCCGACGCGGTGCTCATCGCCGACATGGCCTACATCGCGCCGCGCTGGCCCGCGGTCTACACGACGCTGCGCGGGCTGTGCTATGCGGAGATTACCGTCCGCACGGCCAAATCGGATCTGCACTCGGGCGAGTTCGGCGGCGCGGCGCCCAACGCGCACGAAGAGCTCGCTCGCCTGCTCGGCCGCTTGAAGACGCCCGACGGCAAGGTGCACGTCCCGGGTCTGTACGCGTCGGTGAAGCGGCCTTCCAAGGTCGAGCTCGCCACCTGGAAGCGGCTCCCGTTCCGGGAAGCCGAGTTCTTGAAGCACCGCGTCCAGGCGAAGGCGCTCACGGGGCTCAAGTCGTACTCGGTGCTCGAGCGCCTCTGGGCTCTCCCGACCTTCGAGATCCACGGGATCACCGGAGGCTTCACGGGGGACGGCGCGAAGACCGTGATCCCGGCGGAAGCCACGGCAAAGGTGAGCCTGCGCCTCGTGCCCGACCAGAAGCTCAAGGCCGTGGAGCGCCAGCTCGTGGCGGCGGTCCGGCGGCTCGCGCCCAAGCACGTCCAGGCGAGCGTCAGGTTCCTGCATGGCGCGGACCCGGCCACCGTGAAGGTGACGCACCCGGCGTTCAAGCTCCTCGATCAGGCATTCCGCGAGGTGGTGGGGCGGGGCACCGTGCCGGCGCGCGCCGGCGGCTCCATCCCGGTTGTTCCCGCACTCGGGAAGGGCGGCGCGCCGGTCATCCTCACCGGCATCGGTCTCCCCGACGACCGGCTGCACGCGCCGAACGAGAAGCTCGACCTGAAGCAGTTGTGGGATGGGATCCGGGTGTTCGGCCGGTTCTACGAGCTGCTAGCGTCTTTGTAGCGACGGCATTCCGGCGCTTCTGCCTAGAAGCGGGAGGCCGTCAGCGTCACATCCGCGCCGGCCCAGGCGCGTGCAAAGCGCGCGTCCACATCCGCCGCCTCGGCGCCCTTCCCCTGCGCGCGCAGCGCCTGCGCCAAGCCGAACAGCGACCAGCCGTTCTCGGGGAACCGCTTGAGATCCTCGCGATACAACCGCTCGGCCTCGACGGCGCCGCCCGCCTGCAGCAGTGCCGCCGCCAGGGAGTGCCGGATCGGGTAGTACCAGTCGGGGGGCTCGGTGTAGAGCTGGTCATCTTCGATTTTCATCGCTTCGCGGAAGTGCGCGATGCCCTCAGCGAGGGCGCCCCGCCGTGCCGCGATCTCACCCGAGAGTGCATGCGTGGCAATCCCGAGATTCGTGCTCGGCGTCATCCACCCGGCGGCGCCGTAGACCTGGGTCCCACTGCGGGCGATCTGCGTGAGCGTGTCGAGCGCAGCCTGCGCTTCGGCAAAGCGGTGCGTTGCCGCCAGCGCCACGCCGCGCGCGTACTGGGCCATCGCGCGCGAGTACGCGAGGTCCGCGGGCGGCAGCGGCATGGCGAGCAGCTCGTCCCAGCGGCCGAACGTCACCAAGGTCAGGTAAGGGTAGTACAGGTACGGCTCGAGGAACGGTACCTGTTTCGCCACCTCCACCGGTGTGGTCGCCGCAGTTCGCTTCGCCGCCTCGATGGCCAACGCGCTCCGGCCCGTGAGAGTCGCGGCGAACGCCAGGAAGTGATGGTTGTGCGGGTAGTAAGCCAGCGGGTACAGGCCGTGCGGCTTCTGCCCCTCGATGAAGGCGTCGTCGGCGTGGACCGCGTGCTGGTTGGCCGTGATCGCGTCGGCGTAGCGCCCCACGCGGATGTAGATGTGGGAGGGCATGTGCACGAGATGCCCGGCGCCCGGCATCAGCGCCGCGAGCCGCTCGGCGCACGCCACGGCCTTCTCCGGCGCCACGGCCTCGACCGCATGGATGTAGTAGTGGCAGGCTCCCGGGTGGCGCGGGTCGGACCGCAGCACCCGCTCGAGCTGGGCGACGATCTCGCGGGTCCCGGGATAGGGCTCCCCTGTTTTCTTGTCCCAGTAGTTCCACGGACGCTTGTCCATCAGCGCCTCGGCGTACAGCGTCGCGGCGTCCAGGTCCTCGGGATACCGTGTCACGACCTCGCCCATGCCGGCGGCGTAGGCCGAGTCGAGTGCGGCGCGATCGGCGGGCGGGTTCGACGCGTAGCGATGCGCGAGCGCGGCGATGTAGGCTCGCTCCCGGGGGCTCGCGTGCTGCGCGCGCGACAGCGCCTGGCGCAGGGCCGCGTATGCCGCGACACCGGCGGCCGAATCCATTCCCGCATTCACGTGCGGGCCGTATGCGTAGGCCACGCCCCAGTAGCACATGGCGCAGTTCGGGTCCAGCTGCGCGGCATGATCGAACGAGCGGATGGCCTCACCGTGGTTGAACCCGTACAGCAGGCGCATGCCTTGGTCGAAGTACCGCTGGGCCAGGGGGATCGAGGTCGTAATCGGAACGTGATGGTCGCCCAGGTCCGTGTAGAGCGGGACCGTGTCACGAGATGGCCCGGCGAGGGCCGCCAGCATCACTAACAGGGACTGCAGGTGCATGGAACCTCCGCTAGACACGCGTCTTGCTGAGACTCCGCAGCCGGTTGATATCGTGCTGCGTGAGCCCCCGCCCCCCATACCGCTCTTCTTTCCACGGGTCGCCCCGCATGTGGTAACCGTTCTGCTCCCAGAACCCCGGAACATCCTGATCGACCAGCGTGAATGCCCGTACCCACTTCGCGCTCTTCCAGAAATACAGGTGCGGCACCAGCAGCCGGGCGGGTCCCCCGTGCTCGGGCGTGAGCCACTCACCGTTCCACTTGAGCGCGATCAGGTTGTCCGGGCGATCCAGATCCGTGAGCGGTAAGTTGGTGGTGAACCCCTGTTCCGCGCTGACCAGGCAGTACTGCGCGTCGGGTTTCACCCCCGCGCGCTCCAGCAGCAGGTGCACCGCCACGCCCTCGAATGTGTTGTCGAGCCGGCTCCACCGGGTCACGCAATGGATATCGCACTGCACGGTTTTGCGCGGCAGCGCGAGCAGCTCTTCGTATGTGAGGGTGTACGGTCTTTCTACCAGACCAGAAACGTCAAAGGTCCAGGTGTGCGTGTCGACGCTCGGCACGTTCCCGTAGTGTAGTACGGGCCACTTGGTGGTGAGAACTTGCCCCGGAGGTAAACGACCATCAGCCACGGGCGAGCGGCTGCGCAGCGCGTCCAGGAATTTCGTCACGGAGAATCGTTTCGGCGCCGAATGCCTGCGCGAACCCTCGAATCACCGCCGCCACGCTTTCGTCCATAAAGGACTGCGCCCCGCTCTCTGCGCCCAGCTCACGTTCGACCGACGTCATGTCGACACCGGCGATGCCGCAGGGAACGATCCGCTCGAACTCGGTGAGATCCGTGGTGACGTTCAGCGCGAACCCGTGCCACGTGACCCATTGCTTCACGTGGATTCCGATGCTCGCGATTTTTCGGCCGCGAGTCCAGACGCCCGTGTAGCCGGCGTTCCGTTCGGCGGGTATCCGGAGCCCAGCGAGCGCCTCGATCAGCGCCTGCTCCAGCGTACGGAGATACCAATGCAGATCCGGCTTGTGGCGGCTCAGGTCGATGATCGGATAACCCACCAGCTGTCCCGGGCCGTGGAACGTCACATCGCCACCGCGCTCGGTCTCGAAGACATCGACGCCGTCGCGCCTCAGGAGATGACCCGCGTCGGAGGCACGGCCTAACGTCACCACGGCGGGATGCTCGAGGAGGAGGAGCAGGTCGTTCCCCAGGCGGCCGTCGATGCGGGCCTGGGCGAGCGCGCGTTGCCACTCGAGCGCCTCCGCGTACGGGACCAGGCCGGCCTGCACGACCTCCAGCACCGGCCTGGTCACGAGCCGTCCCCCATGGCGCTTTCCTGGTCGCCTCCGGCCGCGGCGATCGCCCAGCGGCTCGCGGCCGTGCCGACCGCGACGCTCAGCAAGCCCCACGCGATCAGGCCGGGGAAGCCGAGCAGCCGGTCCGCTACGGCGGCGAGGAATCCCACGAGCAGCGCTCCTACCGCGGCGAGCACGCCGATGACGCCGTTCTGCCACAGGTTTCCCAACGGCCGGCTGCGGCGCCAGCCGAACATGCCGGCCACCGCGACGCCCGCGAGCAATCCGGCGAGCAGCGGGTCGCCCGCGGCCTCGCGGTAGTGGTCGGGATCCAGCCGGCCCTGCAGCAGCTTCACCACCAGTTGCGCGAGTGTGATGGTCGCGCCGCCGATCCCCGCCCCGCAGGCGAGGGCGCCCAGCCCGATGGCCAAGGGGTCCCTGCGGACCTCGGTCACATGTCCACCACTCGACCGAGCGAATCGAGCGCGGCTTGGGCCACGGCTTCGGACATGGTCGGGTGCGCGTGAATCGCCAGCTCGACCTCTTCGACCGTGTATTCGTTCTCTCGCGCCACCGTCAGCTCGTGGATGATCTCGGACGCGTGCCCGCCGACGATGTGCGCGCCCAGAATCTCGCCGTACTTCTTGTCGCGCAGGATCTTTACGAAGCCCTCGGTCTCGCCCGTCCCGCGCGCGCGACCGTTCGCCGAGAAGGGAAACCGGCCCGCCACGTAGTCGAGCTTCCGCTCCTTGCACTGGTCCTCGGTGAGCCCGATGCTGGCCACTTCGGGGTGGCAGTAGGTCACGCTGGGCACGTTGTCGTAGCGGATCGCGTGCGGTTTCTTGCCGGCGATGATCTCGGTGACGGTTACGCCCTCCCGCATGCCCTTGTGAGCGAGCATGGGCGGCCCGGCCACGTCGCCGATGGCGTAGTAGCCCGGCGCCGTGGTCTGCAGGTTTTGATCGACCTTGATGAAGCCGCGGTCGGTCACCTGCACGCCGCATTCTGCCAGGCCGATGTTCTCCGCGTTCACCGCGCGGCCCGCGGCCATCAGCACCGTCGCGACCTCGATCTTCTGCGTCGCGCCGTTCGCCTCGACTTCGAGGGTGACCTTGTCCTTCCCGACAGTGCCCTTCTTGACCTTGGCCCCGGCGATCACCTCGATGCCCCGCTTCTTGTAGCTTTTCGCGAGGGCGTCCGACGCCTCGGCGTCCTCGAGCGGCAGGATGCGGGGGAGCGCTTCGATCAGAGTCACCTTAGTGCCGAAGGCGTGGAAGATGTTGGCGAACTCCATCCCTACGGCACCCGCGCCGATGATCGCCATCGACGCCGGGGCCTGCTCGAGGAACAGGGCCTCGTCCGACGAAATGACCGTGGTCTTGTTGATCTCGAGCCCGATCTGCGGCAGACCCTTCACGCGCGACCCGGTCGCGATGAGCACGGCTTTCTTCGCTTCGTATACATCGTTCCCGACCTTGACCTTGCGGCCGGGTTGGAGCACCCCCGCACCCTTCACGACGGTGACCTTGTTCTTTTTCATCAGGAACTCGACGCCCTTCGAGTTCTGATCGCTCACTTTGCGGGAACGCTGCATCGCGACACCGTAGTCGGTCTTCACGGCGCCGGCCTCGACGCCGAATTCCTTGGCTTCACGCAGCAGGCTCGCGATGTAGGCGGAGTGGAGCAGTGCCTTGGTGGGAATGCATCCGATGTTGACGCAGACCCCGCCGAGCTTGTCCTTCTCGATCACGGCGGTGCTCATGCCGAGCTGGGCGGAGCGGACGGCGGCCACATAGCCGGCTGGGCCACCGCCGAGAATGATTACGTCAAACGAGTTGGCCACAGGTACCCCTCAATTACAAGAGCATCGCCAGCGGGTTTTCCAGCATCTGTTTCAAAGTCTTCAGGAACGCCGCCCCCGTCGCCCCGTCGATCACCCGGTGATCGCAGCTCATCGTGATCCGCATGCGGCGCCGGACCGCCGGTTGACCGTCCACGACCACCGCCTTCTCCACGATCGAGCCGACGGCGATGATCCCGGCTTCCGGCGGATTGATCACGGCCGTGAACTGGTCGATGTCGAACATCCCCAGATTCGAGATCGAAAACGTCGACCCCGTGTACTCGTTCGGCTGCAGCCGGCGGCTGCGGGCTCGGTCGGCCAGCTCCTTCGCCTCACGGCCGATCTCGGCGAGCGACTTCAGCTCCGCGTTCCGGATCACGGGCGTGATGAGCCCGTCCTCCACCGCCACCGCCATTCCAATATGCACCTCGTTCCAGTAGCGGATGTGGTCCTCCTGGAACCAGGCATTGCAGGCCGGATGCTTGGTGAGCGCTTGCGCGGTCGCCTTGATGATGAGGTCGTTGAACGAGACTTTGCCCCCCTGATCGCCCAGCTGCCGGTTCAGGGCGTCCCGCGCCTCGCTCGCCCGCTCCATGTCCACTTCGGTCGTGAGGAAGAAATGGGGAATGGGACCGAGCGACGTCGCCAATCGTTTGGCGATAGTCTTACGGATCTGGGTGAGGGGGACGTCTTGGTACGGCTCGCCTCCCCGCGTCACTAGCGGAGAGCGGGGAGCAGGGAGCGGTACCTCCCGCTGCGGGGCGGGCTGCGCGGCAACCGCGCGGGCTTCGAGGTCCCGCTTTGTGACCCGACCACCCGGACCGGTCCCCGCCACCAGCTTGAGGTCGACCCCCGCTTCCTTCGCGATCCGTCTCGCCAGCGGGGAGGCCTTCACCCGCGTGGCGTCGGCCGGCACCGCGGCGGAGGGTACGGCTCCCCGCTCCGCGCTCCCCGAGGGCGGCGCTGGTACCGGCTTGGGAGCGGACGCCGCTGCCGCGGTGATGGCCTCGCCCGGTGCCGCGATGACCGCGACGACGCTCCCGACTGCAACGGTCTGACCCTCGGCGGCGGCCACCTGGCGCAGCACGCCATCCGCGCGCGCCACCAGATCCATCACCGCCTTGTCGGTCTCGACCTCGGCCAGCGTCTCACCCGTTTTCACGGGGTCGCCGTCCCGCTTGAGCCATTTCACCACGCGCCCCTCCTCCATGGTGGGGGAGAGCGCTTCCATGTAGACGTTGGTGGCCATGGGGTGGGGGGATCAGTCGAGGTAGAGGACGCGGCGCGCCGCGGCAACGACCCGCTCGGGGGAGGGCTTCGCGAGCCGCTCGAGCTGCTTGTTGTAAGGCATCGGGACGTCGGCCTGCGTGACCCGCAGCACCGGCGCGTCCAGCTGGTCGAAGGCCTCGCGTTGGATGATGTCGACCACCTGCGCGCCGATCCCGGCGTGAGGCCAGCCTTCTTCGATCACGACCGCGCGATTAGTACGCGCGACCGAGCCGACGATCGCCTCCTCGTCGAGCGGGCGCAGCGATCGCAGGTCGAGCACTTCGGCGGATACACCCTCGCGCTCGGCCAGCTGCTCGGCGGCCTTGAGCGCTACCGCGACGGTCTTCGAGTGGCAGACGAACGTCACGTCGCTCCCCGGCCGCTTCACGTCCGCCCGGCCGATCGGGACGATGTGCTCTCCCTCCGGCACCTCACCCTTGAGGTTGTACAGCATTTCGCCCTCGAGCACGATCACCGGGTTGTTGTCCCGGATGGCCGATTTGAGCAGGCCCTTCGCGTCGGCGGGTGTCGCGGGGGCCACGACCTTGAGTCCCGGGATATGGGACAACCATGACTCCCACGCCTGCGAGTGCTGCCCCGCGAGCTGCAGGGCCGCGCCGTTCGGGCCGCGAAACACGATGGGTATGGGAATCTGGCCGCCCGACTCGTACAGGATCTTCGCGGCGGAGTTGACGATCTGATCGAGGGCGAGCACGGCGAAATTCCACGTCATGAACTCGATCACCGGGCGCAGGCCTCCCATGGCGGCGCCGACGCCAATGCCGGCGAACCCCAGCTCGGCAATCGGGGTGTCTACGATCCGCGTCGGCCCGAACTCCTCCAGCAAACCGCGGCTCACCTTGTAGGCGCCCTGGTAGACCCCGACCTCCTCGCCTATGAGGAACACGTTGGAATCGCGCTGCATCTCCTCGCGCAGCGCCTGGTTGAGAGCGTCGCGGTAGGTGAGGGTCGCCATCAATCGGCCAGCACGTGGGTCGTGAGCTCGCCGGGATCGGGATCGGGGCTCTCGTCGGCGAAGCGCACCGCTTCCTCGGCCTCCGCCCGCGCCCTGGCATCCAAGGCCTCGAGCCCAGCCTCATCCAGAACGCCGTCTTCCTTCAGCTTTCCGGCGAGCTGCGAGATCGGATCGCGCTTGCGCTGCTCCTCGACCTCTTCCTTGGTGCGGTACACACCGTGCAGCGGATCGGACATGGAGTGGCCCATGAAACGGTAGGTCCGGACCTCGAGCAGGGTCGGGCGGCCGCCGTCGCGTGCCCGCTCGGCGGCGCGCCGAGTCGCCTCGTACACCGCCAGCACGTCCATGCCGTTCACCAGCTCCGCCGCCATGTCGTAGCTGCAGGCGTGCTCGACGACATCGGTGACCGCCGCGACGCGCTCGAACGCCGTCCCCATGCCGTAACGGTTGTTCTCGCACACGAAGATCACCGGCAGCTTGTACACGGAGGCCATGTTCAGCGTCTCATGGAAGGCGCCGATGTTGACCGCCGCCTCGCCGAAATAGCAGATGCAGACCTGGTCCCCGCCCTTGTAGCGGATCGCGAATCCGAGGCCGGCGGCGAGCGGGATGTGCCCGCCGACGATCCCGTGGCCGCCCATGAAGCGCCGGCCGGCGTCGAACAGGTGCATCGAGCCGCCCTTCCCTTTCGAGCACCCCGTCGCCTTGCCGAACAGCTCGGCCATGATCGCGTTCGCCGGCACGCCGCGGGCGAGCGCCTGCCCGTGCTCGCGGTACGAAGAGATCACGTAGTCGTCCTCGCGCAGTACCGAGAGCGAGCCGACCGCGACCGCCTCCTGGCCGATGTAGAGATGACAGAAGCCGCCGATCTTGCCCAAGGCATACGCCTCGGCGGCCTTCTCTTCGAAGCGCCGGATCAGGAGCATCTGGCGCAGCATGCGACGCTCCAGCTCGCGCTGGGCGGACGTGTCGGTGGTCTGGGCGGTTGCCGTGGCCATGGCGATGGATGAGCGGTCTAGCGGGTGGCGGTCGCTCGCTCCACCTGCTCCCACGCATGGTAGCTCGAGCGCACCAATGGACCGGCTTCTACGTGACGATAGCCCATCTCGAGACCGTGGCGGCGCAGCGCGGCGAACTCGTCGGGCGTGTAGTACCGCGCGATGGGAAGGTGCCCGGTGGACGGTCGGAGATACTGGCCGATGGTGAGGATGTCCACGTCCTGCGCGCGCACGTCGCGCATCGCGACCAGCAGCTCGTCCCACTCCTCACCCAGCCCGCAGATGATGCCCGACTTGGTGAGGCTGCCGGGATGCATTTCCTTGGCCCGTCGCAGCAGCTCGAGCGCGCGGGAATACCGGCCGCCCGGTCTCGCCAGCCGGTACAGGCGCTCGATGGTTTCGAGGTTGTGGTTCACGATGTCGGGCTTTGCATCCACGACAATGCGCAGCGCCTGCTCGCTGCCCTTGAAGTCCGGGATCAATACCTCGACCGACGTGCCGGGCCGCCGCCGCCGGATCTCGGCGATCGCCGCCGCGAACATCTCGGCGCCGCCGTTCGGCAGGTCGTCCCGGTCAACGCTGGTGATGACGACGTGCTGCAGCTCCATCTGCTCCACCGCCGCGGCGAGCCGGGCGGGCTCATCCGTATCGAGCGGCGCCGGCGTCCCGTGGGCCACCGCGCAATACGCGCAGTTCCGCGTGCACACGTCCCCTAGGATCATGAAGGTGGCGGCCCGATGCTCCCAGCACTCCCCGATGTTGGGGCAGTGGGCTTCCTCGCACACCGTGTGAAGCTTCAGGTCTCGCATGAGATGCTTCAGGGCCAGGTAGTTAGGGCCCCCGGGGGCGGGGACTTTGAGCCAGGCGGGCTTACGGGCGGCGAGCTGGGTGAGCGTAGTAGCCATGAGGATTGTGAAGATAGCTGAGGCCCGAGGGTGGCAAAAGACTGAATTTCAACTAGACGGTTGATCGCCGGTCGGGCCCTCCCGCTGCTTCAGGCGTCGTAGCTCCTCCTCCAGCTCCGTCGTGGTGGACAGCATCCCATCCGAGATCTCGGCGATCTCCTCGGCCTCTTTCCAACGGCGCTCCAGCTCGTCGACTTCCGCGCGCTCGTCCACGGCCATTTCGAGCGCGAGGCGCCGCTCAGCGCCCAGGCTGCGCAGGGTGAGCTCGCGACGGGCCACGTCCCTGATGAGCTGGTCGGGCCCGCCGACGGTCTCAACCAGCTTGGCGGCATCCTCGACGCGTTGCCGGCTGCCGCGGGCGAGTGCGAGATAGGTGAGCCCCTGACGCAGCGCGGCATGCGCGTCGGGGCCCACGAGTAGCGCTCCTTCCGAGCGGCAGTTGGGGCAGCTCAGAATCACTGCGACATCGTGCTGCGCTTGCGGGACCACCCGCGCATAGGCCACATGCTTGGCTCGCAGCTGCAGCACACTCCCACAGCGCTCGCAAATCGGCGGCTCCGCCAGGCTCACGCGGCGCCGGCCGATGATGCCGGTGTACATCACGCGCGCGAAGTTGGGCATGTTCCACACGAACACGCCCAGCGAGCCGCCCGCCGCCACGTTCACCGCGACCGCGAGTCCCACCGCAGCGACCGTCACGGGTATGACGAATTTGAGCTGATCGCGGCGTCGCGCCTTGAGCCGCTCGCCGTAGCGCCACGTCGCGAACTCCATGCGCCGCGGCTTCCCCACTCGCACCAGGTCGTAGCTCTGCCAGCGGATCAGCGCGACGTGCTCGGTGGCGGCGGCCACGCGACCCTCGCTCGCGGCGCGGGCCAGGGCTTCGATCTGCTCCAGGCGGTCGTCGAGGGGGGCGAGATTCCAGCGCGAGCACTTCGGACAGATTACCCACAGGCGGCCCTTCCACTCGTCGAACGCGAGCCGTCGTCCGACGCCGAGCCCCGAAGGGCCGCCGTCACCGTCGAGCTTGCCGTTGCAGAAGGCGCAGGTGCGGTACATCAGTCGCAAGCCGCAGGCCGTAAGCCGCAAGCGGTTGGACTCACCTTACGGCTTCCGGCTTGAGCCTTGCGGCTCGTGGAAGCGGTCAACGCTCAGCGGAGCAATGTCCACGTCCGGCACTCCGCTCGTGACCAGGTCCGCCGTGATGTCACCCGTCAACGCGGCGAGCAAGATCCCGCTCCGGCCGTGCCCCGTCGCGTACCACAGGCGCGCCACCTCGGGGTCCCGGCCGAGGATGGGTCGCCCGTCGGGAGTCGCGGGACGGAGTCCGGCCCACATGCGTTGCACCGGCTGCGTCATGAGCGCAGGGAGCAGCCGGACGGCGCCGCGGAAGATCTGGGCGAGCCCCTCGTTCGTAACGCGCGCATCGTACCCGGCCCGCTCCATCGTGCTGCCGAGGACGGCGTCGCCGCCGCGGGCCAGGACGTAACCGTGTTCGTGATAGAGGATCGCGGGCGGGCAGCCGTCGGGCCACGCGGTGGCGGCCATCTGGCCGCGCAGCGGCTCGACGGGCAGGGGGCGCGGTAGCCCGCGGATCTGCGGAGACCACACGCCGGCGGCGAGCACGACATGCTCGACCGGCGTCGTGCCGCTGGCGGTGACGACCCCGGTCACGCGGCCCTGCGCGGTGGCGAGCGCTTCCACTTTCTCGGCTTGGAGCGTGGCCCCCAGGCGGCGCGCATCGGCGAGGCAGGCGCGCGTCAGCGCCTGCGGGTCCAGCGCGCCGTCTTCGGGGGCGAGCAGTGCGCCCTGGCACTCCGGGGCGGCACCCGGCCAGCGCTCGCGCACCTCGTCGCCGTCCAGCCAGTCGCAGCGGAGGCCCGCTTGCCGCTGCCGGGCCACCTCCTCCTTGAGGCGATTGGCCGCCGGCTCGTCGAACGCCACGGCGGCGATTCCCGAGCGCCAGAACCCGATGTCGATACCGGTGGTTTCCCGAAGGGCGGGGGCGAGCGGCTCGTACAGGTCGCGGGCGCGCACCGAGAGGGCGACCAATTCGTCGTCGGCGGGCTCGATTTGGGCCGCCAGCATCCCGGCGGACGCCGGCGACGCGGCGGCGGGATCGGGGCCGGGCTCGAAAATGGCGACTTCCAGCCCCCGCAGCGCCGCAGCGCGGGCGCACGCCGCGCCCACGGCCCCGCCGCCTACGATCGCGACATCGACGGCCTTCACCGCCTGGCGCCCTCGTGAAACCTGCTGCTACATTGCGACGTACGGCCCGAGCGTCGGGCCACACGGAGGATTCCGCCCATGTTCCGCAGCATTTTGGGTTTCGCCATTTTCGCCGCTCTCGCGTTCGTCGCGCTCAACGTCTTCTTCGGCATCCTTGGTGGCGTGATCGGATTGGCGTTCTGGGTCCTGAAGCTCGCCGCCATCGGCTTCGTGCTCTACTTCGTCTTACGGCTCGTCAGCCCGACTACGGCGGATAAGATCCGCGAGATGATCAAGGGTCGCCCCGCCGACGCGTAGCTAGCGCGCGTCGAGCTCGCGAATCACCGCCCACGCGAGTAACGGTATCAGGATCTCGTGGTGGCCGGTGAGCTGGATCCCCCGCCCGCCCGCCAGCGTCGGACGTTCCACGACGTTCATGCGCGGCCGGTAGTGCCGCTGCATGTCACAATCGCATGCCGTGAACCCCGTGGGCTTGCCGCCGCTCAGGTTGCGCGCGACGGTGAGGGCCTTGAGGAACACTTCGGGCATCACCACCGCGCTCCCGACATTGAGGACCACACCGCCGTCGTGCAGCGTGGGGAGCGACGCGGCGAGTCGCTTGAAGTCGCGGTAGCTCGTGGCACCGAGCGCGGCGCCGTCCGCCGCGGGGTGCTGATGGATGATGTCGGCCCCGAGCGTAGCGTGCACGGTGACGGGGATGGCCCGCTCCGCGGCGGCGAGCAGGATGGAGACCTCGCGGGCCGCGAGCTGGGGGCGGCGCGCCAGGTAGTCTGCGAGCGCCTCGCCCATGCCTTTGCCGGCGCGCGCGCCGTCGGCGATCGCGGCGTTCATCTCGCGACCGGTCTCCTCCACCATGCCGAATGTCCCGTCTGCCAGCCCCGCGGCGACATCTTCGCTCGTACCCCCGTACGCGGCCAGCTCGAAGTCGTGGATGGCGGCGCTGCCGTTGAGCGCCAGATGCGTGATGACGCCGCGCCGGATGAGCTCGCGGAGCAGGGGTCCCAGGCCGACCTTGATGACGTGCCCGCCGAGCATCGCGACTACCCCGCGGCGCCCCGCGGCCTGCGCCAGCTGCCGCGCCACCGTGCGGAGGTCCTTTGCGGCGAGGATGTCGGGGAGCGAATCCCAGAAGGCGGTGAAGCTCGGATCGCCGCCGGGCGGATGCGCGAGCAGGGAGGGGTCGACTTTGTTGGGGCGCTGCGCGATGGGGACCGTCTTGAGCCGGGAAAAGTCCGCCTCGCGGTAATCGGTCATGGGTGCCCCGGACCGGAGGCCGAGTCGGCTTTGGTCGAGCCGATCTCCTTGAGCTTGAGCGTCACCTGGCCGAACGAGAACTTCGACTGCAGCGCCAACATGACGCGCAGGCTGTCGTCCGAGAGCCACATCCGGGCGTCCGCTTTCTCCGCGAAGATGCCGCCGCCGTTGGGGATCCGTGGCCGGACGACGAGCGCGTCCCACTTCTTCCCGGCCACGCCCACGCGCTCGCGCTTCAGCACCTCGACGATCACCGGGTTGCGCTCGGGGCGGAAATAGCGGCGATACTCGTAGCGCTTCCCGACTTCGAGCGGTACGGTGCGGATCCAATAGAGGAAGGCGGCGTCGTCGAGCGGGTCGGGCACGGTCGCGACCGTCGTGTCGCGTCCGGCTTCACGGTAATACCCCGAGTCGGGATAGATCTCGAATCTCCGCTCCCACGCTTTGCCCTTTTCCTCGGTCTGATTCAAGAAGCGACGCGAGCGGAAGTCGTGCCGTCCCACCCACGACTCGAGGTTCTGGTGGATGTGGTACCACAGCGCGCCGCCGTCGATCAGGAACACGAAGTGGACTGCCTCCACCCCGCGGACGGTATCGATTCCGGCGACCTCCATCGTGGCCGTGCCGACGCTGAAGGGGCCGTATCGCGCCCCGTAGATCAGTCGCTCGCCCACCGGGAACGGTACGCTGACGGGGACGGCGGCCTTCGCCGTCGTGTCCGCGACCCTCGCCGAATCGGTCCGCGAACCGCTCCGCGCTGAATCCGGTCGAGATGCCGTGTCCGACTGCGCGTGCAGCCCGGCCGCAATCAGCAGCAGGGCGACCGCGCTGCGGGCCGCGCGGATGACCGAGCGGGCCCGCCACGCCTCGAGCAATTGGCGCCACGGCCTGACGCGCGACGGGCGCTGCACCAGGTCGTACCGCGCCGCCGCCGGGACGGTGTCCAGACGGCGGGCATGCGGCGCCAGGCGCGCGACCAGCTCCGCGCTCGCGCACCAGCCTTCGGTCTGGAGGAACTGCGGCGTGTCCCGGCGCAGCGCCTGGCGCAGCACGATCAACCGCAGGGCCAGGAACCCCGACACCGTATCGCGCAACCCCGCGACGCGCAGCAGCCGAGGGGTCCAGCGGCGCGCGAGTCCGAGGGCTCGAGAGATTCGTCCCCGTTGCTCCACCAGCTCGGCGACGACGAGGTCCGCCCCCGATTCCAGATGCTTCACCATGTCCTCCATGCTCTCGGGGGAGTGGACGAAGTCCGCGTGCAGCGTGATGGCGCAGTCTCGCTTCGGCCGGTCGGTCCGCTGCAGCGCGAGGCGCAGCAGCTCCTCGAGACTGCGCGCGTATCCCCGGCGCTCGCGGTGCGTCACGATGGTCATTGGCAGCACCTTCGCGTACGACGCCAACACCTCGTGGGTGTCGTCCGTCGAGGCGTCGTCCAGCACCAGCAGCTGATATTCACGCGGGAACGCCGTGAACACCTGCCGCACCTTCCACAGCACGAGGCCCGCCGTACGGGCTTCATTGTGCACCGGAACGCAGACGTAGATCATGGCCCTGCAATCTAGACGAGCGAGCGATACGCGGCCAAGACGCCGGCTGCCATGGCGGAGGCGGTGAACTGCTCAGGCAAGGGGGCGGGGGAGGGGTGGTCCAGCGCCTCGATCACTCGCCGTGCGAGGGCGTCCGCGTCTCCCACTGGCACGAGCCACCGGGCGGGCACGACCTCCACCAACCCGCCGCCCGCCGTCGCGACGACCGGTTTGCCCAGCGCCAGCGCGTGAAGCACTACGCTGCCCAGACCCTCGGCCTGCGAAGACATCACGACGACGTCGCTCTCCCCCAGCAGCGCGTCCGCGCGCGCGACATGACCGAGCAGATGGACGCGGTCGGCGAGGTCGAGCTTCCCCACCTCCGCGGCAAGGGCGCCGCGCTCCGGCCCATCCCCCGCGATCACCCAGTGGAGATCCGGCCGGGAGCGCCGCGCGGCGTGCGCCGCGCGAATCAGAGTACGCTGATCCTTCGCGGGCTCCAGGACGGCAACGTTTGCGACCACGCGCGTCCCAGGTATGAGGCCGAGCGTCGCGCGGATGCCGAGCGGCGGTGTCGCTGCGCAGCGCACCTCCTCCGGGTCGATGCCGTCGTGAACGACCACGATCTCGCCTGGAGGAAACCCTGCCGCGACCAACGTGGACCGGACAGCCGCCGAGACGGCGACCACCAGATCCACCTGGTGCAGCGCGCTCCGAGAGCTTACGGGGAACACGACCCGGCGGCTCGCGACGACGCGGGGCGTGGACCCTGCGAGACGCAGGAAACGCCGGGCCCAGACCGCCAGCGTGACCGCGTGGCTGTTGTGCGCGTGGATAATATCGGGGGGCCAGACCAGGGCTTCGACGACCAGCCGCCACCAGGCCCGCGGGTCGAGCCCGAGAGCCCACGGGATCTCGCGAACGGTGCTGCCCTGCGCCGCGGCCCGGCGCGCGAGCTCACCGCCGCGCCGCGTGACGAGCCGCTGCTCGACACTGGGCTCCCGAGCCAGCTCGCGGGCCAGCAGCCGGACCTGGTTCTGACCGCCCCGGAATTCCCGGCCGGAGTCGACGTGGAGGACGCGCACGCCCCTCAGGCGGGTTGTTTTGCGGCGTGGCCGAGCGCGGCGCGCAGCTCGGCCAGCGTGAACGGCTTGTGGAGGTAGGGCCGGCCGAGCGCTTCGAGGAACTGGAGCGTGTCGCCGCGCACCGTATCGCCGGTGGCGAAAATGATGCGCTCGGCGACCCGCGGGTCCTGCCGCGCGAGCTTGGAATACATCTCGCGCCCGGAAAGGTGCGGCATGCGCAGATCGCAGATGATCACGTCGAACGGGCCGGCGAGGGCGCGCTCGAGCGCATAGGTGCCGTCGCTCGCCACTTCGACGGTGTGGCCCCAGCTCTCGAGGGTGGCCCGCATGTAATGCAGGATGTGCGGTTCGTCGTCCACGACCAGGATGCTGAGCGGTTTGGACTCGCCCGCGGGCGCCGGCGCGGCCTCGACGCGCGCGGGGCGCGCGCCGATCGGTAGCTCCAGCGTGAATGTCGCCCCGTCGCCGGGTCGGGTGTCGAGGGTGATCCGGCCACCGTGCTCCTTCATGATCCCCTGGCTGATCGACAGCCCCAGTCCCGTGCCCTCGCCCTCCCGCTTGGTCGTGAAGAACGGCTCGAACACGCGGGCGGCGAGGTCCTCGGTCATCCCGGGGCCCGAGTCCGTGACGCTCACCGCAATGCTGTCGTGCACGCGCCGCGCCGTGATCCAGATACGGCCTGACGGCGCGTCGCTGGCAATCGCCTGGCACGCATTGTTGATCACGTTCACGAACACCTGCTTGATCTGGTTGGCGTTCACTTCGACGTCGGGCAGCCCGGGCTCGACTTCCAGGGCGGCCTCGACCTTGTGCGCCATCAGCTGGTTGCGCAGCAGGGCGAGGGTGGAGTCGAGCAGAGCCCGAATCGGCTGCCGGGTGCGCTCGCCCTCCTGGCTGCGGGCGAAGGACAGCAGGTTCTTGACGATCGTCGCCGCCCGCTCGGCCTCCTGCCGGATGACCTGGAGCGGCTCCTGGAGCGAGGGCGGGATGTCGCCCGCCTCGGCGAGGAAGTCGCTGAAGCCCACCACGGAGGCCAGGGGGTTGTTCAGGTCGTGCGCCACCCCGGCGATGAGTTGACCGATCGCCGACATTTTCTCAGACTGTATGAGCTGCTCCTGCAGCCGGCGCCGCTCGGTCTGATCCTCGAACACGAGGACCGCGGAGCCCGGCTCGGCCATCGGGATGGCGGTCAGGAGCAGCACGCGCTCCCCCGCGCGGATCTCCGCCGTGCTGGCCGACGGCTCCGCGATGGCGCGCGCCACGGGGTCCGACCAGGCGGGCGGCAGGAGTCCGAGCCACGGCCGTCCGGGGATCGCGGTGACCGCGATCTGGATCAAGTCGGCGAACACGCGGTTGGCGCGGCGCACCGTGCCGTGGGCATCGACGATGCAGATCGCCTGGGAGATGGCATCGACCGTCTTCTCCCACTCGCGCTTGGCGGAGGAAAGCAGCTCCACCAGGCGGGCATTCTCGAGCGCGATCGCGGCCTGCGCGAGCACCGCGCAGACGAGCGTCAGCTCGACCTTTCCCAGGACGCCGGGCCGGTCGCTGGTAAGCGATACCGCACCCATGGTGCGACCGGCGGCGATGAGCGGCGCGCCCAGCCAGGAGCCGGGGGCGGGCGCGTCGCCGGGCAGGTCCGCGCCGCGTCGGCGGGCCTCTTCCCGCACGTCCTTGGGGAACGCGAGCGGCCCGCGCCGCAACGCAAGCTGGAGCAGCGGGTCGTCGGTGCGCGCCGGAACGGGGTGCGTGTCGTAGGTCACCGCCAGGCGGTTCGACTCGGCGTCTAGTAGTATGACGGAGAGCCGGTCGGGCTTGAGCAGCTCTGCGAGCGCGCGCGCCACCAGCTCGACCACGGTGGCCGGCCGGAACGCCCCGGCCAGCTCCTGGGCCAGCGTGGTGAGGCGCGCCAGCAACTCCGGCGCGGGTCGGGGGGTAGCAGCGCTAGAGGGAGGTTTGGCCATGATTCTCGCCAACGTCCGTGGTCGCCTGCGCGCGCAGGACTTCCTGCTCGTCGCGATCGCACTGGCGCGCGGTGACGCGGCGCGCCGGGCGCGGTACGAGCGGCGGCTGCTCGAGCAGGGACCCGATGAGCTGCTCGACGAGCCCGACCTGCTCGCGGCCTTGTTGGCCCTGCGCACGCTGATGGTCCCGTCGCCGGCGCTGTTCGCCTACGTGGCCGTGCGTCACACGTTGCGCGCCGCCGGCGTCGACGACCGCGAGCTGGCCGACTACCTGGCGGCGCTGCTGCTCGAGTTCGGCGACCATGACCGGCATGTGCGCATCCGCCGCACCGACGACGAGACCTACCACTATCTGGTCGACATGGTGGAGGACCTCACGGGACTCGACGACGCCGGGGAACGGGCCTTTCTGCTGCGTGCGCATCTCGGCAATTACAGTCTCTGGCTCGCCGGCCTGTTTCCAGACTACATCGCCGCCCGGCGCTCCCGCAAAGGCGGGCCCGACCTGCCGTACTACGACGAGCTGGGGCGACAGGGCTTTCGGCTCGCCGCGGAGCACCGCCTTGCCGAGCACCTCGGCGTCGCCACCATCTACCGCGCCGCCGCCGAGCGGTTCCCGACGCTGCGGGTGGCGTTCAATCGCCTCAGTGACCGCGTGTTCTTCCCGAACATCAGCACGCCGGAGAAGATACTCCGAAACCTGTAGTCATTCATCCAAAAATCTCGTCGGCACCGTCGTCGCCGCTTCAACCAGCTGCTCCGCAGACTTCACGAAGCGCACCACGATCGGCAGCGACCCCTTGAGCATGAGCTTGCGCTGCATGATCCCCGCGATGGGCCCCAGCTCTTTCCGGATCACGCGCTTCCAGTGCTGATAGTCGCCCGAGATCACGAACGCTGCCTTGTCGGCCTCGCCCTGCGTCACCACCTTCGCTTCGCGGCAGGCGCCTCGATCGAGGTCGAGCCAGATGCCCACCGGCTCGCCGATCCCGATCTCGGGCTGAGGATTGACGACGAGGGCGACCGGACCGTGCGTCCACTCGAGTGAGGCGGCGCGATACGCATCGCTCGCGTTGATCGCCGAGCCGTAGGCGTTCACCCATTCGACCGACGGGAACGCGATGCTCACGCGATCGCTTCCGCGAAGCCGCGGAACAGCGCGCCCTCCACATCGTCCTCCGGATGCCACTGGACCGCCAGCGCCCAGGGCCCCCCGGGATCCTTCCGCTCGGCTCCCTCGATCACCCCGTCCTCCGCCCAGGCGTTCACGTGCAGCGCCGGCGCCACGTCGCGGATCGCCTGGTGGTGCCGGCTGTTCACGCTCGCTTGCGCGGTCGCGAGTGTGCGGTGGAGCAGCGTACCGGAGTCGACGCGCAGCCCGTGGCGCGAGCTCGCATCCGCGTGGTCGACGGGGCCGGGCCGCTCGCTCGCCAGGTCCTGGTACAGCGTGCCCCCCAGGGCGACGTTGAGGATCTGGATGCCACGGCAGATGGCGAGGATCGGGAGGCCGCGCCGCTCGGCGCCCGCGACGAGGGCGACCTCGACCGCATCCCGGGCTCGATCGGTTTCACCCAGCTTGGGGTGGGGCGCCGCCCCGTAGCGGCCCGGCTCCACGTCCTCGCCTCCCGAAAGGACGAGACCGTGCACTCCGTCGAGCGCGGCGCATGCCGCTTCCGGGTCGAGGATGGGGGGCACGACGAGGGGAACGAGCCCGGCGCGCATGAGGGCGTACACGTAGGCGGTGTTCAGGGCGACGCGCTCCCGCCCCGCGTCGGTGCGGCGCGTCGCGCTCACGGCCACGATGCGCGTCACTGCGCCGAGCTTGGGGAGCCCGAGGGAGGAGTGCCCAGCAACGGGCACTTCGGGTTCGAGACGCCTGCCCAATCCACCCGCACGCCGTACAAAGGGATCGTCCGGCCGTCTCCAATGAGGGCGCCGATGCTCGGATATCCCTCGGGTGGGCGGCGCGATTCGTAGACCAACACGCCCTGAGCTCGCTGCGTGGAATCGTCCACCACCAGCACGGCGTAGGCGGTGCTGTCGCTGACCGAGCCGGCGGGGAAACCGGCCCCCTGGTGCTCCATTGTCAACGCACCCTTGGTATAGCTCACCAGCACGGTGTTCTGTTGACCGGTGCCGACCACTCGGACGGGAAGCGTGGCCGGCAGCCCGCGCGGCGCGACGGTGAGCACGAAGGGGAGCTGCCGCAGCCGGTCCTGGATGAGGGATGGCCCGATGAGCTGCGCCATGCCGCAGGTGGGAGAGCGGGAGCGGTCGCCACTACAAGACCACAAAGGCGTCAAGAGGAACAGCGTCGCGCAAAGCGGCGTCACGTCGAGCCGTATCATGGGGAGGTCACCACCTCGAGGACGCTCGCTGGATATGGCGCGTCGGGGCTGACGCGCTTGAGTTCCAGGCTGTCTGCGTCGGGGACGAGAGACGTGCCGAAACGCAGGGTGTCGCCGACCAGCCACGCCGCCGTGCGCGCACGCGCCCAGGCCGGCTTCTCGATCTCGACTCCGATGATGAAACGCCCCTCGCCGCGGAGCGGGCCCGCTTCGACCTTGCTCCGGTCGGGCTCGCCCCGATAGCGCCGGTACAGCCGACCCGAGATCCAGTCACCCACATGCGTCTCGAGCGTGATGCGCAGGTATACGGTGGAGTCGATCGGTACGGCGCGCGTGGAGGGGACGGGGCCCGCGCGGAAGATGCGGGTCAGCTCCCAGGTGCCGTTGAGCGGGGACGCCTGCACGGTATGCAGCACCAGCATGGCGACGACGCCACAGGGTCCCATCATCCCACCAATCTAATACGTCCACGTGAGGACCAGCGAACCCGTACGAACAGGCTCGAGCGTCCGGGGGACCAGGTTGTAGATGTAGTTGAGCGCGTTCGCGACCCGGGCTCGCACGGTCCACGGTCCCCAGGCGGCGCTCGCCCGCAGGCTCAGGACCTTTTCCGCCACGCGAGGATCGGTCTCGTACAGCTCGACGCGCTCGAAGCGGCTCGTATAGCGGAAGTCGCCCCCGACACTCACCGCGCCGCGCTGATAGTCGGCGCCGAGCGTGACGAGATGTCTCGGGCGGAACGCGAGCGGACGCTCCGGGATGCCGTCGTGCGCGAGCTCGCGCGCGTACAGCAACGTGTAGGACAGCGTCGCGGTGAGTCCCCTGGTGAACGGCGTCGTCGTGAGCGCCAGGTCGAGGCCGGCGAGCCGGGCCCGGGCGACGTTCCGAAACTGGATCCTCGCTCCGCTCGTGTCCACGGCGGGCTCGATCAGGTCGTACGCCTCGGTCCAGAACAGGGCGGCGTCGGAGCGCACCGCGGGTGAGATCGTGGCCGTGTTCCCGAGCTCGACCGACCACGCGGTCTCCGAGTGGAGGTCGGGGTTCGGCACCACGCGGAACGCCTGGACGGTGGTCGAGACGAACCGCTCGGCGAGCGATGGGGCGCGGAACCCGCGACCCACCGAGGCGCGCCACACGCCCGTTCGCGCCGTCGGGAGCACGGCCCCGATGCGCGGGCTCACCACCGTCGACAGCCCGCCACCGTCTACCACTATGAAGTCGGTCCGCACGCCGGCCGTGAGTCGCGCGCGGCCGAGTCGTTGCTCCCCCTCGGCGTATGCCGCGAACTCGCGCTGGTCGTGGGTCCGGATGGCGTTGCTCGTCAGGTTCGTGTCGCCTGTGAAGATGTTGGTGCGTACGTCGGAGAAGCTGGCCTCCGTGCCTACGGTCGCCACGCGGTTGCCGGTAGGGTGAAGCTCGCCGCGGAACTCAGCCCCGAACCGGTTGGCCACGCCCCAGTCATCCCGCCCCGGCTGGAAGTCGGTGAAGTGCGTGCGGCCCCACGAGGCCCGGGCGTGCCAGCCGAGCCCTTCCGATGCGTGATGCTCGACCGTCCCCGCCACGTATCCTTTGTCCGAGCGGGTGAGCGAGCCACGGCCTGAAGCGTCGATCATGAACGGCTGGAACGCCTGCCCGCGGTCGTCGCAGGTGCCGCGCGTGCACCAAACCAGCGGCGTCTCGTATTGGTCGCTGACCCACGAGCCCGAGGCGGTGACGCGGGTGTCCGGGGTCGCCAGCCACTGGGCCTTGCCGGCGGTCTGCCAGTGGTTGCGCCGGTCCTGCTCGCGATAGCCGTCCGAGTGCCACCCGCCGCCCGTGAATGTGCCGCGCGCGCGGTCTGTGCCGTACGACCCGGTCACGTCGAGCCCTTCCTGGGCGCCGGTGTAGTCGCGGAAGCTCCAGATCTCGGCGGGTGGGTTGGCGTACGCTCCGCCCAGCGCGCGAACACGGGCGTGGAAACCCGGCTGAATGTCCCGGGTGATGACGTTCACCACGCCGCCCAACGCCGCCGAGCCGTACAGCGCGGAGCCTGCACCCTTCACGACCTCCGCCCGTTCCACCTGCTCGAGGGGGATCACGTCCCAGTTGATCCCGCCACGGTCGCCCTGGTTTGCGGGCACGCCGTCCACGAGCAGCAGCACCCGACTGCCGACCCCCTGCACGTAGCCCGAGGAGCCGCGGATATTCACCTGGCCGTTCAGGAATTGGACGCCCGGTGCCTTGTTTACGGCTTCGTCGATGGTCGTCACGGCATGGCGGGCGACGTCGCTGTCGGACACGATGGCCACGCTGGTCACCGCTTGATCGAGGAACTGCGAGCGCTTGGCGGCGGTGACGATGGTGGGCGGCAATTGCACCACGGCCGGGTTGAGCCGATAGTCGCGTTGGAGCGAGTCTCCGGCCGCGAGGGTGAGGGTGTCCGTGACGGCCTCGAACCCGATAAGGGCGATCCGCACCACGACCGTCCCCGCCGGCACGGCCAGGCGGAAACGGCCCCGGCCGTCCGCCAGCGCCGCGCGCCCGCCTTCGAGCAGCCGCACATAGGCGCGGAGCGGTTGGCCCAGCGTGTCGTGCACCGATCCGTAGAGGACGGCGCTGCCCTGGGCGCGCAGGCCCGCGAGGGGTGCGCTCGCCAGGCAGGCGAGGATGAGGAATCGCTTCACGGGCACGGCGGGAAGTAGGTGCAGATGCGGTGCATGTTGCCGAAATCGATCACGAGGTCGATCGAATCGGTGCCGGTGCCGTTGACGACGACGATGCCCGACCCATGCGACGTCGTGTCCCCCGCATCTTTGTAGAAGCCCGCCTCGCGGAAGAGCGAGTCGGCGTTCGAGAAGTCCGGCTTGAGGGTCCCCTGCTTTTGCCATACCGCGAGGACCCACTCATAACGGCCGTTGGGGAGCGGGACCGTATAGAAGACGGTGCTGTCGCCGGGCGGGGGTTGGGGGGCGGCCGGCGGCGGGAGCGGCCTGAAGGTGAGAAGCGCCCGCAGGCTCTCGGGGAAGGTCGCGTACGCGACGATGAACAGCCCTTGGGTACTGTCGGGCAGGGCGCCCCGGAACGTCGCCGTGCCGCAGATCCCGACGAAGCCCTGGGGGCAGCTCGTGGGGGCTGCTGTCGGTTGCAGGCCCTCATTGCACGCCGCCATCGCGACGAACCCCGCGAGGGCGGCGGCGACCGAGGCGGCGCACGCGACGCGACTCCGCATGGCTGCAATCATTGCGGCGCCCCTTTGCAGCGTCAACTTGACCCCGGTTTGGGCGGGGAATAACGTAAAGCCCGCCATGCCGATCTACGAGTATCGCTGCACGAAGTGCCACACGCGCTTCAGCCAGCAGCAGGCCATCGAGGAGCACGGACGCAAGCGGCCGGCCTGCCCCGCGTGCAAGTCGCAGGCGGTGGAGCAGGTGTTCTCGGCGTTCTTCGCAAAAACGGTCCGGAAAAGCTAGCCTCCGGTGTTCGAGCGCCTGCGGGATGCCTTGCGCGCCGCCCTGGACGCGGCGACGCCGCCGGGAGATCTGCGCGACCTGGCCCGGCAGATGCGGGAGGCGGTGGTGGAGGCGAAGGTGGCCGTGGGCGAGACGCGCGAGGCGGTGGCGCGCTGCGAGCGCGACCTCACCCAGGAGCGCCAGCGGCTGGCCGATGCCGAGCGTCGCGGCCGGCTCGCGGGCGAGATCCAGGACCGGGAGACGGTCGAGGTCGCGCAGCGGTTCGCGGCGAAGCATCGCGACCGCGTCGCGGTGCTCGAGAAGAAGCTGGCGGCGCTGCGGGACGAGCTCGGCCTGTACGAGCGCGAGCTGGGGGACATGCAGGGGCAGCTGGGCCGCGCCGAGCGCGATCGACCGCTCACCGAGGCGGAGCGCTCGGCGGAGCGCGCCTGGCGCGACCTCCAGGCATCCGGAGGGCCGCGACCCGGCGTGGATCCGGCGGACGATCTGCTCAAGGCGCAGCTCGACCGCGCCACCCGCGAGGCGGCAGCCGACCGGCAGCTCCGGGAGCTCAAGAAGAAAATGAAGAAGGACTAACCATGAGCGTGCTCCGCGGCGTGCTGTCCTGGTTCCGTGACGCCTTCGGGCCCGGGCCACGCACCGCGGACGGGCGGCGCTCGGGAGGCAGCATGGACATCAAGCGCGACCGCATGGTCTTTCTCGGCTACGGCAAGTATTGGCGCTCCGACTCCATTATCGGGCTGATGCCGATCGAGGATGAGCGCGGTCCCAAGCGGCGCACCAACGTCTTCGTGCAGGGGCGCGCCGAGCCGATCATCGCGTCACGCACCGAACAGAGCATCCTGGACGACATGGGCGCGACCGGCGACGGCTTCCAGGTTCAGGCGCTGCGGGAGGCGATCACCGAGCTGCTCGCCGCGTTCCACGAAGTTTCGCCGGCGTTGCGCCGCACCCTTCAGAACGAGCACCACCTCGACCTCGAGCAATGGGAGCAGCGGCTGGGCGAGATCATGCGCGCGCCTCAGTCACGCGAGCCCGCCGAGCAGAACGACCTCTTCGAGTGACGAGTCCCCCACCCGGCTCGTCGTGGTTCGGCCACCCCCGCGGCCTCTCCACGCTCTTCTTTACGGAGATGTGGGAGCGCTTCAGCTATTACGGGATGCGGGGCTTCCTCATTCTGTACATGACGAAGGCGCTCGGCTTCACCGATCCGCACGCGGGCGCCGTGTATGGCAACTACGTCGGGAGCGTGTGGCTGGCGGCGATCTTCGGCGGGATCATCGCGGACCGCTGGCTGGGGCATTACCGCAGCGTGTTGATCGGCGGAATCATCATTGCGCTGGGCCACTTCACGCTCGCGTTTCATGCCCTGCCGTTCTTCTACGCCGGGCTCTCATTGATCGTCATCGGTACCGGATTGCTCAAGCCGAACGTCTCGACCCTGGTTGGATCGCTGTACGACAAGGGGGATGAAAGACGCGACGCCGGCTTCTCGATCTTTTACATGGGCATCAACCTCGGTGCGTTCCTCGGACCGATCATCGCCGGCAAGCTGGCCGAAGCGGTAGACTGGCATCTGGGCTTCGCGTGCGCCGGGGTCGGCATGACTCTTGGCCTGGTGCAGTACGTCCTCGGCCGCCGGCGGCTGGACCCGGCAATCGCGCGGCTCGCGGCCGGGCCCACGCCGGCCGCGGCGGCCGCCGCTGAACCGGCTGCGGGATTCACGCCCGAGGACATGAAGCGCATCGCCGCCGTGGTGGTGTTCTTCGCGTTCGCGTCGCTGTTCTGGGGTGCCTACGAGCAGGCCGGGTCCACGCTCGCGCTGTTCGCCGACCGGTACGTCCACCTCGAGCTGCTTGGCATCAAGCTGTATGCGTCCTGGTTCGTGTCCGTTCAGGCGGCGTTCGTGATCCTCTTGTCTCCCATCTTCGCGTGGTTGTGGATGAAGCTCGGGCCGCGGCAGCCGTCCTCACCGGCGAAATTCGCCCTCGCGCTGTTGTTCGTGGGCCTGGCCTTCGTGCTGCTCGTGCCGGCGGGGGCGATCGCGCAGGGCGGGGTGAAGATCAGCCCGCTGTGGCTCGTCGCCGTCTATTTCATCGAAGAGCTGGGCGAGCTGTGCCTCAGCCCCGTCGGCCTGTCGGTCGTCACTAAACTTGCGCCCAGGCAGGTGGTTGGGCTCATGATGGGGGTGTTTTTCCTCTCCAACGCACTGGGCAACAAGCTGGCCGGCTGGTCGGCCGGGTTCATCAGCACGACACCCCTGCCCACCCTGTTCGGCGTGACGGCGGCGGTCACGCTGGGCGCCGCGGCCGTCATGTTCGCGTTCATCAAGCCGGTCCAGCGGCTGATGGGCGGAGTGCGGTAGCCTCCCGCGAGCCCGCACCTCAGTTGAACCGTGTGGTCCGCCAAAGCAGCCAGCCGGTGCCCAACAGCAGCGCCAGCATGGCCGCCGCGAGTCCCGCGACCCACCCCCAGTGGAGCGTCAGCTGGGGTACGCGAGCCACTATCCCGAATCCGATGAACGTCGCGGTCGCGATTCCGACCAGGAGCCAATCGAGCCAGGTGCGGCGGCTGGGAGACGTGCTGGAGCTCTGGCCGGCCAGCGCGGCGCGGACGTACTGCGGGTCGATGCCGTAACGCGAGCCTTCGCGCTCCGCCGCCTCCCGCCAGTGGCGGTGTTCGGCGCCCGTGGCGGAGGCCAGAGCGATGGCCACCGCGCCGAGCGCCATCAGCAGGGACCCGCCGATCACCTGTCCGTACGTCGTCGCCGCGCCGCCGCGCAGCTCACCGAACACCAACAGCCCCCACACGAGTCCCCACAGCTGGTTCGTGTTGGAGAGCGGAATCCCCCGGCTGATGCCGACATATTTCGCCGCGTACTGTTGGAACAGGTCGCCCACCACCCACACGAACCCACCGAGCAAGAGCCAGAACAGCACGTCGCGTGCGCCGGCGAGCTCCGCGGCCAGCGCGGCGACGCCGCCGCGGTCGGCGAGCGCGAGCGCCAGCATCATCAAGACCTCGCCCACCGTGAAGAACGTGATGAAGGCCAGCGGGTTCATGCCGGTGAGATAGGCTTTGCGATAGGGGATGTACATGGTGCCCCACAGCGCACCGGCCGCGAGCGCCGCAGCGACGCCGCGGGCCGCATGCCCGCTAGCGGCGCTGGCCGACGACGCGACGGCCAGTAGCGTCGCGCCCGCGAACATCACGGCGGCGCCTCCGAGCACCCCGAGGCGGCGCCGCCATCCGGCTCCGTGAAGCTCGTTGAAGAACACCGCACCCCACACGATTCCCAGCAGGCTGTTCGCGTTCCACAAGGGAAACGCGATGCTCAAGCCGATGTCGCGGATGGCGAAGATGGTGAGCGTGTTGGCGACGGCCCAGAGGCAGCCGGCGAGCACCGCCCACAAGATGAGGTGAGGCGCCTGGCGCACGTCGGCGCCGATCGCCGACGTCCCGCGGAGCAGGGCGGGGAGGCTCCACCGCGCCAGGAACACCCCCAGCACCATGGCCAGCGAGATCACCACGGGTGAGAGGCCGAGGGTGACCATCTTTGTAGGCGCCTCGGCCGCACCCAGCCAGGCACCGGCGGTGAATCCGCTGGCAATGCCCGCGAGCTGCAGACGGCGCAACCGGCCGGCATCGAGCTCGGGGGCCGGCCTTAGCGGATCCACCACAGGACCAGCAGGCCGGCGATGAGAACGGCGACGGGCACCCAGAGCTGGGGGTCGCGCAGCATGGCGGACAGGCGCGCGCTCACAGCGGCTGCTCCGCGAAGTGGCAGGCCGCGAGCTGCCCCGGGGCGACCTCGCGCAGCGCCGGCGGCTCCGTGCGGCAGCGCGTGTCTTTCTTTGGATGCGGGCAGCGCGGGTGAAAGGGGCAGCCGGACGGCGGGTGCGCCGGGGACGGCACGTCGCCCGTCAGCACGATGCGCTTGCGTTGCGCCTTCGGATCGGGCACGGGCACCGCGGAGAGCAGCGAGGTGGTGTAGGGATGACGGGGCCGCGCGTACAAGGCCGGCGCCGGCGCGCGCTCCACGATCTTGCCGAGGTACATCACGGCCACGTGATCCGCGATGTGTTTCACGACCGCGAGGTCGTGGGCGATGAACAGGTACGTCAGCCGGCGCCGCTGCTGCAGATCGGCGAGCAGGTTCAGGACCTGCGCCTGCACCGACACGTCGAGGGCGCTCACCGGCTCGTCGAGCACGAGGAATTGCGGCTCGACCGAGAGCGCGCGGGCGATCCCCACGCGCTGCCGCTGCCCGCCCGAGAGCTCGTGCGCGTAGCTGTCCGCGAAGCCGGGATCGAGGCCCACTTCCTCGAGCAGCGCCGCGATGCGTCGCTCGGCGTCGGCCCCGCTCGCGAGCCGATGAATCGAGAGCGGCTCCGCGAGCATTTGGTGCACCGTCATGCGAGGGTTGAGGGAGCCATAGGGGTCCTGAAACACGATCTGCATGCGGCGCCGCAGCGCGCGCAGCGCACTCGCCCCGAGGGTGACCACGTCCTGACCGTCGATGGTGACGTGTCCCGCATCGGGCTCGATCAGCCGCAAGATGGCCCTCCCCACGGTGGACTTGCCGCACCCCGATTCGCCCACTAGTCCCAGCGTCTGGCCGGGTCCGATCGCGAACGTCACGCCGTCCACGGCACGCACCACGGCGCGCGGCCGGCCGAGCCCGAGCCACCCACGCTCGCCGGGAAAGTGCTTGACGAGTCCCTGCACGTCCACCAGCGCGGGGGTCACGGGTGTGGCGTGCGGCGTTTCGGGTCGGTCAGGAGCCAGCAGCGCACGGTGTGGGTGCCGGGGTCAGCCCCCCCGCCGCCGCCCGCGTCGAGCAGGGGCGGCGCTTCCGCGCGACAGCGGTCCCAGGCGTACGGGCAGCGCGGATGGAACCGGCAACCCTCCGGCCACGCGGTGGCGGCAGGCACCTGGCCCGGAATGCCGTGCAGCCGGCCGTGCTCGCGGGCCGGCGGCGCGTCGAGCCGCGGCACGGACGCGAGGAGTCCCTCCGTGTAGGGGTGCAGCGGGCGCGCGAACAGCGCCGCGGTCGGCGCCTGCTCCACGACCTGGCCGGCGTACATCACCACGACACGGTCCGCGCTGCCCGCCACGACTCCCAGGTCGTGGGTGATGAGCATGACCGCCATACCGAGCTCCGCCTGCAGCCGGTCGAGCAGCTCGAGGATCTGGGCCTGGATGGTGACGTCGAGCGCCGTGGTGGGCTCGTCGGCGATGAGCAGCTTGGGGTGGCACACCAGGGCCATCGCGATCATCACGCGCTGGCGCATGCCGCCACTCATCTGATGGGGGTAGTGGTCCACCCGCTCCTCGGGATCGGGGATCCCGACGAGCCGCAGCATCTCGATGGCCCGGGTCCGCGCGGCCCGGCGGGACAGCCGCTGGTGAACGATGGCCGCCTCGGCGATCTGATCGCCCACCGTGAACACCGGATTGAGCGACGTCATCGGCTCCTGGAAGATCATCGCGATCTGGTTGCCACGCACCGCACGCAGCTCGCGGGGCTCGAGAGTGAGGAGGTTGCGTCCTTCGAACTCGATGAAGCTTCCGGGGCGGATGTGACCGGGGGGCTCGGGGATGAGGCGCAGAATGGAGAGGGACGTGACGGTCTTACCGCACCCCGACTCGCCCACGATGCCGAGCGTCTCACCCGGCTGCACCTCGAAGGAGACGCCGTCCACGGCCCGCGCGGTCCCGCTGCCGTGCTCGGTGACGAAGTAGGTCTTGAGATCGCGCACGCGGAGCAGGGGCTCCGTCACGCCGCCTCCTTACGGGGGTCGAGCGCGTCGCGCAGCGCGTCGCCCACCGCGTTCAGCGCCATCACGACGAGCGAGATCGCCAGTCCCGGGAAGGTCGACGACCACCACGCGACGGTCATCTTCTGCCAGCCGTCCGCGATCATATTGCCCCAGCTGGGTATCGGAGAGGGAACGCCCAATCCGAGGAACGAGAGCCCCGCCTCGAGCAGCATCATGTGGCCGATGCCGAGGGCACCGGAGACGATGATCGGGGCGGCCGCATTGGGCAGAACGTGGCGAAAGATAACGCGCCCGGCGCCCGCGCCCAGCGCCCGCGCCGCGGCGACGAACTCGCGCTCGCGCAAGCTGAGCACTTCGGCCCGCACGAGCCGGCTCGTCCCAAACCACCCGGTGAGGCCGATGAGGAGCACCAACACCCACAAGGCGATGTGGTCCCACAGCGCCACGGCCATCAGCAGCACAAAAATGCGCGGCATGGCGAGGCCCACGTCCACGAGCCGCATGAGCACCGTGTCCACCCAGCGCCGGAAGTAGCCTGCGACGGCGCCCACCGCCGTGCCGACGGTCGCGGCGACCAGCATCGCCACCGCCCCAATGCCGAGCGAGACGCGCGCTCCATAGACCAGCCGGCTCCACACGTCCCGGCTGAATGGGTCGGTGCCGAGCAGGAACTGCGCGGAGGGCGGGTGGTTGGGGTGGCTGATATCGATCTGATAGTACGGGGGGTAGGGCGCCACGACGGGTGCGGCGATGGCGATGGTGACGAAGAACGCGAGCACGAACACCCCGGGCGCCGCCGTCGGGTGCCGGAAGAACCGCCGGCCTGGCGCGGTCTTCCGCACGCGTCGTCGCAGCGCCGCGACCACGGCGAGCGCCAGGATTAGGGCTCCGCCCAGAGCGAGCCAATTCCAGACGTTCAGTCGTCCCCCCCTCGCCCTCCCCCTCCCCTTCCCCCTCCCCCTTCCGTCCGCACCCGGATCCGCGGGTCGGCCACGGCATACAGGGCGTCGGCGATCAGGTTGCCAAGTACCACCATCGCGCTCGTGAGCAGCGCCGCGCCAGTCACCACGGGGTAGTCGCGCTGCAAGATCGCGTTCACGGCGAGCCGGCCCATCCCGGGCCACGCGAACACCGTTTCGATGAGCACGGCTCCGGTAAAAAGGAAGGGGAAGGCCAGGCCAAACAGCGTGACGATCGGAAGCAAGGCGTTGCGCAGTGCGTGGACCAGCAGCACGCGCCGTTCCCGCAGGCCCTTGGCGCGGGCGGTCCTCACGTAGTCCTGGCGGACGACCTCGAGCATCGCCGCGCGCTGGTAGCGCGCCGTGCTCGCCGCGCCCACGAGACCGAGCGTGAGTGCGGGGAGTGTGAGGTGCCAGAGGAAATCGAGCACGCAGTACGGTGAATCGATGCGGGGACACAGGACGGGATCTGTGATCCCGCCCGCGGGGAACCAGTGGAGCCATTGCGCGAACACGAGCAGCAGGACGAGTCCCAGCCAGAACACCGGCATCGAGTTGATGAGCAGCGCGACGTTCCCGACCGCGACGTCGCCGAACCGGCCCGCCCGTACAGCCTGATAGATCCCGAGCGCGAGGCCGAGCGCGAAGTCGATGAGCAGCGCGGCGAGCGCGAGGATGAATGTCTTGGGGATCGCGTCGGCGAGCGCGTCGGCAACGGGTCGGTGCAGCCCGATGGATTCGCTGAGATCTCCGTGGGCCAAACGGGCCAGGTACTTCCCATATTGCACCACCAGCGGCTTATCGCAGCCGAACCGTCGACACACCTCGCGGCAGACTTCGGGCGGGAGCGGCCGATCGTCAAACCCGCACGGGGTACCGTGGGCGAGGTGAACGACGAAGAACGTGATGGTGACGACCGCGAACACGATGGCGATCGACGCGACTAGCCGGCGCACCAGCCACGCCGCCACCTAGCGCTCCACGCGGTCTCGATCCGTCAGTCGGTCGGCGGGAATGCGCCACGTGCGCAGCAGCGCGAGCCAAGAATCGGGCCGGATGGTCACGTCCACGATCCGCTTGTGCAGGGCCGCGACGTTGGAGGTAGCGAACAGGAAAATGCCGGGCGCGTCCCGGTTGAGGGTCTCGACGGCCGCCCGCCAGGCGCGGCGTGCCTGGTCGCGGTTCGCGGCCGACGCCACCGCCT
>WNEY01001168.1_pt1 | contig 33379 bp, 26 predicted proteins | sample 5400531 | NCBI WGS metagenome assembly WNEY01 (sample SAMN13153338, study PRJNA577476) | soil metagenome | isolation source: 200 cm saprolite under Douglas fir tree site 1 | place: USA:California | collected 2015-04-18
CGGCGAGCGGGATCTATGCGAAGTACGCCCGTGGCGGCGAGCCGTCCCACGCCGACTACAAGGCGCTCCAGGACTTCCTCTTCCGCTTCATTGCGGGTGAGGCTGGCCGGCTTGGGATGGCGGTGCACATCCACTCGTTCGAGGGAGCCGGTAATTTCTTCGCGACCGCCGGAGTCGACCCGCTGCTCCTGGAGCCTGCGTTCAACGACCCGGCGCTGGGGAAGACCAACTTCGTCATCATCCATGGTGGCGGTGTCCACGCCGGTCACACCGGGGCGATGCTGTGGAAGCCGAACGTCTATGCGGACATCTCGTTGATGACGCTGGCCTACGCGCCCGCCAGGCTCGGCGACGTGCTGAGGGATTGGCTCACCCAGTATCCGGAGAAGGTGCTCTTCGGCTCAGACGCGTCCGCGCTTGGACCGGACATGGGCTGGGAGCTGGCCGCCTGGATCGCAACGAAGACCGGACGAGCGGCGCTGGCGCTGGCGCTCACGCACATGATCCGGGACGGCGAGGTCAGCCACGCCCGCGCCCGGGAGATCGCCACGATGGTGATGCGCACGAACGCCGCGAGGCTTTACACGCTAGCGCTGAAGTGAGCCACTCTCGAGAAAGAAAGATGTCAATTCCCGGCTCGGTGCCAGTCTTCAGAGGCCGCTTCACTTTCCGGCCGGCACCTTCGCCTTCAACTCGTCGAACCAGTTCTGCACGACGACCATGCCGACCGGCGCGCTACGGTCTCGCGCCACGTTCTCTTTGATCATCAAGAACCGCTGGCCGTTCGGCGCCACGTCGTAGTCACGGGACGAGGTGAGCGCCGCGGCGTCGCGGTCTCGAATAGTTTCGCCGGATTGGCCGTGGCAAACGTTGCCCCCGATGTCTGCACCGGCACCGCCCTGAGCGTGTTCACCAGATCAACGTAGAACAACTCGTCCGTTTCGTGCCCACGCCGGTCTCGTGCCGCCGGCCGTCGACACCTGCCATCGCCCGTCGTCCACGCGCGGGAGCGGCCGCACGTAGATCTCATCCCGCCCCGACTGCAGAGTGACACGCGCAACTGGTCGGACTCCGACTACAACTCGACACGAGCACGAAACCAGCCGTTCACGTGCTCGCTCGGTGCGTCAGTTGTTCGGCGCGCCGTTCTGGATCCACTGCCGAATCAGGGCAACTTGCGCATCGGTCAGATACGGTGGGCCGTTGCGCGGCATCCGGAGACCGACGATGTCCGCCGCACCTTCGAGCTTCTGCACCAGATAGCTGCCGCTCGGGTTGCCGGCGATGACGCGAATCGACCCCGGCTTTCCGGTACTACTCACGCCAACCATGTTCGAAATTGCTACCCCCGACTTCAGATTTAATCCGGCGGCCGGCGTGCGGCCATCGTCGGTGTGGCACGCCACGCAGGCAGGCGTCAGAATCTGGGCTTGAATCTGCGTTGAGAAGGTGACGCTGGGGGTGGTCGGGGAGGGCGTTGTTGGATTGCTCGAACTGCTGCAGCCAGCTGCCATCGCCACGCCCGCAACGGCGATAATGCCGAACGTAAATCTCACATGCTGTGTGCTCATGCTGATTCCCTTGTCTCCGACAGGTCAAGTCGAGAGTCTGCCGACGCGCGCGCGGCGGTTTGAGCGGCGCAGAGAATAACCCAATCAAGCACAAATTGAACGAAAATAATTGGCGAGCGTTCTGGTAAGGAGCCGTCAACACAATTCTTTGGATCTCCCCGCCGATTGGTGGGGGGGCATGTCCGTGCCTGCTGAAGAGGCCATCCCTGTTGATACTGTCGATGCGTTCTTCGTGCTGGCCTTGGTGATCACCCCTGGATTCCAGGTCGACAAATACCGAGGATCTCTCGCTGCTGGCGCATCAACGATCCGCCACTTGCGCTCGCGCGCCAGATTTCTGCGCGAGCTGCGGCTGGGGCCAGCGAGGAGTCCGGCGGAAGCGGCGACCGCTGCAAAGGCGGACGCGGCTCACCACGTTATTCCTTTGACACAATCCCGGGCGTAAGGTCAGCGTCGGATCGCGGCGATCACGGCACCGATTCCGGCGCCAATCCCCGCCCCGGCTCCGCCGAACAAGGCGATGTACGGCCGCGGGTCACCCTCGCATTGGCCCCGGCAGAGGATTTCGGCCCACGCGGCGCCCCCGCCGGCGCCGACGAGGGCCCCCGTCAAGACCGGGTGCCGACCGACCCAGCTTCGCGGCGGCTCGCTCTGTAGTCCAGCAGACGCCGCATGGACGCGGCCTTCGGCCAGTCGTGCCGCTTCGCTCGCTATGGCGCGGCGCAGGGACTCCGACCGTACGGCGGACGCGACCTCCGACGCAGAATGGCCGCCGCGGATCTCCTGTGCGCTGAGCGGCGGAACAGCCGTCAACACCACAATCGCTCCAGCCGCGACGAGTTTGGTCAGTAGCATAAACGCACTCCCCGAAGTGGCCATTCAATTTGACCGTGATCTGGATCGACGCGCGTCGGTTCACGGGAAGCCATTGCCTTTCGCGTTGCGTCGCGATCCTCACGCAAGGCGACGGCCTGCGGAAACCACCGAAAGTCTTCGCGACCAGGCCGCTGCGAAGAGGCACGAGTGTCAAGATTCGACGCCGAGTGACAGATCTGACCAGCATCAGGTCGTCGACGGACGAGTCGCGCCGGGCATAGAGAATGGTGCGGCCGTCCGGAGAGGTGTGAAACCGATCATTGGGAAACAGGCTCGGGCCTCGATCGCCGGACGAGGCCCCGGGCGCAGCGCATCGCCGCGACGAGTAGATACGCGTAAGCCTCGCGCCGCGATGCCTAGAATCGAACGCGAAGGCCCGCCGCTGTTCGCAACCCACCTGCCTGCGCCTCATCGCTTACGGTGCGGCGTTTTGCCATGGACTCCAGCGGGTTCTCGAGATCTACAGTAGCGCGACCGTATCGCATCATGCCGCCAACGCCTACATGCTTCGAGAAGAAATACCCGCCATCGACGCCGACGTTGTAGCCCCACGCTGACGCGTGGACCGTGCCGGTCTCGAGTTGCCCGATCGTTGCGGAGAAGGACCGCGTGGCCGAATTGAACGGCTCGCGCCAGGTGATCCCGGTCAACGCCTCCTGCCTGGTCGTAAAATATGAAGGCCCGCCGAAAAACGTCAGCGACAGTGGTTCGCGCGTTGGCACCTTGTATCCAAACTGCACGTGCAGTGCGCTGTCGTTCCGTTGGAGCGGGTCGCTGACCTTCGTTGCTGTCAACGTCGGGTGAAACGCCGGATGCGTCAACGACAGCGTGACATCGGCTGGACGCTCGCTCGATGATCGGTCAAACGCCGCGCCGATCGTAATCCGCTTCCGCAGCACGACGCCGCCGCCAATATCGAACGCACCGGACCGGCCGAGTCTTGATACCGTGCGTACCTCCTCTCGATTGAACCCATCCGACGCTGCCGCGACGCGCGTCAGCGAGTCTGTCGCCGGCTGCGCGATGCCGCCGCTCACGCTGATGTAGGCGCCGACCTGCAGACTCTGCGCCGATGCGTGCATCGTAAAGGAGAGCCCGATCAACAACACCATTCCACCGCGGTAACAAGCCAACTGAGCGTGAGCCATCACCTGCCTCCTGGAATAACACAGCCGGCATGGCCGCGTTCACTGAGTAATGCGCAGGCAACGGCAACAAAGGCTCAACGATGTCGCAATCCTATAGCTGCTCCTCGAAAGCGGCGGGCACCGGGTCGCGTCGAGCGGAATCCTCGTCGACGAGGGCCGCGGAACACATCGTGGCCTTCGGTCCAACCTTCGCAAAGGCGCTGGTGCGCTACAACCCGGAAGACGACGCGGTCCTCAATCGGCGCCAGATAGCGCGGCTCAAACAGCGGTGCGATGGATCGCGTCCAGGGAGACCGGCACTGACTGAGATGGACGGATTCGCCGTAAAGGCAGGCATCGCGCCAAGCGCGGAAGCTCAGCGCGTTTGACCGGGAGTTCGCGGCGTTGACCAGGCTGCCGCGCCGATCGGCCGAAAGGCGCCACAGCCCGCACCCATCGCGATCAGCGCACGGCAGCATCCGCGAACGGGCGCCGCCTTCCAACACATCCAGCGATCATCGTCGAAGATCTGTGATGGTCGCCTGAGGCGTCGCGTCGAAGGACGGCACGGGACGCTCGACGCGTGGAAGCTACTGCGGACGTCTGAACAACCCGCCGTAGACCGCTTTCGCGAGGATGTGTCCCTGCATCGCCTTCAGGACGTTCGCGCGCGCTTCGAAAGCGTCAGCAACGGGTTCGACCGTCAGCTTGGTGTCCAGAGCATAGAGCTCGAACATGTAGTGATGCCGCGGACCGTTCGCGCCTGCTCCCGGACCGCGATACACCTGACCGGTGGCGCTGACCTGGTAGCTGCCGTCCGCGAGTTGCCGGCCCTTCGGCACACCTTCCGGCAAGCCGGTGGCGGTGGCCGGAATGTTCCACACCACCCAATGCGCCTGATCGTCCGTCGTCTTGTTGCGGACAACATCCATGTCGTGCATGTTGAGGACGAACGACTGGGTCCCTGCCGGCGGATTGGCCCAGCTGATCGCCGGCGAGGTCCCTTCGCCCGGCGCGGCGCCTTCGGCCGCCTGGCTGAATTTGACCGGAATCTGCCCGCCGTCGGGGAACGCCGCAATGGTCAATGTCATAGCGGGGCCAGCCGGCGCAGCACCGCGTTGTGCGCCGCGCTCTTGAGCGGCGAGCGGCATTGCGACGAGCGTGATGATAATCGAAACGACGAACAGGTGCCGTGCCATATCTGGTCCTCCTGATTAATGGACGCGGTGAGCATAACGCATGTCCGCACGTCTGTGACGAACCGTCACCAGGTCACGCGTTCCTGTGGAAGTTGCACCGGCCACTCTCCGCGGTGCATGAAATCCGGGGACAGCGGCGTTTCCGCTTTTTCGTGCTTTCGTGTTTTCGTGGTCGGATGTGCGGTCGCGTCAGTGCGAGATTCGCGTAGTCTCATCAACAGCCTCGAGCAGGCACTCGACAGCTGGGTCCGAATGCCTCGCGGGCATCTCTCTCCTTGACATCCTAGGCGTCGATAAAATACCTTCTCCTAGGGATCCAAGGGGAGTGGGCCTGTGAGCACCACGACCGAACTACTCCAGGGAACGCTCGACGTCCTGATCTTGAAGGCCCTCTCTCTCGGAGGTCTTCATGGGTACGGCATCCTCCTCCGTATCGAGCAGATCTCCCGCGACAAGCTTCAGATTCAGCAAGGGTCGCTGTATCCGGCTCTGTACCGCTTGGAGCATCAGGGCTTCATCACGTCAGAATGGGGCGAATCCGAAAACAGGCGCAAAGCCAAGTTCTACCGCCTGACGACGTCGGGACGCCGGCAGCTTCGCGACGAAATGGCCTACTGGCGCCGACTGTCGGAGGCGATCACGATGGTCCTCGCCGCGGCGCCGGAGGACGTATGAGACTCGGGGGGCGGCTGAGGTCGTTTCTCCGTGCGGCCCTGTTCCGCCATCGGATGGAACGCGAGATGGAACAGGAATGGCAGTTTCATCTCGACGCGCGAATCGACGATCTCGTCGCCACGGGCTTGTCGCGAGCCGACGCTGCAACCCGTGCCCGAATTGAATTTGGCGATCCATGGCGCTGGAAGGAGTACGGCAGGGAGTCGCGCGGTCTGCAGTTCCTCGACGAGATGCGTCAGGATGTCACCTACGCAACGCGTCAGTCATCGGGAGCACCGGTGTTTACGGTCGTGGCCGTCGTGACGCTCGCCCTCGGCATCGGGGCAAACACCGCCGTCTTCAGCGTCATCAACGCCGTGTTGCTCCGGCCCCTTCCCTACAAGGACTCGGACCAGCTCGTTCGGTTCATCGAGAATTTTCCGGCGCCTCGAGGCACGAGTGGCCCGCCGCTCCGTGTGCCAGGAATGGACCTGGCCGAGCTCGCCACGTTACGCGTGAAAGCCCGGACCGTGTCGCATGTGGCGGCGTTTGCGGGCACGACGATGACGTTGACGCGCGACGACGACACGATCCGAGTGGAGGGAGCTCAAGTGTCGCCAGACTTGTTCCCCATGCTCGGCGCGGGAGCCCTGATCGGGCGGACGTTTGAGCCGCAGGAGGCCACGGCGGCCACCGCCGCGATCGTCGTTCTCAGCTACGGTGCCTGGCAACGGCTCTTCGGGGGCGATCCGCACATTCTTGGTCGAGTGTTGCATCTCGATGGAACGGGGCGCGCCGTCGTCGGCGTGATGCCCCGAGGGTTTGGCTTTCCCGACGCGCACGCTGAATTCCTGGTGCCGTTCGTACCACCGACGCTTCCTCCCGGAGCCAGGGCTTCGAGGCCGGCGATCGCGCGCGTCAAGCCCGGTGTCTCCCGACAGGCCGCGGCCGCGGAGATTAACTCCCTGTTGATCCATCCGCCGGAAGATCGTCAGCTCTCCGGTTCGGCCGACGGTGCACGGCCGCCGCGGTTCGAACTCGTGGGCATGCAGGACATGCTTGTCGGCCCGGTGAAACCGGCACTACTGGTGATCGCGGTTGCCGTCGGTTTCGTGCTGCTGATCGCGTGCGTCAACGTCGCGAACCTCTTGTTGGCGCGCATGGCCGCGCGCGAGCGAGAGATGGCTGTTCGGCTGGCGCTCGGGGCCGGGCGGGGTCGATTGGTCCGGCAAGTGCTGACAGAAAGTCTTCTCTTGGCACTGGCGGCGGCGGTCGCCGGTACCGGGCTGGCGTTTGGAGGAGTTCGCGTATTGCGAACCTTGGGGACTGGCTTGGATCGACGAGACTTGGGACCGAGCATGAGCCTTCCGAGACTGGATGAAGTGAGCATCGACGGGTCCGTCTTTGTCTTTGCGCTGTCTGTCGCTGTCTTGACGGGAGTGGTCTTCGGATTGGCGCCAGCGGTTCGCGTTTCCGCACGACGGTCCGCGGCCGCGCTTCGTGAGAGCACCGGATCGCCGGCCTCCGGATTCGACGTCTTCCGCCGAGTTCGCGTGCAGAGTGTGTTGATCATCGCGCAAATCGCCATGGCTCTGACGCTGTTCATCGGCGGCGGTCTGCTCGTACGCAGTTTCGCTAAACTGTCGAACGTCGATCCTGGGTACGATCTGACGGACGTCCTCACCTTCCAGGTCACGTTCCCCAAGGGCCGGTACTCCGCACCGCAGTACACTTCTTTAGCCGCAGAGATCGCCGCACGGTTGCAAGCCGCGCGCGGCCCTCGCTCCGCGGGCTACACACTTTTTCTGCCGATCGTCAGCGGCAGAGCGGGGCAGCCGCTGAGGACCACACGCGAGCCACCAGCCCAACTGCCTCCGCTGTCGGCGGCATCACCCGAGCGACCGCTCCTCGGCGTCGTCAGCCGCGATTTCCTGAACGTTCTGGGCGTCCATCTGATCGCGGGGCGAGGGTTCGGCGACAACGACCGGGAAGGACAGCCGCCGGTGATGTTGATTGACCGTACCGTCGCGCGGAGCGGTTTCCTCGGCGAGAACCCCATCGGAAAACACGTCTACGGCTTCGGAGCAGCACCGATCGAAGTCATCGGCGTGGTCGAGAACATTCGTCAATTGGGTTTGGATCAGGAACCCATTGCGCAGGTGTTTGTCGATCTCCGTCAATTCCCTCCAGCACCGCGCGTCGTCGAGAGTTCGCCGCCCTTGTACTACGCAGTGCGAACCCGGACCGAGGCTCACTCTGTGGCTGGCATTCGTTCCATCGTTCGACAACTTGATCCGCAGGCGACGGTCGACAATGTCGCCACCATGAATGAATTGGTGTCGAACTCGATCGCGCGGCCCCGGCTCTACGCCGTCGTGCTCGGGATGTTTGCCGCTGTAGCGGTGCTGCTGGCGGCCATCGGGATCTACGGGGTGATGACATACTCAGTCACGCGGCGCACTCGTGAAATTGGTATTCGAATGGCGCTCGGCGCGGCACGCGCTGACGTCATCGGTCTCGTGGTTCGCCAGAGCCTCACGTTGACCGTCATCGGTATCGGACTCGGGTTAATCGGGGCCGCCGCCGTGACCCGGTACCTGAGCGGGTTGTTGTTCGGCGTGACGCCCCTCGATCCGACGACATTCATCGGCGTTGCTGTGGCATTCACGTCCGTCGCCACGCTCGCCGCGTCGGTGCCCGCGAGACGAGCCACGAAAGTCGACCCCTTGGTCGCGCTCCGCTGCGAATGACGCACCGTTTGATGGCAGTCGACGCTGTTCTCGTTGTGTGCGGCGTATTGCCGTGCGCGCAGCGGCCGACACGTTCACGCCGACCAGCCCCCATGACGTTCGCCCGGAGCGGTCACCAGGACGGAAGTAGATCCAAGACGTAGGGCGACCCATCCGCGCGCAGGATGCGCCAGCATTGAGCTGTTTCACTTTGCAATGGAAAGTTATTTGCGCTGTGCTAGGATTGCGCATCGACCGCGGAGGGTCCTGCATGAACGCTTCACCAACCAGACGGCCGAGCGCCTTCATTCCAATCGCCATGTCCGTCGCAGCACTTGGCACGGTGCTGTATCACATTGAAATGTCCGGCATTGCCCCCGAGGCCGACGAAGGCGCCGCTGCCCATATCTGGCAGCTGCTCATGGCTGGACAGGTGCCGGTCGTGGCGTTCTACGCGGTCAAGTGGCTGCCGCGGGCTCCGAGAACGGCGCTGCAGGTCCTCGCAGCGCAAGTCGGCGCCGCACTCGCCGCACTTGCTCCCGTCTACTGGCTCGGGTGGTAACTGCCGTGTCACGTCGCACTGCGCCGGCGGGCCGCGACTGATTTCGCGCAGTCGCAGGTCAATCGAGCGCGTTCACGCGATAAACGCCGCAGTGGCGCCGCCTCTCGCCGAATCGCGCTTCTCGACGTTCGACGTGTTCCCGGTTAGAGCGCGGTGAGCTGTCCGCAATGGGCTCGGATCCGTCTAAGTGAACACAGATGTGTAGGTGCGGGGGACTGTCATTCGCGAGAATCTCATCACAGTTCGTAATTCGGGTTGCATCCCGCGCGCTATGCTCGCGAGGCACGTGCTTTGGTCATATAGTCGTTGCAACTCAATCGCACCCCGAGTCACGATGATCACGTGTTCCGGCAGCGCAATGTTCCGCACGCTGGCATGATCGCAATGGACAGCAGGCGTGGAATGCGGGTAGGCATGTCGATCTGTCTCGCCGACGTCATGCTGCTGGCGCTCGTCGCTTCAGGGCAGGCGCCGTTGCCGCAGGCCGACACAGCGCGGTTTTCTGGACAGGTCGTTGAAAGCGACTCCAATCTGCCGGTCCCTGGCGCCCGTCTCCTCCTGGGAGCGTCGCCACCGTTTGGCACCTCGCCACAGCCGCAAGCCATCTCGGACGGCACCGGCCATTTCGCCTTCAGCGGCTTGCCTGGCGGCCGGTACAGCGTTCTTGCCCTGAAGGCTGGATTCATCCAAGGCGGCCCCTCCTCGATGTTCGAGCTGGCCCCCGGTCAAGCACTCGAGGGTCTCACCGTATCGATTCAGCGCGGAGGTGTCATTACGGGCCGAGTCGTCGATCCATTTGGGAACGCGCTGACCGACGCGAGAGTCATCGTGCTGCAGCGCGCGCGATCCGACTCGCGGCCGCGGGGTCCAATCTACTGGCCGGTCCCGCGGTTCGAGCCGGCGGGACCTTCGAGCCAGACCAACGACATCGGGGAATTCCGGATTGCCGGTCTCCGCTCGGGTGCGTACTTCCTCGGCGCAACACCGCCGCCCCACGTCTCCTACAAGACTGGAACAACAGCACAGGCCACGCGCCTGGCCGATACGCTGTACCCAGGCACCCTCGATGTGTCCGCCGCCAAGTCGATCGCCGTGACTGCAGGACTCACCGTGTCGGATGTTGTCATCCGGCTGGTGGCCGCTCCGGCGTACCACGTGTCAGGCATCGTGGTCGATGAGAGAGGAACGCCGGTTCGAGACGCGACGGTGACGCTCGAGCCATCGAGCGGAGCCGCCGCCGGTGCGGGCGGGACGACGCGAACAAGCGCTGACGGAGAATTCCGAATCGATCTCACGAGCGGCTCCTATACGGTGATCGTGCAAGCCCCCATCACCAGGCCGGCTGTGCGGCCACCCGATCCGACACGCAAGAGCGTCGTCGTCACCGACCTGAGCGTCAGCGACCTGAGAATCGTCGTGCGCACCGAGGCACGATGAGAACGCATCCCTGCTGGCAAATTTCCACGGGCCTGCTGTTGGCGTGGTGGGCGCTTGCGTCGGTCCGCGTCGCTCGCGCCGATTGTTCATTCGGCGGCACCGCATGTGAGGAGTTTCAGCGTGCCGACCTCGTGTTTTTCGGGGAAGTCAGCGATGTCGACTGGGAACCGGCGGCACAGTCGGACGCGTCGGGCGCGAAGGTCCGCTTCAGCGTCATCGAGGGCTTCAAAGGCGATCCGCCGCAGGATCTCACGATTTCGCTCAGCCGAAGCTCCGAGGAGGCGAGGTTTCAATTCGGACAGCGCGCGATCGTCTATCTGAGGAGGGCAGGCACGAACTGGACGTCCGCCTGTCGTCGCATCCATTACGCGGCCGACGTGGACGCCGTCGAGGTGTCTTGGCTCAGAAAGATGAAGAATCATGCTGCCGGCGGCCAGGTCTTCGGCAGCGTCGTCGATATCACGCACAGCACCCGGTCCAATCTCGGTCAAATCCGCGTCGGGCTCCTGTACGAAGGAATAGGGATCGCAGAAACGAGAACCGAGATCGGCGGCCGATTCGATCTTGGGTGGCGGCAGCCAGGGACGTACGTGCTCGAAGTCACGCCTTCCGAGCGCCTCGCCGGTGCGTCTCGAGCGATCGTCGTCGCGGCCACGAGCACCTGCATACCGATCTCCGCGATACCGTTGCAGCCGCGCTAGAGAACGATACGCGCGGCGGCTCGCAGGGCCTTGTCCATCCAAACCGGCCGGCGTGGCGTCTATACTTTCGCCGCGATCGTGTCACGCGCGGTCGTGAACATGGATTCGAGGAGCATGCGCGCAATGGCCGCACCACACGACAGGCCGCCGCGGTTGACCGCAAACGCCGCTTGTATCGCGTTCGCTGTCGCTTTGTCTCTGGGGTCGTCTCCCGCGACTGACGACACCATCCGGATTTGGAGGATTGGCTCTCCATATAACGGAGAAACACCCAGGCCAACGGTGCCGCTCAGCTTCATGCGGTAATCGACCAGACTCGGATTTCGTATCACGGTCGAGGCGTTCCCGGCGACTGGCTTTGCCGCGACGTTCTTTGATGCGGTGGCACGCAATGCGGCTCCCGACCTGCTCGTCTTCGACAACTTCGGCGTGATGAACGGCATTACAACCGCCCTGGGGCACTTCGAAGGTATTGGCCAGGAGCCCACATTTCGACACCGCTTCATCAAGGTGACCGGTGCACTCGATGAGCTACTGGGGCCGCCACGCGGGTGGACCTATCTGTTCACATTGTCGCCGAACCACGCGGCCGCGCGGACGCTCGCCCTGAAGAAACCGCAGTGCCCGAGTGGATCTTCCGGGCCGGCGCCGCAGGGTGAGCTCGTCGACATCGTGCTCAAGGTTGCGACCGCGTACCTGGAAGGCGACGCAATCGGTGTGCAGGCGTACTCGGATCCCGAACGGCTTCCAGCGCCGCGGGCCAGCCAGGAGACCATCAAGGTTGGGGAATTACGGGCTTGCGGCGCGTGGGGGAACGACAAACTCGCCGTCGCCTCGGTAAACGCGTCCTACGAGGCGGAGACCACGATGGGCCACGCGCTCGTGCTGCTGGTACTGCGGAGGCCTTCATCGAACTGGCAGCTGCTCGTCGCCGCGCGCGATCCCATCTCCAACGGCGAATTCGTCAAGCACGTGCAGGGCGTTGGCGCGCTCTTGTCGACGGACGCGGCGGTTCGTGCGCTACCCATATCGGCGACGCTTCTGTCACCTGCCGCCGGTGATAGCCCGCGGCCGCGAACGGGTCAGCGTTTTGGAACTTTCCAGTGGCGGTCGGGACCGTCGGATGATGTCGTGGCGGAGATCGCCGAATTTCGCTATCACGATGACGCGCGGTTGTTCTTCACGCGGCCACGGCGCCCTGGATCGCGCGGCGAGATTTCGGCCGGCCAGCTGTGGACCACCGGCGACGAGTGGCACTGGCGCCTCTGGTCGGTCTCGCGGACGGGGGACATTGCATTCTCCGAAGCGAGACCGTTTCGACACTGACTGCCCGAAACCGTCGGCAGCACTCCCGACAGCGCCGATCCCGCGACCCACCTTCTCTACGGCCTTACCCTGACGTACTTCTGCAAGCGTTTGGGTCGAGGCTCACCTGCATACATGTTCCCGTCTCGGTCCACCGCCACGAATTCCGCCCCGTCCCCTGCGGTCTGCCGTGGATCGCCCCACGGATACAGGATGAAGGCGTTCATCCACCCGGTTTTGGCGTCGCCGATCCGGATCCCCTCCTCCCAGCCCGGATTCTGCACATCGTCCGACTCCGAGTCAGCCACGTAGATTTGATCCTTGCTGTCGAAAGCAATTCCACTCGGCTTTCCGAATTGCGTCCACGGAGTGGCCAGGGATTTCCCGTCCTGGTCGAAGATCTGGATCCGGTTGTTCCCACGGTCGCCGACGAAGATGCGCCCCCTGGAGTCGATCGCGATGGCGTGCAGGGCGTGGAACTCTCCGGGCGCCCAGCCGCTCTTACCCCAGGCCTTGATGAATTTTCCGTCCGCCGAGAATTTGACGACACGGTTGTTCCCGATGTCATTGTGGCCGTCAGCCACGAAGATGTCGCCGTTGGGAGCCACTACGACGTCGCTCGGGGAATTCAAGTGATCGGGGCCGCTCCCCGACTGCCCAGGCGTGCCTAACGTCATCAACACTTTTCCATCCGGACTGAACTTGACGACCACCTGCCCGCGCTTGTCGCCCTTTGGGGTTCGGTTTTCGGCGACCGCGTCGGTGACCCAGACGTTGCCGTTCCGATCCACGCCGAGTCCGTGCGGCCAAATGAACATTCCACCACCGAAGCTCTTCACAACCTTGCCTTCCGGGCCGAACTGGAGGATCGGATCCGTCTTCGAGTCGCGGCATTCGTCGCCGAACCGAGACGGATCCTCCAACCGATCGCATCGCACGATCGCCCAGATGTGTCGGCCGTCGGGGTCGATCGACACTTTGCCCACGGCCCCCATCGGCCTGCCGTTCGGGAGCTGGGCCCAGCCCTCAACGATGCGATACGGATTCGGAGGTACCTGCGCGAAGACTGTCCATCGGACGGCCGGTGAAACGACGAGAGCCAAGGCGACCACGAGCCCGAGTCGCTGCGCATTTCGCATAACCGCACCTCCTGGCAGGATGGGTCTGGATCATATGCTTCTCAACACCTCATGCGTGAGTGTCCCACCACCTGGAATTTCCAAGTCACGACTGTTCTCGAGTCTTCCAGGTTGTGTGCGGAGGAGGCGCTGAGGCGTGCCGTCAGGCCTGGAATGGATGTACAGTACGAGTGCAACGCCCTGCTCGACCAGCCTCCGAACCGTCACTGAAGCCAAGGGCGACGAACATGAACGATCCGCTGGACTATGAGCTTCACAGGACCCCAAGCGAGTCGTCTCCTCCGACGCAGTCACCAGCACGTCCCACAGGATTGTGGGTCGCGGCGGTGTTGCTGATCGCTGCGGCCGGAGTTGCCGCCTACATCGCGTTCGCGTGGCGAGCGCGTCCTGTGCCGACGGCGGCGACAGCACCGACGGCCTCGGCGAAGGCGCCTCCGCCGTCGCTCGGCGGAGAGGGCGAACCCATTACGATCCCGCCACTCGATGCCAGTGACGCACTCGTCAGAACGCTCGTTCGGGCGCTCTCTGAGAATCCTGCCGTCACTGCATGGCTCACAACGAACGGACTCATCCGTAACTTCACTGTTGTCGTTGCGAACATAGCGGACGGCGCCACACCTGCAAAGCACCTGAGAGTTCTGCGCCCTTCGTCAGCCTTCCGCATCGTCGAGCGCGATCGCAATCCCTACGTGGACCCGCGAAGCTACGACCGATACGCGGTGATCGCGGACGCGATCGCATCAGTCGACCCGCCTGGCGCCGCCAGGCTCTATGCGACCCTCAAGCCACGCATCGAGGAAGCGCATCGTGAGCTCGGGTCTTCCGACCCATCATTCGACCGAACGCTTGAACGCGCGATTGTTGCACTCCTCGACACACGGATCCCGGAAGGCCCGCTGCGGCTCAAACCAAAGGGGATCGGCTACGCCTATGCCGACGAGCGGCTCGAAAGCTTGACAGGCGCTCAAAAACAGCTGCTGCGAATGGGTCCGCGCAACGTCCGCATCATGAAGGCGAGACTCCGAGAAATTGCCGTCGCGCTCGGAATTCCGCCCACACAACTACCAGGCCTCTAAGTCGTCAGTTCGCCGTTCTCCTCTGTCGAGTGGAGCTTCGTCACATCCGCGGCGACGCGAGCCCCACACACTACCGGGTTCTCGGTTTCCTGACGCCTTCGATCACCACACCGTCCGCCAGCGGAATGGTGAGCGCAATACGATCTTCCGGGCCGAAGTTTCGCGTGATGTGGCCCTTGCCCGTCGTATCTTCAATGAGGTTGATGTGTCCGGGGCCGGCAGCGACATGGACGCCTGCTGATACTTCGACCTCCGAGCTACCGGAGAGCGTGATCACAAACTGCCGTGCCGGGCCCGTGTGCCACCCGGGCGCATTAGGGTCAGTGGCGGCGGTGTTGCGCGGATTCGCCCCAACCGTGGGTGGCCGCACACTGAATTCCGCGCCAGTGGCCTTCAACATGTCCGTGGCGCCACGGGCATTCAGGTCCAGTTGAATGTCTTCGGCGTGGGCCAGGCCGTCCTGCCCCGTAAAGATGCGCGTGATCACAACGGCTTTCCGGCCCTGCGCAACTGCAACATCCTGATCGGCATTGCCGCGCCAGATCACCACGAAGCAACCAACGAGGAGCGTGAGCACCAACTTGTTCGTCCTGAATCTCATGAACATCCTCCTGACGGGAATCAACCCCATCCTACGGCTCTCGCCTGCGGCGCACGATGCTGCGCGAAGAGCCAGGGCGGGAGTGCTGGTTCGGTGAACGCCCATTCCCACACGTTGTGGTCGACCCCGGCGTATTCGGTATACAGGGGCTGCCCACCTGCTTTACGCAAAGCCGCGATACGGTCGCGCGATACAGCCACCGGGACGGTCTGGTCGGCGTCGCCGTGGAAGTTCCATAGCGGCGTGCGAACCGCGCGTGTCACGTCGTCTTGGGTCATGCTTCCGCAACAGATCACCGCCGCGGCAAATGCCTGCGGATGATGAGTGATGAGGTTCCACGTGCCCGCGCCACCCATTGATTGCCCGATCGCATAGATGCGTCGCTCATCAATCGCGAACTCACGGACAACTGCGCGAACGATTTCGAGGGCGAGCCGTACGCCATCGCCGAAGCCCGCTGGGGCGCGACGACGTAGCAGGGAAAGCGCTTCTGGTTCTCCGAGAGCACCCAGACATGCGCCGCAAAGATGTTGCCCAGGCCGAGCTGCTTCTGGTTGTCATCTCCCACTCCTCCGCTGCCGTGCAGATATAGAACCAGCGGCGCTCCGGCGGCCCTGGATGGCCGGAACAAGCGATACGGCATCGCCCAGGAACTCTTGTGCACGCGCTTTTCGAACTGGTCGGCCACGCCGGCGATTTTGGCGCGGAACGCGTCAATCAGCGCTCTCCGTTGAGGCGACATCGGGTCGCCGGACGCGAGGGCTCGCGTGGAGGCGCTCTGCGCGGCCGCCGTCCATGGAGCCAGGGGCATCGAGACGGCCAGGCGAATCGCGTCTCTGCGAGTCATCATGGGGATCCCTCTTATGGCGACCTCATTTCTCTCGCGGCTTGAGTGCGCCGCGGAGCTTGTCGGCGAGCGATCCGAACCCCTCCGCCGGCGCAACATCCTCGCGTTCGATGTACTCGCGCACTTCCTCGACCTCGTGCGCGTCCAGCACCGCCTTGGCGCTGAGACGAATGCGGCGCCCCAGCGGGTCGACTTCGAGGACGATGACCTCGACGTCGGCGCCGACGGGAAACGCTCTCGAGATATCCGCTTCCTTGGCAACGCCGGTCTCGCTCAATGGGATGAGACCGGTGCGACCCGGGGCAAGGAACACGAACACGCCGAACTTCTCGTAACGCTCGACCTTTCCCGTGAGGCGTGCGCCCGGCACGATCTCGAGTTGCGAAAGCGCCGTCCCAGCGGCGCGCGCCGAGCCCTCCGGAACGAGCGCGACGCCGATCCGCCTCTTCTCGAGGTCGATGCTCAGGATCTCGAATGCCCCGGTCATCTCCGGGGCGACCAGGGCGGACCATCCCTCCGATCCCCCCGTCGGCGCGAACGTGGAGGCGTGCGCCAACCCCTCGACCCCCGGCTCGAGCTCGACGAACGCCCCGAACTCCGCGAGGCGCGTGACGCGGCCGTTGCGCACCTGGCCGATCGCGTACGTTTCGGGGACTCTCGACCACGGATCGGCGGTGAGCTGCTTCAACCCGAGGGAGATCTTCTGCTTGTCATCGTCGACCCGCAGGACCTTGACGGTGATCTCCTCGCCCGGCTTGACGACCTGCGACGCGTCCGACACGCGGGACCACCCCATCTCGGACACGTGCAGCAAGCCCTGGACGCCGGCACCCAGGTCGACGAACGCGCCGAACTCGCGCACGGAGGTGACGCGCCCGGTCAGCACCGCGCCGGCGACGACCGATTGCCGGATCTCGGCGGCGCCCGCCCGCTGCGCCTCCTCGAGAAGAGCGCGCCGCGAGACGACGAGGTTCTTGCCGCCGTCCTTGTACTCGATGATCCGGAATTCGTAGACATGCCCTTCGTGCGCCGACGGGTCCGTCCGGAGGGTGTCGATCTGAGAGATCGGGCAGAAGGCGCGCTGGCGGGCGATGCGCACCTCGTAGCCGCCCTTCACCGCCCTTTCGACCTTTCCTTCCACCGGAAGACCGGTGTGGAACGCGTCTTCGAGCTGCCGCTGGGTCGCGGCTCCTCGCGCCAGCTTCCGGGAGAGTGTCAGCCCTCCCACGGTCGACACCACCATGGCCTGAATACGGTCGCCAACGGCGACCTCGAGATTGCCCTCGGCGTCCTTCAGTTCGCCGATTTCGATCATGGCTTCGCCCTTGCCGCCGACGTCGACGAACGCCACCTCCGGGCCGATCGCGACGATCGTGCCCTCGAGGGTCTGACCCTTCGCGAAGCGCTTCGCCTTGAGCGAAGCCTCGAACATCGCGGCGAAATCTTCGTCGGGCTCGCTCACGGCACGCTCCTCATTATGGTTATTTTCTGATCTCTATGGCCCGGCGTGAAGCAGCCGTCGCCGCTTCGAGGCGGGCCGCCACGTCGCGCATGCCGCGCCTTCGAGCCCAGTCTGCCGCGGTTCCGCCGCCTTTGCTCTTCGCCGACGGATTGGCGTCCGCCGCCAGCAGCAGCTCTACGATTTGCATCGCCTTCCCTTCATCATCCGGCAGCCACCACAGCGGAGTGATGCCGTTCTCGTCGACGAGCGCTGCGCGGGTCGGATCCTCTGCCAGGATCTCGCGCACGCGATCGACGTAGCCGTTGAAACAGAGCGTCCAGATATCGCGGCTGTGCCGGCTGAGAAACCGGACCATCTCGGTCTTGTCGCCGTGCGCGGCCCACCCAATCGGCGTGCCATCGTAGATCGATTCGCGCGAATCGATCTCCGCTCCGCGTTCGACGAGAAATGCCGCCGCGCGGAGCGCATCGTGGGCGGCGGCCTCGTGCAGCGCGCGTTTGCCGGTTCCGTCGGTGATCTCGAGGGAGAAGCCGAGGTCCATAAGGAGCGCGAGTACGTCGGGCCGATCGCGGTTCGCGGCCTCGAAAGGCGCCACGGGCGAGTGCAGGTAGTCTGGATGCGCGAGCAAAAACGCGCGCGCGCGATCGCGATCGAGCCGGAAGCATGCGTCGATGAACTGCTCCGTCTCGTCGAGCGCAGGAGTCGAGCGCGACGCGCCATGGCGCGCCAGGAGCTCCGCCAACTCCGGAAGGTCTCGAATCAGCGCGAGCTCGTACAGGCTGTGCCTGGGAAAACGCTTGTCGCGCGCGGGCGCCGCGTTCGGGTTCGCGCCGCGCTCCAGCAGCCATTCGGCGAGCTGCGCGTCGCGCCGCTTCACCGCCGTCTCCAGCAGAAAGCGCGCCCCGGATCCGTAGTGGCCCATGTCGAACATCGGCCATTCGGGATCGTTCCACGCGGTCGCGAGCGGCGTGCGGATCGTGTGCTCGTAGACGAGCGCAAGCCACCACAAGACGTCGCCGCTGAAGTGCGTGTTGTACAGCACCTGAATGTCGAACGGGTCCGCGCCGCGCTCGAGCAGCAGCTCGAACAACTGCGCTGCGTACGGCTGCCGCGGCGAATCCTGCTCGCCCTCGCCGGCGGCGCCGACGAGGACGCTGTATCGCGCGTCGCCGGCCATGTAGAAGTCGTTCGGGTCCGCGCCGTGGTCGAGCAGCTGCCGCGCGATCGAGAGCGCGTGCTTGATCGTCGGCGGGTGAGTGAATCTGGCGTAGGCGAGGTACAAGATGGGCGTCCACCCGCGGGCCCCCCCGCGCTCCCGCGCGGCGTCCGGGCGTGCGGCAAGGATACGCGCGACTTCCTGAAGATCGCCGCACACGATGGCCGTGTAGATGTCGTGGCGGGCGATCGATGGATCCTGCGCGAGGATGCGCTGCGCCGCCCGGTCGTGCATCCGGTGGTCCCCCTTGCCGTGCACGTGATGGTCCCAGCATGCCGACTGCAGGAAGGCGACGATCTGCTCGGCGCGTTCGATGTCGCCGGGCGTTCGCGTGCCGGCGCCGCGCTCGGTCAGCAGACGGATGGCGTTCGGCTTCTGCTGGCGTGTCGCCCACTCGAGCGGTGTGCACGCCGGATCCGGCCACCACTGCCCTTCCTTCGACCCGCACGACGCGTACGACTTGAACGGCCGGTCGATCGCGCCGGGATCGCGATCGAGAATCTGGCCGATGCGATCGGCCCGGTCGAAGTCGATCGCGTCGAAGAGATCGACGTCCGCATCGAGGATCCGATCCGCAGTTGCCGTATGCCCCGCGTACCGGGCCCAGCCCGCGGGCGTGCCGCAGTACTTGCGTTCGCGCGCGCGCGGATTCGCGCCGTTCTTGAGGAGCACGCTGACCGCTTCGTCGTTGCCATAATACGCCGCCGCATGAAGAGCTGTGTATCCCTGCGCCTGGTCGACTGCCGTCTCGACATCGTCCTCCATGTTGACGATCGTCAAGCCCGCATGATGACGCATGATCGCGCGAAGCAGCGTCTCCAGGACGCGTCCTGACGCACGGCTGCTCGCGTGCACGACCAGCCGAGCCCATCGGCGGCTGTTCGTCGGCGCCAGCACCTCCGGATCCTCGCGGATGAGCCGCTCGACCTCGTCCGGCCGCTCGAGGGCGATCGCGGCTGGCAGCGTGATGGTAGCGCCGGCGTCGATCAACAGCTGCGCCATTTCGTCTTCACCGTCGAGCGCCGCCTGATCGACGGGCGTCAGCCCGACGGCGTCCTCGAGATTCAGGTCCGCCCCGAGATCGATCAGCGCGGCGAGCGACGCGGGCTGCTTCTTGACGACGGCGAGATGCAGCGCCGTGCGGCGATGATTCGTGCGATCCATCCGCTGGTTCACATCGGCGCCCGATTGCGCCAGCGCGCGAATCACCGCCGCCTCGCCCAGCGCAGCGGCTGAGAAGAGCGTGTACGTCGCGCCGCGGGAAAGGAGATAACGAGCGACCCCGGCATGCATGGCGTAGTCGAAGCACACGGCCCAGCCAACGACATCGAGCTCGTGAGTGGTGCCCGCCCCGATCGGATCGGCGCCATGTTCGATGAGCAGCGTGACGACCGGGAGATCGCCGCGCTCGGCAGCAAAGTGAATCGGGTACGCGTTGTCCCCTTCATCGCGGATGTTCGGATCGGCGCCGCGATCGAGCAGCGTCTTCACGACCGCTTCGTGCCCGGCGCCGAAATGCAGCGCCGTCCGAAGTCCCGTGTTGGCCGGCAGCACTCCGCGTTGGTTGATGAGGCCCGGGCGCTCATCGAGGATCGCGGCGACTGCCGCCGCGTCGCCTTTGCCTGCCGCAGCGAGCAGCGCGGTCAGCGGCGTTTCGGGCCCTACGCGGTCGGCGATCGCCTTTTTGAGAGCGATCCAGCTCTCGTGGCCGCGTTCGCGCGCGAGCGCGTGCTGAACGTCGCGAAGCGTGGGCGGGTCCGGCGCGCCCGGATACGCGCTCAGGAGCCGCGCGCGTGCATCCGCATCGCCGTCGCGCAGCGCCTTCAACCAGCGCTTCGCTGCCTTCCGCAGATTGTCGAGGGTGCTCAAGAGACGCCTCCTTCCGTTCGGTGCCTGCGTCCGCTTACTTCAGGCCGGAAGAAGGTTCGAGTCTGGCGATCGAACCAGATGGGTGGGAGGTGACTCCCTTGCCGCGGACAGGAGGCGCCCCAGTGCGCGCTGCAGTCAGTCTGCGCAACTGGGCGTGGCGCTGTCAAATCGGCCGCAGACATGCCATCGCGCGCTGGTGAGCGCACGGCTTCCCTTCCGCTCAACCGTTCTTACGGGTTCGACGCGAGATCCTTGAGGATCTGGACGATCTCCGGCTGTTTGAAGTGCTCGGCCCAGCCGATTGCGTCGCCGTCGTGCATGCTGTCGCGGATGCTTGGATCGGCGCCGGCGTCGAGCAGCACCGCACCATCTCGGCGTGGCCGCGAGCCGCCGCCAGATGCAGCGGCGTGACCTCCGCGCCCTGGCTCGACCATCGGCCGTTGATAAGCGCGCCATGCGCCAGCAGCCATTTCACCGCTGCGACGTCGTTGCGCTGCGCCATCAGGTGCAGCGTGCCGCCGCCCGAATCGATCAATGCGGGGTTCTCGCGCAACAGGTGCGCGGCCGTGTCCCGGTCGCCAAGCGCGAGCAGCGCCACGAGATCCATGGGACCGCCGCGCGGCGGCCGATGTCCGCGCGCAGCACTGACGAACTCCGCGGACACCATCGCGCGGATCTTTTCCATCACCCATCGATCGGCGTCTGGCGTGCTCGCGTAGAACGCGACCGGCTGACCGGAACCGTCCACCGCCAGCGGATCGGCGCCCAGCTCCAGCAGGAGGGCGATCATCTCCTGGCGGTTCATCAGCAGGGCGAAATGCAGCGGCGTCCGGTGATTCTCATTGCGACTCTGTCGTCTGTTCAACGCAGATGGGTCGCCCGCCACGATGCGGCGGACTTCATCCGCAAGATTCAAGGCGATCGCGGAGAACATGTGGTGCCGCGCACCGCGACTCACGAGAAAATCCGCCACGGCACGATGCGCAGCATCGTCGCATCCCGGCCCGCACGTGGCCCAGCCGATCACCTCAGCTTGGTGATCGTCACCGTGCCCGACGACGTCACCGCGCGCATCAGCCAGCCGTCGCACGACATCAAGGTGACCGCCCGCCGCCGCCCAGTGCATCGGGTAGGTGTTATCTCCTTTTTCGCGCGTGTTCACGTCCAGGCCGCGCTTCAACAACTCGTCCACCACTGCCAGATGACCGTTCTGCGCCGCAGCGTGCAGCAGCGACCACTCGTACGGGCTCTCGCGCGCGTGCAACTTGTCTGGCTGTTTGTCGAGCAGGGCGGTCAGTCTGGTGATGTCGCCGTTTCGTGCCGCGTCGAACAGCTGCCCGTCCACGGCCAGCGAGTCGATGTGCGCCTTGAGCGCCCGCCAGCTCGAGAACCCGTAGTGCCTGGCGAGCTCGAGCTGCGCGTCGGCGAGTTGCGCGGCGGGGTTGGCGGCCCGTAGTTCATCCAGGCGGCGCTTCGCCTGCTTCCGGAGCCAATCGAGATCGGGGTTGTCGGGAAGGGACTGTGGAACGCGCGCAGATCCGGGGACCTGTTCGGGCATGAGACACCTTCCTTCCTTGAAAGGGAGCAAGCCCTTTCGCACCCATCGTCCGCGGTCTGGGTGGAGGAACGAAGGTTATGTACGAACGGGAGGGCGGGTTGAACCCTTTACGCGGACCGTCGGCCGCCCCCGCGGCACAGGCTGAATGGTAACGCGGGCCCGGGAGGGCGACAAGTGATCGCGTTATTTTCTTGCGCCGCCGCTGCCGGACGGCGCTAGAATGTCGCCGCCGCTCGACATCCCAGCTCAAAGTCGCTCCGAGGCGCAGGAAATCGCAGGAAGACCAACCTGCAATGCAAAAGGAGGGTCGCAATGTCTGGGTTCCGCGTCAGTTCCATTCCACGTCGCCGCCTCCCGTTTCTCAGACGCGGCGTCTTCGTCGGCGTGACAGGGTTAGCCCTGGTGTCGTGTTCCGGCGGCGGGCCGCCTGCGCAGGCGCAGGATGCCTCGATTGGCATCCAGGTGTCCCAGCTCTCGGTCGCCATCGAGAACAAGGTCGGGATGCCGTTGATGAATGTCGATGTGGCGATCGCGCCGGTCGGCGGTGCCACGGAGTTCGTGAAGTTCGTCGGCCGGATGGAAAGCGCAGAGAAGCGCGATTTGTGGCTCGGCGATTTCCACGGGCGCGACGGCACGCCGTTCAGCCTGCGCGTGGTTCGTCCAAAGACCGTTCGTGTGACGGCCAAGGATCTGAACGACAAGGCCTACAAGATCGAGCAGCCCTGGCAATAGCGACCGGCCCGTTCTCGCGAGCGCGCGCGTCGCCACTCGCGGGCAGCGAGCCTTGCACTTTGCCGCCTGGTCGCGCGGCCCCGGCGTGATGGACCTGAATCGCCAGCTGACGGCTGCCGCGCTCCGTGGCGCCCTGCCGCTCGTCGGACGGCGTTTCCGCGAGCGTCTGTCTCTGACGTACCGTAATCAAACCTGGGGCTTCCCGCTTCGAACCTCCAGCTTCTCACTTCAGGCGGGCATAGACGTCGCCTGGTCGTCGCTGCGCGGCAGGAGTGCGCAGCGTGGCGAGCACTTCCGACGCATCGAGCCATCGGTCTGACGCAAGCTGATAGGATTCGCCGACCGACCAGTTGAACTGATACTGCCCGAGATCAACGAGCCGCGTCAGGCACACCTGGACTTCGTGAAGCACGCGCGGCAGATATTCGAACGAGAGAGCCGGCACCGGACGCCCGAGGCCTGCGAGGACGGCTGGTTCGCTCCCCTCGACATCGATCTTGATGAACGCCGGGACTCCGAACTGCTCGATCAAACGGTCGAGCGTCGTGGCATCGATCTCGATCCGGCGATTCCACCGCACGCGAGCGAAATCAGGATCTTCGGCGCGGGCATCGCGCCATTCGGTCGCGAGCGTCGTCACGGTTGGCGTGCGCTCGCTGACCGACAGCGATCGTCGCCCGGACGCATCGGCCACCGCCGCCTCGACGACGACGACCCGCGATCGGCCGAAGCGCGCGCGCAGCAGCCGCGCGAAATCCGGCTGTGGCTCGAGGGCCACCACCTGACAACCAAGGGCTGCGAAGGCGCGCACCCGATTACCCGCGTGCGCGCCGATGTCGAACACGAGATCGCCGGCTCCGACGAAGCGGCCATAGAGACGTCGGAGGCGTCGCTGGCGCAGAGGGATGCCGTGATAGATGGCCAGCGATCGCGCGAGGCCCACGCCACGGTCGAAGCGGCTCATCTCACACGCAGTCTACAGCAGCGGCCGCGAGCCCTATGGAACCGCACAGCAGCGCGCGTCTCCCCGGCGACACCTGATACCAGGGACCGTCGCAAGCGGCTACGGCGCTCGATACATGATCAGCTCACGGATCCCCGCCAGTTGGCGCCTTGAATGCTGGCGACTGACGACGAGCAGCCGGTGAAGTTGTCCCGGATCTGGGCGACGGTCTGCAAGGAACGGTTACCGACCTTCACGGGTTGGCCGCCTCCGGGCAGCACATGCACAGGGTTCGCATGACAGGCTGAGCTCCCTTCCTCGGGCGGACCACTTCGACAGCATTAGTCCCTAATGTGACCACAATCGCCACCTGAGTCAGAAAAGAGGACGGCTCTGAAACAGAGAATGTCGCGAAAAACGACAGGCTGTCCTGTCAACCGCCGAGCCGCCACTGCCGGCAGTATCCTCATTCCCCCAGGGGCTCTTGAGGCGAAACGTCGCGTAAAGCGCGAGTCATCGTTCAAGACGTCGGTGTGAACACGATGATGTCATCCTTCAACCAAAGACTGGCACGTCGCGTGCGTTTGCGCCGGCCGCTATCGTATGGCGAAGAAGGCAAGGGGGTGGGTCGAGACTGACGTTCGCCCTTTCCGAGACAAGCCGATCAGTCGAGCCTCACGCAGCCTCTGTGCGGGGCGACGCTGATAGCGATCCAATTTGCTCTCGTCCTAGCCGCGCTGGTTGTTCTGCCGAGCTCTCCGGCGTTCGCTCAAAACTCTCCGAATCCGCCTGAAGAGAAACGATCTGAAAACGAGCGACCGATTTCATATGGTGTGGAGATCGGGCTCAGTTCAGGCCATGCGGACCGGGGGCTTGTAATCAGCGATCGTCCTGTCGTCCAGCCTGTAACGTGGGTGTCCGGGAGCATCGCCACGTTGTCAGTGTGGAGCAATTTCACGCTGGCCGAGACCACGGATGGCTCGCGCCCGCAGATTCTGGAAATGGAGCTGATGCGCGCGCACGAGTGGAAGAACTTCACTATCGAGCCAGCCATCAGGATGTTCTTCTACCGCGATCCCCTCAGCATCTATGGCTCCCGCTCGATTGAAGGCCGGCTGTACCTCTCGTATCACGCGGGGCCGTTCAGCCTGTTCACGAATCAGAGCATCGATGTACTGACGTACAAGGGTGCGTACTTTGGAGAGGCCGGGATTGAGTTCGAGCGGCGTGTGTCACAAAGGGTCGAGGCCGGCGGCTCGTTCGCCACCGGATGGGCCTCCGCGGGGTTCAACGATGCCTATGTCGGCATCGCCAAATCAGCGTTCAATCTCATACGCGTGGAGGGCCGGCTGAAGGCTTACGTGAAGCCGCACCTTTACATCGGTCCGCGCTTCCAGTTCAACACCATCGTCGACGGCGCGGTACGCGCGGAGCTGGCACGCCCGACCGTGCTGTTTGTCGGGCTTATCACGGGAGTGGAATTCTAGATGGGTGAATCAACCAACCGCGGAGCCGGCTCGCCGACGCTTCCGCGCCGCGCGACATCGACATCGACACGGCCGCAGACGTCGCCGCAGGTGAGGGTATTTGACGACTGGGAGGAACGCTCGAGGGGGAAAGGCTCTGGCGTCGGCCTGGAGCCGCAGTCGGCGTCGCGTCTCGCCATACGTTTGGAACTGCTCCGAAATACCCTACGACCCACGCCACATGTGCAGTTGGCAATGAAGGGAATGGATCTCTTTGCCAAACTCGAGTATGTCAACCCGGTTGGGAGCATCAAGGACCGCGCCGCCTACTGGATCCTCACACGGGCGGCCGAGCGAGGCGAGATCTGCGAAGAGACAACGGTGATCGAGTCATCCTCGGGGAACTTCGCCGCCGCTCTCGCGGCCTTCACTCACCTGGTCGGCCTGCGGTTCATCCCGGTGATCGACCCCAATATCTCCGGCGCCTACGAGTCGTTCCTCCGGCGCATCTGTCCCACAGTGGTGAAGGTCGAGGACCGTGACGACACCGGTGGATTCCTGAAGACCCGCCTGCAGAAGGTGCAGGAGCTCTGTGCCACCATTCCGAACGCCTACTGGACGAATCAGTACGGAAATCTGGACGCCATGGAGGCACACTACGAGCTCACGGCGACTGAGATCTGCGCCGATTTCGACTCGCTTGATTATGTCTTCATCGGCGTCAGCACGGCGGGAACGATCGCAGGCGTGTCTCGTCGGCTCAAAGAGCACTATCCCAACATCCGGGTCATCGCCGTCGATGCCGAAGGCTCCGCCATCTTCGGTGCGGCACCGCGCAAACGCCATATTCCCGGCGTTGGATCGAGCATCGTCCCGCAGTTGCTGTCGCATGCCAAGATTGACGACGTTGTCTTGATATCCGAGCGGGAGACCGTTCAAGCGTGCCAGGAGCTCCTCACGACGCACGGACTGTTCGTGGGCGGGTCCAGCGGCACAGCGTTCGCGGCGATCAAACGATACGCGGCGAGGATGCCGGCGTACAAGCACCCCACCGTACTGTTCCTGTGCGCGGACCGCGGCACGCCGTACCTCGACACGGTCTTCGATCCCACGTGGGCGACCAGGCTCGAGTAGCGGAGCGTGGAGACGATGCAATTCGACCTCTCCATCATCAACGGCAAGACTGTGTTCGACATCGTCCGCGCCCATCGGTCTGAGTGCATCGGGACCGTCCGGGAGGCGTATCTCGCGCACGCGGACGGACAGTCCGTGAACCCCGATAGCTACTTCCTGCGGTTTCCCGACAAGCCCGACTGCCGCATCATTGCGCTCCCGGCCTACCTCGGAAACAACTTCGACGTGGCTGGGCTGAAGTGGATCGCCAGTTATCCGGCCAACATCCAGCGAGGTTTTCCGCGTGCTTCGGCCGTACTCGTGCTCAATAGCTACGAAACCGGGTATCCCTTTGCCATACTCGAAAGCTCGATCATCTCGGCCGCGCGCACAGCCGCCTCAGCCGCTCTTGCGGCGGACTGCCTGAGCGGGCAATCACGGCGGGCGCATTCGCTGGGAATCGTGGGCACCGGGTTCATCGCCCGGTACATCTACGAATTTCTCGTCGACACGGGATGGGCGATCGAGGAAGTACGGTTACACGACCGGTCGCCTTTCGAGAGTGAGAAATTCAGAAACACAGCATGCCGCCTCGAGCAGCACCGCACGGTCACGGTTGTTCCCGACGTTGCACAACTTGTCAGGGCTTGTGATCTGATCGTTTTCACGACCGTTGCTTCGACGCCCCACATTGCCGATGCGACGCTCTTCGAGCACAACCCGCTGGTGCTGCATATTTCCCTTCGAGATCTCGCACCCGAGATACTCCTGCGATCACAGAACGTGGTTGACGATGTCGATCACGTCATGAAAGCCGGCACGTCCGCGCATCTCGCCGAGCAGAAGACGGGAACTCGAAGCTTCGTGACGGGCACTCTTGCAGACATCATGACCGGACGACGATCGGTGAATCGCAGCCGTCCGATCATTTTTTCGCCTTTCGGCATGGGGATACTCGACCTGGCGGTCGGCAAGTGGGTGTACGACCAGGCCGTCGCCAGCGGCCAGGAGCTGCGCTTATCCGATTTCTTCTACGAGACAGTGCGATGATCCCCGAGCCTAACTCTCCACTCGACTCATCTAGCTCGACGCCGGTCACCCTTCGGGATGTCCGGCTCGGATTAAGTCCGCGATCGCCGAGCAGGACAAACGATGTGGAGTGAAAGTTCAATGAGAACGCTACTCGCAGGGATGGTCTTCAGTCTCATCGCCTCGTCGTCGGCTGCGCAGTGGATCCAGCTTCCGACGCCGGGAATCCCGCGCACTTCGGACGGCAAACCGGATCTGACCGCACCCGCGCCGAGGACGCGAGACGGCAAACCCGATCTATCCGGAATGTGGGCGCGAGAGGGCGACGACCGTTACTATAACAACGCAGCCGCAGATCTGAAGCCCGCAGACGTCAAGCCGTGGGCGCAGGCGCTGTACCAGCGTCGATTGCCCGATTTCGGCAAGGACAGCATGGAAGTCCAGTGCCTGCCGCTTGGTCCGGCGGCCGTCACGACGTCGTTCTTCGACTTCAAGTTCATCCAGACGCCCTCGGTCATCGTGATCCTTATCGAGGACCTCACGTTTCGCCAGATTCACTTGGATGGCCGGCAGCTCCCCAAGGATCCGAATCCGAGTTGGATGGGATACTCCGTGGGACGCTGGGACGGCGACACGCTGGTCGTCGAAACCAGCGGTTTCACCGAGCGCGCGTGGCTCGATTACGACGGCCATCCACACACGGAAGTTCTCCGCATGACCGAGCGCTACCGCCGGCGCGATTTCGGTCATCTCGATGTCAAGGTCACCTTCGACGATCCTGGTGCGTATTCGAGGCCGTGGACCGTCTCGGTGCCGCTGGAGCTCTTCCCCGACACAGAGCTGCTCGAAGCCGTGTGCAGGGAAAACGAGAAATCGCTCGCGCACATCCCGGTCAGGACCGGCTCGCAGGAGGCGGCCGCGGTCAACGTGGCGCGAGCGCTGCTGTCGAAGTACGTTGGCTCATACGAGATCAGGGAGCAAGACGAGGTCACAAGCGCCGTCGTCTCGCTTTCTGGCGACACGCTGTTCCTGGATCTGGATCACACGGGACCCCGAAAGCTGGTGCCGATTTCCGACACGGGCTTTTCCGACAGCGGCAACGTGATCCAGTTCCTTCCAGACGGCCAGGGCACGGTCACCGCTTTTCTGATCCGGACGGTCGAGTACGAACATCGCGCCGTGCGGGTTCGGTAGAGGTACGGCAGTGGCTGAATCTACGATGATTGCGGATCAGTGCACTGACGCGACGACCGGTGCCGAAAGCATCTTCGCCGAGGTGCTCGCGGAGGTCCTGCGCGTCGACCGCGTCTCAGTCGATAGCCATTTCTTCGATGAGCTCGGTGCTGACTCGTTGGTGATGGCCCATTTCTGCGCACGAGTGAGGAAGCGCGGAAACCTGCCGTCGGTATCGATGAAGGACATCTACCGGCATCCGACGATCCGAAGCCTGGCAGCGGCGCTCGCGGACCGCGCGCCCGCCTCTGAGAAGCCGACGGCTGCACGAGCGCTGGAGCTGCCGACGCCGACAAGCGCGCGCGAGTACGTCCTCTGCGGAGCGCTGCAAGCCTTGTTTTACCTCGGATATTCGTACCTTGGCGTGCTGGCCGCCATCGAGGGCTACCAGTGGATCGTGGAGGGATCACAGGGTGTCGAGAGTTACCTGCGGTTGGTCCTGTTCAGCGGCGTGGCTTTCCTCGTCGTGTGCGCCGTTCCGATCGCCGCGAAGTGGCTGATCATCGGTCGCTGGAAGCCCCAGAGCATCCGCATCTGGAGCCTCGCCTATGTCCGCTTCTGGATCGTCAAGACCTTGATCCGGTCGAACCCGGGCGTCTATTTGTTCGTCGGTTCGCCCCTGTACGGGCTCTATCTGAGGGCTCTCGGCGCGAAAGTCGGGCTGCGGGTCGTGATCCTCTCGCGGCACATCCCCGTGTGTACCGATCTCCTCACGATCGGCGCAGGAACGGTGATCCGTGGGAAATCGATCTTCCTCGGCTACCGGGCACAAGCCGGCCGGATCGAGATCGGACCGGTAACCCTCGGCCAGGACGTATTTGTCGGCGAAGCGGCCGTGCTCGACATCAACACGTCGATGGGCGATGGGGCGCAGCTCGGCCACGCCTCATCCCTGCAAAGTGGCCAGTCGGTGCCGGCCGGAGAGCGGTGGCACGGTTCTCCGGCACGGCGTACGGACGTGAACTACGTGCGAATCGCGCCGACCCGGTGCAGCAAGCTGCGTCGAGCCATGTATGCGGCTCTCACCTTGGTCGGCATCCTCTTCCTGTCCGCGCCGCTGTTGGAGGGAGGCTTCGGTCTGCTGTTTTTCGAGGTGTCGTCTCTGATCGAGGCGCTGGACCCCAGCGTGCGATCCAGCACCGGGGCGTTGACCGTGTGGGGGCTCCTGATCGAAGGGCTGGCCTTCTCGGCCGTCTTCCTCTTCGGCGCGATGCTCGTCGGCCTCCTGGCCGTCGGCACTATTCCTCGCATGTTGAGGGTGTTCATCAAGCCGGACACGGTCTATCCGCTTTATGGCTTCCATTACGCGGTGCACCGGGTGATCGCGCGGCTGGGCAGGCTCGAATTCTTCCCGATTCTCTTCGGCGACAGCTCCTACATCGTCTACTTCTTGAGCTGGGCCGGCTATCGCCTGTCTCCCTTCGTGCAGACCGGGTCGAATTTCGGCTGCGAGGTGAGGACGTCGAACCCCTTCCTCAGTCGTGTTGGCACCGGCACGATGGTCGCCGACGGGCTGAACATGGTCAATGACGAGATCTCGAGCAGCTCGTTCCGGGTGTCCCATGTGACGATCGGGCCGAACAACTTCTTCGGCAACTACGTCACCTATCCGTCTGGCGGGAGAACGGGCGACAACTGCCTGCTCGCGATAAAGGCGATGGTTCCGCTCGACGGCAAGATTCGCGAAGGGGTCGGCATGCTGGGTTCGCCGTCCTTCGAGATTCCGCGGTCCGTCGAGCGCGACAGCCGATACGACCATCTCCGGAAGGGAGAGGCTCTGCGCCGCGGCCTTGCCGCAAAGAACCGGTTCAACCGTCGGACAATCGGTATGTTCCTTATCACACGGTGGGTGGGCATCTTCCTGATCACCGTTATCGATGTGGCCGCCTTCGAATTCCTTTACGACGCGTTTGCGCACGCGATCATGGCCGCCCTCTTCGCGCTCAGCGTCGTCGTCGCCGCGGTCTATTACGCGTTGGTGGAGGGCTGCCTGGAAAGGATCAGCCCGACGCCGCCGGCCATCTGCTCCATCTACGATCCCCGTTTCTGGTGGGTCGAGCGCATTTGGAAGCTGCATCCGATCCACTTCCTCCACATTTTCGACGGCACGCCATTCAGGAGCGTGATGTGGCGACTGATCGGTGTTCGGATCGGGCGGAAGGTGTTCGACGACGGCGTCTACATCTCCGAGCCTACGCTGACTGCCATCGGGGACGAGTGTGTCTTCAATTTCGCGAGCATGATCCAGTGTGACTCGCAGGAGGACGGTACATACAAGTCCGGCCGAACCACGCTCGGCGCCGGCTGCACGCTCGGAGTCAACGCATTCGTCCACTACGGCGTCACGATGGGTGACGGCTCGGTGCTCGCCGCCGACTCCTTTCTGATGAAAGGAGAGGAGGTTCCGGCACTCGCGCGGTGGGAAGGGAACCCGGCGAGGGAGATGCGATGACCAGTATCAGGCCGCGTGACATGGTGATCACTCCCACCCCACCGCGCACACACCGCGCGGCGGGGACCCCGGGTGCGGAGCGCGGCCGGGAATTCTGGCGCCGTGCGCTTCTCGCCGGTGCATTCACTGCACTCCCGCGGTGGAGGTGCCAGCCGATGGCCGGCGTCAGCGAATACCGGGCGAGGATCTCAGACGAACTCGTGGCGACGTTGCGCCGGCTGGCAGATGAGCTATCCGTGTCGCTCAGCTCCGTATGGTTGACCGCGCACGCCAAGGTGCTTGGCGCGCTGTCGGGCGAGCGTGAGGTGTCGACGGGCTACGCCGCTGTGCAGGGCCGATCACCGTTGCTCTGCAGGATGACGACCGAACCGCACTCCTGGCGGACAATGCTGCTGGAAACGCATCGAGCCGTGCTCGAACTACTCTCGCACGCGGACTTTCCAGTCGAGGATCTGACGCGTGAGCTGGGCCTGACGAAACCGTTGTTCGAGACCGCGTTCGATCCGACGGGTGATGAACGCGGATACGTTCGGATGAGAGGCGGGGCGCTCGCCGAGGGAATCGTTCTATGGGTCGATGTCGTGCGTCAGGACGGGCTCATGCTGCGGCTGCGGCCGAGTACGGACGCGATCCATCGGGACTGCGCCGCCAGGATCGCTGGCTACTACCTCGCTGCGCTTGCGCTGATCGCCGACAATCCGGATGCCGAGCACGAGCGGCAAAGCCTGCTCTCCCGTGGGGAGCGGCATTTTCAGCTTCACGGTCTCGCTGGACCGCGGAGGAAGCTGCCGAACCGCAGGGTCCACGAGCTGTTCGAGGAGCAGGTTCGCGGACATCCGGACGCCATCGCGGCCGTGCACGGCGACACGGAGTGGACCTACGAGGAGCTCAACGGCCGCGCGAATCAGGTGGCACGGGCCCTGTTGGCGCGCGGGCTCGGCCGCGAAGGCATCGTCGCCGTCGTGACCGAGCGCAACCTGGATTGGATGGCCGCGGTGCTCGCGATCTTCAAGGCCGGCGGCGCATACCTTCCCATCGAGCCGCACTTCCCCGCCGATCGCATCGCGAGAACGCTCTGCCGGGCCGGCTGCCGTCTCATTCTGACCGAACGCGGCAGCACGGCGACGCTCGACCGCGCGCTCGACTCGCTGTCCGGAGTCCAGACGCTCTTCATCGACGCGGCCTGCGCGGACGGTCACGCCGACAGCGATCTGGGCCTTGCCGTCGCGCCCGACCAGCTCGCGTACATCTACTTCACCTCCGGATCTACCGGCGAACCCAAGGGGGCGATGTGCGAGCACGCGGGCATGCTCAACCACATGTGCGCGAAGATCGTGGACCTCGAAATCGGCAAGGGGACTGTCGTGGCCCAGACGGCGCCCCAATGCTTCGATATCTCGCTGTGGCAGTTGGCCTCCGCGCTGCTGGTCGGCGGGCGCACGCTCCTGATCGAGCAAGAGGCCATCCTGGACGCCGAGCGTTTCGTCGACAAGCTCGTGGATGGCAGGGTCAACGTCGTTCAGGTTGTGCCGTCCTATCTCGAGATCGTGCTGTCCCATCTGGCGCAGCATCCCCGGGAGCTGCTGGACCTCAGGTGCGTGTTGGTCACCGGCGAGGCGCTGAAGAAGGGCCTCGCCGAGCGCTGGTTCGCAGCCGAGCCCGCGATCAAGCTGGTCAACGCGTACGGGCTGACCGAGACTTCCGACGACACCAACCACGAGGTCATGCGCATCGTGCCCCAGCGCGAGCGCGTTCCGCTTGGTCGTCCCATCCACAACGTGCACGTCTACATCGTCGACGAGCATCTGTCGTTGGTGCCGATCGGCGCGCCGGGGGAGATCGTCTTCTCCGGCGTCTGTGTCGGCCGCGGCTACGTCAACGATCCCGAGCGCACGCGCCGAGCCTTCATGGCCGACCCGCACCGCCCAGGCCACCGGCTGTACCGCAGCGGCGACTACGGCCGCTGGCTGCCTGAGGGAAAGCTGGAGTTCCTCGGCCGCCGGGACAGCCAGGTCAAGATCAGTGGCTTTCGAATCGAGATCGGGGAAGTCGAGAACGCGTTGCTGCGCGTGCCTGGTGTCCGCGACGGCGCCGTCGTGGTCGCCGAGCGGGACGACCGCAGCAGGCGCCTCGTGGCCTTCTACTCCGGCGAGCAGCGTCTCGATGCCGACGCACTGCGCGACGAGCTCGGTCGGTTCCTGCCCGAATACATGGTTCCGTCGGGTTTCCATTGGCGGCCCCGGCTGCCGTTGACGGACAACGGCAAGATCGACAGAAAAGGCTTGACGGCGCTCGCCGGAGAACTGGATGTCGCCGAACACGCCCCCGACAGACCGACCACGGCGACCGAGCACAAGTTGGCGGCTGCATGGGCAGAGGTGCTCGGCATCCCGAAGGAGCAGATCGGCCGACGGGATCACTTCTTCGACCTGGGCGGCACGTCGCTGTCGGCACTGAAGCTGGCGATTGCCCTGGACCGTGC
>WNEY01000299.1_pt1 | contig 33370 bp, 28 predicted proteins | sample 5400531 | NCBI WGS metagenome assembly WNEY01 (sample SAMN13153338, study PRJNA577476) | soil metagenome | isolation source: 200 cm saprolite under Douglas fir tree site 1 | place: USA:California | collected 2015-04-18
CAGCTGCCCCCCTGCAGCCCGCGTTCCGTGCTCGCGTTGTCGCTTGTGGCGTTACATGATCTGGTGATACCTGCACGCACTACTCCACCGCATACGAAAAGGTACAGGTCGGTTCCCCGGTCGGTGGGGGTTTCCGCAAATTTGATCGAATGAGGCGAGGGGTGTCGGAGTGGGAGTGCGTTTGCATCTGATTTGATGCTTATGTGAGCCCGTTTGGACAGGAGCCGGTCCGGTACGTCCGCATATGATCAGCCGGTCGGGCAGACGAGTCCCGTACCGGGCGAATGGCACGCGAGTGAGCGCGGCGTAGCATGTTGATTACAATTTGTCATGGTACTTGATTAACCGTGCGTCATGTGCTGCTCTGGTCGTCCAGGAGGCTGACATGAAAGGCGTGCCCGCAATGAGGGGTGCGGGTTGGGCGCAGGGGGTTTGAGCTGATGGGCTACGAGGACTAGTGGGCGAAGAGACCCCAGGTCCGGCGCTCAGCCGACGAGTGCCAGGAGCGACCAGAGAAGGCCCGGCTCCGTCGGTGCACCGCAGGCTGCCCGACTCGTTAATGGCGCGCATGCAGGCGGCGGTTGAGGCTGCGCGCGCTGGGGATGCCGAGGATTTTCCGGGTTCTGCGGATTCTGAGAGTTCTGAGGGTTCTTCTGATTCTGACGAGGATGCCGGTCAGTTGGGTCCGTCTAACGGGTCCGGCGGGTCGAGCGGTTCCGATGGATCGAGCGGGGTTGATGATCGTCCGTACGGGGTTTACGGGCATCCGGCTGAGGTGGGTTCCTCGCTCGGTTCTCCGGCCCGGCCGGAGCGAGAGCCGATCACGGAGCCGCTGCCTGACCTGCAGGCCTCGATAGCCGCGTTGGACTTGGCTCGGCAGTACGGTTCTTTGCCCTATACGACGTCCGACTCGATGCCGGCTGAGGCCGGACCTGTTATGGACGCGCCGGGAATCGGCGAAAATGCTCAGGTCGGCGAAGAAGGTCTGCTCGGTCAGCCGGGCATGGACTTCCGCCAGGACCGCGCGATGTGGTGGGAGAGCGCGGCGCAGTCCGGTCGATCCAAGCCTGAACGCCCCGGCCGCGTCGGCCGCTCAGGCAGACCGAGCCGAGCGGGCAGCCCGGCCAGATTCGATGCGGCCAAGGCTCCGGATTCGTCACCGGACTCCCCGAGTGGGTGCGCAGAGGCCGCGCCAGAGGTTAGCCAGCAGCCGGACGCGCCTTGGGGGCCGGCGCGGGCCAGGCAAGAACGTTCTCGCTGGAATAACCGCACGACCAGACGCGACCGTTCCACCGACAACCGAGGAGAGCGTCCGGCCGCCGACGTAGTTGCGGACCAGCCGGCCCAGGCGCACCCCTGGACGAATCTGGACCCAAGCTGGCTCGCCAAGGCTCCGGCTGCGCCGGCCGATCGGCCTGCAGAACCCGAGTCCCGAATCGATCGGCCAGTTGAGGCTGACCCAGTTCGGAGCGTGCCGACGCAGCCTGAGTCGGCTTTCCCGGCTGAAATCGTCCGGCGAGATGAACCTGTAGCCTCCGCCGAGTCAGTAGCTTCCGCCGGGCCTGCGGTGGCATCGACGCCGCCGCCGGCGCACGAGCACGTGGCCGCCGATGATGTCGTCGTAGTGCTAGGCCGGGCAGTTGCGCCTGAGCAGGAGCCGTCAGCACCCGATCAGGCGGTGCCATCAAGCGGAACCGAGGCGCCGGACGAAACCGGCAGTGCATCCGCAGCGCGGGTCCCGGAGCCGACCGAGACGCCTCAGGTGCCGTTGGGGGAAGAGCCGACGGCGCCGACGGCTCAGACGCCGACCGTCGAAGATCCGACGGTTCAGGTTCCTGCGGTTCAGGAACCGACGGTTCAGGTGCCGGCGGTGGAGCCTGAGGGTCATCGGGTTCCGGCGGCGCTTAAAGATCCGCCGACCGAGGCTCCGGCCGCTATGCCTCCGTCGGCAAAAGCTCCGGTTGCTGACCAGCCAGCGGCTGCGCCTCGACCACAACCTGGGCGGCAACCGGCCCAAGCTAGGCGCGGCTCTGCTGACGCTAGAAGCCGTCAGCCCGGAGCCGGCAGAAGGCCTGCGTCCAGCAGACCGGAGGGACGAGCTGAGCGACAGCATCGGCGGTCGACTACGGCGGGGATCACTGCGCTAGCCGTCGTGCTGATAGCGGGCGGAACTGTCGCCCTCGTCCTGTCCTCACGCAACAGCGCAGTCTCCTCCAGCGACAACAAAGGGGTCGGCAACGCCCTAGTCGTGCAGCGGGCCAGGATTGCGGACCAGGCCGCGACCTGGGTTGCGGGTCAGGTCAGCCATCACGCGGTGGTGTCGTGCGATCGGGCCATGTGCAATGCGCTCGCCCAGCATGGGTTCCCGGCCGGCAGCTTGCGTCCGATCGAGCCCAAGGCGGCTCGCCTGCCGAAGTCAGAGATCGTGGTGACGACACCAGCGCTTGAGCAGCAGTTCGGCAAGAAGCTGGATGCGAAGCTGGCTCCCGTGGTTCTCGCCGGATTTGGCAAGGCGAGCGAACTGACCAGCATCAGGGTTATCGCACCGCACGGAGCGAAGGCTTACCTGGACGCGCTGCGCGTGGACTTCAAGCTGCGGCAATCGGTCGGGACCGGCCTGATGACCAGTCGCCAGATCACGGCCAGTACGGCCGCTCGAAAGATGATGGAGTCCGGTGAGGTCGACTCCCGGCTGCTGATAGTGATCACCGCGCTTGCGGCCGAGCATCCGATTGACATCCTGACCTTCGGCAACGCGAGCCCAGGAGCCAGTCCGGGCATCCCGCTGCGGGTCGCCGAGCTGGCTGAGACGACAGCCGGCGTGAATTTGACCGAGCCCGAGTATGTGCAAGCGATGGAGGAGCTTCTGAAGGCCCAGCCGGCGCGTTATCGCCCGGCGAGCATAAGCACCGTCCGGACAACCACCGGCCAGATGGTCCTTCGGATCGAATTCCCTGCTCCGAGCCCCCTTGGACTGCTAAATCCAACCCAATAACGCCCTCCCGGCACCCAAAAGCGCGCGGGACATTAGGCGCGGGCATGTCATCTGCAGTGGCGCGTTGGTGCGGGCTGGGGACGGCTCGCGGGCTGAGGTGACTGGGCCGGCTCAGTCCGTCCGGGTCACGGCCACAGCATCAGGGGGGCACCGAGGCGGTAGCTTCCCGGGACGGAACAGCATCAGGTGGGCACCGAGGCTGCTAGCTGCCGCCCGCCGGCGTCAGGGAGTGTGGAAGGCGGCGTAGATGATGGCGGATAGGCGGTCGATCATCTCGTCCTTCGGTAGCCGCACTTCGACGCTGAGCAGGTAGTTGATCCTCTCCAGCATCATCAGGCAGGCCAGCGCGGTGAGTTCGGCGTGCTCGCTCCCATCCAGGTTCTCGCCGTCGGCTGCAGCACCCGCCGCGGGGACACCAGCACCAGCACCCGCCGCCGCAGCACTCGCACCCGCCGCAGCCCTGGACGGGTGCCGCGCCGCTGTCATCCCCTGAGCTATCGCCTCCGACAGCTTGAACAGCAGCCGCAGCCCATCGCCGTATACCTCTTCGCCAACGATGTCCGCCTGGCTCAAGATCCGGATCACGGTGGCGTGCGCCGCATAGGTATCGGTGAACTTATGAATCCACTGCCGCAGCGCGGCCCGCCCGGCCGGGTTGCTGGTCACGATCGGGAACTCGTCGGTGATGATCTGCATGTCGTACAAGGCGTCCTGCAGCAGCGTCCTGAACAGGTCGTCCTTGTTCGCGAAGTACAGGTAGAAGGTGCCGTGCGAGGTCTTGGCCCGCCGGACCACATCGTCGACCCGCACAGCCTGGAACCCTCGCTCGTCGAACTCCGCCAGCCCGGAGTCGAGCAGGCGGCGGACGGTCAGCCGGCCTTGGACGCCTAGTTCGCGGCCCTGGGCGGGTATGCCGCCGCCGAGTGAAGGGCGTCTTGCCGGCCGGCCGTCGGCCGGCGGGCCACGGTTCTCGTCGCTGATCAGGACATCATCCCCGGCCGCAGTCTGTGCATGAGCCTTGATGGCGAGAGAATCCCGCCGGTCAGCCCGCGCGCCACCAGGCCCAGACCCGCCAGGCCCAAGCCTTCCGGACCCGCCAGCCCCAGACCCGCCAGGCAAGCCCACGCTATTAGGGCCGCCCATGCCGACACTCCCGCCTCGGCTGCGCGCCCCGCCAGACCGCCCCGTAGTCGCATCTCTAGGTCGCCCCGGGCCCGGCGCCCGCGCCGGGGAAGAAGCCGCCCCCGGAGCGGCACCGGGGCAAGGGTCCCTGCTCATGTGGTGAGACTAGTCTCCCGCAGGCCAGCGGGCTACCACCGACCCTACCGGATTAAGTCGCCAAAATAGTATATACCGGTCTTTTCGGTCTCGGCACGAACCCCACAACGTTTGCAGAGGTCAGCCTGGAGAACACGACACGCGCATCAGGTGACGCAGATGTCATTGTTTGCATTTCGAATAGGAACCGTGAAGGAATAGGGAACGTGACAGGTCAGGGGGCAGATGTGGCACGCGCGGGGCTCCAGCCGGAGCCGGAAAACTCGCGGCCGGAAACAGTGCCGCCCACCACCGCGCCGCCACCCGAGGAAGCCACGGAAGCCACCGTCGCCGCCAAGGCCGATCACGAGAACTTTCCGGTGGCGCTGCGGCTGCTGCCCGCAAGATACCGACGACATCTGATGGCGGTCTACGTATTCGCGAGGACCGTAGATGACATCGGCGACCGGGCTCCGGTCGCCGATCGGCTTGGGCTCCTAGATGAACTGGAAGCCGACCTGCGCCGTCTCTACGGGGCGATCGAACAAGGACCGGCAAGTCCGACGAGCCCAGAATCTCCCAAACTCCTCGCCATCAGGGGCCTGAACCACACCGTCACCGACTGCGCAGTCCCGATCCAGCCCTTTCTGGACCTGATCCAGGCCAACCGCCAGGACCAGACCGTCTCCCGCTACGAGACCCTCGAGGACCTGGTCGGCTACTGCCGCCTGTCGGCGGATCCGGTCGGCCGGATCGTGCTCTACGTCTTCGGCCAGTTCACGCAGGCGCGCGCCGAGCTGTCGGACCAGATCTGCACAGCGCTCCAACTGGCCGAGCACTGGCAGGACATCGGCGAGGACTACCGCGACGGCCGCATTTACCTGCCCCAAACCGACCTGCGCGAATACGGCTGCGAAGAGCAGGACCTGGCCGCACCAAAGGCGCCACCAAGACTGCGAAAGCTGATGGCCTTCGAGACCGACCGAGCCAAGAAGATGCTCGACCAGGGCGCTCCGCTGGTCGGCACCCTGCGCGGTACCGCCCGGCTGGCGGTCGCCGGCTACGTCGCGGGCGGCCGGGCCGCGCTCGCCGCGATCAAGGCGGCCGACCACGACTCGCTGACCGCGACCCCGCGCCCTGGCAAGGCCAAGACGCTGACCGAGCTGGCCCGAGCGATCGCAACCGGGAGGTGAGGACGTGAGCTTGCTAGGACCAGCGGCGGTACTCGACGTTCGCACCGCCTACCGGCACTGCGAGCAGGTGACTCGCCAGCAGGCGAAGAACTTCTCCTACGGCATCTCCCTGCTCCCAGGCGACAAGCGGCGGGCGCTGTCCGCGATTTATGCGTTCGCCCGGCGCATCGACGATGTCGGTGATGGCACCATGCCGGACGAGGAAAAGTTTTCTTCGCTTGAAAGCATCCGCGGGGATTTGACCGCACTGACCGAGACTGTGGCCGGCTCGGACGACTCGAAGATCGACCACGACCCGGTGCTGCTCGCGCTCCGCGACGCCGCCGCCCGGTTTCCGGTCCCGCTCGCGGCGTTCGGCGAGCTGATCGATGGCTGCGAGGCCGACGTCCGCGGGGTCAGCTACGCCACGCTCGACGACCTGCGTTACTACTGCCGGTGCGTAGCCGGCTCGATCGGCCGCCTTTCACTGGGCGTCTTCGGTAGTACAGACCCGGCGCGCTCCGAAGAACTCGCCGACACGCTGGGCCTGGCCATGCAGCTGGTCAACATCATCAGGGACATCAAGGAAGACCTCGGCAACGGCCGGGTCTACCTGCCGGCCGAGGACCTGGACCGGTTCGGCTGCACGCTCGAGCCGGGAGCCGGCCCAAAGGGCAATGGAGTCATGTCCGGCCGACTCGAAAAGCTGATCAAGTTCGAGGCCGAGCGGGCTCGGCAGTGGTACGCCACGGGGCTGACCCTGCTGCCCATGCTCGACCGGCGCAGCCGCGCCTGCACCGGCGCGATGGCCGGTATCTACCTGCGGCTGCTCGACCACATCTGCGCTGCGCCGCACGAGGCGCTTGACCACCGGATGTCGCTGCCCACGGGGGAGAAGGCGCTCGTCGCGGCGAGCGCGCTGGCCGGGATGACTCGCCGGCCACGGCCGGGTCCTGCGTCCGCAGCTACATCCACGCCAGGAGGCGAGCCGTGACGGAGGCCGAAGCACCGCGGGGGGTTCCGGGGGGTCGTCCCCCCGGGCTGGCACTGGCAGGTAAAAAGATAGCGGTCGTCGGCGGGGGACTGGCCGGGATCACGGCCGCGATCGACCTGTCCGAGGCCGGCTACGACGTCGTGCTACTCGAGGCCAGGCCGCGGCTCGGCGGAGCCGCGTCGTCCTACCAGCGCGGCCAGATGACGATCGACAACGGCCAGCACGTAATCCTGCGCTGCTGCGATCAGTACCAGGGGTTGCTGGCCAGGCTCGGGGTGACGGGCCAGGTCGAGTTCCAGCCTCGGTTCGACATCACGGTCCTCGGACCGGGCGGACCGGCCCGGCTCTTCCGCACCGGGCTGCCGAGCCCGCTGCACCTGACCGCGTCGCTGACTAAGTACAAGCTGCTGCCGCTGGCCGACCGGCTGAAGGTCGGCCGGGCCGCGCTCGCGATGAAGTTCGTCAACCCGGCCGATCCGGCGACCGACGCCCAGCGGCTCGGTGACTGGCTCGCGGCGCGCGGCCAGAGCGAGCTGGCCCGGCGCCGGATGTGGGACCTGTTCATCATCTCGGCAATGAACATCGCCGGGGACGACGCCAACCTGTCGCTGGCGGCAACGGTGATCAAGACGGCTCTGCTCGGCGCCAAGGACGCGGCCGACATCGGCGTCGCGGCCGTCCCGCTCGGCGACCTGCACGGAAAGGCCACCGCCGAGCTGCTGGCCAGGCTCGGTGCGCAGGTCAGGATGAACGCCAAGGTGAACGCCATCAAGCCGCTGCCCGGCGGCAGCTTCTCGCTCGACCTGACCAGAGCGCAGGCGGCCGGACCCGGCGACGACGAACTCAGTGCGGGGGATGTCAATGCAGGGGAACTCAATGCGGGGGACGAGCCGATCGACGGCGGCAGCAGCGAGGTGCTGGCCGTCGACGGGGTCGTGCTTGCCGTGCCTTCCGCGCAGGCCTCGCGGCTCGCCGGTGCGGCCGGGGTCATCGGCGCCGCGGCCTGGGAAGGACTCGGCGCGTCGCCGATCGTGAACGTGCACGTGATCTACGACCGGCCGGTGATGGATTTGCCGTTCGTAGCGGCGGTCGACTCGCCGGTTCAGTGGGTTTTCGACAAAACACGCATCGCCGGTCTGAAAACTGGGCAATACCTGGCGGTGTCGCTATCGGCTGCTGATGAGTTCGTGACCGTTCCCGCCGCGCAGCTGCGGGAGCAGTTCTTGCCTGAGCTCGCGCGGCTTTTCCCGGCGGCAGCCAATGCCCAGGTCATCGATTACTTCGTGACCAGGGAACGCCGGGCGACATTCCGGCAAGCGCCCGGTTGCGGCGCGCTACGACCCGGTGCCGAGTCCTCGGTACCTGGGCTTGTGCTCGCCGGCTCGTGGACCGACACGGGCTGGCCTGACACGATGGAGGGAGCTGTGCGAAGCGGACATAGCGCTGCGCAGCGGTTGAGCAGACATCTTGGCAGCCTCAGTGCGGCCAACTTCAGTGCGGCCCGCCGCGCCGCAATGGCTGCCGGGGGTTCCGGGGGGTTGTCCCCCCGGGCTAGCACAGCGGGGGATGCCGGCGACGAAGACCGGGCCTCGAGCGGAGTCGCGTCGTGACCGCGACCATCCCGGCGGCGGTGGAGACCGCGCGCGACTACGTCGGCCCGGCGATGGCCGCTGCCGTCGACCGGCTGAGCCCGGATATCCGCGAAGTCGCCGCCTATCACCTTGGCCTGCCCGGCAATAACGGTCAGCCGGCCAGCGCACCGGGCGGAGCAGGCAAGGCGCTGCGCCCCGCGCTGGCATTGGTCTCGGCCCGTGCGACCGACGCGGCGCCAGAACGGGCCGTGCCCGCCGCCGTTGCCGTGGAGCTGGTGCACAACTTCTCGCTGCTGCACGACGACATCATGGACGGCGACACCGAGCGCCGTCACCGGCCGACGGCCTGGACGGTGTACGGCGTCGGCGCGGCGATCCTGGCCGGGGACGCGCTGCTGGCGCTGGCCCAGGACCTGCTGCTCGAAGGCCCGCCGCCGGAGAGTGTCTGGGCCTCGCGCTGCCTGTCGGCCGCGATCCAGCGGCTGATCGCGGGCCAGGGCGCCGACCTGGCTTTCGAGCGGCGCAGTGACGTGACCGTGGCCGAGTGCCTGGACATGGCCGGCGACAAGACCGCCGCACTGATGGCCTGTGCGTGCAGCATCGGCGCCGTCTACGTCGGAGGACCGGCGGCCATGGCGAAGAGCCTGGCCGGATTCGGAGCATACGCCGGGCTAGCTTTCCAGCTAACTGATGATCTTCTCGGGATCTGGGGCGCGCCAGAGGTCACTGGGAAGCCGGTGCGTTCCGACCTGCGGGCTCGGAAGAAGTCGCTGCCGGTCGTCGCGGCGATCACCAGCGGCACCCAGGCCGGACTTGAGCTGGCCGAGCTGCTCGCTACGCCGAATCCGCTCAGCGAAGATGACTTGCTGCGCGCGGCCGGGCTGGTCGAGGCGGCCGGCGGCAAGGAGTGGGCGCAGGCCAAGGCGGACTCCGCGCTCGCCTCGGCGGTCGGTCACCTGGCCGAGACCGACATGCCGCATGAGGTGCGGGCCGAGTTCGAGGCGATCGCCGAGTTCGTGACCGCGAGGCAATGGTGACCCCGCCCACGATTACGCCGCAGGCCTCGCTGGCCGCCGATAACGGTGCGGCCTCGGTCGCGCAGTTGACCCTGGACCGGGCCAAGGCGCACCTGCTCGGGTTGCAGCATGCCGAGGGCTGGTGGCAGGGCGAGCTGGAGACCAACGTCACCATGGACGCCGAGGACCTGCTGCTGCGGGAGTTCCTCGGGCTGCGGACCGCCGAGCAGACCGACGCGGCCGCCCGGTGGATCAGGTCCTGCCAGCGCGCCGACGGCACGTGGGCGAACTTCAGGGGCGGCGACGCCGACCTGTCCACGACGGTCGAGGCGTACGCGGCGCTGCGGCTGGCCGGTGACCCGCAGGAGGCGCCGCACATGGCGCTGGCGGCGCAGTGGATCAGGGACTCCGGCGGCATCGAGGCGACCCGGGTGTTCACCAGGGTCTGGCTCGCGCTGTTCGGCGAATGGTCCTGGGACGACCTGCCGGTGATGCCGCCTGAGCTGATCTACTTCCCGGCCTGGTTCCCGCTGAACGTGTACGACTGGGGGTGCTGGGCCCGGCAGACGATCGTGCCGCTGACCATCGTCTCCTCGCTTCGGCCGGTCAGGAAGCTGCCGTTCTGCCTGGCCGAGCTGCACGTCCGGGGCGGGGTCGTGGGACGCTACGGGCCGGCTACCGACCCTTGGGGCAAGGCGTTCGAGCGCATCGATGCGATGCTGCACCGCTACGAGAAGTACGTGCGGCCTTTTAGACCGGCCAGCGCAGTGCGTCGAGCCGCGATGCGCCGCTGCGTGGAATGGATCATTGCCCGGCAGGAAAAGGACGGCTGCTGGGGCGGCATTCAGCCGCCTTGGGTCTACTCGCTGCTGGCGCTGCACTTGCTCGGCTACGACCTCACCCATCCGATCATCGCGCGCGGCCTGGCCGGGCTCGACCGGTTCACGATCTGGGAGGAGACGCCGGACGGGCCGGTCAGGCGCCTGGAGGCGTGCCAGTCCCCGGTCTGGGACACCGTGCTCGCGATGGTCGCGCTGGCCGACGCCGGCGTGGAGCCTGACCACGAGGCGATGGTCGCGGCCGGGCGCTGGGTGGTGAACGAGGAGATCAGGGGACCCGGCGACTGGCAGGTGCAAAGGCCGTGGCTGGCGCCGGGTGGCTGGGCGTTCGAGTTCGACAACGATGGCTACCCCGACGTCGACGACACCGCCGAGGTGGTGCTCGCGCTGCGCCGGGCGGGCGTGCCGAGCGCCGAGCCGATCGGGCGGGCCGTGGACTGGCTGATCGGCATGCAGTCGCGCGACGGCGGCTGGGCAGCGTTCGACGCGGACAACACCAAGCGGCTGGTCACCAAGCTGCCGTTCTGTGATTTCGGCGAGGTCGTCGACCCGCCGTCGGCCGACGTGACCGCGCACACGATCGAGGCTCTGGCCGCGGTCGGGCTCGGCCAGAGCCGGGCGGTGCGCCGGGGCGTGTCCTGGCTGCTGCGGGCCCAGGAGGAAGACGGGTCCTGGTTCGGCCGGTGGGGCGCCAACTACCTCTACGGGACCGGCGCGGTCGTCCCGGCGCTGATCGCGGCCGGGGTACTGCCGAACAAGCCGGTGATCAGGCGCGCCGTCGACTGGCTGATCAGCCGCCAGAACGCCGACGGCGGCTGGGGCGAGGACCTGCGGTCCTACGACGACCAGGCGGCCTGGTCCGGACGAGGCGAATCGACCGCGTCGCAGACCGCGTGGGCGCTGCTCGCGCTGCTTGCGGCGGGCGGGCCGGACGCGATGGCCAGCGCCGCGCGCGGGGTCGCCTGGCTGGCCGCCACCCAGCGCGAGGACGGCACCTGGGACGAGCCTCAGTTCACCGGCACGGGCTTCCCAGGCGACTTCTACATCAACTATCACCTCTACCGTCTCGTCTTCCCCGTGTGCGCCCTGGGGCGCTACGCGGAGGCCCTGGAGGCGGTCCGATGACGCGGCCGGTGGTTCGCGAGACCACGATGGGCAGGCGGGCGGGCGCCGGGATCATCTGCGCCCCGCTCAGGGTGGAAGCCGAGGCGCTGCGACGGGGTTTGCGGGGGCTCACCGACGCGGTCGAGGTGGTACGCACCGGCTACGGGACCGCTAGGTCAGCGACCGCCGCGGCCAGGATCGCCGAGTCCGACGTGCCGATGATGGCCGTCGGCGGCGTGGCCGGCGGGCTGACCGATGACCTCAAGGTCGGCGACGTCGTGGTGGCGACGCAGGTGTCCGAGTCCGGTACCGCCGGGCTCCAGCCGGTGTACTGCCCCTCGGCTCCGCTGCTGGCCGGTGAGCTGCGCCGGGCGGGCCTGACGGTCCGGCTCGGGCCGATGGCCACGGTCAGCAAGCTGGCCGACGCGAGCGCGCACGCTGACCTCGCCGCGGCCGGGGTGATCGCGGTCGACATGGAGTCGGCCCAGCTGCTCGGCGGCGCCGCCGGACGGCCCGCGGTCGTGGTCCGCGCGATCTCCGATACGCCGGCGCATCCGCTGGTCAGCCCTCATACCGTCACCGGCGGCCTGGCCGCGCTGCGCTCGCTGCGGCTGGCCGCGCCGGCGCTGGCCCGGTGGGCGGCGGCGGTCGGACCGCGCCAGGTGCTGCTGGCCAGCCCGAGGTCGTTCTGCGCCGGGGTCGAGCGGGCGATCGAGATCGTCGAGCTGACGCTAGGCCGGCACGGCCCGCCGGTCTACGTGCGCAAGCAGATCGTGCACAACACGGCGGTGGTGGCCAGGCTCGAAGAGCTGGGTGCGATCTTCGTCGACGAGCTGACCGAGGTGCCGGACGGTGCCACGGTCGTGTTCTCCGCGCACGGCGTCGCCCCTGAGGTCAGGAGCGAGGCGGCCAATCGCGGGCTCGACACCGTGGACGCCACCTGTCCGCTGGTCGCCAAGGTGCACGCGGAGGCGCGCCGGTTCGCCGGCGACGGCTACCTGGTCGCGCTGATCGGGCACGGCGGGCATGAGGAGGTCGAGGGCACGCTCGGCGAGGCTCCGGGCTCGACGGCCCTGGTCGAGACCATCGACGATGTCGCCCGCCTGGCTCCGCGCGACCCAGGCAAGATCGCTTACCTGATGCAGACCACGCTCGCGGCCGACGAAGCCTCAGGCATGGTCGATGCGATCCTCGACCGGTTCCCGGCGGCCAAGGGACCAGGCAGCGACGACATCTGCTACGCGACCACGAACCGGCAGCGCGCGGTCCGGGCGATCGCGGCCGAATCCGACCTGGTGCTGGTCGCCGGGTCCGCCAATTCCTCTAACAGCCTGCGCCTGGTCGAGACCGCGCAGCGAGCCGGTACCCGCGCATACCTGGTCGACAGCGCGGAGGACATCGAACTCGGCTGGCTGGCCGGGGTGAGCACCGTCGGGCTGGCGGCCGGAGCGTCGGCCCCGCCCGCCATGGTCGACCAGATCATGACCGCCCTGTCCGGGCTTGGCCCGATTCAATCGAAGGAGGTGGTAGTCGCCACCGAGTCCGTCCAGTTTGGCCTGCCCAGGGAGCTCAGGCAGTGATCACAGGGGGGAATCAAGCACGACCAAATGCGATCACGAAGAAGGGGTGAAGCCTAGTGAGCATGCCGCTGCGACAGAAAGTGCGGGTAGGAACCTACCTGATGCGCCAGAAGCTGTCTCGTCGCGAAAAGTTCCCGCTGATCGTCGAGCTTGAACCGCTGTTCGCGTGCAACCTTGCGTGTGCGGGCTGCGGCAAGATCCAGGAGCCGGCGTCGGTACTCAAGCAGCGGATGCCAGTGGAACAAGCGATCGCCGCGATCGAAGAGTGCGGTGCGCCGATGGTCTCGATCGCAGGCGGGGAACCGCTCATGCACCCGCAGATCGAAGTGCTGGTGAACGAGCTGGTCAAGCGCAAGAAGTACGTGTTCCTCTGCACCAACGCGCTGCTAATCCCGAGAAAGATAGATAAGTTCACGCCATCGCGGTACCTCGCGTTCGCGGTGCACATTGACGGCTTGGCCCAGCGCCACGACGAGTCGGTATGCAAGGAAGGCGTGTTCGATGAGGCCGTTGCCGCGATAAAGGAAGTCAAGCGGCGCGGATTCCGGGTCACCACCAACACCACCGTGTTCAGCAACGACTCGCCGCAGTCGGTGATCGACGTGCTGGACTACCTGAATGATGACCTCAAGGTCGACCAGATGATGGTCTCGCCCGCCTATGCCTATGAGAAGGCACCGGACCAGGAGCACTTCCTCGGCGTAGCCGAGACCAGGGAGTTGTTCCGCAAGGCGTTCGCGGACGGCAACCGCAAGCGCTGGCGGCTGAACCACTCGCCGTTGTTCCTCGACTTCCTCGAGGGCAAGGCGGACTTCAGCTGCACGGCCTGGGGCGTCCCCTCGTACTCGCTGAAGGGCTGGCAGCGCCCGTGTTACCTGATGGGCGACGGGTACGCCAGCACCTACTCCGAGCTGCTCGAGACCACCAACTGGGATGACTACGGCCGGGGCAAGGACCCGCGCTGCGCCAACTGCATGGCGCACTGCGGTTACGAACCGTCAGCCGTGCTTGCGACGACGTCGTCGCTGCGCGAATCGATACGCGCTATCCGGGGTAACTGATGGGCTTATCAGACAGGCAGTGTCGCCGGCGGGCGGAGAAGGAGCAGGGCTAGTCCGCTCGCCGGCGGTCTCCGGTCGGCCATCATCGGGCGAGCGCACCATTCCGTGCCCAGCGCAGGACTATTGTCAGGAATCGACCATCTGATAGAACCGCTGACCGGAGACTGTTCACCATGGGATTCGACCTGCCCGGACTGCTTGCCGCCAACGACGGCAGGGGATATGAGCTGCATGCGCGCTACCTGAACCCGCAACTGCAGCGGATGCTGCACACGATCGGCTTTGACAAGGTGTACGAGCGGGCCGAAGGCAGCTATCTGTACGACCGCGACGGCGAGAAGTACCTGGACTTCCTGAGCGGCTTCGGGGTCTTCGCGCTCGGCCACAACCACCCGGTGGTCCGCAAGGCCTTGCACGACATGCTCGACCGGGAACTCGCCGACCTGGTCCAGTTTGACTGCGCCTTGCTGCCCGGCCTGCTCGCCGAGCAGCTGACCGCCAAGACGCCGGGTCTTGACCGCGTCTACTTCTCCAACAGCGGCACCGAGGCGGTCGAGGCCGCGCTGAAGTTCGCGCGGTACGCCACCGGCCGGCCAAGGGTGCTGTACTGCGACCACGCCTTCCACGGCCTGACCGTGGGCTCGCTGTCGGTGAACGGCTCGGCCGAGTTCAAGACCGGCTTCGGTCCGCTGGTGAGCAGCACCGGCATTCCGTTCGGCGACACCGAGGCACTGGCCGCCGAATTGCGCAAGGGCGACGTGGCGGCGCTGATCGTCGAGCCGGTGCAGGGCAAGGGTGTGCACGTCGCCCCGCCCGGCTACCTGACGACCGCTCGCCAGCTGCTGCACGACAACGGGGCGCTGCTGATCTGCGACGAGGTGCAGACCGGGCTCGGCCGGACCGGGCGGCTGTTCGCCTACGAGTACGACGACGTCGATCCTGACCTGGTGACCGTCGCCAAGGCGCTGTCCGGCGGGTTCATCCCCGTCGGCGCGACGCTGGGCAAGGATGCGATCTTCGCGAAGGTCTATTCCTCGATGGACCGGGTGCTGGTGCACGATTCAACGTTCGGGTCGAACGCGTCCGCGATGGCCGCCGGCCTCGCCTCGCTGGCCGTCATCGAGGACGAGCAGCTCGTCACCAACGCCGAGCGCACAGGCGACGCGATCCGTACCGCTCTGTCGGGGCTCGTCGACAAGTACGAGATGTTCGCCGGAGTGCGCGGCCGCGGGCTGATGATCGGGATCGAGTTCGCCAGGCCGCGCTCGCTCAAGCTGCGGACCAGCTGGAACATGCTGCAGGCGGCCAGGGTCGGGCTGTTCTCGCAGATGGTCGTCGTCTCGCTGTTCGAGCGGCAGAACATCTTGACCCAGGTAGCCGGTGATCACATGGAAGTGATCAAGCTGCTGCCGCCGCTGACGATCGGCGATACCGAGGTCAAGCTGTTCGTCGACGCGTTCGCTGATGTGATGGACGAGGCGCATCGAGGCACCGGGCTGATGTGGGACTTCGGCCGCCGCCTGATCAAGCAGGCCGTTACCAGGTAGTCGAAAGGGCCTGCCCCGGGTTCCCGGTGCAGGCCCTTCTCGGGTTCGGCTTAGCCCGGCTGGACGGGGAGCCCCGCTTGCTCCCAGGCCTGGAACCCGCCCGCCAGGTCAGTAGCCCGGCGCAGGCCAAGATCCTGCAGCGCCGCCGCGGCCAGGCTCGAGGTGTACCCCTGCGAGCACATGACGATCAGCTCCAGGTCATAACCGGTCGCCTCAGGCAGCTTGGCGTCCGATCGCGGGTCGAACCGCCACTCCAGCACGTTCCTCTCGACCAGTAGCGCCCCCGGAACCGCCCCTTCGGCCCGTCGCTGCGCCTGCGGCCTTATGTCGACCAGCACCGCCCCGGCGGCCACCGCAGCCTGCGCCTCGACTGGGGTGAGCCGCCGCAGCCGCCGCCTGGCGTCGTCGAGGATCTCATCGATCGACCGGGTGGCGCGCCCGATGACTTGCGGCCCGACTGGCTGGTATCCGGCTAGCTGCGCGGCCAGCTGCGACCCGGTGGTTACCACGACCGCTCCTCGATCGCGACGCGCAGCTGGCCTTCGGTGCTGACCTCGAACCGGCGCATGCTGCTCAGCGGCGGCGAGTAGGCGTGGATGCTGACGGCAGGCTGGATCGCGTCGTTCCGCACATCGTGCACGTACCGTGCGCCAAACGACCGCACCGTGCCAGTCCGCAGCTTCCGGCTGCCCGGCTCTGGCCGCCCGGCCACGGCGGCCTGCTCGGTCAGGCTCCCGCTCGCCACCGTGAACGCGCCGCAGGAGTCACCGTGATCATGGAATCCGGTCTGCTGCCCGGGCAGCCAGGTCAGCAGCCAGACCTCGTGCTCTTCGTTGCCCGCGAGCCTGGCGTAAAAGCGCTGATCGGCCTCGAACCGCACAAGCGGGCGCCAGAGCTCAGGCCGCTCAGCGGTCCGCCGCACGATCTGCGTCAGCCTGCCCGGACTGATCGCCGCCCTGGCCAAGCCAGTCGGCGCCTGGATGCCCGCACTCATGTTCACTGTATCTCCGATCGGTTAACTAGGAATTTGGCAACGCAGGAAGATTAGCACCCCCGCCAGTGATCTTGCTGCCGATTCGCCCCCGAGCCGTGTCCTGAAGACCAGGTTAGGGGGATCGGGCGCCACGCCGCCGGTGCTGGCTGGCTCCGCAACGCCTGCACCGCCAACATGTCGCCCCATCCAAGGCAGCAGCAACATCGGTGCCCCTCCGATGCTGTTCCTTCCTGGGAAGCAACGGCACCGTTGCCTCCCTGGTGTCGTAATAGCAGCACCGGTGCCCCTCCGGTGTTGTTCCTTCCTGGGAAGCTACGACATCGGAGGGGCACCGATGCTGTTCGGTCTCACGGAATCGCGCGCCGCGAGCGCCGCCGCAACGAACTGAGCAACAGAACCCAGATAAGAGCCCGGCTCTAACCTTCCCCGGAGCTGACCCCGGCTGATATCGCTCGCAGCAAGCTACGCCCCACCTTCTTCGTCGGCGCAAAGAGCCTCAGCCAGCGAAACACCGTCAGAAACGGTTCAAGCGCCCGCGCAGGCTGGGGCTCGCTTGGGCTGGACCGGCCTCGGGGACGGACTAAGAAAGCCGGCGCAAATTTTTCTCAGTAAAGCGATAGGATTTATAGGGTATTACGCTAGGCGGGTGAGTACGTACGTGCTCAAGGTGGCTGGAGATGGGAGCTTCGATGTCAGTGACTGATGAGTATCTGGCCAACAATGCGCGCTATGCGGAGTCGTTTAGCGGGCCGCTGCCGATGCCGCCGTCGCGGCAGGTCGCGGTCATCGCGTGCATGGACGCGCGGCTCAACGTCTACGCCATCCTCGGGCTTGGCGACGGGGAGGCGCATGTGATCAGGAACGCTGGCGGGGTGGTCACCGATGACGAGATCCGCTCGCTGGCGATCAGTCAGCGGCTGCTTGGCACCACCGAGATCATCCTGATCCACCACACCGAGTGCGGGATGCTGACGTTCACCGACGACGAATTCAAGCGTGCGATCCAGGACGACACCGGCATCAAACCCACCTGGTCAGCCGAGGCATTCCGCGACCTCGACGAGGACGTGCGCCAGTCGATCGCCAGGATCAAGGCGAGCCCGTTCGTTCCGCACAAGGACTTGGTGCGCGGATTCGTCTTCGACGTGGCCACCGGCAAGCTCAACGAGGTGAGCTAACGGCCTCGATTAGGCTTGGCCTGTGCTCACCGGGCTAGCGACGCGATGACGGCTGGCGGGGCGGCCCGGGCCCAGGGCGTTCTGCGGCTGGGGCGGCGCAGCTTCTCACCTGGTCAGCTGCTGGTCATGGCGATCGTGAACCGCACCCCAGACTCGTTCTTCAACGCGGGCGAGACCTGGGAAGAATCGGCGGCCATGGAACGCGTGCATCAGGTCATCTCCGACGGCGCGGACATTGTCGACATCGGCGGGGTTCCGGCCGCGCCCGGCCAGAACGTGGAGGTGGGGGAGGAGATCGCGCGGACGGCCGGGTTCGTCGCGGCGGTGCGGGCTGTCTATCCGGACGTGGTCATCAGCTCGGATACCTGGCGGCACGAGGTCGCGGCCGAGGTCTGCGCGGCCGGCGCCGACCTGATCAACGACAGCTGGGGTGGCTGGGACGCCGCGCTGCCTGCGGTGGTCGCCGCCGCCGGGGCCGGGCTCGTGTGCGCGCACGTCGGCCGGCAGCGGCCGAGGACCCGGCCGCATCGGGTCAGGTACGCCGACGTCATGGCCGACGTGCTTGAGCAGACCCAGCGGCTCGCGGCCCGGGCGGTCACCGCCGGCGTCGATGAGACTCGGATCGTGATCGACCCCGCGCACGATTTCGGAAAGAACACCTGGCACTCGCTCGAGGTCACCAGGAGGCTAGGCGAGATGGTCGCGACCGGATGGCCAGTGCTCGTGTCGCTGTCGCGCAAGGACTTTGTCGGCGAGACCCTTGATCTTCCACTTCAAGATCGTCTAGCGGGAACGCTTTGCGCGACTTCGATTGCTGCGTGGCTAGGTGCTCGGATCTTCCGTGCTCATGACGTGGTCCAGACCCGTCAGACGCTCGACATGGTCGCCGCCATCAAGGGCGAACGCCCTCCGGCCCGCACCGTTCGGGCCCTAGCCTGACCGATGATCGTCGCCGCCGCCCTGTGTCCCGCGCCGCCGTTGCTGCTGCCTGGCCTCACCGGCGCCGCCGAGGTGCTGCCGGAGCTGCGGCGGGCCGGTGCGGATGCGGTGGCCGAACTCGTGGCGGGTCGGCCTGACCGGGTCGCGGTGGTCGGTGCCGCTGACATCACGGCGGTCTGGGATTCGACGGCTCTGGTGAATGTTTCGGCCTACGCGCCCGGACCGGCCTCGGCGGCGGCGGCGGCGCCGGGCGGGTCGCTGCCGGTTTCGCTGGGGATTGGCGGCTGGCTGCTGGATCGGGTCGGGTACGGCGGGGAACGGCTGCTGCGCTCGGTCGCCGACTCTGAGCCCGCCGAGGGGTGCGCGGAGGCTGGCCGGGAGCTGGCCGCCTTGCCCGGGCGAGTTGGGTTGCTGGTGATGGCCGATGGCAGCGCGTGCCGGGGCCTCAAGGCGCCTGGCTATCTCGACGAGCGCAGTGCCGGGTTCGACGCCGAGGTGGAGCGCGCAATCCGCGCCGGTGACCTGAAAGCGCTGCTGGCGGTCGACGCCCAGGTGGCCAGGGAATTGATGGCGGCGGGCCGGCCGGCCTGGCAGGTGCTGGCCGGCGCTCTCGAGGGCAAGGTGGTGGCGAGCGAGATCCGGTACTGCGATGATCCGTTCGGCGTGGCCTACCTAGTGGCGTCGATGCGGGTTTAGGGAGATCAAGATGGCCGGAGGCAGCTTTTCCGAAAACCGAGATAGGCTTCCCGTTGGCAGTTTTCATGCCCGGACGGTGCTGGTGTTCGGCGCGGCTGGCGCGCTCGGGCACGGGGTCGCCGAGGCGTTCGACGCGCGGGGTGCGTCGGTCGTGGGCGTTGACCGGGTCGAGCCGCCGGTGGAGCGGCGGCTGGACGGCGTCCGTTATCTCGCCGCCGACGTGACCAGCGACGACGATCTGGGGAGGCTGTTCGCCGTCGAGTTGGGCGGTCAGCCGCCGTGGGCGGTGGTCAATACGGTCGGCGGCTTTGCCCCTAACCGGCCATTCACCGAGCTGGATCCGGCCGAGCTGACCGGGCAGCTCACCTTGAACCTGCTGTCCGCCGCTCTGATCACCAAGCACGCGCTGGCGGCTCTGCAGAAGGCAGGTGAAGGTCGGGTGGTGCACACGGCCAGCCGCGCCGGGGTGGTGAGCAAGGGGTCGGGTTTCGCCTACTCGGTCAGCAAGCTCGGGGTGCTGCATCTGGTGTCGATGGCGGCCGAGGAGGTGCGCGGCACCGGGATCACGGTGAACTGTGTCGTCCCGAGCATCATCGACACCCCGGCCAACCGGGCGGCGATGCCCGACTCGGACCACGACTCCTGGCCGAAGATCCCCGACATCGCCAGGAGCTATGTGTTCCTGGCCGAGCCGGGTTCAGGGCTCATCAATGGCGCGTCTGTACCGGTCTGAGGATTGCCCGCCGCTGCGGGGGTAGTTAATGGCGTATGCGCCGAACCCCTTGGGCCCGCCTGGCAGTCGCTGTCCTGGTCGTTGCGTGTCTCGTGATCGCCGGTTGCTCGGCTAAGTCCCTGTCGGCATTGGTCAACTCCAAACAGCACCATAAAACCCACGCCAAACATCATTCGAAAGCGCATCATAAGGGCCATAAGAAGGCGCACGCTAAGCATCACGCTAAGGGTCATCACAAAGCGAAGCACCATCCGCGTCACGCCAAGCCGAAGCCGGCCGCGTCCGGGCCTGACTCGCTGGTCGTCGAGCCGAGCGGTGGGTTCTCGGCCGTCTACCAGCTGATCAATCACGCCAAGCACAGCATCGACGTCACGATGTTCGAGTTCGCCGACACGACCGCCGAGCACGATCTGGGGGCGGCGGCCAAGCGCGGCGTCGACGTTCGGGTGGTCTTGGACCAGCGGGAGCACAGCACCAACTCCGACGCCTACAGCTACTTCAAGTCGCATGGGATCAAGGTCGTCTGGTCGTCGACCAAGTTCGAGTACACCCACCAGAAGACCCTGACGTTCGACAACTCGGTGGCTATGGTGCAGAGCGCGAACCTGACCCAGCGGTACTACTCGACCAGCCGTGATTTCCTCGTCAAGGACACCAACGCGGCCGACATCGCGGCGATCGTCCGGGTTTTCAATGCCGACTTCGCCCACCGGCCGATCACTCCCGGCGACGGTCACGACCTGGTCTGGTCGCCGACCGACTCCGAGCGTCAGATCATCAGCGTGATCAACGGGGCCAAGAAGAACCTGCGCGTCTACAGCGAGGAGATGGGCTTCTCCACGGTGATCGATGCCCTGGAGGCGGCGGCCAAACGGGGCGTGGACGTCCAGGTTTGCGGTGAGAACTCCTACAGCGAGTACACAGCTACCTTCGAGGAGATGGCGCGAGACGGCGTGCACGTCTCGTACTTCAGCTCATCGACCGGGTTCTACATTCACGCGAAAGTGGTCGAGGCTGACTACGGCACCAGCCACGCGCGGGCGTTCATCGGATCGGAGAACTTCTCCAACACCTCGCTCAATCGCAACAGGGAACTCGGCTTGATTACCTCCGCGCCGTCGATCCTGTCGTCGATCGTGAAGGTGTTCGGGCCGGACTTCGCCAAGGGGCACCAGGTGAAGTAGCCGGGAGAGGAAGGGACGGATGGGCCCGACCCCCCAACCCCCCGGGCCCATCCGCTTCACCCCCTACCGCACCGCTACCGCGAGGGGTGCCGCAGCGCCACCACGGAGACGGCCGCTGGCAGCAACGCCGGGCCGCCGTTGCCGCGACGTAACCGACAACCGTCGCGACAACCCATCGGCGTTGCCACCAGGGCGACAGCTACTCGAGACAACACGTCATCGCGGTAGCGGCAATACTCCAGACGGACCAACTCCGCCGTTATGACGCGAAAGCAGCGAAGAATTATCTGAACCCGGATCTACTTGATCTGTGCTACTTGATCAGGGGATCGCGGGGGAGGCCGAGGATGCGCTCGCCGATCTGGTTGCGCTTGATCTCCGAGGTACCGCCGGCAATCGACATCGCGCGGTTCGCGAGCGTCAGCATGCCGCCCAGCGCACCCTTGCCTTCGAGGAATGCCAGATCGGTCCCGGCCAGAGCGGCCATGATCGCGGCCGCCTCGTGGCCGGTCTCCGACAGCACGAGCTTGGTGATGTTGCCCTCGGGGCCTGGCCCGCCGCCAGCGACCGCGCGGTGTGCGCTGCGCAGGTTCAGCATGCCCATGGCCTGCACCTTGGCGACATGACGACCGACTCGGCCCGCGCCTCCCGGCAGCCGTCCGGGGTGCGCGTCGAGCGGCGCGATGAAGTTGTCGACCGGCAAGGACATGCCGCCTTCGCCGCCGCCGATGCTCACGCTCTCGTTGCCTAGCGTCGCCCGGGCGACCGTCCAGCCGCCGTTGACCTCGCCGACCACGTCATCGTCGGGAATGACCACGTCGTCGAAGAACACCTCGTTGAAGTCGGAGTTGCCGGTCGCCATCTTCAGCGGCCGGACCGTGACGCCCTTGGCGTGCATGTCGATGACCATCATCGTGATGCCGCTGTGCTTGGGCGCGTCCGGGTTAGTGCGGACCGTGGCCAGCCCGTACCGGGCCAGGTGCGCGCCGCTGGTCCAGACCTTCTGGCCGTTGATTACCCAGCCGCCGTCGACTCTGATCGCCCTGGTCTTGATTCCGGCGGCGTCTGAGCCGGCGTCAGGCTCGCTGAACAGCTGGCACCAGATCACCTCGTGATTCAGCCCCGGAACGACCCAGCGGGCGACCTGATCGGCGGTCGCGTACTGGATCAGCGTCAAGATCACCCAGCCGGTGATCCCGTAGCCCTGGCGCTTGATGCCAGCGGCGGCGAACTCCTGCTCGATCACGAGCTGCTCGATCGCGTCGGCGTCACGGCCCCACGGCTTGGGCCAGTGCGGCATCACGTAGCCGGACTCGACCAGGGCCTTGTTCCGAGCGGTCTCATCGAGGTCGCGTACCCGCTCGATGACCTCGCGGACGCTGTCGCGGATCGGCTCGGCCTCAGGCGGCAGGTCGACGTGGCGGGACCTTTTGACGCCGCGCCTGACCTCGTCGGTCACGTGTATGGACGCGGCCTCGGTGTCGATGATCGCCTCGATCGCGGTGGCGCGCCGTAGGTATAGGTGCGCGTCGTGCTCCCAGGTGAACCCGATGCCGCCGTGCACCTGGATGTTGAGCTGCGCGTTCTGCGCGGCGGCCGGCAGGGCGAGCGTCGCGGCCAGCGCAGCGGTGTAGCTGGCCTGGTCACCGTCGGCCGCACGGGCCGCGTCCCACACGACCGCGGTCGCCAGTTCGGTGTCGACAGCCATGTTCGCGCAGTGGTGTTTCACCGCCTGGAACATCGCGATCGGGCGGCCGAACTGCTCGCGCACCTTGGCGTAGTCGCTGGCCGAGACCGTACATTCCCTGGCCACCCCGGTCGCCTCGGCGGCCAGCATCAGCCGGGCCAGGTCGGTGAGCACGGCCCGGCCGCCTTCGATCAGCTCGGCCGGGGCCTCGTCCAGCTTCACCTTCGCCGACCGGCGGGCCGGGTCGATGTTGGCCGGCACCTTCGTCGTCACGCCGCCGTTCCTGCCGTCGATGACGGCCACGTCGTCGCCCACGCCGACCAGCAGCACGTTGGCCAGGTGTCCGCTGAGCACCACGCCAGCCGATCCGCTGGCCTTCCCGTCCGTGACGGTCACGTCGCCGGAAAGCGCGACCGAACCGACGATCGAGCCGTCGGCCAGGCCGGGCAGCCACTTGGACTGCTGGCCTTCAGATCCGATCGCCGCGAGCGTCGCGCTGGCGATCACGGTCGGCACGAACGGGCCGGGAGCGACCGCACGGCCGAACTCCTCGGCGACCACCACGAGTTCGGGCATCCCGAAGCCGGAGCCGCCGTGCTCCTCGGGCAGGTGCAGGCCGAGCCAGCCGAGCTTGCCCATCTCGGTCCAGTACGAGGGCAGCTCTTCGGTCTCGGCGGTGAGCAGGGCCCGGTTGGCGGCCCTGGCGCCGTTGTTACGCAGAAAGTCAGAGACGGTCTGGGCCAGCGAGCGGTGTTCGTCGGTGATCGCGATCGACATGGATAAACAGTACCCCTCTGGTAGGAGATGCCCAGCTCTAGCTTGGTGCTGGCGGATCGGCCGGTTCCATGGTGAGCGAGGGTCGGCGGCGGGCGCCGCCGGGCCGGAACAGCGACTCCTGGGCGATGCCGGCCGCCAGCGAGCCGTCCTTGCTGAAGATTCGGCCGGTGTACATGCCGCGGCCCGCGGCCGTCGACTCTGGTTGCAGGTCCATTAGCACCCAGTCGTCCAGCGCGACCGGGCGGTAGAACCACACCGCGTGGTCAAGGCTAGTCACGATGCCGACCTCGGCGATGCCGCGCACCGAGGCGAGCCCGGTGAACATGTCGGAGACATAGGTGAGCGCGCAGGCGTGCAGGGTGTTGTCGTCGGGCAGCTTCTCAGCCGAGCGCATCCAGACCCGCGACGGCCAGTCCTGTCCCGCGACTGCCTGCTCGGGAACCTTGATCTCGATCCCGCGCATCCGAGGGTGGATCGTGAGACTGGGCAGATCCTCGGGGCTGGTGACCTTAGGCGCCTCGTGGGCCTGGTAGTCGTAGCCGTCCTCGGCGACGTGGAAGGAAGCGGCCAGGTTGAAGATGACGTTGCCGTTTTGCACCGCGATCACCCGGCGGTTGGAGTACGAGCGTCCGTCCCGGTCGCGGTGCACGGTCAGCAGCACCGGATAGGTCGGGTCGCCTCGGCTCAGGAAGTAGCCGTGCAGTGAATGCGGGTACCGGTCCGTCTCGACGGTTTCGGCGGCGGCCCGCAGCGCCTGGGCCGCGACCTGCCCGCCGTAGAGCCCGTACGGGTCGTCAATGAGGACGGTCGACCGGTACAGGTTGGCGTCGATTCGCTCGAGCGTCAGCACGTCGAGCAGGCCGGGCTCGGCTCCGTTTGACATGGCCCATAGATATCAGAGATGTCAGTTCGGTCAATGGGCCGATACCGCGGCGAGCACGGCGAACAGGATCGTGCACATGGCCAGCAGTCCGTGGGCGGCCGGGATGAGCGGGCTGAACTGCACCCGGGGCCTGCGCGGGGCGGAGGCGGGCTTGGTGAGCATGCTTTCGACCAGATCGTCGATCAGGTTGGTAGTGAGCGCCTCGTCTTCCAGGACGCGGGCCAGCGTCTCATCGGAGGTGATCCCGAGCAGGCCATCGAACTGCGGCCGACGCGGTTCGTCGGCGGGCTGGGCGGAGGGGTAGGGAGTCCACAGCGTCACGGTCGAGATGCCTAGTCCGATCGCCGGAGCGAGCAAGCCAAGCGATGTCCAGGCGAGCGCGGGCAACCCGGTCACCAGGAAGCTGATCCAGGCCAGCAGCCCGGTGAAGGCTAGCCCGGCGTGGCCGAAGATCACCCAGCGAGGCACGGCACCTGGCCGGCCCGATGGCGCCCGGTTGCCGCCGCTGGCGATCCACGAGATCAGCATGTAGGCGCCGAAGGCTTCGGTCAGCAGCCAGTCCACGAGTGTGAAGACGGCGAGCGCGTGCTCATCTGGCATAGCCCTAGCCTCAAACGATTGCTTACACACTCACGAGCAGTATCCGGCTGGCCATGGCCGTGCTTGCCGCGAGACTGCCGCAGAACAGGTCGTAAGCGAGCCGATCGTTCCTGAGCTTCCACAGCAGCAGGCAGTTATGCCAGGCCAGATCCCTGGCCGAGCCGATCGACCAACTGGCGATCAAGTTGCACACGGCGGTCAAGTGCCGGTCGACGTCGAGTTCGGCCTGCGACTCGAACGATTGCCTGATCGACTGCTCGATGGCGTCGAGCAACTGGTCGACCTTCTGGTAATCGGCGTGGTGCGAACCGGCCATCGGCGCGGTGTCCAGCTCGGCAGCGGTTCGCACGACCGCGATCGGCAGGTCGTGGTTGATGTGGGAGTTCATCCCGGCGAGCGCGAACTGAATCGGCGCGATCCCCGGGTTGGCCCGCTGCTCGACTAGGGGTCGCCAGGCGAGTGGCACCGCGGCCGAGTCGGCGGCGTTGACTGCGTCAAGGTACAGGTTCGCGAAGACGACATCGAGCCTGGTCATGAACTTCGGATTGGCGAAGAGCCCGGCCGCGAGCCGGCGGCCAACCTCGATGGTCACCTCGAGGTACATGCGGTTGAAGCAGGCGAGCCCGTCGGCGGCGGCCAGATCGTCCTCGATCTGCTCCATCCGCGCGATCGCCTCGGCGATGGAGGTCACCGGCGGCCTGGTCGAGGCAGGAAGCGGTACGGACATGGCGTCACTATACGGTTACGGGCACAGCCGACATTGATGGAGGCGCACGTGGGCCAGGCAGGTGATCCGGGCTGGCAAGCCGAGGTCAGCGAGATCGGGCGGCGGCGCGAGTTGGCCCAGGCAATGGGCGGGCCCGACAAGGTCGAGCGGCAGCGGGTCACCGGTCGGCTCACCGTGCGCGAGCGCATCGACCGGCTGGCCGATCCGGGCAGCTTCTCCGAGATCGGCGTGCTGACCGGGTTCGGCCGCTACGACGCCGACGGCCGGCTCACCTCGGTGCTGCCCGCCAACTTCGTCGCCGGGACGGCCAGGATCGACGGCCGGCCGGTGCTGCTGGGGGCCGATGACTTCACGGTCAGAGGAGGGTCGGGGGACGCGGCGATCCACGCTAAGCAGATCTTCTCCGAGCAGCACGCGAACGATCTGCGGCTGCCGGTCGTGCGGTTGCTCGACGGGGCCAGCGGCGGCGGCAGCGTCAAGACGACCTACGACACCGGCTACACCTACGTGCCAGCGAACCCGGCCTGGGACGCCGTGGTCGACAACCTGTCGCTGATGCCGGTGATCTCCGCCTGCCTGGGCCCGACGGTCGGCCTCGGCGCGGCCCGGCTCGTCATGTCGCACCTGGCGATCATGGTGGTCGGTGTTGGCCAGCTGTTCACGGCGGGCCCGCCGGTGGTGCGGGGCGGTACTGGCGAGGACCTGTCGAAGGAGGAGCTGGGCGGGTCTGCCGTGCACCGGCGCAACGGCACGATCGAGCGGTTCGTCAGCGATGAGGACGAGGCCTTCGACCTGATCCGGCGGTTCCTTTCTTATCTCCCGTCCAGCGTGCACGAGATTCCGCCGGTAACCGACTGCACTGACCCGGCCAACCGGCGCGAGGACGGGCTTGCGACTGCGATCCCGCGCAACCCGCGGCGGCCGTACCGGATCAGGCCGGTGCTCGAAGCGATCTTCGACCGCAGCTCGGTCCTTACTTATGCCGAGTACGGCGGCGCGACGGTCACCGCGCTGGCCCGGCTGGACGGTCACCCGGTGGGCGTGATCGCGACCGACCCGTATAAGGGCACGACGATGTCGGTCGAGGGCGCCCAGGCCGTCACCCGCTTGGTCGATCTGTGCGAGACGTTCCACCTGCCGCTGATCAGCCTCACCGACCAGGGAGGGATCACGATCGGCCGGGTCGCCGAGGAACGCGGCACGGTCAGGTACGCGGCCCGGGCGATCACCGCGATCTACCAGTCGCGGGTGCCGCAGGCCGAGGTGATCGTGCGCCGGGTCTACGGAGTCGCCGGAGCCGGCATGGTCAACCGGCATCGGCCAGGGCGGAGCTGGGCCTGGCCGTCCGGTGACTGGGGTTCGCTGCCGCTGCAGGGCGGGGTCGAGGCGGCGTTCCGCGCGCAGCTCGAGCGGGCCGCCGATCACGCGGCCGAGGTGGAGCGGATCCGTCGTGAGCTGATCGCGGTCAGCTCCCCGTTCCGTACCGCCGAGCGGTTCGGGGTCCAGGACCTGATCGACCCGCGCGACACCAGGCCGCTGCTGTGTGACTGGGTGCGAAGCGCCTACCGCGTGCTGCCCGAGCTGACCGGCCGGCCCTCGTTCGGCACCCGACCGTAGCTCGCGCCTTGTTGCCGATCAATAACAACCGGTTTACCGGCTATGGCCTGGTGCTGGGTTGGTGCGGGATGCTGGTGCGACGGGTCGGGGAGGGCGGCGGGGTGGGCATGGGCGGAATGGTGGGCATGGGCGGCGGGGTGGGCATGGGCGGGCCGAAATCGTGCTGAAGGAGGCTGGGCGCTGGTACAGCCACCCGCCGGCGCGAAGCTGGAAGTGCGAGCCGCCCGCGCCGGACGCCTTGCGCTTCCACACCGGCCTGCCTGGTTACCAGCCCACCGACCTGGTCGAGGCCCCCGCACTCGCTACCGAGCTGGGCGTAGGCCGGGTGTTCGTCAAAGACGAGTCAGGGCGGCTGGGCCTGGCCGCGGTCAAGGTGCTCGGCGCATCCTGGGCGGTCGCGCGGCTGCTGGCGGGCGAGGGGACGCCGTCGATCGATGATCTACGTCGGATCGCGGCCGAGTCGCCGGTCGAATTGGTCACGGCCACGGACGGCAACCATGGCCGGGCGCTTGCCTATCTGGGGCGGTTGCTCGGCCTGTCGGCGAGGGTCTTCGTTCCGGACGGCAGACGTTGCTGCGCGAGGTCGACGAGCAGCTGACCGGCCTTGGGGTGGACGGGCCCGACCTGGTTGCCGTTCCGGTCGGGGTGGGGTCGCTGGCGCAGGCGGTGGTCACGCACTACCGGTCATCGGGGGCGCCGGGGCCGGCCTTGCTGGCGGTCGAGCCGATCGCGGCGCCGTGCCTGATCGCGAGCTTGCTGGCCGGGGAGCCGCGGGTAGTGCCGACCGAGCCGACGGTGATGACGGGGCTGAACTGCGGCACGGTTTCCAGCGTGGCCTGGCCGGTGCTGCAGGCTGGGCTCGATGCCGCGGTGGCGGTGCCGGACGAGGCCGCGAGCCGGGCCGCCGCTGATCTGGCTGGAGTTGGAGTGCAGGCTGGACCCAGTGGTGCGTCTTCGCTGGCCGGGGTGCGGGCCGCGCTGACTGGAGCTGGCGCGGCGGACCGCCGCGCCGACCTCGGCATCACTGGGTCTTCGGTTCTTGTGCTGCTGAGTACCGAGGGCAACGTGTTCGGTGAGGGGGTGCCACAGTGAGCGAGGGTGCCACAGTGAGCGAGGACGGACTGCTTCGGGTTGACCGGGATCGGCTGTGGGCCGACCTGATGGCGCTGAAGGAGATCGGGGCCTACGACGACGCGCCGACCGGATTGCGCGGGGTCCGGCGGCTGGCGCTGACCGACGAGGACGCGCAGGCCCGCAGGCAGGTCATCGAGTGGATGCGGGACGCCGGCCTGGTGGTGCGCATCGACCGGATCGGCAATGTCTACGGCCGCCGGGCCGGCCTCGACGACTCGCTGCCTTGCGTGCTGATGGGCTCCCACATCGACACCGTGACCAGCGGGGGAGCGTTCGACGGCACGCTGGGCGTACTCGGCGGCATCGAGGTCGTGCGTACCTTCAATGACAACAACCTCAGGACGCTCCGACCGGTCGAGGTGGGCTTTTTCACCGAGGAGGAAGGAGTGCGATTCGGGGTGGACATGCTCGGCTCATCGGTCACGGCCGGGCGGCTGACGTTGGACTACGCCCACAAGCTGACCGATGACAGCGGCGCCAGCGTCGCCGACGAACTGGTCCGCACCGGGTTCGACGGGCCCGAGCCCGAGCGGCGGCCGGTTCCGCACGCCTACATCGAGTGCCATATTGAGCAGGGACCGATCCTGGCCGCGGCCAGCGTGGACGTCGGGATCGTGACCGGCGTGCAGTCGATTTCCTGGCAGCGGCTCGAACTGCACGGTGCGGCGTCCCACGCAGGCGCCACGCCGATCGAGCACCGGAAGGACGCGGGCGTCGCGGCCGCCGCGGTGATCCTGGAGATCCGGCGGATGTGCGAGTCCGGCGAGTTCGGCCAGCTGCGCGGCACGGTCGGCAAGCTGTCGATGGAGCCGGGCTCGACCAACGTCCTGCCCGGCCGGTACGGCGTGGCCGGGGTCCTGGAACGGATGGCCAAGACACTGGTCAGGGAGTTCGATCCAGGTGTCCAGGCGTTGCTCGCGGCCACGGCCGATGATCTCGGACTGCCTTACGTGATCACGATGTCCGGAGCGGGACACGACGCGCAGGAGATCGCCGCGACTTGCCCGACGGCGATGGTGTTCGTGGCCGGCGAGTACGGCGGGGTCAGCCACACTCCCCGTGAGTACTCGAACCCGACCGCCTGCGGTAACGGCGTCGACCTGCTGGCCAACGCGATCTATCGCCTGGCCAGCCAGCCGGCTGGCTGACGACCAAGGCAGGAAGGCAGACATGCCCCCAGGCTCGCTGGTGCTGACCGACCGCTTGCTGATCCGTCCCGCCCAGGAGGTCGATCGCCAGCCGAACTCCGGGGCCTGCCGCGCCTGGAGTTCGGCTGGCGCCTCGCACCGGAATACCGCGGGCTCGGCTACGCGAGCGAGGCCAGCCAGGCGTTGCTCGACCAGGCCAGGCGAACGTTCATCGGCGAGGTGTTCGTGATCATCGACCCGGACAATCTGGCCTCGCACAACGTTGCCCGCAAACTTGGTTCGAGCCGCTCGGCCTAACCGAGGTCGTTGGCGGCGAGCGGAATCTGTACCGCATGGTCTTCGGCTAGCGGCCGAAGAATTCTCTGACTAAAGTCAGAGGATGGACGTTGATCAGGTTGACCAGGTGCGCCGGTTCAACCGGACCGTGACGCAGCGAGTCGGTGCGCTGAACGATGAGTTCCTGGCCCGGGACCGGCCGCTCGGCCAGGCCAGAGTGCTCTGGGAGATCGGCCAGGACGGCTGCGATGTGCGGCTGCTGCGGTCGCGGCTGGATCTGGACTCGGGGTATCTCAGCCGGTTGCTGCGCACGCTGGAGAACGACGGACTGGTCACCGTCACTCAGCACGGGTCGGACGGCCGGATCCGCACGGCCCGGCTTACTGATCCGGGGCAAGCCGAGCGAACCGAGCTCGACCGGCGCGCCGACCTTGCGGCCGAGTCGATCTTGTTGCCGCTCAATGACCGGCAGCGGTCCAGGTTGGTCGCGGCGATGGCTGAGGTCGAGCGGCTGATGATCGCCTCGATGGTGCAGATCACCGTGGTCGAACCCGGGACGGCCGCCGCCCGATCTTGCGTGCGGGCCTACTTCGCCGAACTCGGCCGACGGTTTGATGATGGCTACGACCCGAGCATCGGCGTCTCGGCCACCGACGTGGAGATGTCGCCGCCGGCCGGGCTGTTCCTGCTGGCCAGCCTGCATGATGAGCCGGTCGGCTGCGGCGGGCTCAAACTGCACGCGGACGCTACGGCCGAGATCAAGCGGATGTGGGTGGCGCCGTCCGCGCGCGGCCTCGGCCTCGGCCGAAGGCTACTGGCAGTTCTTGAACAGCGGGCAGCCGAGCGTGGCACCCAGATCGTCCGGCTGGAGACCAACCACAATCTGACCGAGGCGATCAGCATGTACCGCACCGCCGGTTACCAGGAGGTTCCGGCGTTCAACGACGAGCCGTACGCGCACCACTGGTTCTCCAAGGCGCTCTAGCCCGGCTCGGGCGGGCTGAGCTGGGCGAGCCCGATTTCGTTGCCGTCCGGGTCCTCGATCACGCACTTACGGCCGACCGGGAACTCATCGATCCGGCTCGGCGTGATGCCGTCGGCCGCGATTCTGGTCAGCTCGGCATCGAGGTCGGGCACGATCAGCGTGAAAACTCCGCACCCTGCCCGCCCCGGGTCGGCCAGCAGGTAAAGCGAAGCCTGACTAGCCAGCTGCCAGGTCGCCTCGGCGTCGTTGGGCAGCATGTCCGCCGGTCGCCCGAGCAGTTTGGCGTACCAGGCGGCGGCTTTGTCCCGGTCGGCGACGATCAGGCCGGCGAACGCATAGCTGATGTCCATGGGACTAGCTTGCTTGATCGCCGGCCAACCGCGATCTCGCCGGCCGCGAGTAGCACCGTTGCCTCCCTGAGGCTGTTGCTGCGACACCAGGGAGGCAGCGGTGCTGTAGGTGGGGTTGGCCAGCTCCAGCGATATCAGGCAGGCGGGAGGTAGGCGGCGTTGTGCTCGACGGTGTTGTAGATGTCCATGCCGATCGGGCGGCGTTGCTCCTCGGCGATGTGGCCGAGCAGGCCTGCGGTCCTGGCTAGCAGGGCGAACCCGCGCAGCAGTTCGGGCGGCAGCCCGAGGTCGGCCAAGGCCGCCCCGCAGGTGCCCGCGCCGTTCAGCGGCAGCTGCCGCCCGAGTACCTGCGCATGGACCCGGCCGATCGCCTCGAATAGTCGCAGGTGCGGGCCGCGCAACCCCTCTTCCGAAGCGATCGCGATCAGCACCGGGGTGCGCGGGTCGGTGACCTTGTGCACCGGATGACCAAGGCCGGGCACGAAGCGGCCCGCCTCTCGCGCCTGCCGCACAGCCGCCAGGGCGAGCGCGTCGTAGCCGGCGTCGTCGGCGGGAGTCTCGTGTCCGGCTAGCGCCGCGGCCAGGAACCGGCCCGCGTCTTCGGTTACCCCGAGGAAACGTGAGCCGCCGCCGAGCAGGCCGGCCGCCAGGGCGCCCTGGACGGAGTCCGGGGCGCTGAGGTAGGTGAGGCGAGCGGCGATCGCGGTCGGAGTGAATCCGTGATCGGCCAGCGCGACCAGAACCGCCTCGAACACCCGCACCTGCGAGACCGTCGGCCGCCGCGTCGTCACCAGCCACAAAGCCAGCTCGCCGAAGCTGACCTTGCCCATCAGGTCGGCGGCCAGGTCCTGGCCGAGCACGGTGATCGTCTGCTCGTTCGAGGTGCCGATCGAGGTCGGGAAGGTCGGCCGACCGGCGGCCGCACCCGAGTCGGTCATGTGCTGTCTCCTGTCCTGTCGGCCGGGCCCGAAGTCTGGCCTCCGGCAACGGCCCCGGGCTGGGCGCTGGCTTCCGGCTGGGCGCTGGCTTCCGGCTGGGCGCTGGCTTCCGGCTGGGCGCTGGCCTCCGGCTGGGCACTGGCCTTTGGGTGGGCGAGCCAGGCCCGGATCTCTTCACCGTGCTCGTCGAGCCGGGGCGGCGGCAGATCGTAGCGGGGCGGGGTGACCGAGAACGTGATCGGGTGCCGCATGACCGGCACTGCCGCCTGGCTCCCCGCCCCACCTGACCCGGCGCCCGCCAGCACCACGGGATCCAGACCGATCTGGGCGGCGAACTCGATTCCTTTGTCCACGGTGTTGATCGGGGCGCAGGGAACGCCGGAGGCGGTCATCTCGGCGAACCAGTCGGCCGAACTGCGTTCGGCGAGCCGCTCGATCAGCAGTGTCCTCAGGAGATCACGATTCAACGTGCGCAATGCGTTGGATATAAATCTTGGGTCTATCGCGAGTTCGGGTGCCCCCAGTACGTCGCATAGCTTGCGGAATTGCGAATCGTTGCCGGCCGTGATGACGAGTTCGCCGTCGGCGGTGGGCAGCGGCTCGTAGGGGAACAAGCTGGGGTGCGCGTTGCCCATCCGGAACGGGACGACGCCGCCGGCTACGAAAGCGCTGGCCTGGTTGACCAGGCCGGACATGGCCGAGGCCATCAGGCTGGCTTCCAGATGCTGGCCCTGGCCGGTGGCGGTGCAGTGGCTGAGCGCGGCCAGGACGCCGACGGCGGTGTGCAGCCCGGCGATGATGTCGAAGATCGCGACGCCGGCGCGGTAGGGCGGGCCGTCGGGGTCGCCGGACAGGCTCATCAGCCCGGACATCGCCTGGACGAGCAGGTCGTAGCCGGGCAGGCTCGCGCCGCCGGCCGAGCCGAAGCCGCTGACGGAGGCGTAGATGACCTGCTCGTTGACGGTGCAGACCGATGCATAGTCCAGGCCGAACTTGGCCAGGCCGCCGGGCTTGAAGTTCTCCACGAAGATGTCGCACCGGCGGGCTAGTTCGACGGCCAGCGTCCGGTCGACTGGGTCGGTGAGGTCGAGTACGACGGAGCGTTTGTTGCGGTTGATGGACAGGTAGTAGGTGGAGGTGCCATCGGCCGTGACGGGAGGCATCCATCCCCTGGTGTCGTCGCCGGCCGGGCTCTCCACCTTGATCACGTCCGCGCCGAGGTCGGCGAGCAGCATGGTCGCGTACGGGCCGGCCAGCACCCGGGAGAAATCGGCGACCAGCAGCCCGGTAAGCGGGCCTGCGGCCTGGGCGGAGCCTGCGGCCTGGGCGGAGCCTGCGGCCTGGGCTGGGCCAGCGGCCGGCGCGGA
>WNEY01000194.1_pt1 | contig 33307 bp, 32 predicted proteins | sample 5400531 | NCBI WGS metagenome assembly WNEY01 (sample SAMN13153338, study PRJNA577476) | soil metagenome | isolation source: 200 cm saprolite under Douglas fir tree site 1 | place: USA:California | collected 2015-04-18
TCGAACATCGAGCGCGACGCCATGATCAGACGGCCGAGACCGAACGGCGACCGCAACAGCTCGGCCACGATCAATCCGACGAAGGCGCGCGACAGCGCATAACGGATGCCGGCCAGGATCATGGGGAGCGCGCTCGGCAGCACGATGCGGAAGAAGAGCTGCGGGCCTGACGCATCGAAGGCGCGCGCCATCTCCACCAGGCGCGGACGCACGTCGCGGACCCCGCCGTAGGCGTTCATCGTGACGAAGGGAACGCTGAAGACGAAGACGATGACGGCCGACGACAGGATGTTGATGCCGAACGACAGGATCACGAGCGGGATCAGCGCCGCGGTCGGCAGCGCGATGAGGAGATCGAGATAGACGCGCGCCACTCGACCGACCGGCCGCACCACGCCCATGAGCAGGCCGAAGGGGACGCCGAGGACGATGGCGCTCCCGAATCCCAGCAGCAGCGATTGCAGACTGGTGGCCGTCGCGGTGAGGATCGCCCCCGAGCCAAGGAGGGCGACGAGCGCCGTCAGCGTCGCCCACGGCGACGGGAAGTTGAAGCTGATCTGGACCAGCGCGGCCCACTCCCACAGCAGGACGAACGTGATCACCGAGACCAGACGCAGCGCGACGACCACTAGCGCCTGCCGATGTCCTTGAGCACCGCCTCGAGCGGCGCCGTGTCGAAGAACTGCTCCGGCTTCCACTTGGTCACGGGCCCGGTCAGATTGCCCGTGGTCACCTGGAACGAGAGATTCTCGACGGCCCCCGGGCCCTTCATCCGGTCCAGGCCGCCGTTGAGATCGAAGATCCGCACCAGCGCTCGCAGCTGGCTCTCCAGCCGGGCGTCGTCGACCTCCTTCATCGTCTCGCCGCGCTCGCGCACCCAGAACTTCGGGTCGCGAGCGCCCTCGCGGTACGACTGCAGCATGCGTCGCACCAGCCTCTGGACCACGGCTGGATTCTTCCGGGCGAACTCGGGGTTCACGACGAGGGAGCTGGAGGACACGGGCTGATTGGTGAAGTCCACCAGCACGTGAAACTTGTTCGGGGCCCGCTCGTTCACGACCTGGGCGGCCGTCAGGTCGAACGCCGCCGCATCGACGGCGCCGCGCAGCAGCGCCTCGGCGCGCGCCGGAGAGCCCTCGGGGATGAACACCACGTTGGGCTGTACGCCCGGCTGCGACTTCAGATAGAACTCGAGCAGGGACTGCACCGTCGCCTTGGGCGAATGGGAGGCGAGTCGGACGCCGTGGAGCTCCTTCACCGAGCCGATCTCCTTCTTTGCCACTACCACGAACTCGGGCCGCGACAGCTCCCTCACGCCTTTGACCAGTGCCCCCTTCTCGACCGCCGGGTAGAAGGGCGCAAACCCGGTCGCGACCGGGCCCTGACCCTCGATCACGGCGAGCATGACCGCCTCGGGCGATCGCAGATCCTTGACCGTGACCTTGATGCCGTCCTCCCGCTCGAGCAGGCGCAGGCCGACGATCATGGGCAGGTTCACGACTCGCGTCACCGTGGCGAGGAGCGTGATCTCCTCGGCCGCGCTGCCCTCTCGTGGGTGGCTGGCCCACAGCACGATCGTCGTGAGTCCCAGGACGAGCGCCCTCGGGATCATCTTCATCGCTCAGCTCCTCGGCGATGTGGCCAGCGAGCGTGCGGCCGCCGACGCCGCCGCCACGATGTTCTGGTATCCGGTGCAACGACAGAGATTCCCCGAGATCGCCTCGCGAATCTGTGCGTCGGAAGGATCGGGGCACTCGCGGAGGAAGCAGGTCAGCGTCATGAGGAAGCCGGGGGTGCAAAAGCCGCACTGCAGGCCGTGGTGCTCTCGAAAGGCCTCCTGGAGCGGATTGAGCGTCTCGCCGTCGGCCAGGCCTTCGACGGTCTGGACGTCGCGTCCGTGCACCTGCACCGCGAAGAGCAGGCACGACCGCACGGCGGCGCCGTCGACGATGATCGTGCACGCGCCGCACACGCCGTGCTCGCAGCCGAGATGGGTACCGGTCAGCTCGAGGTCGTCGCGCAGGAAGTCGGCGAGCGTCTTCCGCGCTTCCACGGTCCGCTCGTAGACCCGTCCGTTGACGGTCACGCGAATCGCCCGCTCGATCATCGGCCCTCCCCTCTCGCGCGCTCGGCGGCGCGCGTCAGCGCCCGGCGGGTCAGGACGCCGGCGACGTCCTTCCGGTAGTCGCTGGACGCATGCAGGTCGCTGTCGGGCCGGAGCGTTTGCGAGACGTGGCGGCTGACGTCCTCGATCGCTTGCGGCGACGGCTTGCCGCCGACCAGGGCGCGCGCGGCGTCGCGGGCGACGGCCGGCGTCGGGCCCACGCCGGTCAGCGCCAGGGCGCACGCCGTGCAGACGCCGGCTTCGTCGAGGGTCAGCGTCGCCGCCACGCCGACGAGGGCGAAGTCACCGTGCCGGCGGCTCACTTCGAGAAAGGCACTTCCCGTGCGGCGTGATGTCGCCGGGAGCTTTACTTCGATCACGAGTTCGGTGGGATCAGCCGCCGTGGTCAGGTAGCCGACGAAGAACTGCTCGGCCTTCAGCACCCGCCGGCCGCGGGCGCTGCGGAGCACCACTTCGCCGTCGAGCGCCGCCACGACGGCCGGCAGCTCGGCCGCCGGATCGGCATGGGCCAGACTGCCGCCGACCGTCCCGCGGTTGCGGATCTGCACGTGGCCGATCTGCGGCATCGCCTCGGCCAGCAGGGGGCAGCGCTCGCGGACCAGCGCCGAGGTCTCGACGGCGCGTTGTCGCGTCATGGCGCCGATCACGAGGTGGCCGTCGTCGGCCCGAATTCCGTCGAGGCCACGGATCTCGTTGAGGTCGACGAGATAGGCGGGCCGCACGAGACGAAAGTTCAGGAGCGGGACGAGACTTTGCCCGCCGGCAAGGATCTTCGCCTCCTCACCGTGCTGGCCGAGCAGGGCCAGCGCTTCGTCCAGTGACGTGGGGGCCAGGTAGTCGAACCGGGGTGGCTTCACGAGCTTACGCCATGGACGCCAGGCGCCGAAGCAGCGCCTCGAGCGCCGGATCACCGGCGCCCTTCGGCTTCACGCGATCGAACTCGTCACGCTCCTTCTTTCGCCACAGCGGCGGCTTGGTCGCGTCGATGGCGATCTTTCCCCCGACCCGCATCACGGTCACCTCCGAGCGATCCACGTTGGGCGCCGAGACGTCGAGCGGGTGGATGCGCTCGTGGGGCAGCACGATGACGTCCTTCTCGGGATTCACGCGCGTCGACATCGCCCAGAAGACGTCGCGCGGATCGTAGATGTCGACGTCCTCGTCCACCGCGATCGCGATCTTCGGGTGGAGATAGGGGCTGGAGAGCGCGCCCAGCAGCACGGCGCGGGCCTGGCCGTCCCAGCGCGGCGTCATCTGGATGAAGACGGTGAACATGGTGACCCACGGCGGGATGTAGACGTCGTGCACCTCCGTGTGGCCGTGGATCTCGCGCAGGCGTCGATAGAGGCTCGCTTCCATCGGCACCGAGACCAGGGGCTGGTGGTCGGTGAACACGGTCGCCTGCATGTGACGGAAGATGGGATCCCGCCGCCGCGTGATGGCGGTGACCTCGAAAACGGGCGCCGGCCCTTCCGCGCCCTTGCTGTACCCGGTGAACTCGCCGAACGGGCCCTCCGGCTCGCGCACGCCGGGCGGGACGACGCCCTCGATCACCACCTCGGCCTGCGCCGGCACTTCGAGGTCGATGGTCTCGCACTTCACGAGCTCGATGGTCTCGCCGAGCACGCCCGCGCCCATCTCCAGCTCGTCGTAGCCCTCGTGCCGGCCGCTGTAGTTGGCGAGAATCTCGTAGCCCGGGTGCAGGCCGATGGCGAAGGCCATCGGCGCGGGCTGCTCGCGCTCCTGGTACTTCATCAGATGCGCCCAATTGTGCCGGGCCGCCATCCAGAAGCCCATCCTCCGCGGGCCCTTCACCATGGCGCGGATGATCGCCTCGTTGCGGACACCGGTGTCGGGGTCCCTGGTGATGGTGATCCCCGAGCCGAGATAGCGTCCCGCGTCACCTTCGGAGTGGATCGGGATGGGAAGCTTGGTGATGTCGGCGGCGTCGCCGAGGAGCTTCACCTCCTTGCACGGCCCGTCCGGGACGACCTTGGATTGCCCGGGCACGCGGGTGAACATCCGGTCGGACAGCTCGCGGACGACGCTCTTCGGCGACGTGCCGAGTGCCAGCGCCTGGCGCGCGCGGTCCTTCACCAGGATGTCGCAGAGCTTCCAGTCCGGGAACCCTCGCAGCCGCTCGAGCAGGATCGGGCGCGGGGCCGCTGAGCAGAGGGCGCCGGCCTGCGTGATCGGGTCGACCTCGTCGTCGATGCGGATCAGGTCCTTGCCGAGCGCGGTGAGAAAGTCCCGGAGATTCAGGGCCATGGCGGCTCTCCTTGGCTACGATTCCTTGATGGTCGCGAGCTTCCCGATCGTCATCCGCAAGGGAGGCAGCACGATGGGTAACACCACGACGGCGGCGGCCGCGCCCAGGAAGGCGGCGGCGATCGGGCGCTCCAGGAAGATGGCGGCGCTGCCGCGCGACACGAGCAGCGTCTGGCGGATCGATTCTTCGGCCAGGCGGCCGAGGACGTAGGCAAGCACCAGGGGCATCGGCTCGTAGTCGAATTTCTTCATGAGGTAGCCGACGGCGCCGAACGCCAGCATGATCACGATGTCCCAGACGTTGGTCGCCACGGTGTAGACGCCGATTATGCAGAACAGGAGAATCAGGGGAAACAGCACCCGGTAGGGGACTTTCAAGAGCTGAACCCAGATGCCGATCAGCGGAAGATTGAGCACCAGCAACATGACGTTGCCGATGTACATGCTGGCGATGACGCCCCAGAAGATCTCGGGATGCTCCTTCACGAGCAGCGGGCCCGGCTGGATGCCGTGAACGAGGAATGCGCCGAGCAACACCGCCATCACCACGTTAGGGGGAATCCCGAGCGTCAGGAGCGGGATCATGGAACCGCCGGTGGCGGCGTTGTTGGCCGACTCCGGCCCGGCCACCCCCTCGATGGCGCCGTGGCCGAACCGTTCGGGGTGCTTCGAGACCCGCCGCTCCAGCGCATATGACAGGAAGGTGGGGATGATGGAGCCGATCCCGGGCAGGATCCCCAGGAAGAAGCCGAGCGCGCTGCCGCGCGCGATGGGCCAGGCCGACGCCCGCCACTGCTCGCGGTTCGGCAGCAGGCCCTGGATGGGCGCCTTGAAGATCTCCTGCTGGACGCCCTTCTCGATGTTGAGCAGCACCTCGGCGATGCCGAAGAGGCCCATGATGATCGGCACGAGCCCGACCCCGTCCATCAGCGTGATCGTCCCGTAGGTGAAGCGCGGAGTGGCCGTCATCGGATCGAGGCCAACGGTGGCGAGGAGGAGCCCCACCAGCGCCATGGCCACGGCCTTGAGCTTGGAAGCGCCGGCCAGATACGTCACCATGGTGAAGCCGAGCATCAGAAGCGCAAAGATCTCTGGTGGGCCAAATTGTAGGGCGAACGCCGCCAGCGGTGGTCCCAGTAGCATGATCCCCAGCACGCTCGCAGTGCCGGCGATGAACGAACCGAAGGCGGCGATTCCGAGCGCCGGCCCAGCCAGTCCCTGCCGGGCCATCTGGTAGCCGTCGAGGCAGGTCACCACGGAGGCGGCTTCGCCGGGGATGTTGGCGAGGATCGAGGTCGTCGAGCCGCCGTACATCGCCCCGTAGTAGATGCCGGCCATCATGATGATCGAGGCGGTCGGCGTCATCGCGTAGGTGACGGGGAACAGGATCGACATCGTGGCCACGGGGCCGATGCCGGGCAGCACGCCGATGAGCGTCCCCACGAACACGCCGACGAAGCACGCGAGCACGTTGAGCGGCTGGAGGCCGATCGAGAACCCGTAGCCGATCGCCGGCAGGGCCAGCTCCATCGCCGCTCAGAACCCCCACGGGCCGGCCGGGAGCTGGACGTCGAGCCACACCTTGAAGAGCAGATGGCAGGCGGCCGACGTCGCGGTCGCGATGGCGATCGAGGATGCCCACCGTCGCGGTTCAATGGCGCTGAGCATGAACAGAAGAAAGAGGAGGGTGCTCAGCACGAATCCCAGCGGCTGCAGGGCGAACGCGTAGAGCGTCGAGGCGGCGAGGGCGAGCACGACCCTGTCGCGACGGACACGCCTGCCGGGCACGACCGCGGGCGGGGGCGCCGCTGGCCGGCGGGCCAGCAGGAGCGCGAGGGCGACCATGCTGAGGCCGACCGCCAGCCAGAACGGGAAGAACCCCGGCCCCGGGTGGCCGGCATCGCCGATGGTGAGCCGGCGCGTCTCGAGCACGCCGCCGAGCCCGAAGACGAGCAGCACGACGGCGGCGATCCGGTCACGGCTCATCATTTCTTGCCGATTCCCAGCCGGGTCGCGACCTTCTTCACCGCTTCGTACTCGGTCTCGACCAGCTTCGCCGTCGCGGCGGGCCCGCGGTAGTCGACGACCATGCCGGCCTTCTCGACGGCCGTCGCCACCGACGGCTCCTTCATCGTCTGCTCGAGCGCCTGGGCGAGCTTGTCGACGACCTCGCGCGGCGTCTTGACCGCGACGAAGAGCGCCATCCAGATGTTCAACGACGCCTCGGGAAAGCCCTTCTCGGCGAGAGTCGGCACGTCGGGAAACGCCGGCACGCGCCTGGGCGCGGACGTCGCGAGCGCGATCAGATCTCCCGACTTGATCAGCGGCGCGAACGAGTTGAGGCCGCTGGAGGCGATGGTGACGTGGCCACCCATGATGGCGTTCTTCACCGGTCCGCCGCCCTGGAAGGGAACGTGCGTGATGTCGAGGCCGTACGAATTCTTGAACAGCTCGAACGCGAAGAACGACACGGTACCGAGGCCGGCCGACCCGTAGCTGAGCCGGCCCGGGTTCTTCCGCACGTACTCGACGAACTCGTCGAGCGTCTTCCACGGGCTTGTCGCCTTGCCGACGAAGACGCTGACATCCGTCATGGAGATTCCGATCGGCACGAAGTCCGCGGGTCGATAGGAGACGTCGGGCTGAGTGGCGGTGACGATCGTCACCGGCGCGTTCGTCGCGGCGAACACGGTGTAGCCGTCGGGCTTCGACTTGGCGACGTAGTCTGCGGCGAGTGCGCCACCCCCGCCCGCCTTGTTGATCAAGACGATCGGCACGCCCAGTGCCGCCGAGAGCCTGGGCTGGATGATGCGCGCGGCGGTGTCGGCGGGGCCGCCGGGTGGGAACGGGATGATGAGCTCGATCGGGCGACTCGGGTACGTTGGCTGGGCCGAGACGGGCGGGCCGGGCGACACCAACGAGAAGACCGTCGCGACGACGATGGCGAGGTGTCTCATGGGCAACCCCTTTTCTCGAGCGGCGTCATACGCCAAGGTACGAGACGCGCACGTGAGGATTCTCGAGCAGCGCCGCGCCGGTGTCCTGCATCACCACTCGGCCCTCCTCGAGCACGTAGGCACGATGGCTGATCGGCAGCGAGAAGTGCACGTTCTGCTCGATGAGCAGCACGCTGAGGCCCCCCTCGTTGATCCCGCGAATCGCGTCGATGATCGAACGCACGAGGCTGGGCTGCAGCCCGAGTGACGGCTCGTCGAGCAGGAGGAGCTCGGGGCGGGCCATGAGGGCGCGTCCGATGGCGAGCATCTGCCGCTCTCCCCCGGACAGGGTGCGCCCGAGCTGCAGCTTTCGCTCGGCCAGGCGCGGGAACATGGCGAAGACCTCGGCCATCGAGGCGGCCTCGCGCGACCTCGCGCGCGGGACGAGGGCCCCCATGCGCAGGTTGTCGACGACGGTCATCTCGGGGAACACGCGCGCGCCCTCGGGCACGACGGCGATGCCCCGCTGCACGATCTCCTCGGGCGCCCGCCCGTCGATTCGTTCGCCCTTGAAGCGAATCGCCCCCTCGCGCAGCGGCACGATGCCGAGGATCGCCTTGATGACCGTGGTCTTCCCGGCGCCGTTGGGGCCGACCAGGCTCACGATGTCTCCCGCCGCGACCCGGAGGGACACGCCCCAGAGGACTTGCAGCGGGCCGTAACCGGCGTCGACGGTGTCGAGCACGAGCGAGGGTGCGGCGTCAGGCATACGATTCGCCGAGGTACGCCTTGATCACGGTGGTGTCACGCATGACGTCGGCTGGGCGACCTTCGGCGATCTTCTCGCCGTAGTTCAACACCACGACCCGATCGGCGAGGCCCATGATGGCGCGCATGATGTGCTCGGTGACGACGAGCGTCCGTCCGCGTGCCCGCACTTCGCGCAGGAGGCCGACGGCGGCCTCGACCTCCCTCCGGTTCAGTCCAGCCATGTTCTCGTCGAGCAGGATGAGGGACGCGCCCGTGCCCAGGACGCGAGCGAGGTCGGCGCGCCGTCGCTCGGACACCGTCAGCGTCTCCGCCGGCTTCTCGGCCTTGTCGCCCAGACCAACGAAGGTGAGCCATTCCCGCGCTTCACGCCACGACTCGGAGAGCCCGCGGCCGCGACCGTACAGCGCAGCCACCAGGACGTTCTCGGCCACGGTGAGTCGCGGGAAGAGCTGCGGGATCTGGAACGTCTTGGCGATCCCGAGCCGGCACACGGCGTCGGCGTTCAAGCCCGCGATCGAGCGACCACGATAGCTCACCCCGCCGGCGGTCGGCGTCTCCATCCCGGCGATCAGGTTGAAGAGCGTGCTCTTGCCGGCGCCGTTCGGGCCGATGATGCCCAGGATCTCGCCTTCCGTGAGAGAGAAGTCCACGGCGTTCAGAGCCATCAGGGACCCGAAGCGCTTGGTGATCCCGCGCACCTCGAGAAGGCTCACGCCGTGGCCTCCGTGCGCCGCCGGACCAGATCGAAGATGCCGGTCAAGCCGGCGGGCGCGAACAGCGAGATCGCGACGATGATGACGCCGATCGCGATCAGGTAATGGTAGACGAAGCGCGTGCCCAGGAACTCGGAGACCAGCGTGAGGAAGGCGGCCCCGACGACGGGGCCGAAGGGCGTGCCGAGGCCGCCGAGCAGCGTCATGACGACCATCTGGAACGTGATCGACGCGCTGAAGACCTCGGCGGCGTTGATGTAGGAGAGCCAGTACCCCGCGGTGCCGCCGGTCAGCGCGATCACGCACGCGCTGGCGACGTAGACACGGCGCTTGAGGCGGTGGATGTCGACGCCGGAGGCCTCGGCCAGCCGGTCGTTCTCGGCGATGGCGCGCAGCCCGTACCCGAGCTTACTGCCGCGGAGCCAGAGTGCGGCCGCGGTGACCGCCGCCATGAGCACCAGCATCACGTAATAGAAGAGGACATAGCCGGCGCTCAACGGCAGCGACACGCCCGCGCTCCCGCCCGTGAGCGGGATCCGGGTCAGCCGGTCCCACGCCAGTGCCAGCTGCTTGGCCGACTCTGCCAGGGCGAGCGTCCCAATGGCGAAGTAGGCGCCGCGCAGACGGAGCGTCGGCGTCCCGACGGCGTAGGCGATGACCATGGCGACCAGGCCGGCGAGGCCCGCGCTCACGAGAAAGGGCAGCCCGAGCTTCAGCATGAGCGCGGCCGTGACGAACGCGCCGATGCCGTGATAGACCACCGGCCCGAGGTCGACCGCGCCCGCATAACCGGCGAGGAGATTCCAGCTGCCGGCCAGAGCGGCCCACATGAAGATGACGGTGGCCACGCGAATCGGATAGGGCCCGACGCCGATCGGCAAGAGCAGCAGGACGCCCAGCGTGAGGAGAGCGATCGACCGGGTCACGTTATTCGAGGCGGCCCTTCCCCATGATCCCCGCCGGCATGAAGCGGAGGATCAGGTAGAGCAGGGCGAACGCCACCAGGAGCGACAGGCCGGCTTCGAGATACGTCTCCGTCAGCGCCTGAGCGACGCCGAGGGTGAGCCCACCCCACACGACCCCGCCGGTGTAGCCAAGGCCGCCGAGGACGACCACCGCGAAGGCGAAGAGCGTGTAGGTCAGCCCCATGTTGGGCTCGACGGGTGCATAGAACGCGACGAGTGAACCCGCCACGCCCGAAACGCCGGCGCCCAGCCCGAACGTCATCGCGTACACCGTGCGCGGGTTGACGCCGACCATCCGCGCCATCTCGAGATCCTGCGCGGTGGCGCGGATCATGCGGCCGAGACGTGTCGCGGCCAGCAGCCACGAGAGTGCGGCCACCATCCCGACGCCCACCACGCAGGCGACCACTCGAGCGAGCGGGAAGATCAACGGCCCCACCACGAGGCTTCGCTCCAGGTACGGGATCCGCAACAGCCGGTAGTCGGCGCTCCACAGCCGCAACGCGACGTTGAGGAGGACCAGCGAGATGCCGAAGGTGACGAGGAGCGACAGCAGCAGCGGCCGGCCGAGGGTGCGGTTGAGCACGAAGTACTGGAGCGCGTACCCGAGCACGAAGAGCAGCCCGAACGAGATGGGGAGCGTCAGGAGCGGGTCGACCCGGTACAGCGTGGACAGCCAGTACGTCGCGAAGGCGCCCAGCATGATGAGCTCGCCGTGGGCGGCGTTGAGGATGCCGCTCACCCCGAAGATCAGCGAGAGACCCACCGCCGCCGCCGCGTAGACACCGCCCTGCAGGATGCCGTTGACGAGCGTCTGGATGAGATCGGCGAAGAACGTCACCGGCGCCGCTACTCGAAGATCTCCACCTTCACGGGCGTGCAGTGGTACGCGTTGCACGGGGCCAGCGCGTCGAGCGGGCAGTTGGAAAAGCCCACGATGCAGTCCATCTCCGCGCGAAACTCGATGTAGTCGCCCGGCTTCGACACCGGCTCGCCGATCACCCACCGGCCCCGCGCGCAATCGTGATGGTAGTTCATGAAGAGGTCCATCGTGTCGGGAATGTCCTCGGGCAGGATCCCGTGGGGCTTCACGGCGCTCGCGATGATCTCGTGACAGCCGTCGCGCGGACCCAGCCCGTACGATTGGTAGAGGAAGCGGTTGCACATGCGGTTGTGCGTGTCGTGCACGCCCTTGGGCTCCGGCGTCTCCTTGAGGATGGTCATCAGGGGCCGGCAGAGCGTCGACATGAGCGTGTCGCCTTCGGTCAGCTTGTCGCGGGGCACGTACTCCGCCCCGGGCTTGGGGACGTAGCGAGTCCGCGAGTACGACGTCGAGAGCTTCTCCCGGGGGTTCTCCGCGTTGAAGATCGCCATGTCGACGACCTGCTTGCCCTCGAGGTCCGTGACGCGCAAGTGCTGGCCCCTGCGGACCGTCACCGCGAGCCCGCGCTTGGACGGGATGACCTGTTCGAAGACGGCACGCATGGGCGTGACGCTCAGCGGGAGCGCCAGGGCGTCAGCGGGTAGATGAGCTTCGACGCCCTGGCGCCACCGACCTCCGCGGGGTACACCATCACGAACTTGCCGCCCTGGTTCTGCACGGCGATGGGCGGTTTCTGCACGATGCCGCCGTCGGCGCCGAACTTCACGCGGCCGTACAGCGTCTGGATGTCCTGCCTGTGGAGCTGCTCCATCACCGCTTCGCGCTCCTTTTCGCCGAGCGGCGGCACGAGCCCGAGCGTCTCCACGGCCGTCTGTTGAGCGACGAGGCCCGCCGCCCCGGCGGCCTGCACGTAGTCGGCGGCATGACCGTACTTCTGCTGGATCGCATCGGCAAAGGCCTGGGCCGATCCGAACACGGGGTCCTTGAAGGGGAAGGACGGCAGCCACTCGGACGCGGCGATGACGCCCTCGGCGTCCTTGCCGAACTCCTTGACGAACTCGGGCACCGTCGGGCCGTAGCTGAAGGCGAAGCCCTTGGGCGTGAACTCGACCTCCTTGGCCGCCTTCATCGCGCGCAGCGAGTTGGCGAAGAGCCCGCCCACGAAGACGAGATCGGGGCTCTGGCGCTTCACCTTGAGCATGATCGAGTTGTAGTCGGTGAGGTCGACGGGGAAGATCTCGAAGTGGACGACCTCGATCCCCATCTCGCCCAGGAACTTCTTGAAGCCCTCCGCGGACAGCTTGCCGAACAGGTGGTCGGCCCCGATGACCGCGGCCTTCGTCGGCTTGGGTTGGGCGAGTGAGAAGACCTTGGCCGCCGCCTCCACCTCGTCGAAGGTCTTGTTGAGCGTGGCGAACACGTACTTGAAGCCGCGCTCGAAGATCGGATTGGCGCTGGCCGCGCCCGAGATGTACGGGTACTTGTACTTCTCGGCAACCGCGCTGGCCGCGAACACGACGCTGGAGCCGAAGGCGCCGAGCATGAGGTCGACCTTGTCGGAGGTGGCCAGGCGCTCCACGAGCTGGGCATTCTTCTGCGGGCTCGACTCGTCGTCGTAGTAGGTGATGCGGACGGGGTAGCCGGTGCCCTTGATCTTCAGGCCGCCCGCGCGATTCACGGTGTCGGCCCAGAGGTCGTAGACCTCTTTCAGCAACGCGGCGTCGCGGCTGAAGATGCCGCTCAGCGAGATGGCCACGCCGGCCTTGAATTCTTTGGCCTGCCCGTGAGCGGCGGGCGGCGCGACCCAGGAACCGCCGGGCACCGTGAGCGCCCAGCCGACGACGAGGAGCTCCGCGAGCCACCGCACACCGCGTGATCTCAGTGTCATTGTCCTCTCCCAATTCGGCCCGTTGGGGGGTATCGGGGGGAGCGGCGGTCGCTCCCCCTGATCTCGATCAGTCCAGCAGGGCCTTGCGTTGACCGCCGTCCACCGTGATGAGCGCGCCGTTCATGAAGCTCGCCCGATCGGAGGCGACGAAGATGGCGACGTTGGCCACCTCCTCCGGCGTGCAGATCCGCCCCAGCGGGATGCTCCGCTCGGCCCGTTTCTGCGCCTCGTCGACGCTGATCTTGCGGACCTTGGCGATCCCGCCGATGAGGAAATCCCACCGCTCGGTGGCCACCGGGCCCGGGTTGATGGCGTTGATGCAAATGTTCTGCTTGCCGTACTGCTCGGCCAGGGCCACGGTGACCGCGAGATCGGCGGCGTTGGCCGCGCTCGGCGTCAGCTCGATGCCGATGGGCTTGACCCCGTCGTTGCCGATGATGTTCACGATGCGGCCGCCCCCCTGCTTGAGCATGTGGGGGATGACGGCCTTCATGCAGCGCACGTAGCCCATGAACTTGAGCTGCAGCGCCGTCTGCCAGTCCTCCTCGGTGAGGTCCAGGAGCAGGCCGCCCGGCGCCGCGCCCGCGTTGTTGACGAGGATGTCGATGCGGTGGAAGCGGCCGACCGTCGTGTCGACGATCTTCTTCACGTCCGCCTCGCGCGTGAGATCGCCGGCCACCGCGAACACCTCGCCGCCGGTGACCTTGCCGAGCTCGGCGGCCGTCGCCTCGAGCTCGCGCTGGGTGCGGGCGCAAATGGCGACACGTGCGCCTTCTTCGGCCAGGCCGCGCGCCACCGCCTTACCGATGCCCTTACTGCCGCCGGTGACCAGCGCCACCTTGCCCTTCAAGCCGAGATCCATGCGGTGCACTCCTTTGTCGAGGCCGCCGCCCGCACACACATCACGGGAGCACGCCGGCGGGCTGGCGCGAGACCGGGAAACCCGAGTCGGTCGCGAAACTAAACAATCGACAATCGATTGTCAACGCCCTATCATCCCGCCCCGCAGTGGGAGCCGCGGGCTGGGCCAGTCGCGAGGCGACCATCAGGCAGTAGGAGCCGAGCGGAGGCTCGATGAAGGAACGATTCCAGAAGCCAACGACGCTGGCGACCGAGATCGCGCGCCATCTGCGTGAGGCGATCATCAAGGGCGAGCTCGCGCCCGGCGAGCGCGTGAACGAGTCGAAGCTCACGCGTGACCTCGCGCTCAGCCGCTCCCCTGTCCGCGAGGCGATCCGCATCTTGGAATCGGAAGGCCTGCTGACGCTGGAGCCGCACCGCGGGGCCCACGTCCGCCCGCTGGGGGACGACGATCTCCGGGAGATCTTCGACGTCCGGCTCATGATCGAGAGTCACGGCCTCCGCCGCGACCCCCACCGGATCACTGCCGAGGTCATCGCCCCGCTGCGAGTGGCCGTGGACGAGGCGCGCGCGGCGCTGGCGGCAAACGTCTTCGAGGTGTGGCATCAAGCCTCACTGCGGTTTCACGACGGCCTGGTCGCGCTCGCCGGCAACCGTCAACTCACGCGACTCCACGAGGAGCTGAAGATCTCGCTACGCCGCTACCAGATCTCGGTCATCGGACTGTCCGGACAGCCGGAGCGCTCACACGCCGAGCACGAGGCGATCCTGGACGCCCTCGAGCACGGCAAGCTCGAGCAGGGCGCGGCCCTGGTCGCCGCCCACATCACCAACCTCAAAGAGGCCGTGCTCAAAGCCATGGTGAGGACGGAATGAGACTCGTCGACCTGTCGCATCCCTGGAACATGCACACGCCCGGTTGGGTCGGCTACCCGGGCTCCAAGATCTACTACACGCAGACGCTCCAGACGAACCGCATCGTGTCCCAGCGGGTGGAGACGTCGCTGCACGTGGGCACCCACCTCGACGGGCCGATGCACGCCGCCGACGGTGCCGGCGACATGGCGTCGTTGCCCCTGACCAAGCTCGTCCACGAGGGCGTGATCGTCGACATCGCGGACGTGGTGGAGGACTGGAGCATCATCACGCCCAAGCACATCACCGACCGCATGCAGGTCAAGCGCGGCGACATCGTCATCCTGCACACCGGCTACCACCGCTACTACGAGGGCAAGCCGCAGCAGGACCTCACCCGGTACTTCTGCATGCATCCCGGCGGCACCCGCGAGCTCGCCCAGTGGATGCACGACATGGAGATCTCATGGTGGGGAATCGATGCCGGCTCGGGCGATCACCCGATGAACACGACCATCCGCCACATGCGGCCCGACCTCACGCGCCGCTTCGAGGAAACGGTCGGCCGGTCCGTCCGCGAGTTCTTCGGCGAGTACGAGTACCGCCATCACAAGAGCGGGCGGCTGGTCAAGGAAGACATCTTCCCGATGCACTACCTGGCCTTCCCCGAAGGCTGCATCCACGCCGAGAACGTGGGCGGAGACATCGAGAAGGTTCTCAACACGCGCTGCATCATCGGGGCCTTCCCCTGGAAGTTCGAAGGCGGCGAGGCGTGTCCGTGCCGCATCATCGCCTTCCTCGACGTGGGGCCCCTCAGCGTGGAGGAGGTGCAGGACGCGGTCGGAAAGAAGTCGAGCCTGGCCGGCCCGGCTAGTGCCGAAGGAGCTCGCGGGGCAGGTTCCGACGGTCGAGCGGCCCGTAGGTCGTCAGCGCCAGCCGGTCCTCGTCGATCAACTCGCTGACGAGCGCCTGGACCTCGTCGTGCTTGACGCGCTCGATGGCCTGGAGCATCTGGTCCATGGTCAGGAACGAGCCGAGGTGCATCTCGTGCTTGGCCAGCCGATTCATGCGGCTCGAGGTGGATTCCAGCGAGAGCATGAGGCTGCCCTTGAGATGGTCCTTGGCCCGCTTGAGGTCGTCGACCGACACGCCGTTCTTCTTGATGTCGCGGATCTCCTTGAGGGTCGACTTGAGCACCTTGGAGAAGTTGCCGGCGTCGGTGGCTGCGTAGACGTAGAGGACACCGGTATCGCGGAAGGCCTGGGCCCCGGAGTGGATCGAGTAGACCAACCCCTGGCGCTCGCGGACTTCCTGGAAGAGCCGCGACGACATGCTGCCGCCGATGACATCGTTCAGCAGGAACAGCGCGTAGCGCTCGGGCGCCACGTGGCTGAGGCCGGGGAAGCCGATGACCAGGTGGACCTGCTCCAGTTCCTTGTGGACGATGTTGACGCCCGGCTTCAGCGGGGGCGCGGCCTCGTCGTGGTCGACCGGGGCGCGGCCGAAGCCGTGGAAGCCTGCGCCGAAGAGCTCGACGACCCGCTCGTGGGTCACGTTACCGGCGACGGCGATGATGATCCGGGGCGGCGTATAGGCCTCCACGAAATGATCGTGGATGGCGTCGCGACCGTACGCCTGCACGGCCTCTCGCGTGCCCAGGATGGGCCGGCCGAGCGGGTGGCCCTCCCAGACCTGTGCCGCGAAGAGATCGTGGATCAGGTCGTCGGGCGTGTCCTCCACCATCTTGATCTCCTGCAGCACGACCGACTTCTCGCGCTCGAGCTCCTCGGCGTCGAAGAGCGGATGCAGGAGGATGTCCGTGAGGAGGTCCACCGCCAGCGGCAGGTGCTCGTCGAGCACCTGCACGTAGAAGCAGGTGTGCTCCTTGGTGGTGAATGCGTCCATCTGGCCGCCCACCGAGTCCATGGTCCGCGCGATGTCCTCGGCGGTGCGGGTGGCCGTGCCCTTGAAGACCAGGTGTTCGATGAGGTGCGACATCCCACCCCGCTCGAGCGGCTCGTGGCGCGAGCCCGTCTCCACCCACACCCCGACGGCGACCGAGCGCACGTGGGGCATCCGCTCGGTGATGACGCGGATGCCGTTGGGCAGGACGCTCTTTCGGTACTCTTCAGTCACGGGGCGGATTGGCCGCGTTGGGGTTTTTCAGCTTTTCCTTGTCGGCCAACGCGGGCTGGTCGCGCAGCGCCATCTTCCGGCTGAGCCGCATCTTGCCGTTGCCGTCGACCTCGATGACCTTGACCAGCACCTCGTCGCCCTCGCTCAGGACGTCGTGGACGGCGCGGATGCGGCTCTCGGCGATCTGCGAGATGTGGAGCAGCCCCTCGGTGTTGGGGATGACCTCGACGAAGGCGCCGAACTCGACGATCTTCTTCACCTTGCCCAGGTAGATCCGGTCCAGCTCGACCTCGCGGCAGATGTCTTGGATGATGGCCAGCGCCTTCTGCACGGAGGCGTTGTCGGGGGAGAACACGGTCACGCGGCCGTCATCCTCGACGTCGATCTTGGTGCCGGTCTGCTCCTGGATGCCGCGGATGACCTTGCCGCCGGGGCCGATGATCTCGCGGATCTTCTCGGTACGGATCTTGATAGTCACGAAGCGCGGCGCATAGGGGGAGAGCTCCGGCCGCGGCTTTTCGATCGCCTCGCGCATCTTGGCCAGGACGAACAGCCGGGCGTCGCGCGCCTGCTGGAGGGCCGCCCGCATGATGTCGATGGAGACGCCGGCGATCTTGATGTCCATCTGGAGCGCCGTGATCCCCTTCTCCGTTCCGGCGACCTTGAAGTCCATGTCGCCGTAGTGATCCTCGGTCCCCATGATGTCGGTCAGGATGCCGAATCGGTCGCCTTCTTTGACCAGCCCCATGGCGATACCGGCCACGTGGGCCTTGAGCGGCACGCCGGCGTCCATGAGGGCCAGCGACGCGCCGCAGACGGTGGCCATGGACGATGAGCCGTTGGACTCGAGGATGTCCGACACGATGCGGAGCGTATACGGGAACTCTTCCTTGGGCGGCAGGATGGCCGACACCGCGCGCTCGGCGAGCGCGCCGTGACCGATCTCGCGGCGCCCGGGAGAGCCGAACCGGCGCACCTCGCCCACCGAGAACGACGGGAAGTTATAGTGCAGCATGAACCGCCGCCACGACTCCCCCTCCAGCGCCTCGATCTTTTGCTCGTCGTTCTTGGTGCCGAGCGTCGCCGACACCAGGGCCTGGGTCTCGCCGCGAGTGAAGACGGTCGACCCGTGAGCCCGCGGCAGATAGGCGAGCTCGATCGAGATGGGACGGATCTCGCTCACCTTCCGGCCGTCCACGCGAATCCCGCGGTCGACGATGAGCTGCCGGACCACCCTCGATTCCACGCTCTCGAACGCCTCACGGATGGCCCGCTTCTTGGTGTCGTCGGCGCCGACGGCCTGCCCCACCTCGTCGAAGAGCTTGCTGACGGCGTCGGCCCGGGCCTGCTTCTCGTGCACCGTGGTGAAGATCTCGGACAGTCGGTCGCCGACGAGCTGGCGGACTCGGCCTTCGAGGTCGGCGTCGCGGCCCGCCCCCGGATCGAACGGCCAGCGCGGCTTGCCCGACTTCTGAACCAGGTCCTTCTGGGCGCGCACCAGGCGCTGGCACTCGCGGTGACCGAAGGCGATCGCCTCCAGCATGGTCTCTTCCGCCACTTCCTTGGCCCCGGACTCCACCATCAGGACGGCGTCTTCGGTGCCGGCGATGACGAGCTCGAGCGAGGACAGGGCCTGCTCGGCGGTCGTCGGATTGGCGATGAGCTTGCCGTCGACCAGTCCGACCCGAACTGCGCCCACTGGCCCCTCGAAGGGAATGCCGGCCAGGCAGAGCGCGGTCGAAGCGCCGTTCAGGGCGAGAATGTCCGGATCGTTCTCCTGGTCGGCCGAGATGGCCAGACAGATGATTTGTATTTCGTTCTTGAATCCCTTCGGGAACAGAGGACGAATCGGCCGATCGATCAGCCGAGAGGTCAGGATCTCCTTCTCGACCGGCCGGCCCTCCCGCTTGAAGTAGCCCCCGGGGATCCGGCCACCCGCGTACGCCCGTTCACGGTACTCGACGGTGAGAGGGAAGAAGTCCTGGCCCTCGGTAGCGCTCTTCGCCGCCACGCACGTGGCCAGCACCATGGTCCCGCCAAGGCGCACGACTACTGCGCCATCGGCCTGCTTAGCCACCTTCCCGGTCTCGATCCTCAGTGGGTGGCCGTTGATGTCAACTTCGACGGAATGAGTCATACCAGCTCTTGTCCTCGCGTATCGGCCGTTGTCCGGCGAACGCCGTGTCGAAGCGGGCGTGCCCGCTCCCGGGCCCCCGGAGTCGTGTCGTCCGAGGACCAACCAGTTATTAATTGTCGGACCCGCTTCACCGGCGAATGCCGAGCCTGTCGATGATGGCCCGGTACCGGTCGGTGTGCCTCTTGCGCAGGTACTCGATGAGCCCCCGCCGCTTCCCGATCAGCATGAGCAGACCGCGTCGCGAATGATGATCCTTGGTGTGTTGCTTGAAATGGTCGGTCAGGCTGTTGATCCGCTCGGTCAGGAGCGCGATCTGGACCTCGGGAGACCCGGTATCTCCCTCGTGAACGCGAAACTGCTCGATGAGACTCTTCTTTTTTTCGATGGCCAGCGGCATGGGAGGCCCCTCCAATCGCCACGCTCCGGGGAGCCGAGGCTCCACCCTGAACGGGTTCAAAACGCCTTGTTTTGCTACTAATTAGGCACCGATGGTATCACCGGTACCCCACTAAGTAAAGTTAACCTCCTCCCAGTCGCTTGCGCGCGCTGTCCACGTCCTCGGCGATCTGGCGGCGGAGCGTCTCGACATCGGCGAACTTTCGCTCTTCGCGGAGCCTTCCGAGGAAGGCCAGGCTCACCGGCCGGTCATACAGGTTGCCAGCGAAATCGAGCAGATGGGCCTCGACCACGAGCCGGTTCTCGCCAAAGGTCGGCCGAACCCCCACGTTGACGACGGCACCGTGACGCCCCTCCCCGGCCTCGACGGTCCCTGCGTAAACGCCGGTGGCGATCAACAGGGGCCGATCAGGACGAATATTAGCCGTGGGAAAGCCGAGCGTCCGACCGCGGCCCGCCCCCGCCTCGACCGTGCCACCGATGGCATACGGGCGTCCGAGATAGCGACCGGCGCGCTCGACATCGCCCAGACGGAGCGCCTCACGAATTTCCGAAGACGAGACGGGCACGCCGTCGACGACGCGCGGAGGCACGACGTCCACGCGAAACCCGAGCCGGGGGGCCAGCTCCTCCAGGAGCTGCGCGTTGCCGCGCGCGCCACGGCCGAACGTGTGGTTGAAGCCAACGACGATCTCGCGGGCACGCAGACGCTGGAGAACGACGTCCTTCACGAACGCCTCGGGCTCTACGGCCGCCAGCGCGCGGGTGAACGCCAGCACGACGGTCGTCTCGACCCCCGTGGCCGCGATGAGGTCGAGCCGCTCGTCGAGCGTGGCGATCGGCGCCGGTGCCCGCCCCGGCTGCAGAATCTCCATCGGACGCGGCTCGAACGTGCAGGCGACGGCGACGAGACCTCCCTCACGAGCGCGCGTCACGGCGGTGCCGAGAATCTCGCGATGCCCGAGGTGCACGCCGTCGAAGACGCCGAGGGCGACGACGGCCGGCCGCGGCTCAGGCGGGTAAGACTCGAGACCCTGGACGATCCGCATGGAAGACCCGCACCGGCTTCACCGCCCCCGCGCTCGTGAGCTCACCCACGCCCAACAGCGGGCCGTCGCTTTCGTGCACGGCGACCAGGGTCGGCGAGGATTCCGTTCGGTCGATCGCAACCGGCTGACCGTTGATGAACCGCCGCGCTTCGGCCGCATCGAGACTGACCGCGCTCCAGCCGGCGAGCGCCGCTTCCGGCGGCGCCACCCGTGACCACAAGGTCGCCGGCGGGATCGTCGTGAGGTCGGCCGACGAGACGGCATCCCCTCGCTGGAACGGGCCGACGCGCACCCGCTCGAGCCGCTCGACCACCGCTCCGCAGCCGAGAGCCCTGCCCAGGTCGGCGGCGAGGGTGCGCACATACGTGCCCTTGCCGCACACGATGCGGAGCCGCGACACCGGGGGCTCGACGGCTTCCACCGCGATCGAGTGGACGATGACCTCGCGAGACTCCCGCACCACCTCCTGACCCTCACGGGCCAGCTCGTAGAGGCGCCGGCCTTGGTGGTGGACGGCGGAGTACATCGGAGGCATCTGACGGATTCGTCCGACGAAGCAACTCGTCAGCCGCTCGAGGTCCTCGCGCGTGAATGCCGGAACGGGAGCCTCGGACAGCCGGCGCCCTTCGAGGTCCTGGGTGTCGGTGGTGATCCCGAAGCGGACGGTGACGACGTACTCCTTGTCCTGGTCGCTCACGTAGGGCATCAGCTTGGTCGCTTCGCCGATGAGGATCGGCAGCACGCCGACGGCGGCCGGGTCGAGCGTGCCGGCGTGACCGACGCGGCGGGCGCGCAGGTGGCGGCGGACGAGGGCGACGACGTCGTGCGACGTGACGCCGGCCGCCTTGTCGACGACGAGCACGCCCGAGGTCACGAAGTCAGCGCGGAGCGGACGGCGGCGAGCACGGCGTCGGTGGCAGTCGCGAGCGGCCCCGCCATCGTGAAGCCGGCCGCGTTCGGATGACCGCCCCCGCCGAACTTCGCGGCAATGGCGCTGACGTCCACGTCGCCCTTGCCGCGCAGGCTGACCTTCACGCGGCCGTCGCGCTCGCGCAGCAGGCAGGCGACACGGACGGACTCGACCGAGCGCGGATAGTTCACGAGATCCTCGGCTTCCACAAACGCCTCGGGCACGAGCCCGGCGGGCAACGTCAGCCACGCGACGCGGCCGTCCGGGCTGACCTCCACGCGCGAGAGCGTCGCGCCCAGCCAGCCCAGCGCCTGGGGCGGCCGACGCTCATAGAGCGCGTTCGAGACGCGGTAGGGATCGGCACCGGCGGCCACCAGCGCACCCGCGATCCGGAACGTCACCGGCGTCACGTTCGAGTAGCGGAACGAGCCGGTGTCCATGTGGATGGCCGTGAACAGATTCGTCGCGATGGCCGGAGTGATCTTCGCGCCGAGCGTCACGAGCAGCTCGTGAACCATCTCGCCGGTGGCGGCGGCGGCCGGGTCGACCCAGTTCACGTCGCCGTATCGGCGATTGTCGTGGTGATGGTCGATGTTGACGATCGTGGCGCCCGTCGCCCGCGCCTGATCGATCAGCCCCTCGGTGCGCGTCGGGTTCGGGCAATCGGTGAGGACGACCACGTCGAGCGGACCGGTCACCGCGTCGAGCCGCCGGAAACGCTCGATGCCGGGCAGGAACGACAACACGTCGGGCGCGGGATGGGGGCCGCCGGAGACGACGGACCATCCCCGCTCGGCGAGGGCCAGATCGAGCGCGAGAAGCGTGCCGAGGACGTCGGCGTCGGGGTGGACGTGGCCGAGCATGAGGGCCCGCCGGCCCCGCCCGCGAAAGGGTTCGAGGACGGCGTCAGCGATCGGCATCGAGCTGCTTGAGGAGTTCCTGGATGCGGGCGGCGTGCTCCATCGAGCGATCGGGGCGGAAATCGAGGTCGGGCGTCACCCGGAGGTCGAGGTGCTGGCGGAGCCAGTTGCGGATGAAGCCGCGCGCGCTGGCCAGCGCCGCCAGCGAGCCCGCCCACTTGCTCTCGTCGCCGAGGACGGAGACGAAGACCTTGGCCTGGCGGAGGTCCTTCGCCGTCTCCACGTCGGTGACGGTGACGAAGCCCAGGCGGGGATCCTTGAGCTCCCGCTGCAGGAGCATCGAGATCTCTTCCTTGATGAGCTGGTTCACGCGGTCCAGGCGCTTGCCCTGCATCAGAGGATCTCCACCGTCATGTCGATGACGGTGCCGTCCACGTTGCCTTCGATGAAGTTCATGGCCTTGGAGACGACCTCGTTGGCGTGCCGGGAATCGTGAGAGACGCAGGCCACCGCCAGCGTGGCGCGCTGCCAGATGTCGTGATGGTCGACCTCGGCCACCGCCACCTCGAACTTGGCCCGCACCTTCTCCTTGAGGCCCTTGAGGACGTGGCGCTTGCCCTTGAGAGAGTCCACCCCAGGCAGGTGCAGCTCGATCGTGCCGAGGGCGACCCGCGCAACCGCCATGAATCACGGCGCGCCGCTCAGAGCGTGCGCGCGACTTCCTCGGTCGTGAAGGCCTCGAGCACGTCTCCCGCCTGCACGCCCTTGACGCCGTCCACGCCGATGCCGCACTCGAGACCGACCAGCACCTCACGCACGTCGTCCTTGAAGCGCTTGAGCGACCCTATCGTACCCTCGCCGACGACCGACTCGCCTCGGCGCACGCGCATCTTGGCGGTGCGGACGATCTTGCCTTCCTGGACGTAGGAGCCGGCGATGGGACCGAGCTTCGAGATCACGAAGATCTGACGAACCAGCGCGCGGCCCACCAGCGTTTCCCGGATCTCGGGCGCCAGCATGCCGCCCAGCGCCGCCTTCACGTCGTTGATCGCTTCGTAGATGACGTTGTAGGTCCGCAAGTCCACGCCGTTGGCCTGGGCCTGCTGGGCCGCCTTCGCCTCGGGCTTGACGTTGAAGCCGAGCACGATGGCGTTCGACGCCGAGGCCAGCATGACGTCGCTTTCGATGATGGCGCCGACCGAGGAGTGAATGACCTTGAGCTTGACCTCGTCGGTCGACAGGCGCTCCAGCGATTCGGTGAGGGCTTCCACCGAGCCCTGGACGTCGGCCTTGAGCACCAGGCGCAGCTCCTTGATCTCGCCCGTCTTGATCTGCTGGTGGAGGCCTTCGAGGGTGATCCGGGTGGCCGCCTTGACCTTGGCCTTCTCCTTCTCGGCACGCATGGTCGCGATCTGGCGCGCCTTGCGCTCGTCGGAGACGGCGACGAGCACGTCACCGGCCGAGGGCACCCCGCTCAATCCGAGGATCTCGACGGGATCGGAGGGCCCGGCCGACTTGACCTTGCGACCGGCCGCGTCGAGCAGGGCGCGGATGCGGCCGGAGTTCGCGCCGACGACGACGGCGTCGCCCTCCTTCAGTGTCCCGGTCTGCACGAGCACCGTGGCCACCGGACCGCGGCCACGATCGAGCCGGCTCTCGATGACGACCCCCTTGGCCGCGCGGTTGGGATTGGCCTTGAGCTCGAGAATCTCGGCCTGGAGCGCCGACATCTCGAGGAGCTGGTCGATGCCGGTTCCCTTCTTGGCCGAGGTGGGCACGTAGATCGTCTGGCCGCCCCATTCTTCGGGGACCAGATTGTGGTTGGACAGCTCGCGCTTCACACGATCGAGATCGGCCTCCGGTTTGTCGACCTTGTTGACGGCGACGATGATCGGCACGTCGGCGGCGCGCGCGTGGTTGATCGCTTCGACCGTCTGCGGCATGACGCCGTCGTCCGCGGCCACGACCAGGATGACGATGTCGGTCGCCTGGGCGCCCCGGGCCCGCATCGCCGTGAACGCCTCGTGGCCCGGCGTGTCGAGGAACGTGACCTTGCCGTGGGACGTCGCAACTTGATAGGCGCCGATATGCTGCGTGATGCCGCCGAACTCCTTCTCGGCGACCTTGGACTTACGGATGGCGTCGAGGAGCGACGTCTTGCCGTGGTCGACGTGACCCATGACGGTGACGACCGGAGGCCGCAGCGAGAGCTGCCCGCTCTCGGTCTCTTCTTCCTCGATCACCTCACCCTCGACGGACCGAATCTCGACGTCGACGCCGAACTTGTCGCCGACGAGCTTGGCCTCGGTGGGGTCGAGCAGGTCGTTGACCATTCGCATCACGCCCAGCTCGAGCAGGGCCTTGATGACCTCGCCCGACTTCCGGCGCATCTTCTCGGCCAGCTCGGCCACCGTCACCGACTCGCCGACCTTGACGAGCTCGCGCTTGACCTCGGCCGGCGGGGCCTCGATCGTCGCTACCGCCGGCTCGGCGGCCGGCGACGGTCGCGGCGTCGCGACCTCAATGGGAGAGGCCGTGGCCGCAGCAGCAGCGGGCTTCACCGGCTCGGGCCGGCGCACCTCGCGTGGCGGTGCCGGAGGCCGCGGAGGCCCCTGGATCACACGTGGCGGCGCAAAGGGCTGGCGCGGCGCCAGCCGGGAGGGTGGCGGCGGTGCCGATCGCTCGAGCGGTCGGTAGGGCACGATCTTGGGCTCCGGCCTCGTAGGTCCCGGCCTGGACACGGGCGGCGCCGGTGGCACGATCGTGGGTGGTGGCGTGACCACGGGCTTGGGAGGCGCCGGCGGCTCCGGCGCGGGTGGCGGGGCTACCGGCGCGTTCGTCTCGACGAGACCTTCAGCCACCGGCGCGAGCGGCTCCGTAGCTTCCTGGGCCTCGGCCGGCTTCGGCTTCACGATCGTCGCCGCGGGCTTGATCTCGAGGGGGGCGGCGTCCTCGTCGGCGCCCGCCTTCTTCCTCGCACGCGCCAGCTTCGTCGTCTCGGCGGCGACGTCACCGTCGGCTGACACGGCCGTCTTCGCGCGCACTGGACGTTTGGGCTTGGGTTCTTCGGGAAGGTCGCGTCCCTTGCCGAGCTTCACGCGGAGGGCGTTGGCAAGCGCGGTGTCGAGGGGGGTCATGGCCCGCACGCCCTTGGTTCCCATCTCCTCGGCTGCCAGCATCAGGTCCTTGCTGGTCACGCCGAGCTCCTTCGCCAACTCGATGACTTTTATCTTTCCCGCTGCCACAGCCCCCTCACCTCCTCGGAACCCACCGGGTCAAACTCTCTCCAGCTTCGCATGGCTTCTTGAATGCCTGCGCCAACCGCCCACCCTTGAGGGCGCGCCCCATGCACGCTTCGCTCGCGCACACGTACGCGCCGCGTCCGGAGCCGCGCCCATCCACTTCGACCCGTCCGTCCAGCTGCCGCGCGAGTCTCAGCAACTCCGTTTGCGCTTTCACCTGCCGGCAGCCGATGCAGGTCCGCCACGGTACCGCGTGAGCGATCACTCGGCGACGGTGCCACCGTCCGGTTTTTCCTCGCTTGCATGAGTCGCCACCCATTCCTCGGCGGCCGCGTAGAGCTTCTCGGCCCGGTCCGCGAGTTGGGTCACTTCGGCCAATCGCTCGCGCCCGGCCCGCTTGATGGCCTCCGGCGAATCGAGTCCGGCGGCGATGAGCGCGGTCACCATGTCCGGGGTGAGATCACCGAGTCGGCCCAGCACGGTTCGCCGATCGTCCTCGGCCGCCGCCGGAGCGGCCAGCTCGGACTCGCTCTTGATGTCGATTCGCATGCCCGTGAGCTTGGCGGCCAGCCGAGCATTCTGCCCTTTCTTGCCAATGGCCAGCGAGAGCTGGTTGTCGGGCACGACGATGAGGGCCGTCGACTCGCCGTCGGGCTCACCCGGCTCGCTGATCGTCACCGACGACACCTTGGCCGGCGAGAGGGCCCGGGCCACGAAGGTGGCCGGATCGTGCGACCACTCGATGATGTCGATCTGCTCACCGCGCAGCTCGCGGCTGATCACCTGGATCCGCGTGCCCCGCAGGCCGACACAGGCGCCGATCGGATCGACATCGCGCTTGGTCGACGCGACGGCGACCTTGGCCCGCTCACCCGCTTCGCGGGCGGCCGCCTTGACGACGACGATACCTTCCTGGATCTCGGGAATCTCCGTCTCGAACAGGCGCGCGAGGTACCCCGGATGCGTCCGCGAGAGCGTGATCTGCGGCCCCTTGGCGCTCCGGCGCACCTCGAGCACGAAGGCGCGGATGCGATCACTGGGATTGAACCGCTCGCCCGGGATCTGTTCGCGCTCGGGCAGGATCGCCTCCGCCTTGCCGATCTCGACGATGACGTTGCGCTTCTCGATCCGATGCACGACACCCCGCAGGATCTGACCATCCTTGCCGTCGAATTCCTTGAAGATGCGATCGCGCTCGGCGTCCCGCACCCGCTGCAGGATCACCTGCTTGGCCGTCTGGGCGGCGATGCGGCCAAACTCCTGGGGCGGCAGCTCCTGCTCGAGCTCGTCGCCGAGCTCGGCCTCCGGGTTCAGCGCCTTGGCGTCGGCGAGGCTGAGCTCCAGCTTGCTGTCGGTGACCTCCTCGACGACCTTCTTGCGACCGAAAACCTTGAGGGTGCCCGTCTGGCGATCGATCTCCATGCGGACGTTCTCGGCGGCGCCCAGGGTCTTGCGCGACGCCGACAGCAGAGCAGACTCCAGCGCCTCGAAGAGGGTCTCCTTGTCGATCCCCTTTTCGCGTCCGATCTGCTCGATGACGATCAACAGCTCTCGGTTCATCGTTCGCGTCCGTCATCCCCGGCGCGGCCACGGCACCTCGGCGTCCAGCCGTGCCTTGGTCACGGTTCCCCTTTGAAGCTCCACCCGCTCGCCGTCGCGGTCAACCACCAGTCGCTCGGCCGTGACGTCAGCGAGGCGCCCGCGGGTTTCCAGCCCGCCCGCCTGCCACAGCCGCACGAGCTTGCCCACGGCCCAGCGAAACTCGCGATCGCTCCGGAGCAATCGATCCAGTCCCGGCGACGAAACCTCGAGGTCGTAGGCATCCTCGATCAGTCTCTCGACGTCGATGAGGTCACCGACTTCGCGGCTCACCCGCTCGCAATCACCAACCGCCACACCACCCGGCTTGTCGACGAACACGCGGAGGACCGAACGCGGCCGCCGCGCATGCCATTCGAGGTCGACGAGCTCGAGGCCGTGGTCGCGAAGCACCGGCTGAATGACTTCTTCGATCCGGATGCTCCGATCTTCGTCCTCCATCATCGATCCGCCTAAAGTAAAAAACTGGGCAAGGCCCAGTTTTTCAAGACTTTAGCATGTGACCCCGCAGGAGGCAAGTTCAGCCGGCGGCGAGAAGCTCCTTGATGGCGGTCAAAACGGCCTCGCGGGGGACCTTCCGCTCCGTCCGGGTGCGCCGGGTCCGGACCTCGACGATGCCCTCTTTGATGAAGGCGTTGCCGATAGTCACACGGATCGGCATGCCGAGGAGGTCCGCGTCCTTGAACTTCACCCCCGGACGCTCGTCGCGATCGTCCAGCAGCGCATCCAGACCGTGCTCCCGGCACTGCGCGTAAACTCCCTCGGCGGCTTGCGCCTGCGTCTGGTCCTTCACGTTGACGGCGACGATGTGCACGAGGTACGGCGCGATCGCGACCGGCCACACGATGCCGTCGGTGTCGGCCTGCTGCTCGACGGCCGCCGCGGCGATACGGGCGGGACCGATGCCGTAGCTGCCCATGACGATCGGCTTCTGCTGACCGCTCTCGTCGAGATAGGTGGCGCCGAGCGGCACCGAGTATTTGGTGCCGAGCTTGAAGATGTTGCCGATCTCGATCACGCGCTCCACCGCGAGCGGCTTGCCGCACTGTACGCACGCCTCGCCGGCCTGCACCGTGTGCAGGTCCACGAAGCGCGCCTCGAAGTCCCGGCCGGGAACGACGCCGCGCAGGTGGAAGCCCTCGCGGTTGGCGCCGACCACGTAGGAGCCGCTCGTGAGCGCCTCGTCGGCGACGATCGGCACGCGGGCTCCCACAGGACCGACCGACCCGACGGGCGCGCCCAGCGCGGCTCTCACCTCGTCGGGATGGGCGGCCCGGGCCTCTTCACCGAGAGCGCGCGCCAGCTTGCGCTCGTGGATCGCGTGGTCGCCGCGCACGAGCGCGAGCACCGGGCCCGATCCCGCCACATAGACGAGCGACTTGATCGTCAACCGCGAATCGATCTTCAGGAGCTGGGAGACCTCGGCGATCGTCCGTGCGTTCGGCGTCGCCACCTCTTCGCGGCTCCCGGCCGGGAACCCCGGGGCCACCGGCACTCCGCGGGCCAGCTCCACGTTGGCGGCGTAGCCGCAGTTCGCGCAGAGCGCGATCTCGTCTTCGCCGGCCGCGCTCGGCGCCATGAACTCGTGGGAGCCGAGCCCTCCCATCATTCCCGTGTCGGATTGCACCACGTGGAAGCGGAGGCCGCAGCGCGTGAAGATCTTGCGGTAGGCGGACTCGTGTGCCGCGTACGAGCGCTCGAGGGCGGCCAGGTCGGGATCGAGCGTGTAGGAGTCCTTCATGAGGAACTCGCGCGTGCGCAGCACGCCCGAGCGCGGGCGCGCCTCGTCGCGCTCCTTCGTCTGGATCTGGTACCAGATCTGCGGCAGGTCACGGTAGGAGCGGATCTCGCGGGCGGCCAGCCAGGCGATGACCTCTTCGTGCGTCATGCCCAGGCACATGTCGGTGCCCTTGCGGTCCTTGAGCTTGAACATCTCGGGGATGCCGTCCCAGCGGCCCGACTGCTTCCAGATCTCGGCGGGATGGAGCACGGGCATCGTGATCTCCTGGCCGCCGATGGCGTTCATCTCTTCTCTGATGACGGCGTTGACCTTGTCGAGCACTCTCTGGCCGAGGGGAAGATAGACGTAGATGCCGGCCGCCAACTGCCGGACCAGCCCGGCGCGCAGCATCAGCTTGTGGCTGAGCGCTTCCGCCTCGGCAGGCTCCTCCCTCAGGGTGGGAACGAGGGACTTGCTCAGACGCATCCGGCTAGTGAGCGTCCGGCGTCTTGTTCGCGCCCTTCACGCCCGGCTCGTAGCGCAGCCGCTTGACCGGCTCGCCGCGGACGATGTGGGACTCGAAGATCTCCTGGAGGTCCGACGCCTGCACGCCCGCGTACCAGACGTCGTCGGGATAGACCACGAGCATCGGGCCGTGGCCGCACTGCGAGAAGCAGCCGGCCTTGTTGATGCGGACCTCGTCCTTGAGTCCCGCCTTGAGCGCCTCGCCGCGCAGGTGCTTCACGAACTGCTCGACGTCGCCCTGGCTCGGGCACGTCTCTCCGCTGGTGCAAACGAACACGTGTGTGCGGTACTGGCCCATGGGTTACTCCGCCACCGCCGGCTGAGCCGCCTTGCGCTCGGCCAGGAACTTGTTCACTTCCTCGCGCATGGCGCCGACGATCTCGGCCTCGGGGACCTTGCGCACGACCTCCCCGTTCTTGAAGATCAGACCGATCCCGCGCCCCCCGGCCACGCCGATGTCGGCGGCGCGCGCCTCGCCAGGACCGTTGACCTCGCATCCCATCACCGCGATGTGGATCTCTTCGTTGAGGCCTTTGAACTCGTCCTCCACCTCGCGGGCGAGCTTCACCAGATCGACGTCGGCGCGACCGCACGAGGGGCACGCGACGAAGGTGAGGCCGCCCTTGCGAAGCCCGAGCGACTTCAAGATGTCGATGCCGACGCGCACCTCTTCCACCGGATCGGCCGAGAGCGACACGCGGATGGTGTCGCCGATGCCCTCGGACAGGAGCGCGCCCAGGCCGACGGCGGACTTGATCGTCCCCACACCCGGTGTCCCCGCCTCGGTCACGCCGAGGTGGAAGGGATACTCGACCTTGTCGGCGAGCGTGCGGTACGCCTCGATCATCATGAGCGGATCGGACGCTTTGAGCGAGATCTTCATCTCCGGATAGCCGCACTCCTCGAGGATGCGGACGTGGCGGAGGGCCGACTCCACCATGCCGGCCGCCGTCGGCCCGCCGTGCTGCTCGAGCAGGTCCTTCTCCAGCGAGCCGCCGTTGACGCCGATGCGGATGGGAATCTTGCGCTCCTTGGCGAGGTTGACGACCTCCTGCACGAAGCGCTTGCCCCCGATGTTGCCGGGATTCAGTCGGAGCCCGTCCACCCCCTGCTCGAGGGCGATCAAGGCGAGCTTGTAGTTGAAGTGGATGTCGGCGACGAGCGGGATGCGGATCTGGCGCTTGATCTCGCCGAGCTTCTCGGCGGCCTCGCGCACGGGCACCGCGCAACGCACGATCTCGCAGCCGGCCGCTTCCAGCGCCCAGATCTGCAGGAGCGTCGCCTCGACGTCGCGCGTGTCGGTCTTCGTCATCGACTGTACGGTGATGGGGGCGTCGCCGCCCACCTTGAGCTTGCCCAACTGGATCGGTCTCGTCTGGCGCCGTGTGATCATGGCCTCGTCCGTGGTCGTCCTATTTGAGGAACCGGAACGCGTCGATACGCACCAGGTCATTGTAAAGCGCGTAGACCATCAACAGCAGCAGCAGTACCAGGCCGACCTGCTGGGCCCATTCACGCTTACGGAGCGACAGCGGCCGTCCCAGCACGGCTTCGATGACGAAGAAGAAGAGGTGGCCGCCGTCGAGCATCGGCACCGGCAGCAGGTTGAGCACGGCCAGATTCACGCTGATGACCGCCGTGAACAGCGTCAGCGAGGCCAGGCCTTCTCGCCATTGCCGCCCAGCCTCTGCGGCGATCTGAATCGGGCCGCCGATGTTCGAGCGATCGAGCACCCCGATGACGATCTTCCACAGCCCCTTGACCGTGATGACCGTCATCTCCCGTGTCTTGAGGGCCCCATACCAGACGGCCTGCGGCAGCGAGTACGCTTCATAGCTGACGGCGCGGGTGACGATGCCGACGCCGATGCGTCCGACCTCGGCCTCCTGCCCGCCCGGCACCTTCTCTTTGACCACGGTGGCCGTCACCGGGAGTTGCAGCGGGCGGCCGTCGCGCTCGACCGTGACCTCGAAGGTCTGCGCCGCCCGCTTCTGGATCGCCTGCATCAACTCTTCAGGTGTGAACACCGGCTCCCCGGCGACGGCGCGGACGAGGTCTCCCGTCTGGAGGCCAGCCTTCTCCGCCGCCGACCCGCTGGTGACCGAGCCGATCTGAGGCGTGAGCTGCGGCCCCACGCCCATCTCCCACGACTCCCTCGGCTCGCGGAAGATCGGATCACGGACGGTGACCAGCCTCGGCGTGACGGTGACGGTCTGCTCGGTACCGCCGCGCCGGAGGGTGAGCTTCAGTGGGCGGCCGTTGGAGGAAGTGGCCAGACGGTCCATGTCCTCCCAGTGACGGATGGAGCGGCCGTCGACGGCCACGATGAGATCGCCCGTCTTGAGTCCCGCCTCGGCCGCCGGACTGCCCTCGGCGACACGACCCACCACCGGCGGCCACACCGGACGGCCCACCGTGGCGAACACGAGCATGAAGATCACGGCGGCGAGCACCAGGTTCATGCCGGGGCCGGCAAACACGATGAGGAAGCGGGCCCACAACGGCTTGAGGGCGAACGCCTTCCGGGGATCGTAGGACAGGGCACCACTGCCCCCTTCGAGCGGGTTCTCCTCGCCCATCATCTTCACGTAGCCGCCCATCGGAATGACGGACAGGCAGTACTCCGTCTCCTTGCCGCGCCAGCGCAGGAGCACGGGACCGAAGCCGATGGAGAAGCGCTCCACGCCCACGCCGACCCAGCGGGCGACGATGAAGTGACCGAGCTCGTGGATCAGAATGAGAATGCCGATGACGACGACGAATGACAAGACGGTGGTCACAGCGACTTCCTTCCGGCCTGCGCGGCGACCGCGCGCTCGACGCGGCGGCGCGTCTCGGCGTCGATGGCGACACAGGCCTCGATGGACTCGAGCTCGCCGGCCGGAACGTCGGCCAGCGCGCTCTCGATCAATTCGGGAATCTCGGTGAACGTGAGGCGGCGGTCCAGGAATGCCGCCACCGCGATCTCGTTCGCGGCATTGAGCACGACCGGAGCCGCTCCGCCCTGGTCGAGGGCCTGGCGGGCCAGCCGCAGGCACGGAAAGCGCGCCGGATCAGGCTCGAAGAACGTGAGCTGCCCCACGCCAGCGAGGTCCAGTCGCGCCGCCGGCGTGGGCCGGCGCTCCGGGTACGTGAGCGCATAGAGGATCGGGACGCCCATGTCGGCCACACCGAGCTGGGCGATGACGGAACCGTCGATGTACTCGACCATCGAGTGCACGATCGACTGAGGGTGCACGACGACCTGGACCTGCTCGGGCGCGACGTCGAAGAGCCAGCGCGCCTCGATGACCTCGAGGCCTTTGTTCATCAGCGTGGCCGAGTCGATCGTGATCTTGGCGCCCATCTTCCACGTGGGATGGCGGAGCGCGTCGTCCACGGTGATCGTGGCGAATCGCTCCTTGGGCAGCTCGCGGAACGGTCCACCCGAGGCGGTGAGCAGAATGCGGTGCACGTCGTTGCGGTTGTGGCCATGGAGGCACTGAAAGACCGCGCTGTGCTCGGAGTCCACGGGCAGGAGCGGCACGTTCTGACGGCGCGCGGCTGCCGTCATCAGGCGGCCCGCCATCACCAGCGTTTCCTTGTTGGCGAGCGCCACCGAACGACCGGCCCGGATCGCCGCCATGGTCGGCAGCAAACCGGCACCGCCGACGAGCGCCGAGACGACCATGTCCGCGGGCACGTCGCGCGTCAGCGCCACCAGGCCGTCGGCTCCCGCCAGCAGCTCGGGCCGCGGCCTGGGCAGGAGCGCGGCGAGCCGATCCACGGCGTCCGGGTCGAGGAGCGCGATCGCCTGCGGGGCATACTTGCGCGCGAGGTCGGCCAGCCGCTCCACGGTGGAGCCGCGAGCCGCCAGGCCGACCACCGAGAACTCTTCGGGAAAGCTCGAGACCAGCTCGAGCGTGCGGAGCCCGATGGAGCCGGTGGCGCCGAGCAGCGTGATCCGCTTCACGCGCCGCTCCCCAGCCGCACGTAGTAGTAGAGCGCGGGCACGTTGAAGAGCAGGCCGTCGATCCGATCGAGGACGCCGCCGTGGCCGGGAATCAGGCCCCCCGCATCCTTCACGCCGACGCTGCGCTTGATGGCCGACTCGGCCAGATCGCCGAGTTGACCGACGACGCCGAGGATCACGCCGGCGCCGGCAGCGAAGCCAGCGGTCCAGCCCGGCAACAGCCAGCCGGGACCGAGCACCACGGCGGCCGCGATGGACGCCGCCAGTTGGGCCACGGCTCCTTCCACCGTCTTGCCGGGGCTGATGGCGGGCACGAGCTTGTGGCGGCCGATGAGGGAGCCGACGGCATACGCCGCCGTCTCTCCAATCCACGTGACGCCCACGAGAACCAGCACGAGCGCGTTGCCGTCGTCCAGGTGGCGCAGGAGCAGCACGTGACCGAGGAACCAGCTCACGTAGAGCACGCCGAGCAGCGTGAGCGCGACGCCCTCGGTGGCCGGCTTGCCGCCGGTGGCG
>WNEY01000195.1_pt1 | contig 33284 bp, 30 predicted proteins | sample 5400531 | NCBI WGS metagenome assembly WNEY01 (sample SAMN13153338, study PRJNA577476) | soil metagenome | isolation source: 200 cm saprolite under Douglas fir tree site 1 | place: USA:California | collected 2015-04-18
GCCTCCCTTGTTGCTCCAACTCAGCATTCCCCAATACAACGGAAACCGAACGGGAATAGGCACGCGTCCAACCGCGTTTGCGCGCTAGGGTGGCCGCAATGAGCGAGCCGACCCAGCAGGAAGCACGGCGCATCGCGGAGGAGGCCCGTGATCGCGTGCGTTTCGAAGAGGAGGCTCTTGACCTTTCAGATCAGGTGTACCGCGTCGCCCGGCATCTCGCAGGCTCCCGCGAGGAGGCCGAGGACTTGATGCAGGAAACGTACGCGCGGGCGTTTCGGAGCTGGCGTACGTTCACGCCGGGGACGAATCTGCGTGCTTGGCTGCTCCGCATCCTCACGAACCTGAACATCGACCGCGGCCGGCGCCAGCAGCGCGCGCCGCAGATGACGTCGTTGGACGAGAAGGGCGACTACTACCTCTACGACCGGCTCGAGGAGGCGGAGGGAAAGCCGCTTGACGAGGAGCGCGTGATCGAGCGGCTGTCGCAGGACTCGATCGTCGACGCGCTCGCGCACGTGCCGCACGACTTCCGCGACGTGCTCGTCCTCGTCGACATCGGCGACTTCAGCTATGCCGACGCCGCGCAGATCCTCGACATTCCTATCGGAACCGTCATGAGCAGACTCCATCGCGCGAGGCGTATCCTGAAGGGAGAACTTGCGGAGGAGGCGGTGAAATGACCGGCCACGCATTCGATCCGTGCGAGAAGTGCGAGGAGGTGATGCAGCCGTACCTCGACCGCGAGCTGGACGAGGCGCAGATGCGCGAGGCGGAGGAGCACCTCGAGCGCTGCTCCCACTGCCGCCGCCGCTACCGCTTCGAGGTCTCGCTGCGCCGCTACGTGCGCACGGCCACGTCCGAGCAGATGCCGCTCGGGCTGAGGGAAAAGCTGTCGGCGCTGCGCACGCCGCTGCAGTAGCTACTTCTTGCCGACGATCACCACGAGGCGGCGCGGGTTCCTGCCGCCGGGGAGCGGCGCCGCCGTAACGCCCAGTTGCCTCGCGAGCCTTGCCCCGTAGGCGTCGCCGCCCGGCTCGTAGTAGACGGTCGTCCGCGGGTAGTTCGAGCTCGTCGCCTTGCGCACGCGCCGGATCTGGTAGCCGAAGGCGCCGATCTTCGACGCGACGCTCCGCGCGCGGACGATGTTGTGCGCGCCGTCGAAGACGTCCACGTTCACCTTCCACGTCGGCGCGAGCTGGGGTACGCGCGGGAGCGGCTTCAGCGTCGCCGTGTCGCCGAGCTTCGAGAAGCCGACCGCGGTCAGCAACGCGGCGAGCAGCGCCGCAACCGCGGCGACGACGGCGAAGCGCACGCGATTGCCGGCCTCGAACGGCTTCGGCGGCACCGGCAGCCCCGCGAGCTCCTGCACCTCGCGGTGGTCGACCCCGAGCGCGGTCGCGTAGAGCAGCAACGAGAGCATGGCCGCATCGACCGAGCGAAAGCGGTAGATCCGTCCCTCCTCGAGCCAGCGCGCCTCATCCTCGGGAATCCCGGCGCGACGCGCCGCTCCGGCGACCGTCAGCTGCCGGTGGAGGCGCGCGGCGGCGAGCAAGGAGCGATCTGCTCCCTGGTCGTGAAGCGGAACGATCTGCACGTGTTCACGATTCGCCGTCTCCGTAGGACCACCCTTCCGGCGTGTCGACATCGCCCGGTTCCCGCAAATCGTCGCACGGGATCAGCGTCACCGCCAGGGCCCGGGCGCCTTCGTCGGGAATCTCGTCCCACGCCGAGCGCGCCAGCAGGACGGGATGCGAGCGGTTGACGCCGTCGTAGGTCGCCGCGAGCCGCTCACCTGCACCGTTTCGCCACGCGTCGATCAGGCGGTCGACGGCCCGCGGGTCGAGGCCGGGCCCGTCTGCGAGGACCACGACCGCAGCGGTGACTTTGTGGCTCAGAGCCACAAGCCCTGAACGAAGCGACGCGCCGGGCCCGCGCTCCCAGTCGTCGCAGTGCACGACGCGCGCGTCCGTCTCGACGTCGTACGCGCCGGTGACAACGACGACATCGTCCACCGCGCTCGCGTCGAGCGCGGCAAGCACGCGCGGGAGCAGCAGGCGCTGCTTCGGCGCGCCGTAGCGCGTCGCCGCGCCCGCCGCGAGCACGACCGCCCCTACGACGTCTCGACCTTGACCTTGGAGATGACGACGTTCGCCGTCGGATGCTGGTTCGCGTCACCGAGGGTGCCGATCCGGTCGACGACGTCGAGCCCCTGCGTCACCTTGCCGACGATCGCGTAGTCCGGCGGCAGGCTCGCGTCCTCGGCTGTGACGACGAAGAACTGGCTGCCCGCGGTGCCGGCGGGCTCCGCGCTGGTCTTCGCCATCGCGACGACCCCGTGCACGTACGAGGCGGTCCCCGGGACCTTGTCGTGCGTCTCATAGCCTGGCCCGCCGGTTCCCTGCCCCGTCGGGTCGCCGCCCTGGATGACGAAGCCGACGGCGATGCGATGGAAGAACGTGTCGGTGAAGAAGCCGCGCTGCGCCAGCGACACGAGCGATCCGGTCGCGTTCGGCGCGAGCTTCTGATTCAGCGTGATCGTGAAGCTGCCGCAGTTCGTCTCTAAGACGAGCTTGTACTTCTTCGCGGGATCGAGCTTCAGGTGTTTATTCTCGTAGCCGCCGTTCGGATGCACGTGCGCCTGCGCGTGCGTGCAGCCCTCGGCTGTCGTGCCGTCCTGTTGAGCCTGCTCCGTCGTGCCGCCCTTCCCTCCGCCGCAGCCGGCGAGTGCAATGACGGCGACCAGCGCGGCCGCCCGCTTCACGAGCAGCCGTGCAGCAGGCGCCAGATCTCGTCGACGTTGCCCACGTACGTGAGCGTCTCCGTGTTCGGCGCGCCGCCGAGCTTTGCGACGGCGGTCGGCCCCGCGTTGTAGGCGGCGAGCGCGAGATCCGTCGAGCCGAAGCGGTCGAGCAGGCGCTTCAGGTAGCGCGCGCCCGCGAGCACATTCGTCGTCGGATCGTCGGCGGTGAGGTTGAGCTCTGCTGCGGTCGTCGGCATCACCTGCAACAGGCCGTGCGCGCCGGCGCTCGAAGTGGCGGTCGGCTGGAACCGCGACTCCACCTGGGCGACGGCCGTGAGCAGCGCGAGCGGCAGGTTCGTGTCGTTCGCAGCCGCGACGAACGCCCCGCGGAAGCGCGCCGGGATCGGGCAGCGGTCGGTGCGGGCGCTCACATGCGCCACGGGAATCGCGGGGATGCGTGCAATCGCTTGAGCCTTGTCGGAGTGCGCGCCTGCAACCGCGGCGGCGCCCGCTGCGGAAAGGGCGGCCACGATGAAGAGTGCAGTCAGTCGCCGCCGCATCGACCCGGGATGCTAGCGCCCTTTCGCCGTGAGGGCGAGAATCCAAGCATGGAGCGCGGTCCGATCCGCTACGCGAAGAGCGGGGACGTCAACATCGCCTACCAGGTCACCGGGGAGGGGCCGTTCGACCTCGTGCTTGTGCCCGGCTTCGTTTCTCACATCGAGCTCGACTGGGACGAGCCGCGCCACGCGCGGTTCCTCGAGCGGCTGGCGTCGTTCTCACGACTGATCCGGTTCGACAAGCGCGGCACTGGTTTGTCCGACCGTCCCGCGGCGCTCGGAGGGATCGAGACTCGCATGGATGACGTGCGCGCCGTGATGGACGCGGTCGGCTGCGAGCGCGTCGCGCTGTTCGCGTTCTGGGAGGGCGGTCCGATGGCGGCTTTCTTCGCGGCGACGCACCCGGACCGGACCACCGCGCTTGCGCTCTTCGGGACGTTCGCGCGCCGTATCCGCTCTGACGACTACCCATGGCACAACACGCGAGACCAGCTCGTCGCGTACACCGAGCACGCCGTCGAGGCCTGGGGGACGGAGGAGACAACAGGGCTCGCCTCGTTCTCTCCCGGGGCAGACGCGGCGATGAAACGCTGGTGGATCGCGCGCGACCGCGCGGGCGCGACTCCCGGCGCGATCCGCGAGTTGATTTTCAGCAACATCGACATCGACGTACGCCCGGCGCTGCCGTCGATCCAGGCTCCGACGCTCGTGCTTCATCCCGAGACGTTCGGTGCCGAGGGCGCGTACATCGCCGAGCGGATTCCGGGCGCGCGGCTCGTCGTCACTCCCGACGCGGAGTACTTGCCCTGGCTCGTTCCGGAGGTCGTCGCCGAGGTCGAGGAGTTCTTGACGGGCGTGCGGCCGACGCCGCTCGCGGACCGCATGCTCGGCACGATCGTTGTGACCGACATCGTCGGCTCGACCGAACGGGTGCGCGAGCTCGGCGACCGAGCCTGGGGCGAGCTGCTCGAACGGCATCACATGCTGACGCGCCGCGAGCTGGCGCGCTTCGGCGGCGACGAGATCGACACCGCCGGTGACGGCTTCTTCGCGCTCTTCGAGGGGCCGACGAGTGCGATTCGCTGTGCGCTCGCGGTGCGCGACGTGCTTGCAGGCGTCGGCCTCGACGTCCGAGCAGGCGTGCACACGGGCGAGGTCGAGCGTCCGCGCGGTGAGAAACCGCATGGGATCGCCGTTCACGTCGGCGCGCGCGTCGCCTCGTCCGCGGCGGCGGGTGAGGTGCTCGTCACCGCCACGACGCGCGACCTCGTCGCCGGCTCCGGGCTGGAGTTCGAGGATCGCGGCGAGTTCGAGTTGAAGGGCGTCGGCGAAACGAAAAGGCTCTACGCCGCGACTGCCTGACGCGCGCGGGCGACCAGCGCTTCCAAAATCTGCACCTTGTACGCCGTCCCGGGAAGCGGCGTCGGGTTCTCGGGTTGCGCCCACGGGATCGGCGCGACGCCCGCGAAGCCGAAGCGGACGTCGTCGCCGAAGCGCGCCGCGGCGACGCCGACGAGCGCGAACGACCAGCGCCGCCGGTCCATCGCCTTCAGATATGTCGACGCGTCGGGACGCGGGACTTCCAGCTCGAGGATCAGCTCGTCCGGCTCGAGCGTCGTCGTCGAGCGGTCGTCCTCCGTCGGCAGGCGGTAGAGGCCCGCGATCGGGAGCTCGCGGCGGTCGGTGCGGACGGTTGCCCCGAGCGCGAGCAGCGCGGCGGCGGGGTCGGACGGATGCGCGGACGCGCAGAAGTCGTTCGCGAAGATCGCATGCTCGCGCTGCTGTCCCTCGCGCGCGTGACAGCGGTCGCCGCCGTGCAGCCGGCAGGGGAACTGCAGCCGCCAGTACCAGCAGCGCGTCGCCTGCAGCAGGTTGCCGCCGATCGTGCCCATCGCGCGCAGCTGCGGTGAAGCCGAGAGGCGGCAGGCCTCCCGCAGCGCGGTCGGGATCTCCGGGTCGACCTCGAGCTCGCCGAGCGTCGTGCCGGCTCCGATTGCGGTGCCGTCGACGCCTCGCGGGACCGCGCGGCGGAGCTCGACGAGCGTCGCCGCCTCGACGATCCGGTCGCGCAGCAGCGGGATCAGCTCGGTGCCGCCGCCGAGCGCGACCGAGCCGTTCCCGAGCGCAGCGACCGCGCCGGCGACCGAGTCAGGCCGAACGAGCTCCAACCTTCTCCCGTTCGCGCGTCTTCTGTTTTGCTTCCTCGAGCGCGCGCAGCATTTCCTCGCGCGTGATCGGCAGCGAGCGCACGTCCGCGCCCGTCGCGTCGCGGATCGCGTTCGCGATCGCCGCTGCGACCGGCACGATCGGCGGCTCGCCGAGCCCCTTCGAGCCGAGGTTCGTCAGGTGACGGTCGGGGATGTCGAGCAGCTCCGAGACGATCTCCGGCACGTCCGCGATCGTCGGCATTCGGTACGCGTCGAGCGTCTGCGTGAGGATTGTCCCCGTCTCCGGATCGAGCAGGCGCTCCTCGCTGAGCGTGTGGCCGATCCCCTGGATGATCCCGCCCTCGACCTGCGACGACGCGCCGAGCGGGTTGATCACGCGCCCGACGTCGTGGACCGCGGCGATGCGCTCGACGCGCACCTCGCCTGTCTCGACGTCCACGGCGACCTCGGCGACCTGCACGCCGAACGTCAGCACCTGCATCCCGGTCGGGTTCGGGCCGCGCGCGCCCTTGCCGAGGATCTGCGCGTCCTCGAGCAGGCCCACGACTTCTTCTAGCGGCCACGAGCCCCCGTCCGCGGAGACGACGCTGCCGCCCTGGAGCGAGAGCACGCGCTCCTCGAGGTGGTAGCGCTGCGCCGCGATCTCGATCACCTGCCGCGCCGCGTCCGCGGCAGCCGCCCGCACGGCCGGGCCCATCGACGGAGTCGTCGAAGAGCCGGCCGAGATCGACGCGTACGGACCGCGCGCGGAGTCGCCGGCGGAGATCTCGACTCGCTCGATCGGCAGGCCCAGCTCTTCCGCGGCGATCTGCTGCATCGCCGTCTTCGTGCCGGTGCCGATGTCCTGCATCGCGGTGACGACAGTCGCGCGGCCGTCGGAGCCGAGCCGCACCCACGCGTACGAAGGCGGGCCTCCGCCGCCGTACCAAATCTGCGACGCGAGTCCGACGCCGCGCTTCCACGTCGAATCGCTCCGCGCGCGCACGTCGCCGCGCCGCGCCCAGTGTTTCTCGGCGCGCTCGTAGCACTCCATCAGGTTCTTCGACGAATACGGACGCTCGTCGGTCGCATCCGCGTGATTCTTGCGGCGAAACTCGAGCGAATCGATAGCCAGCGAAGCCGCGAGCTCGTCCATCAGACACTCGAGTCCGAAGGTCCCCTCGACGAACCCCGGCGCGCGGAACGCCTTCATCGGCGGGGTGTTCAGCTTCGCGCCGTACTCGACTGTGTGCAGGTTCTCGCAGTCGTAGAGCATCTGCATCGGGCCCGCGGTGGACGCGAGCCAGCCGGACCAGCCGACCGAGGCGATGAACTCGCCTTCGAGCGCGACGAGCGTGCCGTCCGCGCGCGCGCCGGCGCGCAGCTTCTGGATCGTCGCGTTGCGGTTCCCAGCGTGGACGTTCTCCTCGCGCCTCGTCAGCGCGCACTTGACAGGACGGCCCGTGCGCTTCGCGAGCTCGGCGGCGATGTACGTGTAGTCGTCCGGCCCGTTCTTGGAGCCGAAGCCGCCGCCCATGTACTCGCAGACGACGCGCACCTTGTCGGGCGGCAGGCCGAGCCGCTCGGAGACCGAGTCACGGATTCCCCAGATGAACTGCGTCGAGATGTAGACGACGAGCGTGTCGCCATCCCACTCGCACACGGACTGGTGCGTCTCCATCGAGTTGTGGAGCACGGTCTGCGTGCGGTACGTCGCCTCGACGATCACGTCGGCCTCCGCGAACCCGCGCGCGGGGTCGCCGCGCGTGGTCGTGCGCGGTTCGGTGGTCAGCCGCTTCTGTTTCACCGCTTCTTCCGGGTCGAGCAGCGGCTCGAGCACCTCGAACTCGACGTCGATCAGTGCGAGCGCCGCGCGCGCCTGCGCGTACGTGTCGGCGGCGACTGCGGCGATCGGCTGGCCCTGAAAGTGACACTCTGTCACCAGGTCGTCGGTGGCGCCCGGTTCGAGAATCGCCCGGACGCCGGGCGCCTCGCGCGCCTGCTCGAGGTCGAGGTTCGTGACGCGCGCCCGAGCGTGCGGCGAGCGCAGCACGGCGGCGTGCAGCATGCCCGGCAGCGCGATGTCCGCGGTGTAGCGCGCCGTCCCCGTTGCGCGCTGACGGCCATCCTGCCGCGGCGCCGGCCGGCCGACGGTCTCGAGCGGTCCGTCGGGCCATTGGTCGAGCGCATCCTCCTCGACGACGAGCCAGACCTCTTCGTACCGGCCCTCGACTTCCTTCTCGGTGCGGATCAGTCGCGCCATGCGTGAATTGCCTCCTCGATCTTCGGATACGTGCCGCAGCGGCAGATGTTTCCGGCCATCGCGTGCCGGATCTCGTCGCTCGACGGCGACGCGTTTGCTTCGACGAGCGCCGCGGCTGAGACGATCTGCCCCGGTGTGCAGAAGCCGCATTGCACCGCGTCGGCGCGGACGAACGCATCGACGAGCGGGTGCTCGCGAAGGCCTTCGATCGTCGTCACCTCTCTTCCCTCGACGGTGTGCACGAGCGTGATGCACGACAGCACGGGCACGCCGTCGACCTGCACGGTGCAGGCGCCGCAGTGTCCCTCGAAGCACGCGATCTTCGTCCCGGTCAGGCCGAGGTCCTCACGGAGCACTTCCGCGAGCGAGCGCCCGACGGGCGCTTCGACCTCGTACCTGCCGCCGTTGACCGTCAGCTCGATCATTGCGTCGTCACCGCAAGGATGTCCGCAAGGTGGATGAGCCGAAACGCGAGGCGCGTTGACGCCGTGCGCTGCCGCTCGTCCTCGATCGCCAGCGAGTCCTGCCAGAGCACCTCTGCCGTCGCCAGGAGCTCGCGGATCTGGGCCGTCTCCTCCTTGTAGCCGTTCGACGGCGAGTCGGTTGTGTTGAGCGCGAGTCCGAGCACGCCGATCGTGTCTCCCTGCCGCAGCCACATCATCGGCGTCGCCATCGAAATGTACTGGTGGATGCGCGCGAAGATCGTCGGCTGTGTGAGCAAGTCGCCGCCCTTGGGCTGCGACGGCGTCAGCGGCGGCTCGCCGTCGGCGATGCGCGCTGCGTTCCACCCGAGCAGGTTGCGCAGCTGCTTCTCGTCGAACTCGGCAACTCGCGCCGTCCGGAGCGCGAGCGTCAGCGAGTTCGGCTGGCGCCCGTACGGATAGTCAGACGCGTAGACGATCTGCTCCGGCGGCATCTGTCTGTAGAAGTCGAGCAGATCGATCGGGCTCCACGTCGAGGTGTCGAAGAAGACGCCCGGCATCCCGGCGAAGCGCGACGTGAGGTTCGCCATGTCGGCGATGCCCGCGTGCGCGACGATCAGCTGTACGCCGCCGCAGCTTTCGACGAGCGCGTGCAGGTGCTCCGCGATCGGCGGCAGGCCGCGCCCGCCGTGGATCAGGATCGGCACGTTGCGCTCCGCCGCGAGCGCGAACACCGGCGCGAGCCGCTCGTCCTCGAGGGAGATCTTCTGCGCCCGCGGATGGAGCTTGATCCCGCGTGCGCCCGCGTCGAGGCAGCGCGTCGCCTCCTCGATCGGCTCTTCGTTCAGGTCGAGCCGCACGAAGGGGATCAGGCGCCCCTGGCTGCGAGCCGCGTACGCGAGCGTGCGGTCGTTCGGCGCTCGGAACGCCGGCTGCCGGTCCGGCTCGTCGAGGCAGAACATGAACGCGCGGCCGACGCCGTATTCGTCCATCATCCCGAGCAGCTCGTCGTATTGACCGGAGATCCCGTCGATGTCGTCTCCGAGATGAACGTGGGCGTCGAAGATCTCGACGTCCGGCGGCAGCTCGCGCCGCAACTCCTCGCTCCACGCGCCGAGCAGCTCGTTCGCGCGGTCGAGCGCGTCCATCAAAGCGATGACAGCGTTCTCTCTGCGGGTCCGACGTACGTCGCGCTTGGGCGAATCAGCCGGCCGGTGCGCTTCTGCTCGACGAGGTGCGCCGACCAGCCTGCAGTGCGCGCACACGCGAACAGCGCCGGCGTGATCGCGGCCGGGACCTCCGCCAGCTCGAGCACGACCGCGCCCCAGAACTCGACGTTCGTCTCGAGTGCGCGGTCGGGATGCTTCTCGCGCAGAGCCTCGATCGCCGCCTTCTCCAGCGCGGCTGCCACCTCGACCCGCGGCGAGCCGAGCTCCTCTGCAGTGCGGCGGAGCACACGGGCGCGCGGATCTTCGGCGCGGTACACGCGGTGGCCGAAGCCCATGATCCGCTCACCGCGCGCGAGCAGGTCGTGGACATAGCCCTCGGGGTCGCCCGACTCGGCGACCGCGTCGAGCATCGGCAGCACACGTGCCGGCGCGCCCCCGTGCAACGGGCCTGAAAGGGAGCCGACGGCGGAGGCAAGACACGCGGCGCAGTCGGCGCCCGTCGACGCGGCGATCCGCGCGGTGAACGTCGACGCGTTCATCCCGTGCTCGGCGGCGGAGACCCAATACACGTCGATCGCCTTCGCGTGCTTCGGGTCCGCCTCGCCGCGCCAGCGGATCAGGAACTGCTCGGCGGCGGTCTTGCCTGCCGCGACCGTCTCCCTCGGGACGGGCGGCTCGTCGCGCCGCAGCGCCTGGGCGACGATCGAGAGCGCGGCTGACGAGAGCCGCGCGAGATCCTTGCGCGCCTGGTCGGCGTCGATGTCGACGAGCTGCTGTAATCCCCACGCGGGCGCGAGCGTCGGCAGGGTCGCCTGCAGGTCGACGCGGGCATCTCGGGTGTGAGAGACCGGCCGGCAGTCCGGCGGCGGCAGCGGCAGCCCGCGCTCGAGCGACTCGTTGACGATCAGCCCCCAGACTTGCTCGAACGGGACGTGACCGGCGAGCTCCTCGATGTCGACGCCGCGGTAGCGGAGCGAGGAGCCCTCCTTGTCCGGCTCGGCGATCTCCGTCTCGAAGGCGACGACGCCTTCGAGCCCGAGGTTGGCGGTCGAGCTCACGCAGTCATTCTTGCTGACGCTGCTTGTCCTTCGCTTCGCTTCGCTCGCGCTCGGGGGCGCGCGGCGTTGCCGCGCGCGATTGGTTCGCGGCCCGGGGAGCTCTGCTTCGGTTGGCGCTTATGGGCGCCGCGGCTCGGCCGCGGCGCCGGCGGACCGCTTTAACTTTGCGACCAACGGCTCGATAGAGTCTCAGCTATGAACGACGTTCTGATCTACGGCGACACCGTTCGGCACCCGGAGCTCCGCCATGAGGTGCCGCTCACACTCGGCGACCCGTTCCTCTACCTGGAGAAGGACGGGCGCAGCCACATCGTGATCACCGACTTCGAATGGCCGCGCCTGCAGGAAGCCGGCGTCGAAGCGGAGCTGATCTCGCCCACCGCGCTCGGCCTCGACGAGCTCCTCGAGTCCGGCAAGAAGTGGTGGGAGATCAGCCTCGACCTCTCACTCCGCGGGGTCAAGCACGTGGGCGTGACGAAAGCGATCGTGCCGCACACCTTTCCGATCGGCCTCGCCGAGTTCCTCCGTGCGAACGGCATCGAGCTGACCGTCGACCGCGAGGTCTTCCTCGACCGCCGCCGCGTCAAGAACGAGTCCGAGCTCGCCGGGATCCGCCGCGCGCAGCGTGCAGCCGAGGCGGGGATGAAAGCTGCGCGCGACCTCTTCCGCCGCGCGGATCAGTCGAACGGCCACCTGACCGTCGACAGCGAGCCGCTCACGTCCGAGCGCGTGAAGCTCGCGATCCAGCAGGCCTTCATGGATCACGGCTGCACCGCAGACGAGTTCATCGTCTCGCACGGCGCGCAGTCGGCGATCGGCCACGACATGGGCTCCGGCGAGATCAAGCCCGGCGAGCCGATCGTGATCGACCTGTGGCCAAAGGACGGCGAGACCGCGTGCTACGCCGACATGACTCGCTCCTTCTGCATCGGCGACGTCCCCGACGAGCTCCGCGAATACCACCGGGTCGCGAAAGAGGCGCTCGACAAGTCGATCGCCGCGCTGAAGGCCGGTGTCAAAGGCTCCGCGGTGAACGAGGTCTCGTGCGAGCCGTTTCACGCAGCCGGCTACAAGACGCTGCTGAGCAAGGATCCGGGCGAGATCATCGAGACCGGGTACTTCCACTCGCTCGGGCACGGCGTCGGGCTCGAGGTGCACGAGCAGCCGAGCCTTTCGCGCATCGGCGAGGAGCTCCGCGCGGGCGACGTCGTCACGATCGAGCCGGGGATGTACCGCCGTGGCTGGGGCGGCTGCCGCCTCGAGGACCTCGTCCTCGTGACCGAGAACGGCGCCGAAAACCTGACGGCTTACCCGTACGATCTCGAACCTTGAGCGAGAGCGCGGGGCGCACGATCGACACTCTGTTCCTCGAGGAGCGGCGCTATCCGCCGCCCGAGGACTTCGCAGCACAGGCGAACGCACAACCCGGGATCTACGACCGCGATCCGGACGAGTTTTGGGAGGCGGAAGGCCGGGAGCGCGTCACGTGGTTCGAGCCCTTCCAGGATGTCCTCGAGTGGGAGCTGCCGTACGCGAAGTGGTACATCGGCGGCAAGCTCAACGTCTGCTTCAACTGCGTCGACCGGCACGTCCAGGCCGGGAACGGCGAGAAGATCGCCTACTACTGGGAGGGCGAGCCGGAGGGCGAGCGGCGGACGATCACCTTCGCGGACCTCCAAGCCGACATCGTCCGCTTCGCGAACGCGCTGAAGAAGCTCGGCGTGAAGAAGGGAACGCCGGTCGCGATCTACATGGGGATGGTTCCCCAGCTCGCGGTGGCGATGCTCGCATGCGCGCGCCTCGGAGCCCCGCACACGGTCATCTTCGGCGGTTTCTCCGCGGACTCGCTCGCGGGCCGAATCAACGACATGGAATGCGAGTTCCTGATCACGCAGGACGAGGGTTGGCGTGCCGGCAAGAAGGTGCTGCTCAAGGCCCACGCGGACGAGGCGCTCCAGCAGACGCCGACAATCAAGCGGACGATCGTCTTTCGACGCACCGGCGACGACGTCGCGTTCGACGAAGGCCGCGACGTCTGGTGGCACGAGCTCGTGGAAGGCGAGAGCGACGACCCGGAGAGCTGCGCCTGCGAACCGATGGACTCGGAGGACTTGCTCTATCTGCTGTACACGAGTGGCACGACGGCGAAGCCGAAGGGCATCGTGCACACGACCGCCGGCTACCTCGTCGGCGTCGCGGCGACGCACTACTACATCTTCGACGTCAAGCCCGACTCGGTGTACTGGTGCGCCGCTGACATCGGCTGGGTGACCGGGCACAGCTACATCGTCTACGGCCCTCTGTGCAACGCCACGACCGGCGTGATCTACGAGGGCGTCCCGAACCACCCGAACGCGGAACGCTGGTGGGAGATCGTGGAGCGCTACAAGGTCGACATCCTCTACACGGCGCCGACCGCGATCCGGGCCCACATGAAGTGGGGCCCGGAGTTCGCCGAGCGGCACGACCTGTCGTCGCTGCGTCTGCTGGGAACCGTTGGTGAGCCGATCAATCCCGAAGCATGGGTGTGGTACCACGAGCACATCGGCGGCGGCCGCTGTCCCGTCGTCGACACGTGGTGGCAGACCGAGACGGGGACGATTCTGATCACGCCGCTGCCGGGAGTGACCACGCTGAAGCCGGGCTCCGCGACGAAGCCGTTCCCCGGCGTCGAGGCCGCGGTGTACGACGAGCAGGGGAACGAGGTCGGCCCCGGCGGCGGCGGTTATCTGGTGCTCAAGCGCCCGTGGCCGGCGATGCTGCGCGGGATCTACAAGGACGACGCGCGCTACGAGGAGACCTACTGGTCGAAATACGGCGACGTCTACTTTGCCGGCGACGGTGCGCGCATCGACGAGGACGGCGACTTCTGGCTGCTCGGCCGCGTGGACGACGTGATGAACGTCTCCGGGCATCGCATCTCGACGATCGAGGTCGAGAGCGCGCTCGTCGACCATCCGGACGTCGCGGAGGCGGCGGTCTGCAGCCGCAAGGATCCGCTGACCGGTGAGGCGATTGTCGCTTACGTCACGCTGAAGGGCGGCAAGGAGGGCTCGGTCGAGAAGCTCGAGGAGCTGCGCGACCACGTCGGCAAAAAGATCGGCCCGATCGCGAAGCCCGCGAACCTCGTGTTCACGCCCGAGCTGCCGAAGACGCGCAGCGGCAAGATCATGCGCCGCCTCCTTCGCGACGTCGCCGAGAACCGCCCGCTCGGCGACACGACGACGCTGGCGGATCCCACGGTTGTCGAGGAGATCAAGACCCGCGCGGAAACAGATCGCAGCGACGGAGAGTGACCCGCCCGACGATCGAGACGGAGTGGCTGGTGCTCCGGCCGTTTCGTCTCGAGGACGCATCTGACGTTCAGCGCCTCTGTAGCGCGCGGGAGATCGCCGCCGCGACCCTGCTGATTCCGCATCCATACCCCGACGGCGCGGCCGAGCAATGGATCGCCGGTCATGCGGCTGCATATGAGCGCGGCGAGTCGCTCGAGCTCGCGATCGAGGCGCGCGAAGGCGCGACTCTCGTAGGCGCGATCGGGCTGAGGATGGAGCGCGAGCACGAACGCGCCGAGCTCGGCTACTGGATCGGCGTCCCACACTGGGGCCGTGGGTATGCGACCGAGGCCGCGAAGGCGCTTCTGCGGCACGCCTTCGAAGAGGAAGGCATGCACCGGGTATTTGCGTACCACTTCGCGAACAATCCGGCATCGGGTCGGGTGCTCCAGAAGATCGGCATGAAGCACGAGGGGACGCGTCGCGGGCACTCGCGCAAATGGGGCGAGTATCTCGACGACGAGTGCTACGGGGTCCTTCGCAGCGAGCGGCAGACTGCAGTGCCGGTACGACCCGGTGAATGAAGCAGTTGCTGCTGATCGGCGGGTCCGCGCTCGCGCTCGCCGGGTCGTCGCTCCAGGCACGATACGACGCAGCGCGCAATGTCGTCGAGCGCTCGCACGATGCGCACGCGATCGCGGCGGCGCGCGCGGAGATCGCCGCGGTGGAGCGGGCCGATCACCGGCCGTTCGGCGCCCGTGCGCCCCGTGTCGTCCTGCCTGCGACGTGGCTGCTCGCGCATCCACCTTCGGTGCGCAACGAGCAGGTCAGCGCGCGCCTGGCGCGGATCGGACGCGCGTTCGACGGCACGGCCGCGTTGTGGATCCACGATCTCGCGACCGGACGAACGGCGGCGTGGAATGCCGAGACGCCGCTCCCCGCGGCGTCGACGGTGAAGCTCGCGGCGCTCGCCGCGGCGCTGCGCAGCGGCCGGCGCGACCTGCGCTACGACGAGCAGCAGCTCGCCGCGTGGTCCTCGAACTTGGCGGCGAACCGTATCGTCGAGACGCTCGGCTACGCGCGAGTCACCCGCGCGCTGCGCGCGCTCGGCATGCTGCACAGCACGTATCCGGGGCCGTACCGAGCCGGCATCGGACTCGGCGCGGTCCACACGCGTGTTACGACCGCGCACGACCTCGGACGCGCGCTCTTCGCGTTGCAGCGGGCGGCGGCCGGCCACAGCTCGTTCCTCACGCGCGTGCAGGGCCGGCGCGCGCTCGAGCTCCTGCGCGGCTCGCTCCCGGCGGGCGACAACCGGGGGCTGCTGCGTCCGTGGCTGCACGGACTCGCCGTCGCCGAGAAGAACGGCCGGCTCTCCGACGTGCGCCTCACCGCAGCGATCGTCTACCGCGCCGAGGGCCCGCTGATCGTCGTCGTCGCCGTCTATCGCCCATGCTTGCCGCGCTCCGAGGCGCGCGCACTCGGACGAGAAGTCGCGCACACGCTCGGCCTCTAGCTGCGCGCGCTCCGGTCGCGCGTCGCTATGTTGCCGCGCGTGTCCGGAGCGGAGTTGAGGCGATCGCTCGAGCGGCTGGCGGGGAACCTCGCGTTCTCGTGGCTGCCGATCGTCCGCGACGTCTTCCGCGACCTCGATCCGCTCGACTGGGACGAGACCGACCACAACCCGGTCGTCCTGCTCGCGGGCTTGACGGACGATCGCGTCGAACGAGCCGCCGAAGACGAGGACTACGTGCATCGAGTCGCCGAGGCCGAGGCGGCCGTCCAGCGCGAGCTCGACGGCCCGTCGTGGTGGACGGGCGACGACCACTTCCTCGTCGCGTACTTCTCGACGGAGTTTGCACTCGACGAGAGCCTGCCGGTCTATTCGGGCGGACTCGGCGTGCTCGCAGGCGATCACCTGAAGTCCGCGTCCGAGCTCGGCGTGCCGCTCGTCGGCGTCGGTCTCTTCTACGACCACGGCTACTTCCGGCAGACGCTCGACGACACCGGCTGGCAGCAGGAGCGCTACCCGGCGAACGATCCGACGCGGCTGCCGCTGACGCTCGAACGCCGCGCGGGCGGAGAGGCGCTGCGTGTACACCTCGAGGTCGCGGGCGAGCCCGTGGCGGTGCAGATCTGGCGGGCCGATGTGGGACGCAGCCGCCTCTACCTGCTCGACACGAGCGTCGAGGAGAACAGCGAGAGCGCCCGCGGGATCACCGACCGTCTGTACGGGGGCGACCGCGAGCATCGCATCCGGCAGGAGGTCGTGCTCGGTGTCGGCGGCGTCCGTGCGCTGCGCGCGCTCGGGCTCGCGCCGACGGTGTTCCACATGAACGAAGGACACTCCGCGTTCCTCGCGATTGAGCGCCTGCGAGAGCTGACCACTGACGGGCTGTCGCTCGAGCAGGCGCTCGACGAGGTGCGAGGCTCCACCGTCTTCACCACGCATACGCCCGTCTCCGCCGGGAACGAGGTGTTCGAGCCGAGTCTCGTGCAGCGCTACCTCGCGGGCCTCGTTGCGGGGGCCGGGCTCGATTGGGACGACTTTCTCGCGCTCGGCCGCGTGGGGGAGGACAACCACTTCGGCCTCACGCCGCTGGCCTTGCGCCTGTCGGCGCGCGCGAACGGCGTCTCCGCGCTGCACGGCGCGGTGGCGCGCGAGATGTGGCATTCGCTCTGGGCCGATCGCCCGGTCGAGGACGTCCCGATCGGCAGCGTCACGAACGGCGTGCACGCGAGAACCTGGGTCGCGGCGGAGCTGCAGGCGCGGAGCGACGTCTCCGACGAGGAGCTGTGGCGTATCCACCTCCAGTGCAAGCGAGAGCTGCTCGAGGTCGCGCGCGCGCGTGGTGCCTCGCTCGCGCCCGACGAGCACGTGCTAACGATCGGGTTCGCGCGCCGCTTCGCAACTTACAAGCGTGCCGGGCTGCTCTTCTCCGATTCGGAACGGCTCGCGCGCCTCGTCACGGATGTCGAACGCCCCGTGCAGGTTCTGCTCGCCGGCAAGGCGCACCCCGCCGACGACGGCGGCAAGGAGCTGATCCGTGCGATCTGGAAGCTCGCGCGCGATGCGCGCTTCGAAGGCCGCATCGTTTTCCTCGAGGACTACGAGCTGACGCTCGCGCGCCACCTCGTCCAAGGTGTCGACGTCTGGCTGAACACGCCGCGCCGGCCGCAGGAGGCGAGTGGGACGAGCGGGATGAAGGCGGCGATGAACGGCGTGGTGAACTGCTCGATCCTCGACGGCTGGTGGGCCGAGGCGTACACGGCGCAGACGGGCTTCGCAATCCTCAGCGAGGAGGGCGCGGCCGACGACGACGACCAGGACGCGCGCGACGCGAACGCGCTTTTCGAGGTGCTCGAGCGCGACGTCGTCCCTGCTTACTACGAGCGGGACGATCGCGGCCTGCCGCCGCGCTGGCTCGAGCTCATGCGCGCCTCGATCGAGAGGCTCGGGAGCGAGTTCAACACGAACAGAATGGTGCGCGCATACGTCGACACGATGTATCTCCCGGCTCACCGCGCGCGCAGCGCGCTCAGGGACGCGCCGACGCTCAGCCGGCGGTAACCGCGTCCAGTACCGCACGCACCTTCGCGCCCAGCGCCGCCGTCGTGAACGGCTTCTCGAGCAGCTCCGTCCCCGGCTGCAGGACACCGTGACTCGAGACGGCGTCTTCCGCGTAGCCCGTCATGAAGAGGACACGCGTCTCGGGCCGGCGCTCGCGCACCAGCTCCGCGAGCTCGCGCCCGTTCATCCCGGGCATCACGACGTCGGTCAAAAGCAGGTCGATGGAGCCGTCGTGCGCGTCGAGCTGCGCGAGCGCATCGGCGCCGTTCGCGGCCGCGAGCACCGAGTAGCCGAGCCGCTCGAGTGTCTCCGCGACGAGCTGCCGCACAAGCCGTTCGTCCTCGGCCAGCAGCACCGTCTCGCATCCCGCGGCTGAATCGCGGCACGCTTGCTCGACCCGGCGCTCGCCGTCCGGCTGCGCGTCGAAGCGCGGCAGATGGACAGAGAACGTCGTGCCCTCACCCGGCGTCGAGTCGCATGAGATCGAGCCGCCGCTCTGCTGGACGATGCCGTACACGGTGGACAAGCCGAGGCCTGTTCCCTTCCCCTCCTCCTTCGTCGTGAAGAACGGTTCGAAGATCCGCGATTGCACGTCCTCGGTCATGCCGTGGCCGTCGTCGGCGACGCGTAGCGCGACCACTGAACCGACGTTCAGCGTCTCGACCACAAGCCGCCCGCCGCCGTTCATTGCGTCGCGGGCGTTGATGCAGAGGTTCATCAGCACCTGCTCGATCTGACCCGGATCGGCGTTGATCTGCCCGAGCGTCGTCTCGAGCTCCAAGACGAGCTCGATGTCCTCGCCGATCACACGGCCGAGGATCGACTTCGTGCCGCGGATGACGGCGTTAAGATCGAGCACGCGCGGCTGGAGTACCTGTTTGCGGCTGAACGCGAGCAGCTGACGGGTCAACTGCCGCGCGCGTTCGGCCGCGGTGAGCATCTCCTGGATGTCCGAGCGCAGCCCGGACTGGTCGTCGTTCGCCGCCGCAAGCGCGAGGCCGCCGTAACCGGCGATCGCCGTCAGCAGGTTGTTGAAGTCGTGCGCGATGCCGCCGGCGAGACTGCCGATGGCCTCCATCTTCTGGGACTGGCGGAGCTGCTCCTCGAGCTCGCGGCCGCGCTCCTCACTCCGATGCCGCTCGGTGACGTCGCGCGCCATGCCGAGCACCAGCTCGGGCTCGCCGTTCGCGTTGCGCACCGGCGCCGGCTTGCCCTCGAGCGGCACCCAATGCCCGTCCTTGTGGCGGACGCGCGCGGTGTACGCAGCCGACTCGCCGGTCTCGAGCGCGCGCGCGATCACCTGGAAGGTGGGACCGAGGTCGTCGGGATGGATGAAGTCCGTGAAGTTGCGCCCCTGCAGCTCCTCGGGTGTGTAGCCGAGAATCGTCTCGTTCGCGCGCGACGCGAAGACGACTGTGCCGTCGAGCGCGAACAGCGTGATCGAGTCTGTCGACGTCTCGAGCACTCGGCGGTAGAGCTCCTGGCTCTGGCGGAGTGCCGACTCCGCCTGCCTCCGCTCGTCGAGCTCGCATTGCGCCGCCGTGTACAGGCGCGCGTTCTCGAGCGCGATCGACGCGAGCCGCCCGAACTGCTCCATGAGCTCGAGGTCGGCGGGCGAGAAGCGCTTGCGGTCCCGGTGCGCGATCCCGAGCACGCCGATGAAGCCGTTCCGCGAGAGCAGCGGCACACCCGCAACCGCGTGGAACGCGAGGTGCTCGAAGTGGTCCGCGCGCCCTTCCCACGTCATGTACTCGTCGACGGCGACCGTCTCCTCGCTCTCCCACACGCGCCCCGCGACTCCCTCGCCCTTCTGCAGCTGCATACCGATGACGTCCGCGCACGCGCCGGAGCCCAGCCGCACCACGAGCCGCTCGGACCCGGGCTCGACGAGGCAGACGTAACCCTGCTCGGTGTGGAGCAGCTCACATGCGCGCTCGACGATGCTCGCCAGGACGCCCTGTTCGTCGAGCGACTCGATCAGGTCGAGCGTCGTGCCCTGAAGCGCGGCGAGCTCACGGTGACGGCGCTCGAGCTGGCGCTCGGCCGTTTTGCGCTCGGTGATGTCCTCGTGGAGGATGATGGCGCCGCTAACGCTCCCGGACGCGTCGCGCAGCGGCGCGGCGGACGCTCTGACCTCGATTAGCCTCCCGTCGCTTGTCTCGCGGACGAGTTCGAGGCCGCTGAAGGACCGGCCGTCGAGTACAGAACGGAACAGGTGCTCGAATTCGAGCCGTCTCTCGGGCGACGCGAGCGGGTACGGCCGGCCGACGAGCTCGTCCGCCCTCCAGCCGTAAAGCTGCTCGGCGGCCGGGTTCCACGAGCGGACGACGCCCTCCCGGTCGAGCCCCAGGATCGCGAGCGGGGACGCGGTGATCGATGCACTCAGCAGCTCGTTCATCTCGTGCTCGGCTGCGAATGTCCGGGCAAGCTCGAGCGCCGTCTGGGCGTGGTTGGCGAACAGGCGCAACACCCGCAACCGCTCCTGCGACGGGAGCAGTCTGTCGGTGGGTTCGTCGGCCCACACGAATCCGGAAAGCTCGCCGCGGTCGTCCGTGAGCGGAGTGAGCAGCCGGTGCCGGTTCCAGGCCCAAGGGCCGCGTCCGTTCATCTGCGACGCGTATTCGGATCCGGTCGAGCAGCGCGCGATCGCGTCCTCGCGGCCGATCAGGTACGAGCCTTCGATTTCGAACTGCGGGTCGCACAGGCTCTCGAACTCGGAGAGCGACAGCTGGATCCGCAGCGCAGGATCGGCGGCGCCCCAGCCGGCGAGCGCGGCCGGAACGAAACGGTCGCAGTCCCGCAGCACGATGCAAACGCGCTGGAAGCCGAGCGAGACCGAGATGCCATGTGCCACCGCCTCGAGCACCGCCTCCGAGGACACCGGAGCCGTCAGCCGTGCGGAGACCTCGTGCAGATGCTCGAGCGCCGCCTGCGCACGGCTGCTTTCGCTCTGCTGCTGGACGTGCTCGACGGCTCGCGCCGCCTGCGTCGCTACGGCGGTCAACAGGTCGAGCTCCTCGTCGGTGGGATGCCGGCCGGAGGTCGGCTCGTCGACCGAAAGGACCCCGAGCAGGTGGCCGTCCGAGTGCGCAAGCGGCACCATCAGCCCGTCCTGCGGATCCCATTCGGCGGGCTCGGTCGCGGGCGAGCCGTCCGGGACGAACGCCGCGCCGCGCTCAGGGTCGGCAACGATCTCGTCCCGGCGGACGACGTACGCACCGCGGCGGCGGAACTTGTCCGCAAGCAGCTGCCGCCAGACGGACCATTCACTCGTCGCGCCGAAGAGCGCTTCGCGTGCGGCGTCGCTTCCGTGTACCGCCACGACTTGGAAGTCGTCCCACGCGGGGCGGTAGAGATTGATCGCAACAGAGTTCCAGCCGAGACCGGTGGAAATCGTGCCCGCCAACGACTCGAGCAGGTCGTCGAGCCGGCGCTCGCCGCGGACCAGCGACGCGACCTCGAGCAGCGGAGCGAGTCGCGCCAGCGCGTCGGCGTCAGTCGGTGCGGCGGTTGTTTCCGTGTGGAAGATCAAGGGCGGCGTCCTCGGCGGAGCCTGCCCTCTGCCCGAGACCCATGGCCACAGCCCCCGGGACGGACAAACCCCATTCCAAGCTAGATATCGCTGGAATGGGTAACTACAGTCACCCCCGAAAGGGGGTTCCTCCGGCCGCGAAAACGGACTCAGATGTCGCGCCGGGTGGGCGAAGCCGGGCTCCGCCCGGCGAGAGCCCGAGCAGCTGCCAGGAAGGGGTTATCAGGGGGAACCTCCCGGTTCCCCCTGATAGCCGCCGAACCAGAGGTTCGGGGCCGTGACAGAGACGCGAGCCGGCGCCGTAGGGCGAAGCCGGGCTTCGCCCGGCGAGAGCCCCAGCAACTGCCAGGAAGGGGTTACCAGGGGGAACCCTCCGGTTCCCCCTGATAGCTGCCGAACCAGAGGTTCGGCGGCGTGAGCACCTACACCGCGAGCAGCTTCTCGAACCGATCCGCGTCGTCGAACGGGCCGATCAGGGCGAGGTGCAGCGCGCCACGGCCGATCACGTCCTGGGCGACCCGCTGCACGTCCTCGGCGGTGACCGCGTCGAGCGCCGCCCTCACCTCGTCCGGCTCGACCGCCCCGCCTTCGAGCACCTCGCGACGCAGGCCGAAGAGGATCAGCCCCTGCGGGTTCTCGAGCTGGAGGACGAAGCGTCCCTTGGCGAAGTTACGCGCCTTCTCGAGCTCCTTCGCCGGCACCGCCTCGTCGACGATGCGCTTCAGCTCGCCGACGATCGTCGTCACCGCCTCGTCGATGCGGTTGATGTCGACGCCGGCCTGCGCGTAGAGCGAGCCGGCATCGGTGTAGCTGTGGTTGATCCCGAACACGTAGTACGCGAGCCCGCGGCGCTCGCGCACCTCGGTGAACAGGCGCGACGACATGCCGCCGCCGAGCACGGTCGCCAGGATTTGCAGCACGTAGCGGTCCGGGTGGTCCAACGGGTAGCTCGGCACGCCGAGGATCAGGTGGGCCTGGTCGGATTGCTTCGTGTGCACCTTCACCCTATTTGTCGTGGGGTTCTCCAAAACCGCTGCAGCCGGCTCGCCCGTGTCCGCCGGCCCGAGGTCGCCGAACAGCCGCTCGACGTCCCCGCGCACGTCGCCGTCGAGCCGCCCGGCGACGCCGACCACCATGCGAGACGGCTTGTACCAGTGGCCGACGTAGTCGAAGAACGTCTCGCGCGTTGCTTCGCGCACCGTTTGCTTGCGGCCGATGATGTCCCAGCCGAGCGGTTGGTCGCCGTAGAGGAGCTCCTCGTAGACGCCGCCGATGAAATCTCGCGGCGTGTCGAAGTACATGTTCATCTCCTCGATGATCACGCCCTTCTCGCGCTCGATCTCCTCCGTCTCGAACTTCGAGTGCCGCAGCATGTCGGTGAGGACATCGAGCGCAATGCCGCGATGCTCCGACGCGCATTTCACGAAATAGCCCGTGTATTCCTTGCCGGTGAAAGCGTTGAACTCACCGCCGATGCCGTCGATCTCGACGCCGATGTCGCGCGCAGTCGGGCGCCGCTCGGTTCCCTTGAAGAACATGTGCTCGGAGAAGTGGGCGATACCGTTCGTCTGCGCCGTTTCGTAGCGCGACCCGGCTGCGAGGAAGACGAAGCACGTCGTGGACGGGACCTGCGGCATCGGCGCCGTCAGCAGGCGCAGGCCGTTGTCGAGAGTCTGGCGCTCGAAGGCGGACATCAGGCTGCGAGTCGCTCCTTCCATTCGTCGGGGACCTCAACGGATTGCGCGCGACCGTAGTCGTACGCAACGAGAACCGTTTTCGCCTCAGCCACGACGGTCCCGCGGACACGCATCGCGTAAGCGAGCTCGAAGCTCTTCGTCCCGACACGGCCGGGCGTCACCTCGATCTCGACCTCGTCACCGAGAGAGACCTGGGCGCGAAAGTCGATCTCCAGCCGCGCGAGGATCATGTTCGTGACCTGCGCGCCGAGCGGCGCGAGAAGCGCAATGCGCGCCTGTTCGAGGAATGTCGCGTACACCGCGTTGTTCATATGCCCGAGCGAGTCGAGGTCACGGAAGCGGACGGTTTCACGGTGGACGAACGTCACGTGCCTGATGCTAGCGACGCCAATTCGGACAGCAGGCTTGCGGCCAAGGACCTGGATCGGCCCGCCGATCGTATCCTCGGCACCGAATGCGCATGGAAATCACCGCCGCGCTCGTAGTCCTGAGCGCCCTCGCACTCCCGCAGAGCGTCGGCTCGAAAGGGCGTCCGCTCACCGTGAAGCTATGCGGCTCGAAAGAGTGTGTGGTGTCGAAGCGGCCTCTCTTCCAGGACCTGCTCCGTGGCCGCGCGGAAGCGAGAGTCGCCCCGCTTGCATCGTTCTATTCGGTCAGGTTCTTGTCCGTCGAGGGCGAGTTGCCGGTCATAGGCTACTTCGTCCAGTCGGCCAACCTCTTCTGGCGTCCGCTGGGTTACTTCGGCAGCCCCGGCTGGGTTCGCCCGACTCGTGCCGAACTGGCGGCGCTGCGCGCCCTCATTTCGCGTGCCGCCCCGCCCTTCCCTGTGCCGCGGGTCGTCGTCGCGTGGGTCCGCGGCACGCGTGTCTCGAGCCCGGCCGTCTACGCTCGGCTCTACGACGACTTCCCGTCGGTCGCGCGACCGCCGGCCGGCCGCCGGGTCGAGATCGCGTTGCGCTGGTCGCGGTCGAATCCGTGGCAGAGCACCGGCGTCATCGAGTACTTCCCGGCCGAGCGCGTCCTGTTCCGAGACTACGCGTGGTACAGGCTTCCGCCGACGCTCGGTGCGCAGATCGAGCGCGACGCAGGACTCAGGCGCTAGCAACGCGCACGCCCCATTCGGCCAGCAGCTCGGCCTCGCGCTCCGGCTTCAGGCCGGCGTCGTCGGTGAGCGCCGCCTCGGCGAGCGTCCCGCGGATCGTCTCCTCGAGCGGGCGGAACGTGAGCCCGGCCGCGACCGCCTTCGAGACGTCGGCATCGAGCATGCCCGTCCACTCGGGGTCGACGAGCCACAGCGGCAGCTCCATCCATTCGCCGACTTCCCGCTCGCGGAGGAACTCGGCGTCGACCCAGGTGAGGTTAGCCTCGCGATTCACCGTCGCGCGAGCCGTCTCCAGCAGCTCCACCATCGAGAACCGCCGTTCGGGACCGGTTGCGTTGTAGACCCCTGTCGCACGCTGCTCGACGAGGCGCACGATCCAGTCACCGAGGTCGCGGACGTCGATGAGCTCCACGCGCCCGTCGCGCGGTTCAGGCGCGAGCACGTCGCCGCCACGCGCGATCCGGTGCGGCCAGTACGTGAAGCGTCCAGTCGGATCGTGAGGGCCGACGATCAGCCCCGGTCGCACGATCAGCGCAGCATCGCCGTACGCCTCCGTGACGACGCGCTCGCATGCGGCCTTGCGCTCGCCGTAGAACTCCATGTCCGTCTCGTCCGGCGGCTCTTTCGTGCGCACCGGAGAGGCCTCGCTCGGGCCGATCGAGAAATCCGCGTAGACGGAGATCGACGACACGAACGTGTAGTGGGGCACGGCGTCGCGCAGCAAGTCGACCGACTGCGCGACGACGCGCGGAATCTGGCCGGAGGTGTCGACGACCGCGTCCCACCCGCGCCCACGCAGTCCGTCGAGCTTCCCGTCGCGATCGCCGCGCAGCTTCTCGACGTCGGGGTAGAGCTCAGGATTCGTCTCGCCCCGGGTGAACAGCGTCAGCTCGTGCCCACGCACGAGCGCGGCATCGACGACCGCGCGCCCGAGGAACTTCGTGCCGCCGAGCATCAGAACGCGGATAGAGCCTCCAGCAGGCGGTCGACTTCGTCGGCCGTGTCGTAGTGGACGATCCCCGCGCGCACCGCGCCGCCGTCCTCGAGCCCGAGCCGCTTCATCACCTCGACGGCGTAGTAGTCGCCGTGCCAGACACCGATGCCGAGCTCGCCGAGCCGTGCAGCGACCACTTGTGCGGTCAGCTCGGGGTGCGTGAACGCGAACGTCGCGACGCGACCGTCCATCGTCCTGAGGCCGTGCAGTCTGTACGTGTCCGGCAGCCAGGTAGTGAGCTCCACTCGTCGGGGGTTTGCCCTCGGGACGAATGCTTCAAGCCCAACTACAGCGGTCTCCCATGCAACGACGGGCGACCGGAAAGGCACCGCGCCGGGCTCGGGGCCGCTAGATGGTTGATGCCACACCTGGGCACGCCTGGCTGGTGGCTCAGACACGGCGCCGGCTCGCCCGCCTCCCGCTTGCCCAGGCCGACCAGCCTGGGCTGCGCGTGATGCGGCCGCTCGGCTTGGTCTGAGCCATCCCCAGACGCACCCGGGCATGGCATCAACCATCTAGCCGACCGGCCGGATCCGGCACGGAGAGTTGGTCGGATCGAGACACGAAGCTGGCCGAGTCCGGCCTATAGCGGCGCCGTTCGACGGCAATACCGACGTACGGGCGCTCTCCAAGCCCCTCCTGTGGCCAGGTCGCCGAGAGCCGCGCGAAACCAGCCACACGTTAGGGGTTGTCCATGTTCCGCATCGCTCCTCCTCGTTGGACCCACCTCGCAGCAGCGGTCCTCACAGCGCTCACGCTCGCCGGCGCCGCAGCCGCCGAGGGCCGAGGAGTAGTGAGACGCAACCTCGGGCTCCCAACCCTGGCTGCGCTGCTTCTCATGGTGTCAGGTGGCGCTCGGCTCGCGGTCTCGCCAGCTCAGGCCGCTGCGCCTGTGCCGCTCAGCTTTGCGATCGCTCAATGGGACTATGACCTCCAGAATCCAGTGGAGCAGCAGTCGCCCGGTTACTTCCAGCACACAACGCCGGAGCTGTGGGTTTACAACCGCACAGGTTGCGTCTGGGACGTCGACGACGATCAGGGTCGGTACGCGAGAAACGCGTATCTCGACCCTGGGGCAGGGGTCGAGGACGAGATCTGCCTAATCGCAGACTGGGCCGGCAAAAACTGGAGCGGACACCTCGCCGGCATCTGGCTGATCTCCAAGTCGCCGGACCTTCTGGTCACGATCTCGTTCTCGCCCGGCTGGTCGTTCACCCTTCAGCCCCGGTGGAACAGCGGCTCCAAGAGTTACGACTACAAGGGCTGCAACGGGACACCGAGCTATGCGCAAGGCGATCCGGCTCTCCAGCCGATCCCCAACTCCAACGGAGGAGTTGGCGTGCCGACGCAGGTCAAGCTCACTGTCAAGAACAGCGGCGCGCACAGGGCGACAATGGATGCTGAGTGGAAAGTGGGGAACTTCTACACCCAGGCATCGTTTTGCTAGGGCCTAGCTGACGCGCCTACACAGGTTGTGAACGGCTGAGAGGACATCCGGGCCTCCTTCGAGGCTGTGGGTCTGCGCAGAGGTTGAGCTTGCAGCAGACGCCACGAAGGCCGATACTGACCCGGCGCGCGAAGGCTGAGAAGAAGCTGTGGTTTCTCTGCGGTCTTGGCGCTGTGAGGGAGAGTCGCAGGCGCTCCCTTTGTCAAATCGGTCTCTCACTGGGGGCGGAAGAGAAGGGAGAGCATGATGAGCAGAGCCTTCAAGCTCGGGTTGAGAGGCAGGAGGAGGAGCATCATGAAACGGGGGGATCGCGTGGGCGGCGTTCGCCTGCGAGTGATGACGGCGCTGGTCGCCGCGATGGTGTTGCCGATCGTGGCGACCGTCTCGACGGCGGGCGCGGCCACTGTGGTGGCGTACCAGTTCGACGGGCTCGCCTTCTACCAGTTCGGTGCCCCAGCCGATTTGTGCTGCGGTCCCAGCGGCGGACCAGACACCGGGTTCGTGAGGATCACGAACAACGGCGCGTCGACGTTCGTCGGCAACATCGGCTTCCACGCGATCCAGTGCACCGGCGGCGACTGGAGTGATTCGTTCTCGGTAACCCTGAACCCGGGAGATCACTTCTCGTTCTCCTTCAATCCTGAGAGCAGCAACTTCGGCGGGTTCAACGGGCCGTGTGGGGGAGTGCAAAACGGCGCGCAGTTCTTCATGAACGGCACGGTGTCGCTCGGAGCCGACACGCAAGCCGTGAATCTGTCGATCTTCGACGAGGACATCCACTCCGGCGTGCCTCGGACGAATCCGTTCGGCGTCACTCTCGACAACTACATCCTGCAGGGTGGTGATCCGCTTGGGCGGGACACCGGTGATGCCTACGAGGTCACCCAGGCACCCGGGCCCTTCCAGTTCGCCCAGGCCGGGCCACCTCCCGAGGACCAGCCGATCACGGCGAGTGGAACGACCTTCAATGCCGTCGAGGGGGCGAGCTACAGCGGCACGGTCGCGACCTTCACGGATCCCGATCCGAACTCGACCGCGATTGAGTACGCGGCGACGATCGATTGGGGCGACGGGTCCAGCTCACCGGAGACGATCAGTGGCCCACCCGGCGGGCCATTCACGGTCAGCGGCACGCATACATACACAGAGGAAGGGACGTACGCGGTCGCGGTCACGATCACCGACGTCGATACTCCGAGCAACAACGCCACAGCGCGCTCGACGGCGAATGTCGCCGACGCTCCCATTGCGGCGGTGTGTTCCGCGCCGCCGGTCTCGCCGATGTCGTTCAACGGACCGGTAGCAACGTTGACGGACGCGAACCCGAAGGGAACGGTCGCCGATTTTAAGGCGACGATCGAATGGGGCGACGGCGCCAGCTCGTCCGGTGCGGTCACCGGCCCGACCGCCGGACCGTTCACGGTCAGCGGGAGTCACTCATACAGCTCGACCGGGTTCTTCACGATCACCGTATCGATCGTCGACGACGGCGGCTCGACGGCGACGACGGAGTGCGTCGTCCTGATCTTGGGGACGTCCGCCGGTGGCAACTTCGTGATCGGCGATCTGAACTCGGCCGTTGGCACCGCGGTGACCTTCTGGGGTGCGCAGTGGGCGAAGCTGAACAGCTTGAGCGGCGGCCCGGCTCCCTCCGCCTTCAAAGGCTTCGAGGACACGCCGAGCACTGCACCGTCCTGTAAGACGAACTGGTCGACCGATCCGGGCAACAGCACACCGCCGCCGGCCGGCCCGCTGCCGGAGTTCATAGCGGTGATCGTCTCGAGCTCGATCTCGCAGTCCGGGTCGACGATCTCCGGGAACACGCCGCACGTGGTCGTGGTGCGCACGGATGCGGGCTACGCCCCGAACGTGGGGAACGCAGGAACCGGGACGGTGGTCGCCACGATCTGCTGAGCAATCGCCAGCCGCATTTCAGGCCCGGGGCCTCGCCGGGAGGCGGGGCCCCGCACTGTTCTGATCAAGCGCGTGGGGCTGAGCCTGAAGCTAGGGGCTGCGTTGGCCGTCCCAGCGCGTGGGATCGGTCCAGACGGTCTCCCGCTCCTCTGCCCTTGTTCTCTGGATCTCGAGCGCCTCAGGCTCGTGCTCGTCCACCACCTCGAACGCGACGTCTGTCGCCTCGAGGACGTTCGCGCTCTCGTAGAGGATTGACAGCGTCTGGTAGCTCTGCATGGGGGAGACTTTGCACACGACGAAAACGGCCAGCCGATCGGCGCCGTCTGGCATCGGTTCCTTCACGGAAGCCGAGCACGGCCACGGCCACGGCTACGTCGAGGACGAGACGCCCGAGCTCGCAATCGCAGTCGTCGACGGGTTCCGCGGGTGCGGCCGTCGGGCGCCGTCTGATGGAGGCGATCCCACGAGCGAGCGGCGAACTGCCGCTCTAACCTCTTGCATGCAGGAATCCCTCTTTGAAGCGGTCGCTGTAGTCGGTCTTGGCGTAGTTCCAGATCTTCAGGTTGTCGACCGCGAAGGTGTTCGCGCAGGTGTCGTTGCAGCCCGCGACGTCGATGAAGCACGCACCAGCAGGGCGGGCTGAAACACGTCGTCCGCACGGGGTCGTGCCCCAATCCCTCGCCTTCGCGACTGCGACAACCTCTCCGTTCACGTACAGCCGCACCGTGTCCGTGCTGCCCGCGATCCCCTTGCGGTCCCAGACGCCGGCGACGTGGATCCAGCGGCCGTTCAGCACCGAGATCCGATAGCCCACCACGCCGTCGACGAGCGAGCGCACGGCCACCACATGAGGCGGGGTGAAGGGCGGGGGCTCCTCGCCGAAGAAGACGATGAAGTGCAGTCGCGGGTCGGCGGAGTCGAGGCGGTCCTGGCTGAACAGGCCGACCTCATCGACGCCGGTCAGGCTGTAAGGGCCACCGAAGATGCGGTGCGGGTTGTGCTCGTCCGGCACCGGGTCACTGCTCTGCCGGTACCAGGCCTCGACCGCCCCGTGCTCCGGGTTCAGGATCGACGTGCGCAGTAGCGAGGTATGGACGCGCGCGCCGGCGAAGTATGGGCCACCGGTGATGCTGGCCGCGCCGCCGAACACGCCGCCGGGGTACGCGAGCTTTCCCGGCACGTCGATCGTGCACTGTCTGCCGAAGTGTGGCGTTGTTGGATCCGTGCAGGCGAAGAAGGCGAGCTTCGGCCCATAGGCGCTGTGCGTCACTTCGTAAGCGCTTCCGAGCTTGTTCCACAAGAGAAGCCCGGGCGCCGGTGGTGCGGGCAGCGGTGCAGGTGGACTCGTGCGTCCCTTACTGATCACGAGGCTCTTGGCAGGGAGCACGGAAACCGTGTTCGAGTCGAGGTTCGCGGTCACCAGGTCGGGCCTGCCGTCGCCGTTCAGGTCGCCGACCGCGACTGATACGGGGTGGCGCCCGGTTGCGTAGTCGCGCCTGCGCTGGAAGCTGCCGTCGCCCCTGTTGAGCAGCACCGACACGGTGCTCGCGTCAGCGTTCACGGCCAGAAGATCCGGCTTGCCATCGCGGTTTAGGTCGCGGATCGCGACCGACCGCGGGTCGCCTCCGGCTCGGTAGTCGCGCCTGTGCTGGAACGTGCCGCGGCCTCTGTTCAGGAGCACGGAGACCGTGTTCGCGTCGAGGTTTGCGGTCGCAACGTCCAGCTTGCCGTCACGGTTCAGGTCGCCGATCGCGACTGCCATGGGGCGGCGCCCGGTTGCGTAGTCGCGCCTCGGCTGGAAGCTGCCGTCGCCCCTATTGCGCAACACGGAGACAGTGTTCGAGTCGAAGTTCGCTGTTACCAGATCCGGCCTACCGTCGCCGTTCAGGTCGCCGATCGCCACCGATACGGGCTCCGGTCCAGTTCGGTACTCGTGCCCGGGTCGCAAGCGGCCGTTGCCCCTGTTCAGGAGCACTGAGATGCTCGCCGTGCGGTTCGCGGTCACGACGTCCAGCCTGCCGTCGCCGTTCAGGTCGCCGATCGCGACCGATACGGGGCCAACGGTTGCGTAGTCGCGCCTCGGCTGGAAGCTGCGGTCGCTGCTGTTGAGCAGCACGGAGACGGTGTTCGCATCAGCGTTCACGGACACGAGATCCGGTTTGCCGTCGCGATTCAGGTCGGCGATCGCGACCGACCGAGGGTCGCCTCCGGCTCGATAGTCGCGCCTGGGCTGGAACGTGCCGTCGCCCCTGTTCCGCAGCACGGAGGTCGAGTTCGCATAGAGGTTTGCGGTCACGACGTCCGGCCTGCCGTCGCCGTTCAGGTCGCCGATCGCGACCGATACGGGGCCACTTCCGGTTCTGTAGCTCCGCCGCCCCCCGAACGAAGCCGCCGAGGCGGCGACCAGCGACGCGACGCCGAGTGACAGCGCAGCGCCGGCGCAGGCGAGAAGAGCGGCGTAGCGCGGCGCGCCGACTGCGCCCGACGTACCCTCGAAGCGTCGACCCATTTTGCGTTCCCTCGCAGCCTATTCGACCGAGACGCTTACCTTGGTGCGAATAGAAGTCAAGCGTGGCTGGCTTACTTCCCCGCTCACGCACGACCAAGTCCTCCACTCGGGAGCCGCGCGACTCCTATCGGCTATTCCAGCCGCACCAACTCGTCAAGCAGCCGATCAATCTCGTCCGCAGTGTTGTAGTGAACGATGCCGACGCGCACGGCCCCATCTTCCAGACCGAGCCGCTTCATCACTTCGAGCGCGTAGTAGTTGCCGTGCCAGACGGCGAAGCCGCGCTCGCCGAGACGGGCTGCGACCTCGTCAGGCGACAGTCCGCCGACGTTGAAGGCGAACGTCGGAACCCTTTTATCCATGCTGTTTATGCCGTAAAGCCGGCAGCGATCCGGTAGCCCAGCGAGGAACCGTTCACCTAGCTCCCGCTCGTGCGCTTCGATTGCTTCCCACCCGAGCGAGGCGATGTACTCAACCGCCGCAACGAACCCCGCGAGAAGCTCGAATGGCTGCGTCCCGGTCTCGAAACGGTGCCCGAGTGGCTCGTTTGACTGGGGCCGCACCTTGTACGGTCGCCACCCCTCTGCGACCTCCCGCCGGACGCACGCGAGCCCCAGGTGCGGCCCGAAGAACTTGTACGGCGAGCAGATCAGGACGTCGACGCCGAGGTCCTGGACGTCGATCGGCCCGTGGGGCCCATAGTGGACGGCGTCGGCCCACGCGAGCGCGCCCGCCTCGTGCGCGAGCTCGACGATGCGGCGCGCGTCGGTCAGCGTGCCGACGGCGTTCGACGCGACCGGGAACGCGACGACCTTCGTGCGCCCGCCCAGCTGCCGCTCGAGGTCGTCCATGTTCACCGTTGTGTCGTCGTTGATCTCGACGAGGCGAACGACGAGGCCGAGGTCGTGCGCGAGCTCGAGCCACGGCGACACGTTCGCGTCGTGGTCGAGTCGCGTGACGAGAATCTCGTCGCCTTCGCTGAAGGCGCGCGCGGCCGTGCGCGTGAGTGCGAAGTTCAGCGTCGTCATGTTTTGCCCGAACACGACCTCCTCCGCATCGCAACCGAGGAAGCCGGCGGCGGCGAGTCTCCCTTGCGCGACCACCGCCTCCGTGCGCCGGCTCGTCTCGTACGGCCCACCGACATTCGCGTTCGACTCGCGGAAGTACGCGGAGACCGCGTCGATGACGGAATCGGGCACCTGCGTCCCGCCCGGCGCGTCGAAGAATGCGAAGCCGCTATGGAGCGCGCTGAAGCGCGCGCGCACCGCCTGGACGTCGAAGGCGATGGTCGACATGCGGCGAACGCTACCGGAGCATGTCGCTCGCGCTGCTGGTCCTCGTGTTCGGTGCTGCTGCGGCTGCGGTCTGGATCGCCGGCGTGCAGCTGTCGAGGACGACCGATGTGCTCGACCACCGCCTGGGAATCGGCGAAGCGATCGGCGGGCTCGTCTTCCTCTCGATCGCCACGAACCTGCCGGAGATCGCGATCACCGCGAGCGCGGCGCTCGCGCACGATCTCGGGATCGCGATCGGAAACATCCTCGGCGGGATCGCGATCCAGACAGTGGTACTCGTCATTCTCGACGCTGTCGGCCTCGGCGCCGTGAGCGCTTTGACCTATCGGGCGGCCTCGCTGCTCCTCGTGCTCGAGTGCGGGCTAGTGGTGGCCGTGCTCGTCGTCACGGTTGCGGGGACGCAGCTGCCGTCCTACTTGACGAAGTTCCGCCTGGAGCCGGCGTCGATTCTGATCGTGCTTCTGTGGGTGCTCGGGCTGGGCTTGCTGAACCGCGCGCAGAAGAGTTTGCCATGGCACGAGCAGGGCGTGGCACCGGACGCGCAGAAACTCCCGATGGCGCACTCGAAGGCGAAGCTGAGTGCGCGGGCGCCCTCGACCGGGCGAACCGCTGCGCTGTTCTGCTTCGCCGCGCTCGTCACGCTTGCCGGCGGGGTCGTGCTCGAGCGCAGCGGCGAGAAGATCGCCGGCCACCTGCACATGACCGGCGTGCTCTTCGGCGCGACCGTGCTCGCGGCGGCGACGGCCCTGCCCGAGGTCTCGACGGGATTGCAGGCCGTTCGGATGGGCGATTACCAGCTGGCGATGAGCGACATCTTCGGCGGCAACGCGTTCCTGCCCGTGCTGTTCCTCGTCGCGAGCCTGCTCTCCGGTTCGGCGGTGCTGCCGCAGGCGCAGGCGACGGACATCTACCTCACCGCGCTCGGCGTGCTCCTGACGGTCGTCTACATCTACGGCCTGATCTTCCGCCCGCGCCGGATGATTCTGCGGATGGGACTCGACTCGTTCACGGTACTGCTGCTCTACGCACTTGGCGTGGCCGGGCTCGTTGCGATCTCGAGAGCGTGAGCTGACGTCCGGGCTCGGTCCTAGAGTCCGTCCATGCGACGCCTGCGGCCGCTCACCGAAGCGGAGTGCTACGCCCGGTGCTACGGCTTCCGCGACGAGCTCGTGCGCGTGATCCGCCTCGAGCCTCGCCGGCCGCGCTATGAGGTGCACCCGTCCGGCGAAGAGCTCCGCAAGTACTTCGAGGACGCGCTCGACGACCGCACCGAGCCCGAAGCCGCCTAGATGGTTGATGCCACACCTGTGCACGCCTGGCTGGTGGCTCAGACACGGCGCCGGCTCGCCCGCCTCCCGCTTGCCCAGGCCACCAGCCTGGGCTGCGCGTGATGCGGCCGTCCGGCTTGGTCTGAGCCATCCCCAGACGCACCCGGGCATGGCATCAACCATCTAGTGACCTGAGTCAGAGATCCGCTGGCGGTAGGGTGCGAGGCTGTCGAGGATCTCGTCTGCGGTTTTGTGCCAGATGTAGGGCTTTGGGTCTTCGTTCCAGAGGGTGATCCAGGTGCGGATCGAGGCGACGAGGTC
>WNEY01000197.1_pt1 | contig 33191 bp, 33 predicted proteins | sample 5400531 | NCBI WGS metagenome assembly WNEY01 (sample SAMN13153338, study PRJNA577476) | soil metagenome | isolation source: 200 cm saprolite under Douglas fir tree site 1 | place: USA:California | collected 2015-04-18
ACTACGACGACGATTGGGGCCGCCTCTGGTGGATCCGCCTCCGCGGGCGCGCCCGCGTGCTCGACGACGGCGAGGAGCGCGAGCGCGCCCTCACTCTGCTGCAGGAGAAGTATCCACAGTACCGCACCGAACCACCCGACGGTCCCGTGCTCGCAGTCGACGTGACCGACGTATCCGAGTGGAGGAGTTGAGGTCCGCCTAGCGGCGCCGGAAGACCCGGCCGAGCGATGGCAGCAACACACGGAAACCGCGCCGCCGAAGGAGCTCGTCTCGCGGGAGCCCAAGCGGGGGAGTCTTCTGGCGTGCAGCCTGCTCGGCGAATCACTCGAAGGCGGTGCGCAGTGCGCACGGGTGGATAATCGGCATGCGTTCGGCACAACTGCGGCACTCCTAGACCGCACCGAGGAACCGGGAGTGTCGGGCGTGCCCCGTACCATCGATCGCGGTGAGTACGAGCCCGCAACCGAACCCGGCGACCGTCGAAGCGCTGCTCGACACGACCTGGCGGCTGACGGGAAGCGAAGCGTCCCGTACAGAAGCGCTCGATCGCAAGTCCGCGACACTCGCGACGTTCGCATCGCTCCTGACCGCACTGACCGCAACGCTCGGACTCCGATTCGTCGAAGACAAGCCGACCTGGTGGACGCTGGCGCTCTTCACCGGCAACCTGGTTCTGCTCGGCGCTGCAGTTGGGCTCGCGGTGGTCGTCCTGCTTCCGCGCGAGTACCTCGCTCTCGGCATCGAGTACCTCCGCCGGTTTCCAACGCGCTCGGAGATCCTCAAGCCGCCTGAGCAGGTTCGCGGAGAGACAATGCGTGGTCTCGTCGAGGCAATCGCGAGAGAGCGCGATGCGAACGACGGCAAAGCGCGTCTGGTGCGCTGGGCGTACCTCACGCTCGCGGCCGCGCTCGTGCTGACGATTGCTGAAGCAGTTACGCTGGGCTGGAACGAGGTCGCTTGATGAGCGAACGATCCGAAGACGCGCCCGCTCCTACCCCGCCTTCCTCGCCGGCGGACGAGTCCCCGTTTCCGCTTCCGCCGCTCGACTCTCAGAAAGAGGGAACCCTCCGGACGGGGAGACAAGTGGCGAATGAGGGACCACTCGATCACGAGGTTGACCCGGAAGCCAGCCCCTTCGGCCTGCCCCCGATCGAAGGTCTGCCGTTCGATCGCGACAGCGATGAGGCGGTGGCGATCCGGAGAGTGATTGAGGAGAGTGATCGCGAGCGCTCCCGGAAGGACACGCCAAGCGAAAAGCCGCCGTCGGTGCGCTGAGCGGCTGAGATCGGATCACGCGGGCCGGTTTTGCGCCGGTGCGGATCGCTCCGCCAAGGATCAAGTCGATGGGCGCTTCACGGGTCGCGATTGCTCGAGGCGGTGACGGGCCTGTCCGGATTGGCCGCAAGACGGAACGCGACGGCGTGATTACGTGTAGCTGGAGAACGCGTAGGGGATCCCGTTCTCTTCCAGCCACTTCCGGAGGTCAGAGGCCGCGGAAGAGCGCCCGCCGAAGCGCTGCCCGAGGAGGGACAAGAGCAGCGCCCCTCGTCGCGTCCCCCTGCGGTCGTACGCTCGACCTGCTGATCCAGCAGGCGCGCAAGAAGCTCCTGCCTGTTCGCAGCACGCACGACTATCCACCACTCGTAGTCTGAGTCGCCGAAGATTTCCTGCGGCGCACCGCCAAGATCCTGAGTCGCGACGACAAGGTCGCCCACCTCGTCAAGGGAAGCGTCAGTTTGACCGGTCGTTCCAGGCGAGATCTCGCCTGAGAAGAGAACCACGTTATCAGCGGAGGTCATGTCGTAAATAGCTGGCGGATCGTTCGCGCCGTCCTCCTTCAGGAAGATTTACATTCACGGTTGCATGACGACTCGAGCGCGGACCAGAAGTTCCGCACCCACCCGCGCTGGCACCCAGACGAGGTCGTGCCCAGCACCGACGCCTGATAGGCGATCTGGAGGTCGCCGCTTGTCGCGTAGTGGGTCTCGGGCCTGCTCTCCAACCTCAGGACACAGGTAAAGCGCCTTGGTCACACCAACGCTCGCTCTCCGCGACAAGAGGACGACCCACAAGAATGTCCCTTGATAGTTCGGGGATGGCGCACCGAGCCGCGTCCCACCACGACCTCCCTACACTCCCCCGCGTGATCGCAGGCAGCATCCTCATGGTGGCCACGTGGCTCGCAGCAGCCGCACTAGCTCTCGCTCTGCCGACGCGTACGGCTGCGCAGGCCGCGCCCACGACGCCCTAGCCTGCGTGACTATCGACCGCCTCCGACTGATCGCAGAGGCGCTTGGACGCAGCCCGGCGACGATCGCCGAGATCGACGACGGGTACGACTTCGAGGTAGCGATCGTCGACGGCGAGTGGGTCTTCCGCTTCCCGCGGCGCCCCGGCGTCGAAAAGGCGCTCGAGCTCGAGATCGCGCAGCTGCCGGCAATCGCTCCTGCGGTCCCGGTAGACGTGCCCTCGTTCGAGTACGTCTCGCGCGACCCGCTTTTCGTCGGCTATCGCTTGATCCGCGGCACGCCGCTTGTCGACGAGGATGCCGATGGCGTCCGCGCGTTTCTCGAGGCGCTCCATTCGCTCGACTCGACCGTGCTCTGGCTTCCGGTGGATCGTCCCGACTGGGTCGGCGCCTACCGCGACCAGTGCGCGGAGTTCGAACGGCTCGTCGTCCCCCTCCTCGACAAGGACCGGCGCGCACAGGCGAGGCGACTGTTCGGCGACGCCGACACGCTCGTGGACTTCGAGCCGGTGCTCCTTCACGCCGACCTCGGTCCTGAGCATCTCCTCGTGCGCAACGGCCGTCTCACCGGCGTGATCGACTGGGGCGACATGTGCATAGGCGATCCCGCCCTCGACTACGCCTGGCTGCTCAATGGGCCGTTCGCGGACTGGGACGTCGATCCCGCCCTCCGCCGCCGTGCCCGGTTTTACCACCGCCTTGCACCGTGGTACGAAGCGCACTACGGCTTGTTCACGAACCGGCCGGCGCACGTCGAGCGCGGCCTGGCTGGGATCAGGGACAGGCTCTGACCCGCGTTGTGCGGTGAGCGACCAGCGTCTAGGTAACCCACATCCTCTCTCAGCCGACGATGCGGCTTAGCCTGCCGGCTTCTCCCAGACCGAGACGTGCTTGCGGCTGTCGCTCGTGAAGGGCTCCCGCTTCCACCCGCTCCAGCGCCCGCGCAGACTCATCCCGGCAAGCTCTGCCATCAGGTCGAGCTCCGCAGGCCACGCGTACCGGAAGGGAATCGAGGTGCGCTCGAGTCTTCCGTCGACGATCTCGAAGTGATGAGACGTGAGGCCTTGTCTCGCGACGTCGTACTCGTCGAGCCCCCATCTGGTCTCGCTCACGTGGAAGGCGTGGATGGTCTCGCCCGGCGGGAGCCGCTGGAGGTCGGGGACGCCTACCTCGATGACGAAGCAGCCGCCGGGCTCGAGGTGCGCCGCGACGTTGCGGAAACACGCGACCTGCGCAGCCTGCGTCGTCAGGTTCATGATCGTGTTGAAGACCAGGTACGCGACGGAGAACGTCCCGTCCACGGTCGTCGTCGCGAAGTCGCCGACCGTCACGCCGATGTCTTCGCCGCCCGGCTTCGCGCGCAGCCTCGCGGCCATCGCCTTCGACAACTCGATCCCGTGCACCGGCACTCCCCGCTGCGCGAGCGGTAGCGCAATCCGGCCCGTCCCGACCCCGAGCTCGAGCGCGCGTCCGCTCCCGGCGAGCTCGACGAGGAGGTCGATGACCGGGTCGACGGCCCCCGCGTCGAACATCACCTCAGCGGACTCGTCGTACCTCGCGGCGACGCGCTCGCCGAAGTAGCCGTCGTCGTCATGCACCGCCGGAACCTACCGTATGCACACTGCAGCGACGCGCCGCCGCCGACCCGAGTCTGCGTCGATCAGACGCCACCACGACCCGAGCCTGACATTGAGTTCGGGAATGTCCCTCGAGAGTGGGTCGGTACGCTCCCGCGAATGGCGGAGTCCGCAGTCCCGATCCTCCCGAGCCGCAACCTCGACGAGACGCTCGAGTTCTACTCACGGCTGGGGTTCGAGCTGCGAGGCGCGCCGATCGAGAAGTACCGCTACCTCATCATCGGGCGCGGCTCTATCGAGCTCCACTTTTGGGACGCACCAGAGGTCGATCCCCTCATTACCGACGCCTCCTGCTACATCCGAGTCGATGACGCAGACGCCCTTCACCGCGAGTGGGAGGGAGTTGGTATCCAGTCCGACCCGGCGCGTCCCGTGATCAAGAGGAATCCGAACTCGCCGGGCGAGGACTGGGTCGAGTACGAGGCAGGCAACGTGACGCTTGCGGTGATGACCCCGCACACTCACGACTACGAGTTCACGCCGCTGCCGGTGGGCACGGTCGCGCTGCGTGTGCCGGACGTCGCCGACGCGAAGGCGAAGCTCGAGGCGGCCGGCGTGCAGGTCAACGAGATGTGGGATTCGGGTGTCTGCCATGGCGCCGGGTTCTGCGATCCGGCCGGCAACCCCATCCTCCTCCACCACCGCTACGCCCCCTATGGGCCGCGCTGACGCACTCGCCGTATACCGCGGATTGTCGCTTGAGCCAGTGTGCTCTCGCTAGACGCCCGCGGCTCAATACTGCATGCAGCTCGGCACGATGGCTCGAAGAGTCAGCCGCCGAACCAGCGCGCACGGCGACTCGAGCCGAAGTGCTCCTTCTCGGCGACGAGGGCGACGGACGGCTCTTGGAACGTGCCGGTCGGCTTCGGGCCCGAGAGGAAGTCGACGTCGACGCGACCGACGCGACCGCCGCCGAACTCGATGTAGCACGACCCGAGCCCGTCATAGGGCCCCGGCTGCTCGCCGTCCCGCAAACGAGCGATCAGCGACGCGGCGACGACGCGCGCTGCTCCCTCGGAGAACACCCCTGCCTTGGGGACCCCGATCGTTGCGACGTCCCCGACCGCGTACACGCCCGGGAACCGCGTCTCGAGCGTCTTCGGGTTCACGGGCACATAGCCGTCTTCTGTCATTCCGCTCGCCAGAACGACGTCGGGGGCGCGGTGCTTCGGGACGCCGAGGAAGAGCTCATAGGGCTGCTCGCTCCCGTCGTCGAGCACGGCGACGTGGCGTTTCGGGTCGAGAGAGCTCACGCGGCGGTCGGGAACGAACTCGATGTCACGCTCGGCAAAAGCGTCGAGCAGCGCGCGCGACGTGTCCGGTGAGGGAGGGATCGGCGTCCCGAACGGGATGACGAACGAGATCTCGCAGTCGGCGCGAACGCCCCGCGCCGATAGATGGTCGTGCAGCAGTAATGCCGCCTCGCTCGGCGCCGGGGGGCACTTGAACGGCGCCCCGCAGACGCCGACGATCGCTCGACCCTGCGTGAACGTGGGCAGCAACTCGCCGAGCCGCTCGGCGCCGGCGACGGAGTAGAACTCGTTGCCTCCCTCGGCGAGTCCCGGCGTGGCGTCGAAGTCGTAGTCGGCGCCGAGCGCCACGACCAGGAAGTCGCCTTCGTGGACACCGCCGTCGGTGGTCACGCGCCGCGCCGCCGGATCGATCGCGGTGATCGTCTGCTGGAGGAAGCGCACCCCGGGCTTCGCGATGTCACCGTACTCGAGGCGGATCGCGTCGAGCGTCGTCCGGCCGAACATCACGTCGAGCTTCGAGTACCCGAAGACGAACGCGTTGTCCTTGTCGATCAGGGTCACGTCGACGTCGTCGCCGAGCGCGTCCGACAACAGGGTCGCGAGCTCAAGACCCGCGAAACCCGCTCCGAGTACAACAATCCGGGTCACCATTGGGCGATCGTAGTCCACCTGCCCACGCCAGTTGGGACTCGGCAAAGACCTGCTTCCTGCCGCGTCATCGAGCGACGCCTACCGATAGCGGCGGGCAAAGTCGCGCATCGCGGCCTCGTCCGCGAATGAGACGACGCCTCCTTCGGCGCCGGCTTCGAGCATCGCCTCGACGTTCTCCGGCGCAGTTCGCGGGATCACGCGTAACTCCGGATGCTGCTCCTTGACGCGCCGCACGTGCTCCGCATCGGAGCCGCGCGAGGGATGCCAGGCCTCGCCCAGCTCGAGCGCCCGCCGGATGGCGCGCTCCGAGCTGCCGCCCACCCAGATCTCCGGCGCCGGCGACGGGTGCGGGTCCGAGGTCGCGTCGTGGAACGACCAGAACTCCCCCTCGAAATCGCGCTCGCGGTTCCAGAGCGCCCGCAGCAGGCGGATCGCCTCGTCCGCGCGCCGGCCGCGGCCCTCGAACGGGACTCCCATGAAGTCGAACTCGTCCTTGTGCCAGCCCATCCCGACGCCGAGCGTGAAGCGGCCGCCGGAGAGCTCCTGCAGCGTCGCGACCTCCTTCGCCAGGTGCATCGGGTTGTGCAGCGGCACGAGCACGATCGAGGTGCCGAGCCCGATCCGCTCCGTCCGGCCGGCGACCCAGCCGAGCGTGACGAGCGGGTCGTAGACGCGGCCGTACTCATCGGCCGCCTCGGCACCGACGATGATGTGCTCGGTCGCCCAGACCGAGTCGAACCCGAGCTCCTCGGCGGCCTCGGCCACGCGGCGGATGCCGTCGGGATTCGCGTCCAGGCCGTAATTCGGCAGGATCACGCCGAAGTGCACGACCCGAGACTAACGGCGGCGCGTGCACTACCCCTGGATTCGCGGTACCGACAGGCGTAGGCTCGTCCTTCCCGAACGGAAGGAGGTAACGCGGTGTACGCACGCGTTGCCAGTTTCGAGGGGCGCGACTCGAGCCTCACGGACGAGCTGATTCAGCGGGTTCGTGACCAGGGCCCGAGCTCCATACCCGACGCGAAGGGCTTCCTCGGGCTCTTCGACCGCGAGCGCGGAACGTCGCTCGGCATCACGTTCTTCGACAGCGAGGAGGCGATTCGCAACTCTGAGCAGGCGTTCGAGGACATGGCGCAGCATTTCCCCGCCGGGATGCGCGGTCGCCGGAAGTCCGTCGATGTCTACGAGGTCACGATCATCGACGGCGACGCCGAGCGCGCGAAAGCGGCCCGCGTCAGCTCGCTGGAAGGATCGCCGAAGAACATCGACGACAGCGTCAGCAAGGTGCAGGCCGAGACGCTGCCGAAGGTTCGCGAGCTACAGGGAAACGTCGGCACCATCGGGCTCGCCGACCGCACGAGCGGTCGCTTCACGGTGATCACGCTCTGGGAGAGCGCAGACGCGCTGCGCGAGAGCGAGCAGCAAGCCGATCGGCTGCGCGAGCAGGCTGCCGAGAGCGGCGGCCAGCGCATCGGCGGCGTCGATCGCTATGAGGTCGCCGTCGCACAGCAGCTGAGCGGCGTTCGAGCCTGACCGAAACCCACCATCGAGCTCGTCATCGGGGCCGGCTTGCCGGCCCCGTGCTTTCCCGGCCGTAGTTCGGCAGGATCACACCGAAGTGCACGACCCGAGACTGACGGCGGCGCGCGTGGCGAGGCTCGCGACGACGGATCCGGACGGCCGGCCGCACCTCGTCCCGATCGTGTTCGCGCTCGACGGCGACACGCTCTACTCCGCGGTCGACCGTAAGCCGAAGCGCTCGTCGAAGCTGCGGCGGATCGAGAACGCCCGCGCCCGGCCCGACGTGACGATCCTCGTCGACCACTACGACGAGGACTGGGGCCGCCTCTGGTGGATCCGCCTCCGCGGCCGCGCGCGCGTGCTCGACGACGGCGAGGAGCGCGACCGCGCCCTCACGCTGCTGCAGGAGAAGTACCCGCAGTACCGCACCGAACCGCCCGACGGTCCTGTGCTGGCAGTGGAGGTCACCGATGTGCGCGAATGGTCGCCTTGAAAGGGAGGCCGCGGTCCCCGTCGCTGCGCTGCGGTCAGGCCTGGAGGCCCACCGCATCTGCGGCAGACCTATCAACCGAAGAACTCGAGAAGCTCCGCACCGCCTACGAAAAGGCGATCCACGACTTCAACCAGGCTGTTCGGGCCCAGATGCTTCACTAGCTCACACTTGTAAAGCCGCCCCTGAGGGTGTCATGCTGGCCGTGGCTTCGCGCGATCTGTTCGGCGGCCGTGCAGTCGTCAAGCCGTAGACGACAACGGAGGACTAGATGGCACAGCCTGATCACCGCGCGGCCGCGTGCTCGCCCGTTCAGAACGAGGACCCCGAGCGAGTCGAGCCTGGCATCGCTCTCTGCCTCTCGGGCGGCGGGTACCGCGCAATGCTCTTTCACGTCGGCGCGCTCTGGCGGCTCGACGAGCTCGGCTACCTCCCGAAGCTCGACCGCGTCTCGAGCGTCTCCGGTGGCTCGATCACCGCCGGCACGCTTGGGATGAACTGGCACCGCCTCGCGTTCGCCGCGAACGGCCACGCCGCCAACTTCGGCGAGCAGCTCGTGCAGCCGATTCGGAAGCTCGCGTCGAAGACGATCGACAAGGGCTCCGTTTTCGGCGGCCTCCTCATGCCCGGCACCATCTCCGACAAGGTCGCGGCCTCCTACCGCAAGCATGTCTTCGGCGACACCGGGCTCCAGCATCTCCCCGAGCGGCCTCGGTTCGTCATCAACGCGACCAACGTCCAGACGGGCGCGCTCTGGCGCTTCTCGAGGCCCTACATGGCCGACCATCGGGTCGGCATGATCCGCAACCCGAAGGTGGAGCTCGCCACCGCGGTTGCCGCCTCCTCGGCCTTCCCGCCGATCCTGTCGCCGCTCCAGCTCGACGTCGACCCGGCGAGCTTCGACCCCGACCCGAAGACGCGCGGCCCGCTGCACTTCCCGCCCTACACCACCGACGTCGTGCTCACCGACGGCGGTGTGTACGACAACCTCGGCCTCGAGACCGCGTGGAAGCGCTACACGACGATCCTCGTCAGCGACGGCGGTGGCCAGATGGGGCCTCAGCCCAAGCCCAAGCACGACTGGGCCCGCCACGCGCTCCGCATCAACGGCGTGATCGACAACCAGGTGCGGGACCTGCGTAAACGGCAGGTCGTCTCCGGCTTCCTGGAAGGCGACAGGCAAGGCGCCTACTGGGGCATCCGCAGCCACATCGGCGACTACGGGCCGCCCGCCGGCAGCCTGCCCTGCCCGGACCCGAGCACTCTTCGGCTCGCGCAGACCAAGACGCGTCTGAACGAAATGGACGACGCGCTGCAAGAACGACTGATCAACTGGGGCTACGCGATCTGCGATGCCGGCATGCGGCGATGGGTCGAGCCGGACGCGCCGGCTCCCGAGCACTTCCCGTATCCGGCAGTCGGCGTCGGCTAGGGCGTCACCTCATGCCAGACGACCGGCAGTCAATTCCGCGCCCCGTCTTTCGGAACCTGCGCGTGTTCGCGGTCGACCCTGGCATGACCGCGCGCTTCGAAACGGCGGTCATGAACGAGACGACCCTGCGCATCCCCTGGGAGGAGCTCGAGCCCGGGCCGTCAGGCGAGTACATCGTCGTCTGCGACAAGGACGAACGTGGCGCGACACTGCATCCGCCGGTCGACCTCGATCTTCCCGAGGTGCTCGCACAGGACGGTCTACCTCCGTCCGACGGTAGTCCGCAGTTCCGGCAGCAGATGGTCTACGCGGTCGCGATGCGCACGATCAAGAATTTCGAACGGGCGCTCGGCCGGGCCGTGCACTGGCCGCCGACCGGAGAATCGAACAGGAAGTACCGCAGGCAGCTCAGCCTCTACCCGCACTTCATGGAGGACACGAACGCCTACTACATACCCGACGGTGGGATCCGCTTCGGCTACTTCGAGAGCGGGCCAGAGTCACCGTTCCCCGGCACGATCGTCTTTAGCTGCCTCTCCCAGGACGTCATCGCGCACCAGGTGACGCACGCCATCCTGATGGGCCTGAACGTCGAGTTCGACATCCACAGCACGAACCGTGATGTCGCCGCCCTGCACGAGGGGTTCGCCGACCTCATCGCCCTCTTCCAGCACTTTCCGGAAAGCGACGTGCTCCGCAAGCAGATCGGCGCGATTCGAGGGGATCTCGAGGAGCGAAGCCAGCTCGGCGCCGTGGCGCCGCAGTTCGGCCAGGCAATCGGGCAGCCGGACGGTCTCAGAAACGCGCTCGGCTTCACCGACGCGGAGGGGAAGTGGCATCCGCGCGGGCCCGACCCAAAGCTCTACGAGACGGAAGACGAACCCCACGCACGAGGTGACCTCCTCGTCGGGGCGGTGTTCGAGGCGTTCAAGAAGATCTACGAGTCGCGCGTCGCGGACCTCCGGCGCATCGCAACGCACGGCACCGGTGTCCTCCCCCAGGGTTACCTGAACCCGGATCTCATCAACCGGTTTACGCAAGAGGCCGCCAAGTCGGCCCGCCACGTTCTCGACATGTGCATGCGCGCGCTGGACTACCTGCCTCCGGTCGAGGCCACCTTCGGCGACTTTCTGCGCGCGATCGTCACCGCAGACGCAGATCTCGTCCCGAACGACCATCAGGGCTACCGCGTCGCCTTCGTGGATGCTTTTCGCAGCTACGGAATCGGGCCGGCAGGACTCGGGACACTCTCCGTCGACACGCTGCGGTGGCCGCCGCCGGCCCACACGAAGGCGACCGAGGCCGTCACGGACTTCGTCCAGGTACTGGCTCGAGCGCAGAGCTACTGGAGCCTCCCGCGCGAGCGCAAACACCTCTGGCGCACCCTCGAAGCCTGGCGCGGTGCGCTGGAGGACCGACTGCACCAGGAGGGACGAAGCTCGAAGAAGCTCGGTGTGATCGACCTAACCCGACCGTTCGAGGTCGTCTCCTTCGACCTGCGCGAACGGGCAGCTCTTACCGGCGATTTTTCTCTGCAGTGGGTGATCAAGATCGCGCAGCGAGGCGACACCGGCGCAGCGGGGTGCACCCTGCTCGTCGACGCCGAAACCGGCATCGTTCGCTACCAGATCGAAAAAGCAACAGGAGGCCGGAAGAGGAAGACGGATTTGCTCAAACGCTCCGGCTCGGGAGTTACTCCGCTCCCAAGGCAGCGGCGCCTGCGGGTCTTCGCCTTCGACCCGAGCCTCGGCGTTCAACTGGAGACAGCCGGGATCAACGAAGTGACGCTTGCAGTCCCCTGGGAGCGCGATGACAAGGCAAGGGACATCTTGCAGCGGGGCCCCGTGGGCGAATACGTCGAAGTGATCGACCACGATCCCGCGAGCGGCGCCTTCTACGCGCCGATCGACCTGAACGACTCGGCGATCGTGGCGCAAGACGGATTGCCGCCATCCGAGAGCAATCCGCAGTTCCACCAGCAGATGGTTTACGCGGTCACGATGCGGACGATCCGGAACTTCGAGCGCGCGCTCGGGAGGCTCGCACTCTGGTCACCGCGACGTGCGAAAGTGGGCGAGCGCTGGACCGAGGAATACGTCCAGCGTCTGAGGATCCATCCGCACGCTTTGCGAGAGGCCAACGCGTACTACAGCCCTTCGAAGAAGGCACTCCTCTTCGGCTACTTCCCGGCGGGGGTGGGAGAAGGGAGTGGAGCCACCCCACTCAACGTCTTCACGTGCCTCAGCCACGACATCGTCGCGCACGAAGTGACGCACGCGCTGCTCGACGGCATCCATCGCCGCTTCAACGAGTCCAGCAACCCCGACGTGCTGGCGTTCCACGAAGCGTTCGCCGACCTCGTTGCACTCTTCCAGCACTTCTCGCTCCCGGAGGTGTTGCGGAACCAGATCGCGGCGACCCGTGGCGACCTCGCGAGCCAGAACCGTCTGGGCGAGCTCGCGCAGCAGTTCGGCCAGGCGATCGGCCAGCGCGGCGCTCTCCGAAGCGCGATCGGCGAGGTCGACGAGACCACCGGAGAGTGGAGGCCGCGGCAACCCGACCCCGAGGACTACGCTCGTTTGACCGAACCGCACGAACGCGGCTCGATCCTCGTCGCGGCCGTCTTCGCTGCGTTCCTGACTATGTACAAGGGTCGCGTCGCGGATCTCTTGCGAATTGCCAGCGAAGGTACCGGCGTCCTTCCCGAAGGGCAGCTGCACCCCGACCTCGTCAATCGACTCGCGGAGGAGGCTGCCGGCTCGGCGCAGCACGTCCTCGACATGTGCATTCGCGCGCTCGACTATTGCCCGCCGGTCGACATCACCTTCGGCGACTACCTGCGGGCGGTCGTCACGGCGGACTTTGAATTCGACCCGGTTGACGACCAGCATCGCCGCGTCGCGTTCGCGGAGGCGTTCCGGCGCTACGGGATCGTCCCGGACAACGTCCGCACGCTCTCAGTCGACGGCCTGCTCTGGCGACCGGCCGCGGACGCGCCGGACGAAGACGAGGACGTTGTGATCGGCGTCGTGAAGAGCTGGGCGGCAGACATCGACTCCTGGAACCTGTCACGCAGTCGGCAGGAGCTGTTCGAGCTGATGCGGGCGAAACGCGCCGCGCTGCACGCGTACCTGGAGAACAAACTCGATCTCGACTCGGCGGTGCTGAGCGGGATCGACCCGAACCTTCCGTTCGAAGTCCACTCGATCCGACCCTCGATGCGGATCGACTGGGACGAGCGGTCGCGGCTCCAGTGGGTCATTGAGCTGACCCAACGGATTCCGCAATACCTCGACCCCGAAGCCGGCCGCAACGGAGCGGCGCCGGACTACTACTTCCGCGGCGGCTGCACGCTGCTCGTCGACGCGGAGACGGGGAAAGTGCGCTACAGCATCAAGAAGCGGCTCGACGAGGATCGGAAGGAACGGCAGCGCCGTTACCTCGTCGACGAAAGCAACGAGAGCCTCGCCGCCACCTATTTCGGCGACACGATGACGGATGGGAGCGAACCCTTTGCAATGTTGCACCGGTTCTAGGGCTGAACGTTGAAGTTGCGCGTCCGCATGTACAGGCAGGGCCTGGGCGATTGCTTCCTGCTCACGTGTGGGGAAGGGAATGAGGCAAGTCATCTCCTGATCGACTGCGGAGTGCTGAAGGGCACGGCTGAGGCGGAGAAACGTATGCAGGACGTGGCCCAGAGCGTTCGCGACACGACGAACGGGCACCTCGACAGACTCGTCGTCACGCACGAGCACTGGGATCACCTGTCGGGATTTCTCCAGGCTGGGGCGATCTTCGACACGCTCGAGGTCGGCGAAGTGTGGCTCGCGTGGACCGAGGATCCTCAGGACGAGCTTGCGACCGAGCTGCGCAAGCGCAAGCAGAAGCGGCTGAACGGAATCGTCGCCGCGGCCAAGCTGGCCGACGGCCACGACGCACCCGCGGCGCGCCGCACCGCGCGCCAGCTTGACGGATTGCTCGGCTTCCAGGGCGACCTCGGCGCGGCCGGGACCAAGACCACGGGGAAGGCCCTGGAGTGGGTAAAGGCCCGGGAGGCTCAGGTCAAGTACCTGCGCCCAGGCGAGCAGCTCTTCGACCTGCCCGGCCTGCCTGGCATTCGCGTGTACGTGCTGGGCCCTCCGCACGACCGCCGGCTGATCAAGCGCAGCGACCCGAGCAAGGCGCACCCCGAGGTGTACGAGCTGGCCGCCGTCGACGGCTCGCACCAGGGGTTCCTCGCGGCAGCCGAAGCGCTCGCAGAGGGCGAAAGGCCGGGAGCGCAGCCGTTCGACCCGTTCTTCCGGGTCGAAGAGGCGGACGCGCGGAACGACAACGAGCTCTGGATCAAGTACTACGGCAAGAGCCGTGCCTGGCGGCGCATCGACCACGACTGGCTCGGCTATGCAGGGCAACTCGCCCTGCAGCTCGATTCGGATACGAACAACACGAGCCTCGTGCTCGCCTTCGAGCTCTCTAGCGACGGGGACGTCCTCCTGTTCCCAGGGGACGCACAAGTCGGTAACTGGCTCTCGTGGGAACTGCTCGAGTGGCAGGTCAAGGAGGGAAGCGAGACGCGCACCGTCAAGTCGGGCGACTTGCTCGCTCGCACCGTGCTCTACAAGGTGGGCCACCACGCCAGCCATAACGCGACGCTGCGGGAGGAAGGTTTGGAGCTGATGGCGAGCAGTGAGCTCGCGGCGATGATCCCCGTCAACCGCGTGACCGCCAAGAAGATGGACTGGCTAATGCCGTTCCCGGCTCTATTGGCCCGGCTGGTGGAGAAGACCCACGGCCGGGTCATGGATGCGGAACGGGGCCTCGACGACGCGGCCCCGAAAGACCTGAGCGACGCAGCTTGGGATCGATTCATCGCCCGCACCGACGTAGAATCCGGCTGGGTCGACTACACGCTCGAGTGGTGAGAAGAGGTTAGGCCGGCAGGATGTTCTGGTTGATCCGGAGGAAGCTGTCCGGGTCGTACTTCTGCTTCAAGGTGCGCAACCGGTCGTCCTTCTCCGACGCGTAGGACTGGCGGACTCGCTCCGCGGTTCCGCTGCTACCTGAAGCGGCCAGCGAAGTCGCGCATCGGTGTCTCGTCCGCGAACTGGACGACAGCTCCTTCGGTCGCGCATGGCGACGACGGATCCCGACGGTCGGCCACACCTGGTCCCGATCGTGTTCGCGCTCGAGGGCGAGACGCTCTATTCCGCGGTCGACCGCAAGCCGAAGCGCTTCTCGAAGCTGCGGCGGATCGAAAACGCGCGCGCCCGGCCCGAGGTCACGATCCTCGTCGACCACTATGAAGAGGAGTGGGGCAGCCTCTGGTGGATCCGCCTCCGCGGCCGCGCCCGCGTGCTCGACGACGGCGAGGAGCGCGAGCGCGCGCTCGCTCTGCTGCAGGAAAAGTATCCGCAGTACCGCACCGAGCCGCCCGACGGCCCCGTGCTCGCGGTCGACGTCACCGAAATCCGCGAGTGGAGGGCTTGACTTTCTCCTCGGCGCGTCGAAATGCTCGGGCTCCCGCACACCACAAAGGAGGCCACATCATGTGGGCACGCGTCGCGACGTTCGAAGGCGGCGATCAAGAGCAGCTCCAGAAGATGAACGAGGAGCGGATGCAGTCCGGCGACATGAGTCCTCCCGAGGGCATGCAGCGCGTCATGCTCCTCGGCGACGCCGGGGCAAACCGCAGGCTCTTCATCGCCTTCTTCGAGAGCCGGGAGGCGATGGAGGCCGCCGAGCAGCGTTTCGAGCAGATGGGTGACGAGATCCCGGAGGACGTACGCGGTCGCCGGACCGGCGTGGACTATTACGAGGTCGCCACCGACCAGGCCGTCTAGAGCGCGGCTACGCAGACGCAGCCAGCAGCGCCTCGCCCTCACGCACATATCGCGTGGCGCCAACCGACCGGTAGAACGCAAGCGCAGGCCGCAGCTGCTCGTCGGCTTCCGCACGCCGCCCTTCGGCCACGAGTTGCTCGGCGCTGCGGAGGCCGTAGAACGCCTCTTCCCCGCGGGCTCCGATCCGGCCGAAGATCTCTGCCGCGTGCCGCAAGTCGCCCGACGCGACGGCTCGAGCGGCTTGGATCCAGGGTGACTCGACCGTCTCGGCGGTGACGGCTTCGAGGAAGTCGTCTCCGCGGCCGAGCATCCACGCGGCCCACGCAACGGCGTGGGACCACACCGCCGCGAAACCGAGCTGGCGCAGCGGCCGCAGTTCTTCGAGCGCCTCGTCAACCGTTTCGCGTGCACGCATGTCACTACCGGCGGAGAGGAAGATCAGAGCGGCGATCGGGACGGCCGTCAGCACGGCCTGAGGATCCTTGACCGGGCGCACCGACTCGACGGCCCGCTGGGCATCGTCTTGCGCCCCGACGAGGTCCCCGCGAGCAAGACGGATCAATCCCCGGAACGCGTAAACGCTACCCGCCTGGTAGTGAGGAGAACCGCTCGCGATCTCGGCGAGGAATGCGTCCGCCCTGGCGATGAGCTCGTCCCAATTCCCTTTCCGGTACAGATCGGCCAGCATCGGACCACCCGAGGTGAAGCGTGCAAACCCGTGGTAGCCGAAATGCTCGGCGAGCCGCTGAACCTCGATGTACCCAGTTTGCGCAAGGTCGAGATTGCCCAGCATGACGTTCATCGTGGCCCAGTTGTTGTGGCCTCTCAGGAGATCCGGAATCGCCTTCGAGCGAGCAGCGAGCGCGATGCTCTCCTCGAGGTCTTCGAGCCCTCCGTTGTCGCCCACGGCGACTCGCGCAGAACCGATGTTGTTGAGAGCGTGTGCGCGCAGGTCGTCCAGTCCGAGCTGCTCGGCCATCCTGAGCGCTTCGCGACCGACCTCGATCGCACTGTCGTTTCGATCGGCCAGCATGTCGTAGCGAGCAACGTCGCTGAGGACGGACGCCTGAACGCGGGACGGGGGAGTCCCCGCGACCAGCGACCGGGCGTCCTCCAGATGCGCGACCATGCTGTCGCGCCGGCCCTCTTTCCAGGAGATGTTTGCGAGCATGAGCGCCGCCTCGGCGGCCGCCTCGCGATCGCCCGCTGCTAGCAGACCGTCTCGCGCCTCTTCGAGCTCTTCGACGCCCTCCTCCTCGCGCAAGAACCGAATCCGGCCGAGGCGAAGGAGCAGCTGGGGCCTCTCCACGTCGTCGTCCGCGACGAGGGCGAGTGCGTCGGCGTAGTAACGCTCCGCCTGCGGAAGGGCGTTGAGTGAGGCAGCTCGATCGCCTGCCTCGCCGAGCGCGACGCGGGCCTGAGCGCCAAGGTCGGCAGTGTCCTGACCCGCGGCCCGCGCAAGCTCGAGTGCGCTCAGATAGTGGTGCGCGACCATCTCGGCGTGATCCTCGGGCCGGCCGAGCGACTCGATCCACTCGGCCGCACGCCGGTGCTTCTCCGCCCGTTCAGCCCGCGGGATCTGTCCGTACGCGACGTCGCGGACGAGTAGATGCTTGAAGACGAACTCCGTCTCGCCCGCGACGGACGCACGCCGCGCGCGTTGCACGAACTCCTTGCGCTCGAGGTCGTGGAGCTGCCGGTCGACCTCGTTCCTGTCTCGATCGGTCGCGGCGAGACCGCCCAGCCAGAACACCTTGCCCGTGACCGCCGCGTCCTGCAGCAGCGCCTTCTCGTCGGCCGGTAGCGCATCGAGGCGCGCGGCGATGATCCCCTGGACGGACTCCGGCAACGGCAGATCCTCGGCGGTGTCTCTCTCCGCAAGCATCCGGACGTATTGCTCGGCATAGAGAGGATTGCCACCTGCACGGACCAGCAGCGCCGTCTGCGTCTCGGCCGGAAGCAGTGGCCGCTCGCTCAGCGCCGAGATCAGCGCTGCCGTTTCGTCGTCGGAAAGAGGGGCGAGCGCGACTGTCGCCGCGTTCACCTTCCCCCCACCCCAGGCCGGGCGCCGTTCGAGCAACTCCAGCCGCGCGGTGCAGAGAATCAACAACGGCACACCTCGAACCCAGTCGACGAGATGCTCGATGAAGTCGAGCAAGCCGTCGTCGGCCCACTGGACGTCCTCGAAGACGAGCACCAGTGGGTACTGCTCCGCAAGCGCTTCGAAGAAGCGCCGCCACGCCGCGAACGCCTCGTCGCGCGGGCCGCCGGCGAGCTCCGGCGTCGAGGCCAATCCGACGAGAGGTCGCAGGTGCGTCCGGACCCACTCGGCGTCGTCCTCGATCAGACCTTCCAGCACGCGCATGAGCTTCGCTTCCGCGTCGTCGGCGCTGTCCGTCTCGAGGATGCCGGCGTGCGCCTTCACCATCTCGGCCAGCGCCCAGAAGCTGACGCCCTCGCCGTAGGGCAGCGACCGCCCCTGGCGCCAGTAGATGAGCTGGGAATCCTGCTCTCCCCGCTCGATCGAGGCGAAGAGCTCGGCGACGAGCCGGCTCTTGCCGATCCCTGGGACGCCGACCAGCGTGACGAGCTCCGGCGATCGCTGCAACCGGGCGCGCGTCAGCGCTCCCTTCAGCAGCTCCAGCTCTCGTTCGCGACCGACGAGCGGCGCGCGGCTCTGCGGCGCGACGTCGACGCCGAAACGTGCCCGCGCCTGGATGACCTCCCAGACCGGGATCGGGTCCTCCTTGCCCTTTGCCTCGACCGCTGTCGGCTTGCGGTAGTCGATCGTCTGCGCGGTCGCGCGGTAGGTCGTCTCGCCGACGAGGATCGCGTTCGCCGGAGCCGCCGCTTCGATCCGTGCCGCCACGTTCACGATGTCACCGGCCGCCATTCCTTCGCCCGATTCCGGGCGCACATCCAGGTTGATGAGCGCCTCACCCGTGTTGACGCCTATCCGCACCTGAAGCTCCGATTCTTCGACGACCCAGTCGCGGATCGCGAGCGCCGCTCGCACCGCGCGTTGCGGATCGTCCTCATGGGCAACGGGCGCGCCGAACAGGGCCATCACCGCGTCGCCGATGAACTTCTCCACGGTGCCGCCGTAGCGCTCGAGCTCGGAGCGGAGGCGGGCATGGTAGGGCGCGAGGACGGCCTGGACGTCCTCCGGGTCGAGCCGCTCCGCCCGCGCCGTAAAGCCGACGAGGTCGGCGAAGACGACCGTGACGATCTTCCGCTCGGCACGCGCCGCCGGCCGGGTCTCGGCGAGCGCGAGCCCGCACTCGGAGCAGAACTTCGCCCCCGGTTCGTTCTCGTGGCCGCAGCTCGGACAGGCGCTCACGCGCGAAGCGTAACCGGGCTTCTGCAGCCGGCTAGCGATTCCGGCGGCGCGGATACGCGACCGCACGATGCCGGATCGCGCGCACGACGATCTCCGAGGGCTCGACGGTGTAGAGCACGCGGTAATTTCCGACCCGCGCGGACCAGAGACCGCGGAGTCGTCCTACGAGTGGCTTGCCGGCGCTCTCGTGATCGACCGCCAGGGATTCGATCGTCTCGGCGACCGCTTCGCGGAGTTCCGCCGGCAGGGCTCCGAGATTCTCTTGTGCTTCACGCGTCAGCCGCAGCCTAGGCAAGGCCCAGCTCGCGCCTCACCTCGTCCCACTCGCGAACCCGACCCGCCCGCATATCCTTCTCGGCCCGCCGCAGCGCCTCCATCGCCTCTTCGTCGTCGAGGATCTCAAGGGTTTCTTCGACGGCCTCATACTCCTCTGCCGACATGAGAACGGCAGTCGGTCGTCCGTTGCGAGCGATCACGACATGCTCGTGGGTTCGAGCGACCTCGTCCAAGAGGCTGCTGAGCGCCGCGCGTGCTTGCGTGAACGGAATGACCCGCACGGCCTAACTGTACAGAAATCTGTACGACTTGCCCAGCTCAGCCCGCCGGCGCCGCCGTCGACTCGCGGACGACGAGCTTCATGGCGAGCTCTAGCTCGGAGCCGGTTCCTGAGCAGGTCGACTCGCCTGCGCCGGCCCGCGCAGCGGGTACTCCTTCAGGAAGAGCACCAGCAGGAAGCCGAGCGCGGCGATCGGGGTCGCGACGAGGAAGACCCAGTGGATCGAGTGCGCGACCGCCTCGACCATCCGCTCGCGCAGCGCGGGCGGGAAGTGCCGGATCTGGCCCGGGCTTGACTGCAGGCGCTTCGCGCTGACCGGGCCGATGAGGTGGGCCGTGAACACCGCGCCGAAGATCGCGACGCCGATCGAGCCTCCGAGCGCGCGGAAGAAGTTTGACGACGCCGTCGCGACGCCCAGGTCGTGGTGGTCGACGGAGTTCTGGATCGCGATGACGAGCACCTGGGAGACCATGCCGAAGCCCAGGCCGAAGACGGCCATGAAGAGCGACGCGGTCGTCCGCGACGTGCCGGCGTCCATGGTCGAGAGCAGCGCCAGCCCCGAGGTCATCAGCGCGAGGCCCACCACCGGGAAGATCTTGTACCGGCCTGTCTTCACGATCAGCCGGCCGGACACGACGGTCGAAACGGTCGCCGCGACCATCAGCGGCAGCAGCAACAGCCCCGAGTCGGTCGCGCTCTGGCCGGTGACGATCTGCAGGAACAGCGGCAGGAACACGAGCGCCGCGAACAGCGAGCACGTCGCGATGAACAGCGTCACGCTCACGACGCTGAACACCGGATCGCGGAAGAGGCGGAGCGGCAAGATCGGCTCGGCCGTCCGCCGCTCCTGCCAAAGAGATGCTCCGAGCAGCAAGACGCCGCCGGCCGCGAGGCCCATGATCTCGGCGGAGCTCCAGGCGTACTGCTCTCCACCCCAGACGGTAACCAGCAATAGCGTGGTGACCGCGCCCACGAGCAGCGCCGCTCCCGGATAGTCGATCTTGTGCGGCACGCGCTCGACCGGCAGGTGCAAAACGGCGCCGATCACGGCCAATGCGACGACGCCCAGCGGGACGTTCACGTAGAAGACCCAGCGCCAGGAGAGGTGGTCGACGAAGAGCCCGCCGATCAGCGGCCCGGCCACGCTCGCGCCGAGGAAGACGACCTGGATGTAGCCCTGATAGCGCCCCCGCTCGCGGGGCGAGACGATGTCGCCGACGATCGTCATGGCGAGCGTCATCAGTCCGCCGGCGCCGATGCCCTGGAAGCCCCGGAACGCGATCAGCTCGCCGATGTTCTGCGAGAGCCCACAGAGGGCCGAGCCGACGACGAAGATCACGATCGCCGACTGGAAGAGGAGCTTGCGCCCGTAGAGGTCGCTGACCTTGCCCCAGATCGGAGTGGACGCGGTCGACGCGAGCAGGTAGGCGGTGATCACCCACGAGAGGTGGTTGAGGCCGCCGAGCTCACCGACGATGGTCGGCAGCGCGGTGGCCAGGATCGTCTGGTCGAGGACCGCGAGCAGCATCGCGAGCAGGAGCCCGCCGAAGACGATCAGCGTCTGGCGGCGATTGATGTCTGGGCCAGCGTTCACGCTGTAACCTCCGTACAGTCGAGCTATATCTACTGCTACAGTAAAATTATAGTGACAGTACCAAAGGAGTCAACCCCACCGCAAGTCAGCCTGCGCGAGCGCAAGAAGCGGCGCACCCGCGAAGCGATCAGCAACGCCGCCATCGACCTCTTCGCCGAGCGCGACTTCGAGGCGGTCACGATCGCCGAGATCGCCGAAGCCGCGGACGTCTCTCAGAAGACGGTCTTCAACTACTTCCCGACCAAGGAAGACCTCGTCTACGAGCGCCAGGCGGCCGTCGAGGAACAGCTGCTCCAGACTGTCCGGGAACAGGGCGCTGTCGACGGAATGCGAACGTTCCTGACCGAGGTCTTCTCGCGGCTCGGCGAGAAGGGTGCACCGGACGTGATGGCCACGCGCGCGCGGATCATCGGCGCGAGCCCGGCGTTACAGACGCGCGAGCGGGAGGTCTTCGAGAGCTACACGCGCGCCCTCGCCGCCGTCTTGGCCGAGCAGAGGGGCGGGGAGCCCGAGGACGTCCGGGCGTTCGTCACCGCCAACGCGCTGCTGGGCGTCAACCGCGCCCTGCTCGACTCGGCGCGGCGGAAGGTGCTCGCCGGCCGCCGCGGCAAGCGTCTGGTTGAGGAGATCCTCGAAGAGGCAGACGAGGCCCTCACACTGCTCGAGCGCGGGTTGCGCGCCTACGCGAAGAAGCCTCGCTAAGCGCTCCGACCCTTGCCGCGTGGCCGCTCCATCTGTGACGAGCGCTCGCGCCGCAACGGGTGCCCAAGCGGCAGATCCCATTCCATCTTTCGCCCAACGCGTTGCCTCTCGATGCCGATGGCATGAGCCGCGCGACGAACTGTCGTCCAGCTGACGCCTGCCGCGAGCGCCCCTTCGTGAAGTTCATCCACTCGACAAGGGCCTTCGGCCAGCCGGTTTGTGAGCCACTCGGCAGCGGCCGCTCGCTTCGCGGCCGCCTCAAAACCGCGCCCCTCCCTCTTAAACCGCGTAGCCCACGCCTCGATGTCTCCCCGCCGCCAGTAGCGTCCCGTCGGTAGCTCCGCTGCTGGCTCCGGGAAGTCGTCCCTGACTGTGTAGTACTGGGCAACATTCTGTTTCCGCTTCCCGAGGTAGCGGGCGATCTCGGTCACGCCGAGCAACTCGTCGCGCTCAGCCTCCTTGAGGGCCGACTTGTCGAGGAGTCGTGAGGCCGTCACGAATTCGATCCCGACAACTCGACCGTTCTTGTCGAGGTCGATCGCGAGATCCTCTACAGGCACAACTGTCTCAGCAACATCGCGACTGTCGCCGAATGCGACATAGGCTGTATCGGCATCAGGACTGTATGTGGAGACAATCTTCATCTTCCCGCTCCTGGCCGGGGTGTGACTGTGATGACGAAGTCATCGCCGTTCAGCGGGCGGTAGAGGATTCAACCTCCTCATCCGAGACCCCCCGCGCCTGCATACGCAGGTGCGCATGCGGCTCGTTGAAGAGCGTAGCCATGCCGTTTCATTAATGTACCAGGGTAACACAAGTGGCTTTTTCAAGGCAAGGCTAGGCGCAGTTGACCATGGGTCATGATGCTCGCGCTCGCGGGGGACACGATGCTTGGCCGCGGTGTCACGTGGCGGCTCGCCGAAGACCCAAACCATGAGCTCTTCGCGCCGGAGCTCGTCGCCGTGGTTCCCGAGGCCGACCTGTTCGTGCTCAACCTGGAGTGCTGCATCTCCGCGCGCGGTCAGCCGACGCCGGGGCGCGTCTTCCACTTCCGCGCTCCGCCCTGGGCGCTCGCCCGTCTCGGGGTCGACTGCGTCACGCTGGCCAACAATCACGCACTCGATTTCGGGCCGGACGCGCTGCTCGACAGCGCGAGTTCGCGCACACGCGCCTCGCGACCGGGGAGGATGCAGCCTGGATCGAGCGCCGCTTCCGCGACGCGTGCGCGGCGCTGGGCCCGCAGGCGACCGCGCACGACGGCCGCCTCGTGTGCCGCTGGCGCTAGCTCTCCTTCGACTCCTCGATCCGGACGGCCCCAGCCGCCGGCGAGAAGACGGTCGTGTGACCGTCATCCCAACGGACGCGCAGGCGCGGCGGCGCCTCGGCGATGACCTCCTCGACGACGCCCCTCCGCGGGGGCTGCGCCACGCGCTCGGACTCCACCACGATTCGGTCTCCCGCGTGCGCTCTCACTTGCGCCACCTCCTTGGCTCGACTCTACAACTCCGGCGCTAGGCACGCGCCGTTCGAGCCAGGCGCCTAGCCTGGCGGAGCGGCTCGGGTGTTCGCGTTGTGCCGAGGATCGCCGCGACCAGAGCGGCCGCGGTCTCCGGGTCCGTTCGCCACGCCGCATGCACCGCTAGGGGACGCGTACCGCGGCGCGTGCGGAGCCAATAGCCGACGCGCTCGCCCTCGACGTGGAAGGGGCTCGTTGCGCCTCGTTCGTCCGCCGGCCACTCGCCCGCGGCGACCAGCAATCTGTGAGTGATTCCGACCGTTGGAACATCCAGCACAGCCCCGAGGTGGAGCGCGAGACCGGCGCGGCGAGGGTGGTCCCGGCCGGTTGCGTTCACGAGGACGACATCCGGCTCGCTGCCGAGATCCCGCACCGCGGCCTCGAGGAGCGGACCCTCGCGGAGGGCGAGCAGGCCCGGCTCGTAGGCAGCGCCCGCCTCGCCTGCGACGACGGCGCTCGCGACGACTCGGTCGCCGCGGAGCAGTGCTGCGCCGGCCCAGCCAGCATCGCCCGCTTCACCGGGCCCCGTCTTTCCGCGCGCGAAGCAGACGAAGCAGCCGGCGGTCGCGAGCTCTCGCGCCGGCTCGAACGGAGGCGGCGTCTCCTGCGCGAGCTCCTCCTGCACGCGCACGAGCTCCTCCGAGGTTCGAGGCCACGCGGCCACAGGAGTAGGATCGCGCTGCTCAAATGTCCCCGCAGGCGTACGTCTTCGACGCCGGGCTCGCCATCCTGAAGCGGAGCGGCGAGGGTGCGCTCGAGCCCGAGGCCGAGCTCGGCGGCGGCGGTTGATGCCCGCGCGCCGTCCTAGGGAAGCCAGCGGACCCGGTTGCGGAAAGCGTCCTCGGACGGATTCTGTCGCAGAAGCTGGCCGAGGACGCGGACGAAGAGGCCGATCGATTGTCTGTTGCGGGGCATGCTTCGGTCGGACGTGAACAGCAGACCGAAGTGTTCCTCCTCGGCGCTCGCGAGCCGACCAAGGATGAGGGTGAAGTCGTCCACGTCGTTCGTCACGATCGCGCGGCGTTCCGAAGCCATCCGGCGAAACAGTTCCTCATCACTCACTCCGACGAGGTCGATGCGTTCCTTGACCGAAGCGACGTCGTGGCCGCGCCGCCGGAGCTGGCGCGCGATTTCCGGGGAGTAGTGCTCGTCGAGCAGGAGCCTCAAGCAAGCACTTCTTGCCGCCGACGCCAGAGGGTCTCCTCGCGCTCAGCGGCAAGCGTCGCCCGCTCGATCCACTCGTCCACTTCGTCTTTGAAGGCCGTGTAGTAGCGGAGGCAAGCTTCGATCTTCTCGATGGGCAGCTCGAGATACTCGGCCGCAGCTTCAACTGAGTTGCCGTTCTGGCGGATCGTGTCGATGATGTCGGCCACGTCGAGGCGTGTGCCCAGAAGACCCGGACGCCGGCCTGCCGCACCTTCACGGAAATAGATGAGCGGATGCTCGTCCATGCGCAAACCCTCCTCGATGTAGCGCTCGGCCAGGGCGGTCTGGGACTGCCCGATCTCGCGGGCCCGCCGCCTCAGATGCTCGATCGTCTCCGGCTCCACGCGAAACGCGAGAGGCTGTTTCCGTGCCATCTTTCTCCTCCCAACGATGTCTTACAATGTATGCATATGTTAGCAGACAGCGCGGCCGGCGGCTAGCGTCCCGAAGTCGTTTCGGCCCTCCATCGGCGTCCCGGACCCTTCCGCCAGGCGGCCCGCCCATGGATCGAGGCCCCAGGCGAGCCAGTGCGTGAACGTGCCCTGCCGTGCGTCCGGGTCGTCAACCACGAGCGCCAGCGAGCGCGTCCCCTCCGGTGGCTCCGTCCAGGAGAGCTCGGGCGAGAGATCGTCGCCTTCGCACGTATGGCGACGCGGGATCGATTGCCCGTCTGCGAACACGGAGCTCGTCAGCGCAAACTCGCTCACCTCGTTTTTGTAGCGCGCGGACACGTTTCGCGCCACACTGTGAGGAGTCGTCTAGAGATCAGAAGTGTTCGAGATCGGCAGCAGCCTTCGCGACGCGCGCATGCGTCAGAAGCTCGAGTTGTCCCAAATCGAGCACGCGACGCGGATCCGCTCGAAGTACCTGCAGGCGCTCGAAGACGAGAGATTCGATCTCCTCCCGGGCACGGCATATGCGAAGGGATTTCTTCGCACCTACGCGGAGTACCTCGGACTCGACGGGCAGCACTTCGTCGACGAGTACAACAGCCGCTTTCCTCCCACCGTCGAGCCGCCCGCTGCGCCGCTCGCCAAAGTGCGACGCCGGCGTACCCTCCTCGACTCGCGGCTGATCGTCCTCCCATTCGCGGCGCTCCTTGCACTGATCGGCTGGCAGCTCGCGAGCACGGGCAAGGGCCACGGTCACGTCGCACACGCCCCGCCCACTCCAGCAATACGTGCGAGCAGGGCGGTGCCGCCTCCAGCTCTGCCTCCGGCCAGGCCCCGGACGAGAACGGCGCGACTCGTGCTCGCGGCCACGCGCGGCCGGTGCTGGCTCTTAGTCCGCCTCGGCTCCGACACGAGCAAGGTGATTTACGAGCAGACGCTGGAGCAGGGCCGGTCCGTCCGGTTTGCCGGGACTCGCTTCTGGATCCGCCTCGGCGCGCCCTGGAACCTGGATGCGACGCTGAACGGAAGGCCGGTCCAGTTGCCCGGCTCGATTGGAAACGTCGTCGTCACGCCGACCGGCCTAGCCGGCGAGCGCTGAGAACGGCGCGACCAAAACTAGGAGTTAGTGGCTCTGAGCCACAAAGTCTTCATCGCCGTCCAGTGGCCTGAGCTTCCAGCGAGCCCGAGCTTCAGTACCTGCGACGGAAGAGGCGGCCGAGCGAGCGCCAGAGCGCACCGAGACCGAGCCGGAGGCCGCCCACCGGGCGTGACTGCTGCTCGACTGCTGATGCGGCTTCCTGCGGGTTATTGCCGAGCTGCTTCTTCAGGCAGTCGGCGAACTGCGTCACGAGTTGCTTCGAGACGTCCTCGACCAGGCCTCGGCCGTACTGGGCGACGGCGCCGGCAAGTTGGAGGTCGGTAACGATCTGGACTCGCGTCCCACCGTTCTGCGGGATCAGGGTCGACTCGATCGTCGCCGACGCATTGCCCCGGCCTCGCGCCTCTCGGGCTTTCGCGGACAACTTCGCGCGGCGCGCGGCCTCGTCCACTCCCTCCCGCGCCACGTCGGTCAGGAACGACAGCGAGATCGGTCCGAGCTTGACCGCCATCGTCGCCTTCCAATGCGAGTCGTCGACCATCTCGTCGAGCTTCGCGCCCGGCATGCACGGGATGATCCGCGGCACGTCCATGAGCAGCTCCCACGCCTGCTCGGGCGGAGCCGGAACTTCGAAAGAGTTCTCGATCTGCATCAGACGCGCGCAGCTTCGAAGCGCTTCCTACAGTGTGTCCCGCAGAAGTAATGCGTAACCCCGTCGCGGACGACCGTCTCCTTCGCGGCCGCGACCGCGACCGTCATGCCGCAGATCGGGTCAACGGCCTCCTCCACCAGCTCCGCCGGGGACGGCCCGCGCGTGTGGCGCCACGCAACCAGCTCCGCGAGGATTGCGACGGCAATCTCCTCCTGCGCTAACGGACCGAGATCGAGGCCGGCCGGACTGCGGATACGCGCAAGCGACTCCTCGTCGATCCCTCGATCGCGGAGCTCCGCGGTTACCGCGCCCGCGCGCTTGGCACTCGCGACTAACCCGACATAGTCCGCGCCGGACGCAAGGGCCGCCTCGAGCGCCTCCTCGTCGCCGCGGCCCATCGAGGCGACCACGACCGCGTCCGCGCCGACGACGTCCGGCGTCGTGCGCCAGCCGAGCACGGCCGCGAGCTCCCGCAGCGTCCGCGCCGCGGGTGCATCGCCGACCACCGCCAAGAGCAGCGCCGGCCGCTGCGGCTCGATCAGTACCTCGACCGCGCCTTCGGACGCGCAGCGACTCGCGATCCGCTCGCGCCGCGTGTCACCATCGGCCAGAGCCTCCAGCGACAACCGAATCACCTCCGGCTCCGTGCACGCGCCGCCGACCCAGCCGTGTAGCTCCCCGTCCGCCGTCACCAACGCACGATCGCCGATCCGTGCCGAGGACGGCCGCTCGACGCCGACGACTGTTGCCAGCGCGAACGGCGCCCCCTTCTCCGCGAGGCGGCCGGCCTCGACGAGGACGTTCACTCGGCGAGGCCCGCCTCGTTCAGCGCCGCCCAGACCTTGTCGGACGTCAGCGGCATATCGATGTTGCGCACGCCCGCGTGCGCGAGAGCGTCGATGACCGCATTCACGTACGCGGCCGGCGAGCCGACCGTCGCCGACTCTCCCACGCCCTTTGCGCCGATCGGGTGGTGCGGCGACGGCGTCACCGTCTCGCCCAGCTCGAACGACGGCGTCTCCCAGGACCCGGGGAGCAGGTAGTCCATGAAGTTGGAGCCGATGCAATTCCCCTCCTCGTCGAAGGTGATCAGCTCCATCGCGGCGATGCCATAGCCCTCGGTGAGGCCGCCCATGATCTGGCCCTCGACGATCATCGGGTTGATGCGCGTGCCGCAGTCGTCGACCGCGACGACCCTCCGCACCTTCCACTGGCCGGTGCCGCGGTCGACCTCGACGACGACCGCGTACGTCCCGAATGGGTAGGTCATGTTCGGCGGGTCGTAGTAGTTGACCGCCTCGAGCCCGGCCTCCATCCCCTCCGGATGGTCGGTGTAGGCGGCGAAGGCGATCTCCTGGATCGTCTTGACGCGGTCGGGCGCGCCCTTGACGAAGAACTTGCCCGTCTCCCACTCGAGGTCGTCCTCCGCCGCCTCGAGCAGGTGCGCGGCGAGCTTCTTCGCCTTCTCGCGGATCTTGCGCGCCGCGACGGAGGTGGCAGCGCCCGCCGTGGGCGTCGAGCGCGACGCGTAGGTGCCGAGCCCGTAGGGCGTGTTGTCGGTGTCGCCCTCCTGGACGGTGACGTCCTCCGGAGGGATGCCGAGCTCGTGCGCGACGATCTGCGCGAACGTCGTCTCGTGGCCCTGGCCCTGGTGCCTGACGCCGAGCTTCAGGATCGCCTTCCCGGTCGGGTGCACGCGCAGCTCGGCCGAGTCGAACATCTTGATCCCGAGGATGTCGAACTGGCGGCTGGGCCCCGCGCCGACGACCTCCGTGAAGCTCGCCAGCCCGATCCCGAGCAGCTTGCCCTCTCCCCGGGCTCGCTTTTGCTCCTCGCGCAACTCCTGGTAGCCGACCCGCTCGAGCGCCTGGTCGAGCGCGGGCTCGTAGTTGCCCGAGTCGTACTCGAACCCGGTCGCGGACGTGTACGGGAACTTCTCCGGCGGGATGAAGTTCTGCCGCCGCAGCTCGGCCGGGTCGACGCCGAGCTCGTACGCGGCGTTCTGGACGAGCCGCTCGATGAAGTACGACGCCTCGGTGACACGGAACGAGCAGCGGTAGGCGATGCCGCCGGGCGCCTTGTTCGTGTACGCGCCGTCGGTGACGACGTGCGCGGCCGGGATGTCGTACGAGCCGGTGACGATGTGGAACAGGCCCGCCTTGAACTTCGACGGCTGCGCGTCTGCGAACGCATACCCCTGGTCCGAGAGCATCTTCACGCGCAGGCCCGTCATCGTCCCGTCGTCCTTCAGCGCCAGCTCGCCGTCCATGTAGAAGTCGCGCGCGAAGCCGGTCGAGATCAGGTTGCCGGTGCGGTCCTCGATCCACTTCACGGGCCGCCCGAGCAGCAGCGAGGCCGCGATCGCGACCACGTAGCCCGGATACACCGGGACCTTGTTGCCGAAGCCGCCGCCGATGTCCGGCGAGATGATCTGGATGTTCTGCTCCGGCAGGCCCGCGACAAGCGCGAACACGGTGCGGTGCGCGTGCGGCGCCTGCGAGGTCATGTAGATCGTCGCCTTGCCCGTTGCGGGGTTGACGTCCGCGAGGCAGCCGCAGCACTCGAGCGGCGCCGGGTGGCAGCGCGGGTAGTGGGTCACGAGCCGAACGACCTTGTCGGCCTCAGCGAACGCCTTCTCCGTCGCCTCGGCGTCGCCGGCCTCCCAGTGGTAGATCCGGTTGTCGGCCTGGCCCTCCTTGTCGTCGCGGATCACCGGCGCGCCCGGCTCGAGCGCGGCCTGTGGGGTGGTGACGGCCGGGAGCGGCTCGTAGTCGACGTCGATCAGGTCGAGCGCGTCGTGGGCGACGTACGGGTCTTCGGCGATGACGCACGCCACCTCCTGGCCCTGCATGCGCACCTTGTCGGTGGCGAGTACGGCCTGCGTGTCGCCGGAGAGCGTCGGCATCCACGCGAGCTTGTGCTCCGCGAGCAGCTCGCCCGTGACGACCGCGACGACGCCCGGAAGCTCGCTCGCACGCGAGGTGTCGATCGAGGTGATCTTCGCGTGCGCGAAGGGGCTGCGCAGGATCGCCATGTGCAGCATGTTGGGCAGCTTGATGTCCTCGATGTAGTTGCCCCGTCCGACGATGAAGCGCGCGTCCTCTTTGCGCTTGACGCTCCGGCCCAGCCAGCCGCCGTGCTCGGTCTCGGTCTCGGTCGCGGTCATGCCGACTCCTTCATGTTCTTCGCGGCCCACTGCACCGCTTTGACGATGTTCTGGTAGCCCGTGCACCGGCAGATGTTCCCGGAGAGGGCCCAGCGGATCTCCTCCTCCGTCGGGTCCGGGTTCTCCTCGAGCAGCGCCGCGCTCACGAGCATCATCCCGGGGGTGCAGAAGCCGCACTGGAGGCCGTGCTCCTCCTTGAAGCCCTGCTGGATCGGATGCAGCTCGGCGCCTTGCTTGAGCCCTTCGACCGTCTTCACCTCGCGCCCGTCCACCTGGACGGCGAAATGCGTGCAGGACTTGATCGGAACGCCGTCCACGAGCACCGTGCACGCGCCGCAGCTCGTCGTGTCGCAGCCGACGTGCGTGCCGGTCAGGCCGAGCTTCTCGCGGATGAGGTGGACGAGCAACAGCCGCGGCTCGACCTCGAGCGAGTGCTCGGCGCCGTTGACCGTGACCGTGATCTCGTGCGTCGTCGGTTTCGTCTCTGTGATCACGGTTGCTCCTTCGCTTCGATGACTTTGCGCAGCCCGCGCGCCGTCAGGACACGGACCGCGTTCCGTTTGTACTCCTCGGTTCCGCGGACGTCGGTGCGTGGTTGCGCGGCCTCGGCCGCAAGCCGCGACGCCTCGGCGATCGCCTCGTCGTCGAGGGTGTGGCCTGCGAGCGCCTGCTCGGCTGCTTCTGCGCGGAGGTTCGCGGGGCCGACGCCGGTGAGCGCGATGCCCGCGCGCTCGACGCTCCCGTTCGACATCGAGACGTGCACCGCGACGCCGACGGTGGCGAAGTCGCCGACCTTCCGCTCGAGCTTGAGGTAGGTCCCGCCTGCCCGCGAGCCGGGATCCGGGACGTGCACCTCCGTCACGATCTCGTTTGCCTCGAGCGTCGTCGTGAACGGGCCGGCCAGCAGCTCGTCGATCGGAATCGTGCGCTCGCCCCCGTTGGAGCGCGCGAGGACCTCCGCGCGCACCGCAAGCATTACCGACCCCCAGTCTCCCTGCGGATCGGCGTGCGCGAGCGAACCCGCGACGGTGCCGAGATTGCGCACGATCGGGTCGGCGATCTGCGGCGCCGCGTCACCGAGCGCGCCGTACTTTCCCTTCAGCAACTCCGATTGCTCGCACGTCTTGTGCCGGACGAGCGCGCCGATGCGCAGCTGCCCGCCCTCCTCCGCGAGCGTGTCGAGCCCGCCGATCCGGTTGATGTCGACCAGCGCCCGCGGTGCCGCGAAGCGCAGCTTCATCACCGGGATGAGACTCATGCCGCCTGCGAGCACCTTCGCCTCGCCCTCGTCGTAGCGCCCGAGGATCTCCAGCGCCTCGTCGAGCGAGGTGGGCGCGAAATACTCGAAACTCGCGGGATACACGGCTAGCCGCCTCCCTCCGCCCCTATCGATGCTGTCCCTGCGGGCGAGGATACGCCTCGACCGAAGCCATTTCCACGTCCTACGATGGCTCCGTGAGGTTCGGATCTGTCGAGGAGGTCGAGGGGGCTCTCGAGGCCGAGTCCTACCTCGCCGACCGCGGGCTCGCGACGGCGGTCTATCTCGCCGTCGTGATGCAGCGGCCGCTCCTGTTGGAGGGCGAGGCCGGCGTGGGCAAGACCGAGGTCGGCAAGACGCTTGCACGGCTGCTCGGCGGAGAGCTGATCCGGCTCCAGTGCTACGAGGGCATCGACTCGGCGCAGGCGCTCTACGAATGGGATTACGCTCGGCAGCTCCTGTATGCCCGGGCGTTGCAGGCGGGCGAAGTGCGGGAGCACGTCTCCGAGCTGTACGGGCCGGATTTCCTCATCGAGCGACCGCTGCTGCGTGCGTTGCGGGCGGGCTCGCGCGCCGTGCTCCTGATCGACGAGATCGATCGCGCGGACGACGAGTTCGAGGCGTTCCTCCTGGAAGTGCTCTCCGACTTCAGCGTGACCGTGCCGGAACTCGGGACGATCGCCGCCGACGAGCCGCCGGTCGTGGTCGTGACGTCGAACCGGACGCGCGAGCTGCACGATGCGCTGAAGCGGCGCTGTCTATACCACTGGATCGAATTCCCGTCGCTCGATCGTGAGGTGGCAATTGTTCGGTTGCGCGCTCCCGAGGTTCCGGACGCTCTCGCGCGGTCGGTCGCCGAGGCTGTGGCGCGACTGCGCTCGATCGACCTGGTGAAACCGCCGGGCGTAGCCGAGGCGATCGACTGGGCCCGCGCGTTGGCACTCCTAGGCGCGGACGGCGCGAACGGCGACGCCGCGCGCGAAACGCTCGGCTGGGCGCTGAAGAACCACGAGGACCTCCAGCGCGCCGAGGCCGAGCTGTTCAGTGGCTGACGAGGTCGTGCGGCTGGTCAGGTTCGCCCGCGCGCTGCGCGGTGAAGGGCTTGCCGTTGGGCCGGGGCGCGTGGTGGAGTTCTGCCGCGCAGCCGCCGCGCTTCCGCCGGAGGATCTGTACTGGGCGGGACGGTTGACCCTCGTCTCCCATCCGGAGGAGATCCCGATCTACGACCGCGTCTTCCGCGGCGTCGTCGAGGAGGAGCCGCCGGCGGCACCGGTTGAGGTCGTCGAAGAAGAGGTCGCGCTCGCGAGTCCGCAGGAGCTGCTGCGGACGAAGAGCTTCGCGGACCTGACCAAGGCAGAGCTCGCGGAGCTCGCGGAGCTGATGAAGCGGCTGCAGCTGAACGTCCCGAGCCGCCGAACGCGTCGCCGCGAGCCTGCGCCGAGAGGAAGTCCGGACCTGCGACGCACGCTTCGCCGCTCGTTCCGCACGGGCGGTGAGCCTGTCGAGCGTGCGTGGCGAACGCGTCGGCGTCGTCGTCGGCGGCTGGTGTTGTTGCTCGACGTCTCCGGGTCGATGGCGGACTACTCCCGCGCGCTCGTCCTGTTCGCACGCGCAGCATTGCAAGCGGATGCGCGCTGGGAAGCGTTCTGCTTCGGCACGCGCCTCACGCGTGTCACACGCGCGCTGTCCACCGCAGATGCGAAGCAAGCCCTGCGCCGCGCTGCCGAGGAGGTCGTCGACTGGAACGGCGGCACGCGGATCGGGGACGCGGTACGAGCGCTCACCCGCACGAACGTCGTGCGCGGCGCGGTGGTCGTGATCTGCTCTGACGGTCTCGACGTCGGCGAGCCCGAGGTGCTGCGCGCGGAGATGGCGCGACTGTCGCGGCTCGCGCACCGCATCCTGTGGCTGAACCCGCTGAAGGAGGATCCGGCGTACGAGCCGCTCGCCCGCGGGATGCGCGCTGCGCTCCCACACGTCGACGTCTTCCTCAGCGGCCACAACCTGGCCAGCCTCGAGGCGCTGGGCCAGGAGCTGTAGAGGCTTACGCCGGCGTCCAGGCCTCGCAGCCGACGGGCCCGGTTCCGTGCTCGTCTATCGACTGCCGACCAGCTGCTGAACCCGCTGGTGGGAAAGCCCGAGCGCTCTGGAAGAGGACGAGCCTTTTCCGAGGGCCCGTCACCGCCGGCCAGCCTAGTCCGGCGGAATGTTCTGGTTGATCCGGAAGAAGTTGTCCGGGTCGTACTGCCGCTTCAGCGCCTTCAGCCGGTCGTACTTCTCCGCGCCGTAGGACTCGCGGACTCGCTCCGCGCCCTCGTCACCGAGGAAGTTGATGTACACGCCCATATGGTGCGGCTCGAGCGCCGACCAGAAGCTCCGCACCCACTCGCGCTCCTCGTCGAAGCCCTCGCTCGTCTCCGTGCAGCAGCCGATGTTGTACGTGAAGCCGGCGCCTCGGCCGCCGAACGCGGTCTCGTCCTCCCCCACGCGCGCGACCGCGCCGCCCATCTGCCAGATCGGGAACGACGTCAGCGGCGACTTGATCTGCAGCGACCGCTCGACCGTAGTGTCGATGATGTCGTCCGTCAGCGCCGGCACGTCGCAGCTCTTGAAGTAGTACCAACGGCCCGGCACGAAG